>Ga0209698_10000213_pt1 | contig 63075 bp, 67 predicted proteins | sample LitLauG_LLR_2012_FD_187203 | JGI IMG/M metagenome (GOLD analysis project Ga0209698, IMG submission 187203) | Freshwater sediment microbial communities from Pennsylvania, USA - Little Laurel Run_MetaG_LLR_2012 (SPAdes) (version 2) | ecosystem: Environmental > Aquatic > Freshwater > Creek >... | reverse complement strand
GCGCCGTCTCCTTCGCAGGTTGGCGAATGAGACACGCGCCGAGACGCTCCCCCTTCCACAATTTAACAATTGGAGACCCAGAAACATTGGCGCCCGCCTGAGCAAGCGCTGCGACCTTGTCGTCTACCGCACCGAATTCGTTGCATTGGGTATGACCGCCTGCATCCAAAAAACACATTGAGTAGTTCACTGGTGTAACCAGACCGAGCAATGCGCGCAGGCCCTTGCATCAGGTCGGCTCATCGGGCAGTCGCGCAAGCGCGCGACCTGCCATACGCGGACATAGGTACGTTTTTGCTGATTACATCTTGCGCGTGCGCTTTCTTAAACAGCTCCTCAGGCGCAGACTGCGATTAGCTCTGCCACGACTGCAATTGACGCGAGCTACTCGAAAAGTCAGGCTGCGATTCAGCCGAATTCCAGTGGATCTGCTCTGCCCAAAGCACTTGTCTGGTTCTCGGAGTTTCGCAGCTTGGAGACCGCTGGGATCGGGCCTCACACAGCACGCGCACATCAGGCCTCGCCCGGCTCGTTGAACCGTTCGATGCCGCACCGACAAAGCCATGCTGCGTAGGCATTAAGGATGGCGTGGCAAATCGCGAGCTCAGAGTGCGTCGCAACTCACCCGTCTGAGGCGCGATGGCGCCGCCTCAGTGACGAGCGAGAAGGTCATCGCGTTCAAGCTGGCGAAGGTGATGCGCCGGTAGACTCTCGTAGAAGCCTGCGGTAGGGGCGATACTGTTGCGAACGCTTGGGTCACGCCCGTCAGCATTGTCGATTGGCGCCGCCAAAGCGACGAAGCCGCTTCGCTCGAAAACAGTGGATCAGTTGGAGAGCTGCGCCCAAGCCTTCAAGTCGAGCCCGCGCTGATTGACCTGCGCCGCGGTTTGTCGCCCAGGTCTTCAGCTTTCAACCTCTTTTGCAGGCAACTGCGCGCATACGACATGCACAGCCGAGGCCGACTGTGCGCGCAGCACTTATGCGTCGCTGCAGTTCACACCCTACGTTGCCGTACAAGAGTTGAACATTGCAGCGAAGGTCTATGGACTCGCGCGCTTCCATGGCGGACTCTATTCATTCCCTGAAAACTTGAGAAATCGGCGCCAGTCGGCGACGCACAGCGTCGACGCCGCGACCGCGGAGAATTGTACTATGATCACCATACGCCGTCTTATCGCCTTTGCCTTTTCGCGGCGCTGGTCCACGCGTTCAATTTGCATAGTCGTAGCCACGCCGCTTGTACTGGCGGCATTCAGTCCCGTGGCGCATCTCGCGGCGAGCATGTGAGAGGTTAGTTTCGCCGGCTCGGCGCCGCCCGTCATGCTGCTTTGGGCGAGTTGCCTGAAGCACGAAGGCGCCGCTTCTTCGCCAAGCCGCGATTATCTAAATTCCGGGCGAGAACAGAAACCCATCTCAATAAAACGCAAATGCTTCAGTTCTTGGGGTCAAAGACCGCGGTCAAAGCCCAGGGTCCCGACGGCCTTAGCGCAAACTAAACAACAGGCGACCGCAGCAGAAAACGGCTTCCCTCCAGTAGACGGGAAGAGGAAAGGCCGTTCTCTGCCATAGCCGAAGCCCCCCGGCTCCGCGACCTCGATAGAATCTGACGCGGTGACCGTCTGTACGGTTGCGGGCAGGGTTTGGAAATTCCGTTAGTGCAAGCACAATTGGCGCAAAAGGCCGTGTGCGGTATCGCACATTTCAGTCCGAAGGTTGCACGAACCCTCGACCGTAAGACAAATTGATTGGCGCCATAGCGCGGTTTCATGCATTGTATTGATATCGGCTGCCCCTGTCAGGCGCTCAGCTGACTGAGAGTTTTTGTGCTCCCGCCCAGGAGCACACCATGCCTCTTCCGCTTCAGACCTCAGTCAAAAATCGAATACTCGCAGCTTTGCCGGCGACAGAATTTGCCTTGCTCGCGAACCACTTGACCCATGTCAAACTCGCGCTGGGCGAGTCACTCCACCGCGCCGGCGACCTCATCTCAAACGCCTTCTTTGTCGAGAGCGGGTTTATATCCGCCTTGACGATGCTTTCGGACGGGCAGCCGTTGGAAATCGGTTTGATCGGCGCCGAGGGCGTGGTTGGCGTATCGTTGGCGCTTGGCGCCAAACACTCTTACAGCGAAACCATGTGCCAGACGGGCGGCGACGCCTATCGCATCCCCACGGCTGCGTTTAAGGACGCCGTCGCGCACGCGCCGCACCTGCGCGATCTCCTTTTGCGCTATGTGCATGTATTCGGCGTCCAGGTCGCGCAAACTGCGGCTTGCAACGCCCATCACGAACTCGGGCAACGCCTTGCCCGGTGGCTCCTCGGCGCCCATGACCGCAGCGGTGTCCCAGAATTGTCACTTACTCAAGATCTGATTGCAGTCATGCTTGGCGTACGCCGCTCGACCGTGAGCATTGCGGCGAGCACGCTGCAGCGGGCCGGCGTCATTCGTTATCAGCACGGGAAGATCACCATCATCGATCGCGTCGGGCTCGAGAATGCCGCGTGCGAATGCTACGAAGCCGTGGCGACCGAGTATCGCGCGCTCTTCGGCGAGTATCCGCTCAACCTCGGGGTCGTCACTCCCGCCGCATGAGCCAGACCACGCAAGCCGCGACGATGCAGTAAAACATCGCATGAGTCGCTTGGCGAACAGACACGCCTGCCGTCATTGTGGCCCTATTGTTCCCTCAGCAGGAAGGCGGCGCCATGAACTATGCATGCACAGAGCGAACGGCCAAGGGAGACGGCGACACGCGGGCAACCTGGAGCGTGTTGGCCGAAAACGCGAGGCTCCGTTATCTCTGCGCACAGAGCAAACAATTGGTCGCGCAGCACGAATTGGCGCTTCGCGAGGGCGACCACCGCATCAAAAACAGCTTGCAGATCGTGGCGAGCCTGATGGGCTTGCAGGAGCGCCGCGAGACCAGCGCCGCCGCACGTCTGGCGCTGCGAACCGCCGCAGCGCGCATTCAGGCGGTAGCGCGCATCCACGACGCGCTGCAATTGAACGGCGGGGCAGATGGCGTGGATATGAGCGAACTGCTGGAATCTATGTGCGGTTCTTTGCAGTCGATGGCCGGCGATCCTAACGCTGTAAAGATTTTTGTTGAAGCAGAGCCGATTCGCGCGCCCGTCGCGGTAGCGCAGCCCGCGATCCTGGCGGTCAACGAACTTGTCGTGAACGCGCTTCGCCACGCCTTCCCCGGCGGGCGCGCGGGCAACATTCGCGTTCGCGCAAGCGCACGAAATAGCGAATTCTGCATAACCGTCGCCGACGACGGCATAGGTTTACCGGCTGATTATCAGGCCGGTCCGGGCTTCGGGAGCAAACTGGTGCGCATGCTGACTGCCAAGATCGGCGGCACGCTGAAGGTCGAAAACCAAGAAGGCGCGCGTTTTACGCTGACTGCGCCATTGGGCGGATTTCTGGAGCCCGCGAGCATCGGCGTCTAGGGTTGCGTCACGGCCTCGGCGGCGCCCCGTCCAGATCGGAACAAGTTCGAGAGGCTGCGCACTTTGAGCCAATTCAGCGAGCAAGCGCGAGAAGCGACGCCACGTTTTCGCGGACGCAAATCCATTCTCGACGGAGATCTGCCGCGCAAGCGAGGCGCTAGCGCGGCAATTGCAACCGCACGCTAGGACGCCTTGTAGCGATCGCGGCTCGCGACAAAAGCCAAGTAGAGCGTATTCAAGCGGGTTCCAGCCTTGCCCGCCGCACGATCCTGGAAACGCATCATGCTCGCGTCGCGCTCACCAAACACGTCGCGCACTTCATTCATCCATGCAGCCTCGGCGGTTGCCATGTCGCGCATGAGATGCAACCTGCTGATCGTCGGCTTGAATCTGTCGAGCTGCCCTTTAATCACGATGTGGCTCCTCCCTCATTTGGCCCTTGCTCGAAGCTAAATTCCTGAGTGCCGACAGGATGATCGCCATATTTGATGATGTAGCCGTCGCCCAACGTGCCCTCGAACTTTTCGGCTTCTGCGCTGGATCTGAAGACCCCGGCCAGATGCCATGGCCGAAGCCGCAACACGCCCCAGCCCGATTTGAGATTGTTCCCCGGCATGCTCATCTCCAGGCTCCTGGCGGCGCCCGCCGCGCCGAAGCGCGCGCGCGAAAACCTTCCTTGGCGGCGAACTCGGCCCCCATCATCACCCGGTTTGCCATCACTCGCTTTGCTCCCGTTGACGCCATGGATCTCGGCGCGCAACGTCGCCTCGTCGTGAACTAGGCCGCAAATCTTCGCGCATGACACGTTCATTTGCGGTGAAATGCAACAACAACAGATCCTCTCGGGAGCGCAACATAAAGCCTCGAACAGGCTCTCGCTCCGCGGAACGCGGTGGGGAAGCGTGTTTCTTTTGTTGGACGAGGCGTCGTGTACCACATCCAGACCCTTATGTCTTGGCCTTAGTTTCAGGTCGGGCTCTCAAAACGCCACTTCCGCTTCGTGCGGTTCGGGCGCCGAGACGACAGCTATGCGCCGAAGGCCTCGGAAACCACGATCTTGCCGTCTTCGGTATCGCGGATTTGAAAGCCACTGGCGCCGAAGAGCGCCTTGGCCGTAGCACCGCCGCTGCGCGCCTCAGCGGTCACCCCGCCCAAAGTGGCTGCAAACGGCATTTTTAGATGCACGATCGATTCCATGGCGAGGTATTCAATCTTGTAGCGCATGGCGGCTCCCTGTTGGCGGGAGCGCAAAGCCTCTCTCAGTCGCCAGCGCCGAAACTACTGACAATGGTTTCGATATATGCCGAGCGCGCGGCAAACTCAATTCCCTGCACCGAGGGCGCAGGGATGTTTCCAACCCCGTCGCGGCGATCGCTGGGCGCGCTCTTGATAAGGATCCACTCCGTCCAGGCGCTATCGTAGCAGGCTCAGCGATTTGAAAAGGCGGTCATTCCTTCAGCGTCGCCAAGGTGAGCATCGCAAACGCTGTGTGCGCGTCATCAATTGCCTTTTGCGCCCGCGCGGCCGAGGGGTAGGCTCCAAAAAACAACCCGTTCAATGTCACGCGCCACATGCCCAGTCGCGTATCGACGGAAAAAAGCGCAGCACTAGCCGTCCGCCTCGATATATCCGGATGATCAAGCGACTGCGGTTTTGCGCTTTGGCTGACGAGAGGCTTAGACGGGTGACACATTCAATTGTCCTCGGACGTCTCGTCGACACCGAAGGCGCCAGCGCCCGAGCTGCGTCGCCCATGCCAAACAAGCGGACCGTCAAGGGTGTCAGACCGGATTTGGCATTCGTCCGCTCCGCGGCGCACCAGGCCGTCGCGCGCGACGATCTTTGCAGCGTCCAAAGCGCCGCTCCAGGGACTGCTGCTTAGGTGCGCGCCGCGTTTGAAATAGATAATCACGTAGTTGGATCTGCTGCTCTTCATGGTCGTCTATTTGGCGGAGAAAAAAGCTTCGACGCGGAAACAAGCACCAAATGGCTGGTATCGAGTGGGCGGTTCGGATCGGTCATGGGCGGCGAAGCTTTGCAGATTGTTCAAGACGCTCAAGCCAATGATCGCCTTTCCAAACGTCGGTCAATGCGTTCCGCGCCAAGTCCCCTGCTGCGAAGGCGCATGTGACTTGGTCACTAAGGGCAAAGCATTCGGATCGCATTGGCGCGCCGGCGGCGTCCTTACAACTGACAGTACAACCCATCTTGTAGGCTCCCAGCCTCAATGTGCTAAGGCCCTGGACCAGGTCAACGCATCAAAGCCAGCCGATCACGCAACCGCGCAGCGACTTGGCTTAGGTGGGCGCTGGGCGGCGCATGTGCAATGGCATGCTTGCATAGAGCCCCGAAACAACGCCGCGTCTTGTGCTTAAACGGCGAACTCGGATTGGCGGCGCCGATATGCCATTTGCCTTGTGTACGTTAGCTCGCGAAGCGAGCTCGACCCTTCGCGAGTGTTGATTTCTAGCGACGCCCCGCGAACGCACAATATTGTTGGTTTGTTATGCTTTCACGCCCACTCTTGCGGCGATCCTAAATCTTAGTGGAGGCGCGCATGGCTCTTGAATTGCTTGCGGCGGGGCAGCGCGTCAGCGTCTTGGGGTTTGGCTCTGCGACGGCGGCGCTTGTCTTCCGCGTTGTTCGCGCGATGCCGGCAGAAGGCCGACCTCTTCAATATCGCGTCAAAAGCGACGCGGAAGGCTTCGAGCGTGTCATCGACGCGAGCCGCCTGGAGGCGTTGCCCGCGCCTTGAGCTCACCTGCACGCATTGCCGGCCAAACGCCCAGTTGATGCGCGCCCAAAGCGCATGCGACGTGAGGCGCATCATTCTCGCCGAGGAGTATTCAATGGCCAAATTTGTGAAGTTCAATTCCGCCGCTGACGCGAAACTCGAGGTGCACATAAATCCAGAGGAAGTGGCTGCTGTGCGCGACAGTCATGGCAAGACCATCATTCTTTTTCGCGGCATCGCAACGACGGAAACGGTACAGGGGTCGGTCGCGAGCGTCGTCGCCGCGCTCGGGGGCGCGCTCGCGGACGCAACTTGATGCCGGGTTCATGCTTCGGTGGGTTTGCATGCGCTCACCGAGTGGGTGATGACCGACGCTACTAATGTAGCAAAGCCCGCGGCCTTATCCGGGCAGCATCAGATCGATCGCGACGCGGCCGAACGGGCGCCTGGCATTGATATCAAGGCTTAAGAGGTCGCCAACGGCGCGGGCCCGCGCGCTCGCTTCGGCTCTACGCGCGCTGGGCGCGGCGCGTTTCCCATCTAGCGCCGACCAGCGCCGGCGTTGCGAATTAAGCTCAAGCGGACTGCATTTGCATGCAGCCGCTCAAGCTATTTTTCCGAAAGTTCAGGGATGCTTTGGCTCGATCCCGGCGACGCTCGTTACGCCGACTTGAGATTGGTTGCCGCGTCGCGACCTTGGCGATCGCGCTCGAGATCGAAGCTGACCTTTTGGCCATCGGCCAAACTGCTCAGGCCCGCGCGTTCGAGCGCCGAAATGTGCACGAACACATCCTTGCCGCCATGTTCAGGCGTGATGAACCCGAAACCCTTGTTCATGTTGAAGAACTTAACTGTACCGTCAGCCATATTGCTGTCTCCTGATGCGATTGCCCACGCGGACTCTCCACGTCGAGCGGCGATTTTTTCGAAGGAAACAGCAAATATCCGGCGCGACAGCGGGGACCAAAGCGTGACGCGACGAGTATCGATAAAGTGCATATGGGCGCGCAGCGGTGAAAAGTCCAGAATAAAGCAGCGTTTCGCTTGTCTACACCCGATTTATCGAGACGCGCGCGGCGTTTCGTGAAACGCTTGTTGCCTTCTAAATGCACGCTTTCCGCCGCGAGCAACGTGGCCTTGAGCCTGTTTACAAAAAGGCTCTCCCATGACTAGCACCGCCGCACACCGGCGTCTGAACATCCTCGCACAAGGCGATCGGCTAATCGCCGCCGCCATGGACGAACTCCACGATTCGAACGCCGCCCACCTTATGGTGCACGACGTCATGTACGCCGCCATGTTCGACCTGCTTGCGCCCGTCTCGCGCCGCGATCTCGACACTGCGCTCGGGCAAGCTCTGCGGCTTCGCCCCGCAATCGATGCAGCGATAACCGCATGACCGCGGCGGACCCTTCTCGAGAGACCGACATGAGCAATACTTTAACGGCCCAGATGAAGGCCGAAGAGAGCGAACGCGCCGCACTCACGCGAGAGGATTATGCAGCCGCAGGTGTCGAGTGCCCAAACTGGGACGCCGAGCCGATTCCGTCGCTTGAGACTTGGCGGCGCTGGCAATCCGCGCAGGACAAAGCGCTCGCCCACAAGCGCACAGCGTCGCGCGAAGGCGCATGAGCGGCCGACGGCGCTGTATCGCCGCCGGCGCTAACGAAAGTGACTGACAACGCATGGCCGCAAACATCAAGATCATAGAATGCGCATGCGGACGTCGCTTTGCGCAAACCACAATCACCACCGATACCTGGAGCACCGGACGCGCGCTTTGTCCGTGTGGCGAAGTGCTGAGCGCCTGGGCCGGCATGGCGCGCAATGCCTTCGAGCCCGAATCGCTTGAGGACGAACCCCGGCCGGATGATGTGAACGAAAGCGAAATGGGCCGGCCCGCGGGAGCACCCACTGCGCACGTGAGCCCATCCTGCGCGCCGCCTGGCGGCAGACAACATCTCTGACGGCCAGCTCGCACGCAATCGGTACCGTCACCCTCGACCTCGCCGCGGCCGTCTTCAGGCGGCGGGAGAGTGGCCTCCCGCTGGTGCGGGATCTCGCCCACGCGCCCCCCAATTGTGCGCGACGTCGCACAGTGGGGCAAACCGCACAGATGTGTTTTGCCGTCTCACGCGCGAGAATTGAATTCGCTGATGGCATGTCCGTTCGATTTCACAGGCCTATTTTTTTGCGTCGAAAACCGAGTCCGGGGAGGTGCATCGGAACCGCAGCCTTCGCGCGGGCTTAGTCTCTAAGCTGTCTCTTGTTGGACAGCGTAGTGATAGAAGTAGGTCAAAGATGGAACCCCTCCTCACAACGCTCCTCATTGGCGCGATCGCTGGTTGGCTCGCGGGGACCATCGTTAAGGGATACGGTTTCGGCCTCCTCGGAAACATTGTGGTCGGCATCCTTGGGGCCTTCGTTGGAAATTGGCTGTTCGGAACGCTGGGATTGTTTGTCGGAGGCGGCCTCATCGGCGCCATCCTTGGTGCGACGCTTGGCGCGGTAATTTTGCTTCTGCTGTTGAGCTTCGTGCGCCGCGCTGCGTAACTCCGGTTCCCGATGCGAGGTCTTCGCAACGCCAAATCGGCCTGCCACTGTTGCTCGAGACCGCTCAAATCCGGAACGGACGCCACTTCCGCGTGTTGATATCGCACGGACGACAAAGGTCGCTTCCGGGAGTTAATTTTCAATATGCGTAAACACATTCTCGCCGCCGGCATTGCCGCAGCGGTGCTCTTTCCATCCATGGCGTTTGCTCAAACAACGACATGCGAACAACAACAATCCAATCGCGTCGTTGGCACGGTTGCAGGCGCCGGCATCGGCGCAGTTCTCGGGAGCGCGATTGCCGGCCACGGCAACAGAACTGCGGGCGCCGTCATTGGCGCGGTCGGCGGGGGCGTTGTCGGCAATCAGTTGACGCGCGGCACGGCCGATTGTTCGCACGCGTACGGCTATTACGACGACCAGAGCCGCTGGCACGCTAACAATGTCGATCGGACCGCCGCGGCGGGATATTACGACCGCAATGGCGTCTGGGTCGATGGCGCGCCTAACGGCTACTACGATGGCCAAGGTCGTTGGGTCGCGGCTGACTCAAATGCAGGTCAAAGTGGCTATTACGACCGCGATGGTCACTGGGTCCCTGCTTCAGCAAACGGCTATTACGACGTCAATGGTCAGTGGATCGCCAACACCGCGAGCGGTTACTACGATAACAACGGGCGCTGGGTGCCAGGCCCCGCCACCGGCAATTACGACGCATCAGGCCGTTGGATCCCCGGTGCGCAAAGCGGCCACCGCGATGTCTCCGGAATGTGGGTTGCCGACCCGCAGCCAGGATATCATGACGCGGATGGCCGTTGGCATGCCGGCGCCGCAACAGGTTACTACGATGGCGCCGGCCGCTGGATCGCCACGTCTGCGTACCGAGCCGACGACAACAATTGGAACGACGCTCGCACCGACACGCGCGCGCGCGAAGCCCGGTTGCAACAACGCATTAGCGATGGGCTCGCGAACGGCACGCTCTCGCGCTTTGATGCGCGCCGCTCGTCGCGGACACTGGCCTCGATCAGTCGACGAGACACGAACCTCCGTGGCTCTGAGGATAGGCTCAATCGTCGCGATGAACAATCGATCCAAGCCCAATTGGACGATCTTAGCGCAAGCCTAAGAACACAGATAAGAAACTGAGCGCTATGGGGAGGGTCCTTGGCGACGTCGACGAGAAAGGCATTCGCTTTGACGGCGACGACTCTTTGGGCGCAACCCACCATCAACCTCGGTTGAGAATGGCTCCGCCTTTGTCGGCGGAGCCGTTTGCTTTCGTCCGCGCTAACGCGGCAACCCTCCAGACACCACACTGCGAGCCAACAAAGCCCGCTGTTTGGAGCAACCGCCTACTCTGCTAAAAGCCAACTTTGACGACCTCCTTGGCCGCCCGCGCCGCTGGCGCCCACCTCGCGCCGTCGCAGTCGCGATCATCTTGCTGGGTGACGCAGCGATTGGCGGGTTGCGAACCCCATGGGCCGAGCTCAGCGGCGTTTACGAACCCGCTGAAGTTTATCGGAGCACGATAGAAAAAACTTTCGCCGGACTGCGCCGAAATCGTTCCGCTAGCCTAAAAGGCGCCGCTTGGGCGCGCTGAAAGCCATACACTTCAGCGTCATACACTTCAGCTTAAGGAAATGACGGCCAGACGCTGACCGCTTGCAATACCCCCGCCCAATACCCACATAGGGGCCAGGCGGACGCAGTTCGCGCACTCTCATTTAACTCGGTTTGCCCCCACAGGAGCCATCTCCATGGCGCTTCCAGCATTCGCCCCTGGCCAACGCGTTTCAGTTTCGCCGACCGGGCGGCTCAGCGCGCCAGAAGGCTCGTACAATATCGTGCGCGTTTTGCCCGCCGCGCCAGGGCCGACCCAGTACCGAATCAAGAGCGACACCGAACCGTTCGATCGCATCATCGATGAAGGCCGGCTCGCCGCGATCGACAATGTTTAACGGCCCTAAGCGGGGTGATGCGCATGTGCCCCAAGCGCCGGCCCCTATAGCCAAGACCTTGCGATATTCTCCGGCGTCAGAGCACCTGGTACGGCGTCTCGGCTCAGCCTTGGTGCTGCAGTGGGATGCCCTGCCCGACGACCTCCAGGATTTGCTCATCGATCAGGCGGTGTTGGTCGAGGATCGCGACGAAGCCGCGCACGGGCGCGAAGATGTGGAAAAATTTCTGCGAACCGTGAAGCCCGCCCCACTTCGTCGGGAGCCGACGCTACCATCCTGACAACTGAATGACCGCCTCGAGCCGCCTGCCCCGCCGCCATGTGAAATATCTCGAAGGCTAGGGCCGCGCATTGGCAATGGCTGGCCTGACTATGCAAATCGCCAAGTGACCACCCTGCCGATGAAGAAAGGGTGACGCTCTCGACAACATCTCGCATCTTGGGGCGCGCCGGGTCCAAGCCAGTCATGACCTCGCGATAGCTATCGAGGGTGACGTTGATGGAGGCACCCTCGACAAATCGCGGCTGTGATGCCGGCAGCGATCAATTGTTTTTGCGCGGCGGCGTTTGCGCCCCGTGGTCATCCTCGGGATCCCATTGCTCGATGCGCCAGCGTTCAGCAAAGCACCAAGTGATGTCCAGATACTCAAGCAGCTCGAGCGCCGTGAGGTCGTCGGGCGACATATCTTCACTGACATAGCCGCGCATCTTCGCGATGAGATCCGGTATGGACTTGGCGGCGGGGGCCCTAATCATCCGACTTCTCCTGGGCGCGGCGGATTTTGCAGATAGTAACTCTCGACGATCTCGGCCAAGTCTGCGGGCAAATGATCTTGCGCCTGGCCAATGTCAGTGAACTCGCCATTCAGCCACTCAATCGGATTGCGGCCTTCGACCCAGCCAAGGGTCGGTCGATGCACCTGATATCCAATCAATTCCTGCGCACGGCGCGGCAGCGTACGCGCCACCTTGGGCGGAACCGAGATCAGAGATTTCTCGGTCGGCTGCAGCCAGCCCAGACAGAAGGAGAGGATGGCGCCACGGCGAATGATCTCGGTGTTGTTGGCGCCGCCGCCATGCATCATTGAACCCACCCAAACTATGGCCGATCCGGCTTTGGCCTCGGCTTCTACAATCTCATGCGGCTCGGGCCAGCGTTCGAGGTCCCAATCGCAAGAACCCGGGACAAAGCGTGTGGCCCCGTTTTCGGGGGTGAAATCATCGATGCAAAAGAGGGCGTTGACTAAGACCTCATAGCCAGGCGTCCAGGCAGGCCAACGCCTCACCCAATACAGGTCTTGGTCACGGTGGACGACTTGTGCGGGCTCGCCGGGGCCAATGCCGATGCCTTGTGTGATGGAGAGCTGAATATTGTCACAACGCGGGGGCCCAACGTCTCCGGCGACAAGAAGCTGCTCGCTGAGCGCTAGAATGCGCTCGTGCAGCACCAACGCCTGGGCTGATTTGGCCTTGGCCAACAAGGCGCCAAAACGGCGGGTGCGACGTCCAAAAAATGCCCCTTCCCCGCCCGGCGCACGCTCGAACCAGAAATCCAATTCATCGCCGAGCGCCTTGAGCTGGGCGGGGGTCAACGCATTGTCGATCACCAAAACCCCATCACGACGCAAAACTTCGAGCTGGAGGTCAAACGGCGCCTCCAAAGGCAAATGCGCAAGCGCAGGCGCCGCCAGACGAGCAAATCCATCCATAAGCTTTACTCCTTGCTTTCAAGATTGAGCGCGTTGCAACACCGCATCGATTGCCGCTTCCGCATCGGCGGCCTGCGGCGGGCCTATTTTGAGCGCCAGCTCAACCGCTCGGCGGGCCTTGGCTTGTGCGGGAATTTCGATGAGCAGCGGTTCGCTGACGCCGGCCAGGCGTCGCAGCCTCGGCAAGAGGCTAAGATCGGCCGGGCAAAGGCAAGCAACACTTTCGCCCTCGCCGTAGCGCACAGGCGCGCCCAGCGGTTCAGGCCGCCAACCTACCCGCGCGGCCATCGGCAACGCACGCGCCTCCAAAATCCCTGTGTAAGCCTCGATGCCCCGCGAGGCCGCAAATTCAAGAAGCGCAATGGAGCTCGCGAGCCGCGCCTGACGATTGATTTGATCGCCCCAATCGGGGTGACCAGGCGCGTGGCGCGACCACTCCCAAATCGCAGGCCCGATAGGTACCGGCCTGTCGGCGTATTCGGGAAAAAGATGGGTTAGCATGTGCGGGCGCCAGCTCGGAATGACCCGGTCGCAGCCACGCAACTGGCCATCTTTGTCGAGGATGACGAAGTAAACGGTGTGAGGGGTGTCGAACTCGTCGATTTCAAGCCCATCAGGGCTCTCGAGCGCCGTCCAGCCATAGTATTTTACAAAGATCTCGTGGCGATGGCGATGCATCGCCGCAATCTCATCAAGATATAGCGAGCGATTGGCCGCTGTAATCACGTGCACGTCCATGGGTTCTCTCCCCCGCTCTTTGATGCGAGAGACTTCGCCCAAGCTTCGGCGCGGCCGCTACCTGTGAACTCCCACAGGTCGCCAACCTTAAAGCGAGATCATGCCCTTGATGACAGCCTCGATGACTGCCTGCTGACGCGTGGTCACGTTGAGCCGTCGGCACGCCTCTTCGATGTGAAAATTCACGGTTCGCTCAGCGATGCCGATGATTTCTCCGATTTCCCAACTCGATTTGCCCGCCCGGGCCCATTGCAAGCACTCGCGTTGTCGAGGCGTAAGCACATTGCGCGCGCGGCCCTTGGCGTCGATGCCTTGTTTAAGCAACAGACCGAAGGAACAATAATAGATCGAGAGCAGCCGCAGCGCCGCCTTGTCGACTGCGTGGAGCGACATCTTCTCACTCGCCGTCACCGCAACGGCGGCGACCGCACCGTCCATTTGGTGCACAGGCGTTACGAAGCCATCGCGCAATCCAAACTCACCGGCTTCTCCGAACAAGCGCTTTTCGGCGTGACTGAGGTTGCCGGCGCGTTGTTCATCGACCCAGTGTCGGGGCCGCGGGCAGGCGATGGCGTGGCGCACCACGCGATCGTGGAGATAGTGACGCTGCTCGATGTAGTGGGCGCCCCAATCGTCGGGCCATTGACCAAAATGGTGGATGCCAACAATTGCGCCTGAACTATCACGCATCTGGTCAACGCTGAAAAAGCGCGCCCCAAACTCCGCGAACGCGCCCTTCATCAGCTGATCGAGTTCTTCCGGCGTGGACGCCGCGAAGGCGCGGTCGATGACGCCGAAGGCGCGCTCCAGTCTCTCTTCCTGAACCAATAGCGTCATTGGGGCAGCCCACCTCGCGCCCTCAATAAAGCGCGGCAGGGTTGTAGCGATAAGCAACCTTAAGTAGCGCTACCTGGGGTCGACGGCGATTTTCTACTTCTTTTGATCTTCCTCGTTCAGAAGTGAGCGTGCGACTTTCGCGAGCATGCGCTTGGCGTTGGGGGCAAGCCGCGCGTAGATCCGGGCAATCGAGCGAACCTCCGGGTCATCGCTTAAACGCTCGCGCGGGGCAGCGCCGAGCGCCGGCAAGAACTCCGCTGCATGCACCTCGAGGGCTTTGGCAATATTTATCAAAGTGCTCGCCGACACGCGATTGACGCCCTTTTCGTATTTCTGCACTTGCTGAAAGGTGACGCCGATCGTGTCGCCGAGCATTTCTTGGGACATGTCAACTTCAAGACGCCGGGCGCGAATACGCGCGCCGATTTCGCGGTCAATCGCCGAAGTCGCCCTTGGATGGGGCCGATCTTTCTTAGACATTCTCCACGCCCGTAGGCCTGCGACTGTGGCGGCATCGGCGCCGGCCGAGAAGCAACCTCTGCGTGTTGGGTCCGTCCACTCCTCGCTAGGCTTTAAAGGCCCTGAGCGATCCTGAGCGCTTGAGGCCCTCGGCCTATCAGTTCGATATTGGGGCAGGCGCGCCAATAAGCGCTAAGAATGCTCAGCCTTTGTCGGTGATGATGCGTCCATCGAGCATGCGAATGCGCCGATCCGCGGCGGCGGCCACTTCCGCGTCATGGGTCACACAAGCCACTGCGCGTCCCTGTTCGTGAGCCAGCCGACGGAATTCCTCAACGACCAGGCGGGTGTTGGCGCTGTCGAGGTTGCCCGTCGGCTCATCGCTCAAGATGATTGAGGGGTCGTTGGCAAGCGCGCGCGCCACAGCGATGCGCTGACGTTCGCCGCCCGACATCCGGTCTGGCCGCTTGTCAGCTTCATGTCGTAGGCCAAGCGCGTCCAGGAGCCCGCGGGCTCGCGCAGCGATTGCCTCCCGGCTCAGCACCGCCAAACGCCGCATAGGCAGTTCGATGTTCTCCAGCGCAGTAAGCTCCGGTAGCAGAAAATGAAACTGAAAGACAAAGCCGATGCGTTCAAGACGCAAACGCGTGCGCGCGTCTTCGCTCAATTGGCTGGTATCTACGCCATCGATGCGCACAATCCCCGTGGTGGGGCGATCGAGCAGGCCCAGGAGATAGAGCAACGAGGACTTGCCGCATCCCGAAGGGCCCTGGATGGCTACAAATTCACCCGCTCCCACGCAGAGGCTGGCGTCGCGCACGAGGGTCGCGTTATCGGGCGCCGGCAATGTGCGTGTGACGTGCTCGGCTTCAAGGCGCGCGCTCACGCCGCACCCCGCAAAATATCAACCGGATCGACCTGCGCCGCCTTTCTGGCCGGCAACCACGCAGCGACCAAGGCAGCGACAATGCACACGCCGCCGGCAATCCCGTATTGGGTCAAACTTCGGTCGATCGGCAGATGCGTGACTTGACCATTTATCGAGATCGGCGCAGCCGCCAAAGCTCCAATGAGCGCCGAGCCAACGGCAAATCCGCCGATTGCGCCAACCACGCCGACGACCATGCCCTCCATAAGAAAGATGCCCTGAACGTCGGGGCGCGTGAAACCCATGGCGCGGAGAATGGCGATGTCGCGGCGCTTATCGTTTACGCTGTTGGATACTCCCGTATAGACGCCAAATGTCGCCACCAAGAGCACAGCCGAGATGATCGCATAAGTGATGATGGTGCGCGCAACCAGAAGACCAAGGATGTCTCGCGAGCGCTCTTGCCAAGATTCCCACTTATATCCCCAACGTTCTTCCAGTCGTCCTGCCAGCGCCTCCGCTGCTTGCGGGTCGCCCACCTTGATGTGGATTTGATTGACGACATTAGGACGCGCGAAGAGCACTTGGGCGGTCCGCAGCAATCCGTAGGCTGTATTGTCTCCCGCATAAAAGCCGGTGAGCGCGTCAGGCCTAATCAAGGCCAGTATACGCATTCGTTGCAGCACCCCGGCCGGCGAACTGACCACTAATGTGTCGCCGAGATTGGCGCCGAGGCGATCCGCCATCGGGCGGGTGATGATGATGCCGTCGGGGCGCTGTTCGAGATCGGAGAGCTGGCCTCCTGTGAGGGTCTCTTCGATGTCGACGAGCCTTCCCTCAATTTGGGGATCGACGCCGTTGAGCGCTGCGGGTTCAGTTCGACCCGCAAAGCCTAGCGAAATGGCGCCTGAAAGACTGGGCGCGGCGATGGCGCCTGGTAGCGCGCGTGCATCGGCAAGCATTCCCGGCCAGTCTTTGAGACCGCGAACCTCGTCGCGCGGGCGCACGCCGCGGATAGCGATCGCCGCGCTTGGAAACGCCGCGCGAAGCGGCTGCGGCGAGGCTCCACGATGCTCGTCCTTGACGATAATGTGCGGCGCTGAATTGACTAAGGTGCGCACGAAATCGCTTTGTGACCCGATCATCATCCCCGAGGTGGCGAGAAATATGCCCACACCGATTGTGACGCCCAGTGCAGCGACCAGGGTCTGACGCGTGCGCACTCTCAAGTGCGCGAGCGCGATGGCGACAAGAACGCGCAGGCCAGACATTCTCAGAATTGTCCTGCATGGGCTTGGACTGCGGCGCCGTCCCTTAGGTTAGTCGGGGGATCGACGATCACCTGCTCTTCGCCTTGCAGGCCGGATCGGATTTCGACCTGCTGTGGGTCCTCCACGCCGACAACCACTGTCCGGCGATGCGCGGCGCCTCCGGCGAGCACCCACACCAAGTGGTCGCGCAGAGCCCGCGTCGGCGCCAGGATGGCGTTGTCGCGGCGGCTCAAGACGATGTTGAGTTCGACGGTCATGCCCGGGCGCAGCGCCGCGTGGGGATCGATGCTCAGACGAGCGCGAAAAACCCGCGCGGTTGCGTCGCCCTGAGGCGTGAACTCGCTCACCCGCGCTGGAAATTGTTGCCCCGGAAAGGCGTCAGATTGTGCGAGCGCTTGCTGACCTGGCGCGATGCGCCCGGCATCTCGCTCATCGATATCGGCGGTGATGCGCAGGGAATTCACATCAGCAATGATAATGAGCGGCGTGCCGATCTGGGCCATGTTGCCTGGCTCGCCGTCGCGCCGCAGCACGCGACCCGCGAAGGGCGCCGCAATGTGAAAATCGCGCAATCGCTCCTCGGCCGCGCGCGCGGCCGCAGCCGCGGCTTGGTATTCGCGTAGCGCATCATCGTGCGCGGCCGGCGCAGCAAAGCCCCTGCGGAATAGTTGATTGGTGCGGTCGTAGGTCGAACGCGCCTGCGCGGCTTGAGCCTCAAGCTGCAGCGCGGTCGCCTCCTCCTGCCCCGCTACGAGGTCGACCAGAATTTGGCCCTGCCGAACATTGTCGCCTTCGCGAACGCGAACGGCTCTTATCGCTGCGTTGACAACAGGCGATATCCGCGCCTGGCGGACATAGTCGACGACGCCTGACGCGTAGACGGATTCGATCGCCGGCCCGCGACGAAGGCCCACAACATGCACATTGGGGGCGGCCAAAAGCCAAGAACCGAGGGCGATCAAAAGCATGAGGCCGCTGACTACGACGAACCAGCGCCGGCGTCGAAGCCAAGGCAAAAGACCGCGCTGAGGACGCGGCGTCTCCTCTGGGTCTCCACTTTTCGGGGCCGAAGGCTGGGGCGAGGTGTCCATTTCTACCGAACTCTACGCCGTTGCGGTCCGCAAATACCCCCTATGGGTGGTCTAAGGACACTATGGCCCCAGGCGCAACGCCCGGTCTCAAACTCTCCCAGTCTCAAGGCGAAACCGGATTGACCGCAATCAATGCTGAAATATCGCGGAATATTTAGCCACGATTTTCAAGTCGCCGGCGAGCCATTCTCGCAGCGGGCGACAACGACCTGGCAATCGCGCCCGGCAGCAACGAACACCCAAGTCGGGCGAAAGCCCAATATGGGCCAAGCTCCAGGCCCTTTGGCCTCTGTTGAGACGCCCGACCCGGCGCGCTGCCGGCCCAAAGCGCGCGCAAGACTAAATCGCGAGTTGGGCGCCCAGCTCGACGACGCGAGATGATGGAATGTGGAAAAACTCACTCGCGACTGTGCTGTTGCGCGTAAGCCAAATGTAGAGAAGCCCTTGCCATCGCGGCATCCCGCCTTTGGCGTTTGTCACAAGGGCCCGGCGACTGACGAAAAACGAAGTCTTCAAGGTGTCGATCTGGAGACCCTTCTCACGAGCCAAAGCCAGCCCGCGGACAATGTTCGGGCTTTGCATGAAGCCGAAGGTGAGCGTAACGCGCTTCACATCCGGCGCAAAATCCTCGACCTTGACCATATCCGCGTCGCTCACCCTCGGTTCGGAAGCGGTCTGCACCGTCAGAATGACAATGCGGTCGTGAAGGACGTGATTGTGCTTGAGGTTGTGCATCATCGCCTCGGGAGCGACGTCAAGGTCCGCAGTCAGAAATACCGCCGTCCCTCGCACGCGGTGCGGCGGGTCATGGGCGATAAGCTCCAAAACCGATCGAAGCGACCCGTCGCGCCGGGTAACATCTCGCACCAGGCGAGAGCCCCTCATCCAAGTCCACATTACCAGCATGAGAACGGCCGCGATCAACAGCGGCACGAACCCGCCACTCAGAAGCTTGAGCATGTTGGAAGCGAGGAAAACGCCCTCGACGAGGATGAAAGGCGTCATGATCGCAATCGCGACCGGGAGCGAGCGTTTCCAGATCTTCCAAATCGCCACGATCGCCAGCAGCGACGAGGTGATCATAGCGCCAATGACGGAGATGCCGTAAGCAGAGGCCAACGCGCTCGATGATTTGAAAATAACCACGAGCAGGAAGACGCCAACCATAAGGAGAAAATTGACCTGCGGCATGAAAATCTGCCCCAAGGTGTGAGCCGAGGTCTGCACAATCGCCAAGCGCGGCAAGAGTCCCAGCTGGATCGCTTGCTGTGTGAGCGAGTAAGCGCCGGAAATCACCGCTTGGCTGGCGATGATAGTCGCCAATGTGGCCAGGATCACCAGCTCCGGGCGCAAGTACTCTGGCGCCATCATGAAGAACGGATTTTCTATTGCGTGCGGTTGGGCCAGCACCAGAGCACCCTGACCGAGATAGTTCAGGGCCAAGCTCGGATACACAATGAAGAGCCAAGATGCGCTGATCGGTCCCCGGCCAAAGTGGCCCATGTCGGCATAAAGCGCTTCAGCCCCCGTCACTGTCAGAAAGACCGAACCCAGCAAAACAAACGAAAGCAGCGGCCGCCCTAATATGAGGCCAAGCGCGTAGTTCGGCGCCAGCGACCAAACGATTTGCGGGTCCCTTGCCACCTGCACCGCGCCCAAAATCGCGATCACGATGAACCAAAGCAGGCAAATCGGACCGAACCAGGCGCCGACCAGACCCGTGCCGCGGCGCTGGACGAGAAACAGTCCCAGCAGCACCGCAAGCGATATCGGGACAATGAGCGACTCCACGCGTCCCTCAAGACCGGGGATGATGGTGAGACCCTCGACCGCTGAAATAACGGAAATGGCTGGCGTGATCAGCGCGTCGCCGTAGAAAAGCGCTGCGCCCACGAGCCCGACAAAGAGGATCGTAGAGGTATTGCCGCCCAATAGCCTGCGCGCCAGAACCACCAGCGAAAGAACGCCGCCTTCGCCTTTGTTGTCGAAACGCATCAGCAGCATGACGTATTTCAACGTGACGATGATCATCAGCGCCCAGAACATCAGCGACACAACGCCCATGACGTCGGCGCGGTTGGCAGTCGCGCCCGTCAAAATGTGTCCCACTGATTCCTTGAAGGCGTAGAGGGGGCTGGTGCCGATATCGCCAAACACCACGCCTAGCGCGCCAATTGAGAGCGCGACGAATCCAGCCGCATGGGGTGCATCCTTGCCTTGCGCTCCATCCCTGGGGAGGGCAGACGTTTCGGCGGGCATTCTCGGGCACTCCCCCTCAACGCTCACAACCCTGGGCGTCGGGGCACGTTTAAGTCACTATTCGATAAGAAACTCGATACGATTCGATGACGCACCGACAGCGCGCCCAAATCGGGCAAGACGCTGACCGCCAGCCACGGCACGCTAGGCTTCAATGCAGCCGCAAACCGGGCCTTAGAGGGCTACTCGGCCGGAAATAGCATCCGCACGCGGGCGCCGCTTCGGTCTGGGCGGTTGTCTGCCTCGATGGTTGCATCCTCAGCTTCCAGGAAGCCCTTCGCGACGGCAAGACCAAGCACGGCCCCTGGAGAACGACCATCGCCTTCATGCCCCTGCTCGAAGCGTTCGAACACGCGCGGAAGCAGCGCTTCCGGGAAGCCTGGACCTTCATCCAGGACTTCGATGGCGATTCTATCGCCCTCGCGATAGGCCCGCACCAGAATGGGCGTGCGGCGAGGCGCGTTCTGACCGGCATTTTCGAGAACCCGCGCAAGCGCCGTTTCTGTGAGGGCCGCATCTACAAGAATGTTCGGTAGGTTGGAGTGAACATCCTTGGACACAAAATGGCCTTCGAGTTTATCATGTGCGCGGTCTATCGCAGCATCGACGAGGTCGACCACGTCGGCGGGCGCCATGTGTGGGCGAACGCCATGATCAAGCCGCGCAGCGCCAAGAAGGTGATCAACGAGCCCAGATAGGGCAGCCGCAGCCTCGCGCGCGCGCTCGATGAGGTTGCCGCGCGTCGAGGCATCATGTGCGTCTTCGCCACGCGCCAGCGCTTCCAAACTTGCGCCAATCGTCGTCAGCGGGCTCCTAATATCTTTTGAAAGCCCGGCCAAGAACATGCTGCGCAATCGTTCTCCCTCGGTTTCAACCCGCGCATCTGAAGCGTCTCGCGCAAAGCGCTCCCGATCGAGAGCCAAAGCGGCTTGATTGGCAATCAAGTCGAGGAGCCGCCTTTGATCGGGGTCAAGCCTGGAAGCGTCGTCGAGTGTGCGCACACCCAACACGGCGACGACGCCGTGCTCGCCAAGCGCGGGAACGAAGAGCCAGCTCGCGCCTTCCAAGGTTTCAGCGCCGCGTCCGGCCTCTCGCGCATGCTGCATGGTCCAACGCGCGGCCGCCAGATCCTCGCCTCCAATGATTTCCGATCCCGGTGCTTCCGCCGCAAGATCCAGTTCACCGTGGCGGTCCATCATCACGACAGACCGCGCGCCAAGCAGTCGCGCCGCGGTCTCCGCGGTCACGCGGGCGATGGCGGCGTCGCTGCGCGCGCTCGCCAGCGTCTGGGCTAGCACACGCAAATCCGACGCTTCCCGCGCTTGACGCCGCGCGAGTTGCGTTTGCGCACGCGTATGCGCGGCCACCGCGCTCACGATAAATCCAACTAGCAGGAAAAAGCACACAGCCCACACATCCGATGGGGCATAGATCGAAAACGAATAATAGGGCCGGGTCATGAAGAAGTTGTACGCTAACGCCGACATGAGCGCGGTGAAGGCCGCCACCACCGCGCCATAGCGGATGGACGCGCTGATCACGGCAAGCACATAGATCAGCGAAATGTTCGGGAGATCGGTCGAGCGTTGAATGGGGAGCGCGATCGTTGTCGCCAGTGCGACAAAACCTAGTGCGGCCGCGTACGCGGAAGGGCCCGCAGATGGGGCAGATCTCAACGCATCACTCAGGGCTTGACCCGGGCGTTTGCGCGGCCGCGGACAAATTTCAATGATCAAATCACCGCCCTCACGCATTACACGCTGAACCGGCGAATCTCTGAGGATCTCGATGAAGCGGGGCCGCGATGACGCTGCCAGCACAATATGTGTGATCCCCTCGCGCTTAGCAAAGGCGAGCAGTTCCGAGGCCGGATCTGGCCCATTGAGCGTAACGGTTCGCCCTCCAAGCTCCTCTGCGAGACGAAAGGCCTGCAAGAGCGCTTCCCTGCGGTCCCTGGACGCGCGTTCTGTTGCGGGACTTGCAACGTGCGCGACGACCCATGAGGCGCTGAGCTGGCGTGCTAGCCGTCGCGCCTGGCGAACCACTGCCAGCGCGTACTTTGATTGATCAAGACAGGCAAGAACGCTCGGCGTCCTGCCCTGCACTGCGTTGTCCATGCTCATGGCGTCACTTCGTCAGTTCCTGATAGAGAGCCATTGCATCATGCGCTTCGCGCAGCCTCTTGACACGATCCGGTTCACGAAGCTTGCGCGCCACGCAGGCCAAAGCATTGAGATCGCTCAATGCAGAAGTGGGCTGAAGTAGGAGAAACACAAGGTCGACAGGCTGGCCGTCGATGGCGTCGAATTCGACCGGCCGCTTCAGTCGCGCCAGCAAGCCAAAGGGTTTCGTCACCTCTATCATGCGGGCGTGGGGGATCGCTATGCCCGCGCCTACCCCGGTAGATCCAAGCTCTTCGCGTTTCTGCAACTCCGCGCCAATGCGTGTCGGATCGAGATGAAGTCGCGCGCCGGCTCGCTCAGACAATTCCTGGAGCACCTGAGCTTTGCTGGCCAAGCGAAGGTCCACACCGACGTCATCTTTTGAGAGAAAGTCTTCAATCTTCATCGCACAAAACCGGCGAGGCGCGAGCTAGGCGGCCCCGCTTTTGACAAGAAAGCGAACATGCAATTCAATCCGGCGCACGCAAGCGATAGCCGATGCCGGTCTCCGTCAGGAGGTAACGCGGTCGTTCTGGATCGGCTTCTATCTTCTGCCTCAGTTGACGAACATAGACCCGGAGATTCTGCGCATCTGCGTCGCCCTCCCAGATATTGGTCAGCAGAAACTTGTGCGTCAGCACTTTTCCTGCGTGCTGCACCAAAAGCCGAAGCAGATCATATTCCTTCGGCGACAATTTGATTTCCTTATCTCCGAGCTTCACGATCCGGCGCACCAGATCCACCGTCAGATCATCCAATCGGAAGATCGGACGCTCGCCCTGGACCTGCAACTGATGACGAAGCGCTGCACGCATGCGTGCAGCAAGCTCCTCCATGCCGAAAGGCTTGGTCACGTAGTCGTCCGCGCCCAGATCGAGCGCCTCGACCTTTCCTGCTTCATCGTCGCGGCTGGAGAGAACGATAATTGGCAGCCCTTCATGCTCGGCGCGCATCCGCCGCAGCAGGTCAAAGCCATGCATGTCAGGAAGCCCGAGATCGAGCACCACCACGTCAGGACCGCGCTCGAGAAGCTCCAAAGCCGCTTTGGCGTTGGCCGCCTCCAGCACTTCGCAACCCTGGGCGCGAAGCCCTAAGCGGAGCATTTTTCGGATGGGGGGCTCGTCGTCCACGACGAGCACCTTGAGCGAAGTCGCGTTCATCTGGGCGCCTCCACAACCGATGCCGCCCTTGGAATGGGCAATCTGATTGTAAACATTGCGCCTCGGCGGTCTGTTCGATTGGCCGCCGTGATGGCGCCGCCCATCGCCTCAACGAATCCGCGCGAGATCGCCAGACCGAGACCGGTTCCGGCGCGCACCCGATCTTCTTTCTGGGCGCGATAGAACTTGTCGAAAATATTCTCGAGTTCGTTCGGCGCGATGCCCTCACCCTCATCAAGCACACCAAGGCTTACGGCCTCGCCGTCGCTGCGGCCCACGATGCGGATCGTGCTGCCCGCAGGCGCGTATTTGGAGGCGTTGTCGAGCAAATTGAACAAAACCTGTTCGAATAGAACTGGGTCGAGTTCCAGCATCGGCAAGTCGGCCTTCAGGTCGACATCGACTTTGCGGTCGGACAACAACTTAGCGGTTCTCCGAAGGGCCGCGCCGATAAGCTCGCTTAGATCGTGCAACCCCAACTTCGGCGCCACCGCGCCCGATTGGAGTTTGGTCATGTCCAATAGATTAGCGATGAAGCGGTTGAGGCGCTCGGATTCCTCCACAATGGTTGCCACGAGCTCGTCGCGTTCTGCCTCGTCCAGTTTGGGAGACAGATCGCGAAGCGTCTGCGCCATGCCAATGATAGCCGCCAGCGGCGTGCGAAGGTCGTGCGACAGCGAAGTCAGTACGGCTGACCTCAATTTTTCATTCGCGACTGACCGTTGCACCTGATCCATATTGTCCACAAGCCGCACGCGTTCGATCGCCAGGGCGGTCTGATCAATCAGCGCGTCCAGCAAACGCTGGTCGTCGGGCGTTAGCAACGGACCCAGCCGGTCACTGTCGATGCCAACGACGCCCAAGGCCCCCCTGCCTGTGCGCATGGGCAAGAAAAGCCGCTTGGCGCCCGGCAACGTGTCGGCGCCGCGCCCAGCAGGACGATTGTGTTCCCAAGACCAGCGGGCGGCCGCAAGATCGCCGCTATCGAGCTCATCCTCGGGCGGATAGCCAGCACGCACCTGAATGGCGTCCTCGCTCGGCAGCAGCAAGACCACCCGCACCTTAAGCATTGAAGCAATCTGATAGGCGCTCGCCCACAGCACGTCATCCATCGCACCCGCGCCAGCAAGTTTGCGGCTGAAGGCGTAAAGCGACTCGGTTGTGCGCGCACGGTCGATGGCGCGCACGGCCTGGGCGCGCGCGCGCCCAGCGAGGTTGGACACGACAACGGCTATGGCGATGAAGAAACCGAAAGCTGTAACGTTGCGCGGGTCGCCGATCGTGAATGTGTAGATCGGCGGCATGAAGAAGAAATTATAAGCAAGCGAAGCGACAACGCTTGCAAAGATTGACGGCCACAGACCAAACCGCACGGCCGTACCGACAATTGCCGTGAGAAACAGCAAATCGATACTCTCGAGCCGAACGGTGGGTTCGATCAACTGCCCGGCGCCAACTACCGCCGCATTGGCGACAAGCGCTGCGGCGTACGGCGCGATCTGAAAAGGCTTGTTGGTTTCCGCCGCCGAGATGCGCCAAGGTTCAAGCGGCTCGACGACGCCTTCATCGCCGGCGATAACGTGAACGCTGATATTGCCCGTGCGCCGCACCAGCTCATGCACGACAGAACCGTTCAGAAGCTCGAACCACCTTGGGCGCGTCGATTTTCCGATAATGATTTGGGTAATGTTATGGGCGTGCGCGTAGGCTATCACCTCCTCTGCGATGCGGCGTACGCCGCCCGGCATGGTCACCGCCTCTCCGCCCAAACCCTGCGCCAGACGAAGCGTCTCCGTGATGCGATCGCGCTGGGCCTCGTTCAGCTGGGCGCTGCGAGGCGTCTCCACATAAAGCGCCATCCAAGGCCCATGCAGACGATCGGCCAGTCGCTTCGCATAGCGCACTAGGCTCGGCGTTCGAGGATCCTCGCTGACACAGACCAAGATTCGTTCGCCGGCAGCCCAGGGCCCTTCAATGGCGCGAGCCTGCATCTCATTCAGCAATTGCTCGTCGACGCGCTCAGCCGTGCGGCGAAGCGCGAGTTCGCGCAGCGCAGTCAGGTTGGCGGGGGAAAAGAAATGTTCGAGCGCGCGCTCAGCTTGCGCCGGAACGTAGACCTTGCCCTCCTTGAGGCGCTGGATCAGATCGTCCGGCGTCAAGTCCACCAGCTTCACGTCATTTGCGCGATCAAAAACCGAGTCCGGAACCGTCTCGCGCACGCGCACGTGCGTGATTTGCGCCACCACATCGTTCAGGCTCTCTATGTGCTGGATATTGACCGTGGAATAGACATTGATGCCGCGTTCGATCAGCTCGAGCACGTCGAGATAGCGCTTTGGATGTCGGCTGCCCGGCGCATTGGTGTGGGCGAGTTCATCGACCAAAACGATCTGGGGCTTACGGGCTATTATCGCCTCAAGGTCCATTTCGGCGAGACGCTGGCCCTTGTAGTCCATTTGTTTACGCGGGATCACCTCGAGACCTTCGAGCAGCGCCTCTGTTTCCTTGCGTCCGTGAGTCTCGACAACGCCGACGACGACATCGTAGCCATCCTTGCGTCGCGCACGCGCTGTCTGCAGCATCTCATAAGTCTTGCCGACGCCGGGCGCTGCGCCCACGAAGATTTTGAGCCGTCCAAGGGGGCTTTCTTCCCTTTGGACGGCTTTCAGAAGCGCTTCCGGCGTTGGGCGCTTATCGATTTGGGTGCGGTCTTCCGCCATAAGCGGTCCCTGCAAGCATGGGCGTCATCGATGGGCCTTCAGCATATATCTTCTAATCTCTGCGCGACACGCGCTGATCGAGCGCCAAATTGAGCTTCAGCACGTTAACCGCGGGGTCGCCAATAAAGCCAAGAAACGGCTGCTCGGTGTTTGCCGCTACCAATGCTTCTACGTCCCCCTCGCTCATATGGCGCGCCCTTGCAACGCGTACAATCTGCACCTGGGCGGCGGCAGGCGAAATATGGGGATCGAGCCCAGAGCCAGAGGCCGTCGCGAGGTCGGCCGGGATAGGGCCGGAGACGCCGCCTCGGCGCAACCGTTCGACGTCGCCGGTCACGCGGTCCACGAGCGCCTTCGAGGTTGGCCCATAATTGGAGCCCGACGATCCGCCAGCATCGTAGCCATGGGCGCCCGCAGCCGAAGGGCGTGGCCAGAAATACTCCGGCTTGGAGAAATTCTGCCCGATCAGTTCGGAGCCGATCACATGGCCGCCGCGAGTGATGAGGCTGCCATTCGCCTGTCTCGGAAACAGCGCCTGCGCGGCGCCCGTTATGGCGTAGGGATAGGCAAAACCAAATAACAGCGAGAATAACACGAGCAGCACAAATGCAGGACGAATAATGGACATTGATATGGCCTCTAAATGAGGTGAACCGCGTTGACGATAAGGTCGACGATCTTGATGCCTACAAAGGGCGCAACGATGCCGCCAAGTCCGTAGACGAGAAGATTGCGCGAAAGCACCTTGGCAGCCGGTCCTGGCCTGTACCTCACGCCCCTCAGCGCCAAGGGGATGAGCATGACAATGATGAGCGCGTTGAAAATGATCGCCGACAGAATGGCGCTTTTTGGGTTAAGGCCCATGACATTTAGCGAGACGAGCTGCGGGTAGAGCGCCGCAAACATAACAGGAATGATGGCGAAGTATTTCGCGACGTCATTTGCGATCGAAAACGTGGTAAGCGCGCCGCGGGTCATCAACAATTGCTTGCCGATGCCAACGATCTCGATGAGCTTGGTTGGATCGCTGTCGAGATCAACCATGTTGCCCGCTTCGCGGGCCGCGACCGTGCCCGTCTGCATGGCGACGCCAACGTCAGCTTGCGCCAGCGCCGGCGCATCATTGGTGCCATCGCCACACATCGCCACAAGCCGACCATTGCCCTGCTCCTGACGGATGAGCTCGAGCTTCCTTTCCGGAGTTGCCTGCGCCAAGAAATCGTCGACTCCGGATTCAGCGGCGATGGCGGCCGCGGTCAGCGGGTTGTCGCCAGTTATCATGACCGTGCGAATGCCCATGGAGCGAAGCTCGGCAAAGCGGTCCTTGATGCCGCCTTTTACGATGTCCTTGAGATAAACAACCCCAAGCGGACGATCGTTGCTGCACACCGCAATCGGGGTGCCGCCCTGTTTGGCGATGCCGTCCGAAACCTGGATAAGTTGCGCCGGCGGCGTCCAGCCGGGGCCGTTGATCAACTTCAGATGCTCGATGATGGCGTCGACGGCGCCCTTGCGGATTTTTGCGCCCGCCCAATCAACCCCGCTCATCCGCGTTTGCGCCGAAAACTTGATAAAAGTTGCATTGTGCTCAGAAGGATCGCGCGGACGCATGCCGTACTTTTCCTTGGCCAGCACCACGATCGAGCGTCCTTCCGGGGTCTCGTCGGCGAGACTAGCAAGTTGGGCTGCTTCCGCCAGTTCATGCTCGGCGACGCCCGCGAGGGGGTGCAATTCCGTCGCTTGGCGATTGCCTATGGTGATGGTGCCGGTCTTATCTAACAACAATACGTCAACGTCGCCCGCCGCCTCGACCGCGCGCCCCGACATGGCAAGCACATTAAAGCGCACAAGTCGGTTCATTCCTGCAACGCCGATGGCAGAGACCAGCCCCGCTATTGTAGTGGGAATAAGGGCTATCAGCAGCGCGACGAGCGCAATGCCAGAGACGGCGCCATTGGAATAGGCGGCGAATCCGGGGACGGCGCCCACAGCAATCAAGAAGATAATCGACAGCGCCGCGAGCAGAATGGCGAGCGCGATCTCGTTCGGCGTCTTGCGTCGATCCGCGCCTTCGACGAGCGCGATCATGCGATCGAGGAATGATGAGCCGCGTTCGGCGGCGATGCGCACCACAATCCGATCCGACAAGACACGCGTGCCGCCCGTGACGGCCGAGCGATCGCCGCCGGATTCGCGAATGACCGGCGCGCTTTCGCCGGTGATCGCACTTTCGTCCACGGTTGCGACGCCTTCAATCACCTCGCCATCGCCAGGAATAGTGTCTCCCGGTTCACAGACAACAAGATCGCCGATCTTGAGTTGAGGCGCCGGAACCTTCTGGATCTCAGCGGCTTTGACGCTTGCCACTTTCTTGGCGATGGTTTCCGTGCGCATGCGCCGCAAGCTTGCTGCTTGCGCCTTCCCACGGCCCTCGGCGACCGCCTCGGCGAAATTGGCAAACAGCACGGTGAGCCAAAGCCAGAAAGCGATTTGGCCCGAGAACACCGCCGCATTAACGCCTTGACCCAAATCACGCACGAAATAGATCGTCGCCAACAGCGCAGCCACAGCGGTCGTGAAGATGACCGGATTGTGGGCAAGCCAGCGAGGATCGAGCTTTTTGAACGCATCGCCAATCGCCGGACCCATGATTTCTGGCGCAAAGACCGATGGAGCAGGTTTGCGAGCCATGAGAATGCAACCTCAGAAAACGTTGTGATGGAGCATGGCGAAGTGCTCAGCGATGGGCCCTAACGTCAGCGCTGGGAAGTACGTGAGCCCGCCCATGATGAGAATGACGCCGATCACAAGTCCAACGAAGAGTGGGCCATGGGTCGGGAAGGTGCCATTGGACGCTGGAATCTTCTGCTTCGCCGCAAGCGAACCGGCGACGGCCAACATTGGTACGATCATCGCGAAACGGCCAACTAGCATGGTGATGCCGAGGGTCAGATCCCAGAACACAGAATTGGCGGTGAGACCCGCGAACGCCGAGCCGTTGTTTCCCGCCGCCGAGGAATAAGCGTAGAGAATCTCGGTGAAGCCGTGGGGACCAGCATTGAGCGGGCCTGCGCCGGTTGGGCCTGTATCCATGGCCGCGCGCCAAGCCGGCATGGCGCTTGCGAGCGCGGTCATGCCGTTAATGACCAGCGGAACGCAAAGGAGCGCCAGCATCGTAAGGCGCATGTCGCGCCCCTCGATTTTTTTTCCAAGATATTCGGGGGTGCGCCCCACCATCAAACCGGCGACAAAGATCGCAAGGATCACGTAAAGCAACATGCCGTAAAGCCCAGAACCGACCCCGCCAACGATGATTTCGCCGAGCTGGATATTGATAAGCGGGACCATCCCTCCGAGCGCAGAGAAGCTCGAATGCATAGCGTTTACCGCCCCACACGAGGCGTCGGTGGTCACGACTGCGAACAGCGATGAAGCCGCCAGACCAAAGCGAACCTCCTTGCCCTCCATGTTGCCGCCGACGGGATCGATGCCGGCTGCAACCAGCGCGGGATTGGCTTGGCTTTCGGCGCTGTAGCAGGCCGCGACCCCGCCCAGAAATAAGACGCCCATAACGGCGAGGATGGCCCAGCCCTGGCGCTGATCGCCGACCATGCGCCCAAACACATTGGTGAGGGCAGCGCCAATGGCGAAGATCGAGACCATCTGCACAAAATTCGAGAACGCGGTCGGGTTCTCGAACGGATGGGCGGCATTGGCGTTGAAGAAGCCGCCGCCATTGGTGCCAAGCATCTTGATGGCGATTTGGCTGGCGACCGGGCCAAGCGCAATGTGCTGCTGGGCGCCTTCGACGGTAGTTGCATCCACAGCGCCAGCAAAAGTCTGCGGGATGCCCTGCCAAACCAGGAACAGTGCGAACACAACGCAAATCGGCAGCAGAATATAGAGATTGCAGCGCGTGAGATCGACCCAAAAATTGCCGACCGTCGGCGACTTGGAGCGCGCAAAGGCGCGGATGAACGCCACCGCGAGCACAATCCCGGTCGCCGCCGAGAGAAAATTCTGTACAGTCAACCCCAGCATTTGCGTGAGATGGCTCATGGTGGTTTCACCACCATAAGATTGCCAGTTCGTATTGGTGACGAACGACACTGCGGTGTTGAACGACAGATGCTCAGATAGAGCGCCAAATCCTTGAGGATCGAGCGGCAAATGGTTCTGCACCCGCATGATCGCGTACAGAAGCCCGAACCCCGCGGCGTTGAAAGCAAGCATCGAGAGCGCATAAGCCTTCCAGCTTTGCTCTTGCTTGGCGTTTACACCCGCGAGCGTATAAAATAGGCCTTCAACTGGCCCGAGGATGAGCCCGGTCCAGGTTTTCTCGCCATTGAAGACGCGGGTCATATAGGCGCCCAATGGCTTGACGATCGCGATCACCATCAGCGTGAACAGCGCGATTTGTAGCCAGCCCTCCCAAGTCATCAAAACTTCTCCGCCCGCACGAGCGCGATCACCAGATAGATCAGCACCAGGACGCCGCCGATGGCGCCGATAGCATAGTCAAAGCTCATCACGCTTTCTCACATGCTAGAACGTAAAGCCCGAGCAACGCGAACGCGCCAAACCCGATGACCAGAAAGATCACATCGCCCATGCGCAAATCCCTTAGTTTGCAATCCAACCATTTGGGCATGCCCTCAGCCAGATTGTTTGACTGCGATCAATTCCCGCGACCGACTCGGGAACTAGCGTCAGCTACGCTTCTGCGCATAAGTTTTCGAGAGGGTTGGGAAAGGTTCGGTATAAGAATTCCATAAAGAAAAGGGCGGCCCGCTTCGGCCGCCCTCCACTCGGCGCCATCTCGCCCGTTCAAGACGAGATAGATATTCTAGAAGACGAATCCGATCTCCGCGAGGACACGCGCCTGACTGGCGTCGCGGCCATTTGATCCAAACATGAGCCCGGGATTGCCGGATGTTGCCTCGACATAAGAAGCTTCCGCACGCGCAAAAAAGATCCCGCGTTGGTAAGTCGGCGTGAGCGTGACCGACCATGCGCTACTGTGTGTCCCGTAGCCCAACAGGTTCGCGTTACCGCGCCCCTTTATGTATTCAAGGCGCCCGGCAATGCTGAACTCTTGCGTGAACGCATATCGCGCGAGCACGGCAGCGCCCCAGGCCGAGCCCGATTGTGAGCCGATGCTCGGGATGCTACGCGACGTGTTGTACTGAATGTAGGGCGTAATCGTCAGCGGACCCGACGTGTGCGTATAAATTAGGTTGTAGACTTGACCATTGTTCTGCTGCACTGGCGTCGCGAATGAGTTGCGCCCGACAGTGTCGGTGTTGCCAGAGCCCACGAAGGTCAGAGCATCGGAGTTGTGGAAGGTGTAGGTGAGCGACCCGGACACCGTGCTGTAGCGATTTGAATAATACCCGTCGGTCAGCGCAAGCGCGGCCGACCACGGTCCTTGGCTGAAATTGAGCTGTGCGCCGCGACTAACAGCAGGCTCTTGATTCCATAGAAGCCCGCGCTGGATATTCATATTCTCGAACGTGAAGGTGGATTCCGCTCCAACCAGCGTTGGTAGCGCGCCAACCATCACATTGAACGAAGCGTTTGGGGCGATTTTCACGAACCCCTGCGGGACAAATCCGTAAGTGTGACGATCAAATTTATCGGCCCGATAATAGGGCGAACCCAGAACCGGGATCGAATATGCCCCCGCTTGCAGGTAGAATTGAACCAGCCCGTCGCTCTTGTTGATAATGATTTGTGCGTTGCCCAGATCGGCGTAGCTGTCATTAATTTGATGGCCAAAGACATCGAACGCGGGATGCGATTGCCAGAGCCCGACTGCGCTGACAACGCCATCGATACTCAACTGGCCGAGCGGGCCCGCGTCCAAGGTCGCTGGGTGGGGATTTGCCGCTAACGGGCCAGCCATAGACGGGTATGGCATCGGTGTTGGCGCCGAGACGGAGGTCTGTGCCGGTTGTTGGGCGACAGCCGTCCCTGCCCAAAACAGCCCACCGAGGGCCATGCACCAAAACGACAAGCGCCTAACATGGATCATCGCCTTTTCCTTCTATGCCGTTGGGTCGCAGAGAGGGGCTAACAATTTCATGAGCTGCGGTTGGCGCCGGCGCCGCGGCGCGCCAAGGCGCCGGCCTTGCCTCTCTGCAGAGAATGGAATTCGCATGCCCGCCCCTCCCCGCGCTTCTCGCGGATAGAGCACTCTATTCGGGGAACGCATAAAGGTTCCATTGGGCGCTGACCGTGATCTTATAAGAACGGCATGTGTTCTACCCCGGTTGGCGACTGGGCGACGCCCTCGAAAATAAGTGTGCTTGGCGGGTATTGAAGGCCGAAAGACGGTTCCTAATTCAATGCCGCCGGGCGCCGCTTACGGGGCTCGGTCCCGGGTGCTGCAGTGTCCGGCGCGGCCCTCGTGATCGATATTGCTTTTGGCGAGGTATGGAAATGAGGAGCATAGATTTTGCCCCCTATTACCGGTCGAGCGTCGGCTTCGACCGCATGCTGAGCGCGCTTGGGCGCGCGCAGCGCAGCCCAGAAGCGGAGGCAGCGCTTCCGCCCTACGACGTCGAGGCCGTCGGAGAGGACCGCTATCGCATCACCATGGCGCTGGCCGGGTGGTCGCCGGCGGAATTGACGGTCATCGCGGAAGCGAGCGTCTTGAGCATCGAAGGTAAACGCCAGCCCGGCCGTGCGCCGCGCAACTTCTTGCACCGGGGCATCGCTTTAGCGCCCTTTAAATGTCAGTTCGAATTGGCGGACTTTGTGGTGGTGCTGGCCGCCTCGCTCGATAACGGTCTGTTGACTGTTGAGCTGGAGCGCCAAATTCCCGAGGCCATGAAGCCCCGCAAAATTGAGATTTCCGCCAGTGAGCCTGGCGGGTGGGCGCAGCGGCGCCGCACGCAGGAGGCCGCTGAGTAAGCGCAAAGTGTAAGGCGCCATGGGCGTGGTGCGCACTGATCCCGAGGCCGTGCGATGGTTGGCAGGCGATGGCGCCTACGCATAGCCTTGGGATTTGCGTGTTCGTAAAAAGCTGCTCCGAAGATTTCGCTCCGGAGCAGCAGTTCACGTAACCTAGCGACCGTTGCTCAAAACGACTTGTGCAATGATCCCTGTCGCGATGGCGGCGAGGATCAGGTCGCCGTCATTGTCGCGAACCCAGTGATAGCCGCGATTTGGGCGGCGCAGATGCTCTTGGCGATAATCGACCTGTTGATAGCGCTCGTTGTAATAGCCCAGCCGTTGCCCGGTGCTCCAGCGACGATATCCGTAGCTGACGGGAAGCTGGTAGTTTTGCGGCGGCGGACCGTAGTGCCAGCGCGAACCCGTGTAATAGCCGTTGTGTTGGTTTTCATCCCACTGCGCGTTGGCGCGGGTATCACGCCAATTCTGACGATGGCCCTGCCGGTCGCGGTGTTGATCGCTGGCTTGGCTGTTGCTGTCGCCGTTATGGCCTTGATATTGGCCTTGTTGGGAATTCCGCATATCCGGCTGTGCCGACGCCAATGGCGCGAACGGCGCTGCGAGCGCGAGCGCCGCAATCGCGGTGATGAGAGTCTTTTTCATTTTTGGATTTCCTTCTGCTCGGAAATCAACGCACCCAGCAGCGAAAGGGGGCCAAGAATTTCGCCCCCACACACGCAGAGACTAAAGCACACCTGACTCTGCCGACGCGCACATCCCACACCTCTTCGCCTCGTTTCGCTGTCGCTCAAACCGCAGGAACGGAAAGTAGGGTATCGGCGTCATGGGATAATCTGTGCGAGTCGCCCAGCCGTCCGACGGCGCGTCCGGTCCCTGGCTTCAGTTGCGCGCCAGAGCACATCGGCATTGTGGGACTCACGACATTGTCACGCACCGAGCATATCGCGTCAGCTCAACTCGAACCGCTCCGCGCTTTCGAACAACACCTGGTGATCATCATGACGGCCAGCTTGTCGTAGTGAAGACGCGTGATCAGCGAATCCGAGAAACCTTCAGCTTGCAGAGCGTATGCGACATCGTCCCAGCGTTTGTACTTGCCCGTGTCCGCAAGCTGGTAGGCGCGATCGCGCAACGTGAAGAAGTCGTTTTCTGGCATCAACAAGGGGTCAAAGAGCCCACCTCATCATCCTGAAAGGACCCACGCCAACTTGCCTCTTTGTTACACCAGCACCACAAGCAGACGAGTGAGCTTGCAAACAATATAGTCACCATCAACGTCAGTCAAATGCGCGGCGCGAAGCTCCATCCAAGCTCGCGAGACCCTAGTCCCTGATTTTCGCCTGGCGCTGCGTGTCGATGGGACAACCTACCCAGATGTGGGCACAGCGGCGCCATCTATCAATGCCAGTCGGCGTCAGGTGCGCCGCGCGTTACGCCAGCGGGCGATGGCGCCAACGCTCACACGGAACTATGCCTCCAAGCACACAGTTGGGCTCCGCTTGGAGACAGATCAATGGCGAAAGCACCGGTCGAGGAAATCAGTGACGACATCAACGCAACCGTAAAGCGCGCTCTTGAACGATTGAACGTTGAGGCGCGTTCTGCGTCTCAGCTCACCAGTGAGATCGCGCAAGAAGCGGGGCCAAGAGCACGCAATGGCGCTGCGTTCGCGCGTCGGGAAATGCGCCATCATCCCGCGCGGAACGTCGCGATTGGGGTCGGGTTTGGCGTGTTGGCTGCGGTCCTGTTGACGCGCGGCGCCCATCGCAAACACTGAGCCTCCCCAGCGACTGGATGAAGAGTTCGATGCCGCACCGACGTGGCGCAGGGCGTAGGTACATTGACTTGGTGGCCGATCGCTACCCAGCAATCGCCGCAACTTCTTCTCCCGAGACACAGGATCGCCCCATCAGATGACGAGCGATGAAACCATTGCGTTTAACATCGCAAAGGTGCTGCGTTGGGAGACATTTGCAGAAGCGAGGCGGATAAGGGCGACCGTAGTGGACGGCTGGGTTACGCTCGTCGGAGCTGTGGATTGGGAGTTCCAGAGGAACAACGCCGAAACAGATGTCGCCAAGCTCAATGGCGTGCTCGGGATCTCAAACGAAATCCGGGTGGGTCAAGACCCGAAGACTTGAAAACTGCTCGCTATGAACGCCTGATCGCCCGTTTGCGCGCATGAAGAGCGGTCGATATGTTATCCATTCAACGTGAAGGGCAGCAGCGGCTGGCGCCGCCAGGCGTGGAAGCGTTCGACGAGATTGCGTAGCAAATGGGTCGCTTCTAGGAGGCGAGAGCCATCGACAGCGCCTGAGCGCCCCTCGACGTGATCGACATGCGGAAAACGGCCTCCCCTCGGTGGAGGGGAAGAGGAGAAGCCGTTCCCACGTATAGCCGAAGCCCCCCGGCTCCATGGAATCAATTAGGCGTCACCCGATGGTCCGTCTGTACGATCGCGGGCACAGTGGGAGTTCCGCAGTGGATAAGGACAGATTAGGCAGTGTGCGATGCCGCGCATGGCGGCGCCGGCGGCCGCTGCCGTCTCCGGGAAAGACAAATTGATTGGCCCGGTGGCGCCTTCTCACCTCGTGCTGACGGTCAAGATCGGCTGCACACTGAAGGTCGAACGCGAGGGACGCGCGCGCCTCAACTTGAAGTCGCGAGCGCTCAGGTTTCCAGAGCTCTGCTAGCAATCAGCGCCTAGGGCGGCGTCATCGCCTTGGCGAGCACCCCGGCCGGATTGAGGCTATCGACCATAGTGCTTGGGATGAGGATGGTTGCCCCTCGTTCTTTGGTTGTCTCGTAGATAATGTTCATGGCGCGCAGCTGAAGCGCCGCAGGGTGATCTGCATATACTTTCGCCGCCTCCACAAATTTGGTGGCGATCTCCACCTCCGACGATCCCAGAATGACACGCGCCTGTTTCTCGCGCTCGGCCTGAGCCTGCCGCGACATCGCGTCTTGCAGCGCCTCGGGGATCGCCACGTCGCGGATTTCGACAGACATCACGGTCACCCCCCATTGAGCCGTCTTAGCGCCAATGACATCGCGCAAATGCTGGTCGGCTGTTTGTCGATCAGACAGGAGCGCCGACAGCATCGAGGAACCAATCATCTCTCGCAGCGAGGTCTGCGCCACGCGATCGATAGCTTCGCGATAATTGGTGATCTTCAAAGCGGCCTTCTCGGCGTCGTGCACATTCCAGAAAATAATGGCGTCAACATTGACTGGCACGGTGTCGCGGGTGAGCGCCTGCTCCGCGTTGAACGAGGTTGTCTGGATACGTTGATCGATGACGGCGACTATGCTGTCGAGCACCGGGACAATCGCAAATAGCCCAGGCCCTTGGACGCTCTGCAGCTTGCCAGCGCGAAGGATAACGAACTTCTCCCAAGCGTTGGCCATCTTGAGCGAGAGAAGCACAAGCACCGCCAGGCCAATCAACGCTCCACCAAGGACGACGTTCAGGCGCGTGGCTGAGGCAAAACCCGCCAAGGCCAGCGCCGCGCTTATAAACAATGTGATGGGGTTCATGTCAGCGCCTTATGCTTGTTACCATGCCGAAGCGGCAATCATGGTTCCGCCCTTTCGGGCGAAGCGCGCCGTCAAGAGCGGACTATGCGTCTGACCCACGAGCCTCGCCATCGACACATGCATGCATTCTCGCCAGCTGGCGTTTGCGTCCGCGGCTGGATAGCGCTGGCAATCAAGGAACGCTGCGTCGCGCATTCGCCGGAGCAGCCGTTCGGCGCCGATCTCTGTGGAGATGTTGATGTTTGACATGCTGACTTGCCGAACCTGCCCGCCAGAGGGCCACGATGGCGTGGCTTGCGCACAGCCGCTAGACGCAAGGGCCGAGGACGCAATGAAAGCCCAAGTGATCGGGCGGCGGGGCAATCTCACGTTCCATCGCCCACGCCGATTGTGCGGCGCAATGTTCGAGCGTTGATCAAGAGCGCAATCACCGCCGCGGTCGAAGAGATAAGCGTGAGCGTCAGGAACTCGGTTCGATTGAAGATCGTCAAGGCGCCCATGCCGGCCGCGCCCAATGCCAAAAGCAGGACTTGCAGGCCAGCGAAAGCAGCCATCACGATGGCTTCCATGGTGTTGTCCATGCCCGGATGCGAAACCTTCATCTGCTCACCCATGCCGACCAGCGCCGCAACAACAAGCAACACCTCGACCCAGGAAAGATCGTAGGCGCCGAAATGAACCAGCGTGGCTCGGGGATCGGGAAAGACCGAAACACCGATGAGGTAAAGGATGAGTACGCCTAAGAAACCTGGAACGTATCTTAGAATGCTATAGCCCTTGTGAGCGGGACTTGCATCCAAACGCACCGTTTCATGTAAGTTTGTCATAAGTTTCGTTCTCTTTTTCTCTCCAGCTCAACGCTTCAACACGTTTCATGGGACCGTCAGCAGGGAGAATGCCGCTCCTGCGCCAACGCTATTTGTGTGAGCGAACACGCAAGGCTAGCGAGTGTCTGTGCGATCGCGCACAGTGAAGACCTCAATCGATGCGAATCCAGCCGCGTGTGTGTGCGACATCGCACACATCATGATGGCCGCCACAATCGCTTAAGGTCATTTTCTTGCAGCGCGGCGCAGCGCATTTGCGCGTTCCCGCAGCCCAGGGGAGCGCCCATACCGAACCTTAGTAAATTCAATCTGGGATGGGGACCTGGTTGAACAAGCGCCGGCCGCGCGCTGGTGTTCCATGGCGCACCGACTGAGCGTGCATATTTGACAATAGCGCCATTCCCGCCACCGTCGGTGGCTGGCCACGCCTAACCGAACAAACGAGCGACTTTTAGGCGTCAGAGATTGTGCGACAGTGAGCGAACGGCCCCGCTGAGCTAGGCGGGGCCGTTCGAGTTTTTGTCGGCGTTGCCGGTGGGGGGAGCGAACGGCCCGACAAAAGCTCACTCGCACGGACGTTGCGCGCCGTCTGTTCGCTAGCGAACCAACCGGGGCAAAAGCGCGCGATCAACGTTCATCTTCCACTCTGATCGCGACGGCTGCGTTAGCTGAGAGCCGTATCACGCTGTCCTCGCTATCGGCGACAAGCGGGACGAGTGAGCCAAGAAGCCGCCCCATATGTCTGGCAACGGACATCATTGATCCAGCTCAAACAGATCGCGTAAGTTCTGGGCCAACGTTGGGCGCGCCTCAGGTCGGCCAGGCCTTGCGTTCGGCGCGGTTTTTCAACATGGGACGTGATTTGTACGATGAAGCCCCCAGCGAACGAACATCGCCTCTCTCGCGGTTAGCGCGCTGGTGCGGTCTTGTCCTTTTGCTCGCCCTCAGTTCCTGCGCCGGGATTGCAAAGCCCAATGTTGGGGCAACACTCTCGGATATTCCAGCGCATTGGTCGAGCATGGAATCGCCAGGCGGCCCCATCGCCGAGGGGCGCCAGACCCCCTTGGCGGACTGGTGGACACGCTTCAACGATTCAACGCTCGCGCAACTTGTCAGCCGCGCAATGCAAACCAATACAAGCATTCTGGGCGCGAGATCGGCAGTGCGCCAAGCGCGCGCTACGCGATGTCGCCGCCGCCAGTCTGTGGCCGTCGCTGGGCGGCTCGGCAACGGCAAGGCACAGCACCAGCGGTGAAGGTGACCAAGGCAGCGAGACCAACAGCTTCCAAACCGGGATTGACGCCAACTGGACGCTTGACGTTTTCGGCGCGAACCGCAACGGCCTTAACGCGGCCGAGGCCACCGCCTGGGCGAGTGCGGCGAACCTCGGCGACATTCAAGTTCAAGTCGCCGCCGAGGTGGGCATCGACTACATCCTTCTGCGCAGCGCCCAAACACGTCTGGGCATTGCGCAGGCGAACTTGGCCAGCCAACAAGACACTCTACAGATCGCTCAATGGCGAGAGCAGGCGGGCCTTGCGACGTCGATCGACACCGAACAAGCCCGCGCCTCCGTCGAACAGACAAATGCTGGATTGCCGCCGCTGCAGACCACCATCGCCCAGACCATGCATGCCTTGGCCGTACTCGACGGCGAGCCGCCGGAAGCACTGATCGCAGTGCTTGCCGCGCCAGCCCCGGCGCCTGACGCGCCCGAGACTTTGGCTTTGAGCATCCCTGCCGACACATTGCGCCAGCGCGCAGATGTCCGCGCCGCCGAATATCAGGTGGGGGCTGAGCTTGCCCGATTGCGGCAATCGCATGCGGCGCGTCTGCCGAGTTTCTCCATTGGCGGGTCATTTGGTTTGTCGTCGCTGAGCCTCGGCGCACTGACAAACGGCGCCTCGGTTGTGAGTTCACTCTTGGCCGGCGTCAGTCTACCGATTTTCGATGCCGGCGCTGGACGCGCCCGCGAGCAGGCGCAACAGGCCGTTCTTGATCAGTCGCTGCACCAATATAGGTCAACCGTGCTCGTTGCCCTGCAGGATGTCGAAAACGCGCTCGTCGCCTTGCGTGACGATCGGGCGCGTCTGGTCAACCTGCGCAACGCCGCCGATGCGGCCGCGACTGCGGCGCTCCTGGCCCACCAGGAATACGCCAGCGGATTGGTGGATTTTCAAACCGTGCTTGAAACACAGCGCACGCAACTCAGCACACAAGACAGCGTCGCCGGCGCCAGCGCCGACGTGAGCACAGACTATGTACAGCTCTACAAGGCCCTCGGCGGCGGATGGCGATCCGAGGATCTCGTCGCCGCAGCAGGCCCTCAAGCGAGCGCCCCAGCGAGCATCGAAGTCGAGCGGCTCGACCCGAAGGGCGCTGTCGCAAAGTTCGCTAAGGCAGCGCGGCCATGAATGCGCCCTACACTCCCGGCGCGCCAGGCGCTCACAGCCGGTCTCGCCGTCTTGTCGCGCAGTTGCGCGCTGGGGTCGCCAAGGCGGCTGGCGCGAGCGCGAGGTGGATGGCCGATCTTGCATCCAAGGCTCAAATCAAGCCGGGTGATGATCTTCCCGCAACACTGACTGGATCAAGTCCAATTCCAACCGGCAAGGTCGCGCTTGCCGCGGACGCGTTAGCAGGGTCGACCTCCGGCGACGCGGGCGAGATCGACCTGGCCACGCTGTTGGGCGAACCCGGATCAAAAGATTGGCGCAAACGACCAGCAGTTTGGGTTGGCGCTGCCGCCATCCTGCTTGCGGCGGGTGCACTTTGGTGGTGGCTCGCCAGTCACGCGGCCGATGCAACGCCAACATACAGCACCCAGGCGGCGGCGCTCGGGAACGTGACGCTTAAGGTGTCAGCCAATGGGACCATCCAGCCCACGCGCACGATCAGCATTGGCAGCGAATTGTCTGGCACGGTTCTACAGGTCAATGTCGACGTCAACGACCGGGTTCGCCGGGGCCAGGTCCTGGTCGTTCTCGACACCGCTAAGCTTCAGGATCAAATCCTGCGCTCGCGGGCCTCACTTGCAGCTGCCATCGCCAATCTGGCGCTGGCCACGGCCACGATCGCGGAAGCGCGGGCCAACTTCAATCGTCTCGAAGAAGTCTCTCGCATCTCCGGCGGCAGAGTGCCCTCTCGCGCCGAGCTTGACACTGGCCGCGCGACGCTAGCTCGCGCTGTCGCGAGCGGGGCAAGCGCTCGCGCCGGCATCCAGGACGCGCGCGCCGCGCTTTCCACCGATGAGATCAATCTTTCAAAAGCCTCGATCACCGCTCCAGCCGACGGCGTCGTGCTCACTCGCAACGTCGACCCAGGCAATGCCGTGGCTGCCTCTTTGCAAGCTGTAACGTTGTTCACGCTGGCCGATGACCTTACCAGACTTCGGCTCTGGGTTTATGTCGATGAAGCCGATGTCGGCTCAGTGCAAGTCGGCCAGGACGCGACCTTTACAGTCAGCGCATTTCCGAACCGCCGCTTCCCCGCGCGCATAACGCGCGTTGGCTTCGGTTCGACGATCACCGACAATGTCGTGACCTACCTCACCTATCTTGACGTCGACAATTCCGACATGAACCTGCGTCCGGGCATGACCGCCACGGCGACCATTATCGCCACAAAGCGCACCAACGTTCTGCTCGTTCCCAATACCGCGCTGCGTTTCACGCCTACGGTGTCGACGCCGACGACCGCAACCCCTGCCTCGGGCGGCCTTATGTCGAGCCTGACCCCGCGCATCCCGGGCGCGAACAGACCGCGCGCGGCCGCGAATGGAAACAGCGCCGCAAGCACTGCCGGGGCGCGCCGGGTGTGGGTCCTGCGCGGTCGGGTCCCCGTGGCGGTAGAGGTGACCACCGGCGTCAGCGATGGCCACATGACCGAAATCACCGGCGGGCGTCTGCAAGTCGGAATGCTCGTTATTACCGATCAGAGAACCGCTCAGAACACAACGCGGTCACCGTGACAGGCTCGCTCCTCAGCCTTCGTGGCGTCACCAAGCGCTACGGCGCGGGCGCCGCGGAATTGATGGCTTTGCGCGGCATTGATCTCAACATCATGGCTGGCGAGTTCGTGGCCATCATCGGGCCCAGCGGCTCGGGCAAATCGACGGCCATGAACATCCTTGGATGTCTCGACTCCCCCACCAGCGGCCAATACTTGTTCAAAGGCGTTCATGTCGAAGGCCTGACGCGTGATCAACGGGCGCGGCTTCGGCGGCGTTTTCTTGGCTTCGTATTTCAGGGTTTCAACCTTCTGGCGCGTACCTCGGCGCTCGAGAATGTCGAACTGCCCCTGCTCTACCGCGGCGATAGCGCCAACGCGCGGAGAGAAGCGGCGATCAAAGCCTTGCACTCGGTGGGCCTTGCAGGTTGGGAGCAACATACGCCGGGCGAACTTTCAGGGGGCCAGCAGCAGCGCGTCGCCATTGCGCGTGCGATTGTCACCGAGCCTGCCGTGGTGCTCGCCGACGAACCCACCGGCAACCTCGACACCCAGCGCAGCAATGAGATCATGGGGTTGCTTCTGGCGCTAAATCGCGATCACGGCATTACCGTGCTGATGGTGACGCATGAACCGGACATGGCCGCTTATGCACGACGCGAGATCCGCTTTCTTGACGGCTGCATTGAAACTGATGTGGAGAATCCAAACCCCACAACCGGACCCGCGCCTATGCACAGCGCAGCGCAGACCACATAATGTTATTCAGCATCCTGATGTTGGCGGTGCGCTCTATTCGGCGCAACATGCTGCGCTCCTTCCTCACTGTGCTGGGCATCGTCATCGGCGTCAGCGCCGTGATCACCATGGTCACGCTTGGCCAGGGCGCGACACGGGCCATCGAGACCCAGATCACTAGCCTAGGCACGAATCTGCTGATGATAAGCCCAGGCCAGAGAGTGGGCGGCGGCGGCCCGGGTGGCGGCGGAGGCGGCGTGCCCCAGTTTACGGAGGCCGACGCTGAAGCCATCCGCTCCCAGATCGGCGGCGTGGCCGCGGTCGCCCCGCAGGGCCGCACCAGCGCCACTGTCGTCGCCAATGGCCAAAACTGGGTTACCAGCGTCATAGGCAGCACCAATGATTGGTTTCAAACCGGGAATTGGCGGCTCGCGAGCGGGCGCATCTTTGACCAAGATGAACAGACTAGCGGCGCGGCGGTTTGCCTTATCGGTGAAACCGTGCGCAGAGAAATCTTCGCCGGCGCCGCGGGCCAGACGGGCCTGGGACAACAATTGCGCGTGAAACAATTCTCCTGCGATATCGTCGGCATTCTTGCTTCCAAAGGCCAGGTCGGGATGGGAGACCAAGACGACATCGTCGTCTTGCCGCTGCACACGCTCCAAAGGCGCGTTACCGGCAATCAAAACATCAGCACGCTTTCAGTCTCGATGCAGGCTGGCGCCGATAGCACCTCGCTAAAAGCGGGCCTGCGCCAATTACTGCGTGAACGCCGCAGGCTTGGCGATCCCGATAACGGCGGCGCGCCCGACAACTTTAACATCTTCGACACCCAACAACTCGCCGACACCTTATCGAGCACGCTGGGCGTGCTGACGAACCTGCTCGGCGCAGTGGCGGCTGTGAGCCTCTTGGTCGGGGGCATCGGCATCATGAACATCATGCTGGTCAGCGTAACTGAGCGAACCCGCGAGATCGGGCTTCGGCTGGCGGTCGGGGCGCTTGAAAATGAAGTGCTGCTGCAGTTCTTGATCGAAGCAGTAGTGCTGTCGGCGCTCGGCGGATTGATCGGGGTCCTCATTGCCGTCGGCGCCTCTTATGGCCTGTCGCGTCTGATGAATGTCCCATACGGGTTCGACATTCCAATCAACGCTCTGGCTTTGATCTTCTCGGCCCTAATTGGCGTCGCCTTTGGCTACTTTCCTGCACGCAGGGCTGCGCGCCTGGATCCCATAGAGGCGCTTCGCCACGAATAAAGGTTCAACCACCGCGGCCATCACAAGCCGTGAAATCCACGCGCGCCCGGGGGATGCCTAACGCTTCGATTTGGGCTTCTTCGCGACCCCTTGACGCTTGGCGACGGACTGATCCGCCATCACCCTTCCGCCCGCCGAGTGACCCTTGCGCATCTCTTTGCTTGCGTCGGCAAGTTCCTTATTTGTTGGCGGCTTGATGACTTCCTTGCTGCGTTTTGCCGGTCTTCTTGCCATCTCATTTTTCTCCGCATCAGCCTCACCGCGATTGTCTGAAAAGCGACCATCAACCATGATATGAGTTCCACGTCGCAACAACGCGCCGGCAACAAGTGCGGCCCTTCATTTGCTGGGCCGCGCTCGCCTAGGCGCCGCCAGACGCGGGCGCTTCAATAGAGCCAGCACAAAGGCCCGCCTATTGAATGCGCACCGCGAAGAGGTTCTCAGTTCACGATAGCCCAAGCGCCGTTCGGTTGACGGCAGGCGTGACCTTGCGAATCCCGCTGACGCCCGTCGATGGTGACTGTCTGACGGTAGGTCGCGCAATGAAAACCATCGGGGTCGTCATAATATTGATCGACGTGGAAGCGGCCGGAATGGCCATTATGTTCGTTGCGCCAGTCATAGTCACTGTTGGGCCGATTTGAATTGAACCCGTCGTAATAGCTCTTGTAGGCGTAGCTCTGATCTTCGCAGTCCATGTTGTTGGTGAGAGCCGCGCCAATCGCTGCGCCGACAACAACACCCGCGATCGTGCCTCCCGTGCGGCCACCGCCTCGCGACACGCCATTGCCGACAAGACCGCCGATCAGCCCGCCGGCGATGACCGCAGCTGGATCCGGCCCGTTGCGGCATTGCTGATAGAAGGTGTCGTCATTGTAGTTGTAGGTGCGCGAATAGCGCTGACGCCAGCGTTGATCGCCTTGATCTCCGTACGCTGCGCCATTGTGATTAGGGCCGTAGCCGCCCTCATTACCGGAGTAAGGACCGTAAGAACTCACACACGCCGAGACGCTGATCGCCAGTGCGGCGAGTGCGAGACTTTTCCAATTGAATTTCATCGGATTCGTCCTCCAGACAAATCCCGCCCTCATCGTTTGATCTAGAATGAACCAACGGGCTCACTTTGACTCTGCTCAATTTGGCTAGCGATAAATTGGCCATGCCCGCGATATTTGAATTTTAGAATGCGAGGGCGCTGATCGGAGATTAGGGATCCTCAGGGAACCGGCGTTTCGGCGTTTTACTCGTGCTTAGCCTTAGCCATGGATACGCCATGAATATTACCCGGGGAAATGTCCGGCGCCGGGCATATCCCTGCCCTTCGATAGGGTGCGGTTGCCGAACCTTGATTTGCCGCAAGCATAAGGCGCGGAGTTGCGCTAGCGTTGTGGCGAGCGCTGCCTGCAAAGCGCCGAGAAGGATCTGAGCCATGGCAGCCCGCAGAAACGTGGAGGCGCCAGCCAACCGATTGCTCGCTCTTTTGTCAGCGAAGGATTTTGCACGCCTTCGCCCTCACCTTAACCGGGCCCCGCTCACCTACCGGCAATCTCTCTACGAAGCCAACAAACCAATCGGGTCCGTCTATTTCATTGAGACTGGGGTTGGTTCGCTCGTCAACACGATGAGCAATGGCGAGGCCGCTGAAGTCGGCACCATCGGCAACGAAGGACTGGTTGGCCTACCTATCCTTCTAGGCGACGCACAAGCGCCCACCAGCGTCTATGTTCAGGTTCCTGGCGCTGGCTTGAGTATGTCGGCGGCGCGCTTCAAGGCCGAGATGGCGGCAAGCGCTACGATGCGCGCCGTTATGCTGCGTTACGCGCATGCCTTGTTCAATCAGGTCGCCCAATCGGCCGCCTGCAACCACTTCCACACCATCGAGCAACGCTGTTGCCGGTGGTTGCTGATGACACACGACCGTATGGAATCTGAAGAGTTTCTGCTTACCCAGGAATTTCTGGCCATGATGCTGGGTGTTCAGCGGACCGGCGTCACCCGCGCGGCAAGCGCGCTGCAGCGTCTTGGGCTTATCGAATATACCCGCGGCGTGGTCACCATTCTGGATCGACGGGGACTGAAGCATCGCTCCTGTGAGTGTTATGCAATTTCAAAGAGAGAGTTTGATCGTCTCTTGACGAAATAGCCGGGCCGCCTCGCGAGGCTGCCTTAGCCTAAGAGACGATCATATTCCGCCTCGGCGACGCCGTAGGCGCCGCCCGCAAGCGCCATCAGACCCTTGCGGCGCACGACCTCAATAGCGCCCCGGCCGGAACGAATGAGGCCCTTGCCTTCAAGCCTGTGCAATGCGTCGGTGACGCCTGGGCGGCGCACACCGAGCATCACGGCGATGAACTCGTGGGTGAGGGACAATTCGTCCTCATCTTGGCGGTCGTGCGCCATTAGCAGCCAACGTGCTAGGCGAGCGTCTATCTTGGCCGTGCCGTTTGCGAATGCCGTCTGGGCGACCTGGATCAAGAAGACGTGCGCATAACGCTGCAGGCGTTCACGCAAGTTCTTGCTGGCCTCCAGCGCCTGACTGAGATGCTTTGCCGAGATGCGATGGGCGGATCCAGCCATCTGGACGTAGACATCGTTGGGTGAGCGATGATCACCAAGCAGCACCGCGGTGCCCGACATGCCCTCGCGACCGATCAAGCCCACCTCGATCTGCTGGTGAGCTACCTTGGCCACAACCGAGATGATGCCGCTTTCGGGAAAGTAGACGTGCGATATCGGCGTATTGGACTTTTCAATGGACCGCCGCAGCTCAAGCGCCACCGGCTCCAGCCAAGGCGACAGCAAGCCGCGGTCCGTCTTGTTCAAACTGAGTAACAGGCGATTACGATAGCGCGCGACTGACATTGGCTCCCGCATCAAAGGGGCAAGAGCTCCAAGTCTCCAACCGCTCGCGCGCCAGGAAATGGCGAACGATCCCCGAGACATGAGCCTTATCACGCTAGCGGCGGGGCCCCGGGATAGGTCCGACTTCAGACATTAGGCCGTCGTGAGCCCGCTTCGACCGCTCATGCGACCGAGCCGCTGAAAAATCTCCCATAAAGGCGTCAAGCCCGTGCTCATTAGCGCCAGGCGCTGGGATTCGCCAAGCGATGCCGCCCTAGCGTTCAAGCGCCGCGAGCAAGCGGCCTGGATCGCCGTTCACATAGTCCCCGTGAACATCGCGAACGAGCTTGCCAAGCAGCGCCTTCGACGCCACGGCGCGGAAGGCGCCCAGAGCACGCGGGGCCGCCGCGACGATCAAGGCGTCGAATGCCTTCTCCCCCGCCTTGGTTTCAAGATGCTCAGCAAGCGCTTTGACAAAGGCGTCTTCCATCCGGCGCTCCGGATCGGTGTGATGAGAGACGCCGCTGCGCTCATCACCCATGCTCGAATAGACGCGGCCCGGGCGATCCTCGAACTCCGGCTTGTGCGGACCGGTTCGGCGCTCGCTTTCGACTTCTTCAAGCCGGCGCGGAACCCCATTATAAGTGAAGACACGGCAGGCAGCGCCATCGAAAGTCGCGACCCACGTTCTTGCTTGCTTCATGACATTGGCCTCCGTCGAGCACCGTCGCCTTCGCCCAGACGCACCTATCAACCAGCCAAAGATGTTGATTGTCGGGCTGTGCGGCAGTTTGCCGATCCACTGCCCGTTGAAGGCCTGCGGTTGCCGTGCTTAGCGCGGGCGTGTTGGTCGACGCTCCTCCCCCGCTGAGTAAGCAAACCAGAAGCATAAGAGCACGGGTCATCCGATGGCGTTCAAGTTTTTCGGGCGCCGGTAAGCAACAGGCCCGCGCCCACGACGATTGCCGCAACGCCTGCCCACGCTGGAACCTCTACGGTTCGATTGTCGTGCAAGGCAATGTTGATCGGTCCGATAATCGCTCGGTGAGCGGCCCCTGTAGGTGAAGCCATTATAGACCAAGGCAAGAAAACCCGCGGCAGCGCTATCGTTCGGACTTTTAGCCCCTACATTTGCATCTTCCTCATCAAGTCGTTCGCCGCAGCAATTTAATGACGAGGAGCAGCACAACTGCGCCAACCGTGGCGCCCAGAATCGCACTGACAATTCCATAGCCCACACCGATCCCCAAGGCGCCGAACAGCCAGCCGCCGATGAACGCACCCAAAATCCCGACGACGATGTTGCCGACAAGACCAAAGCCGAAGCCTTTGACAATCACCCCTGCGAGCCATCCGGCGATGGCGCCGATCAATAGCCAAATCAGAAGCGTCTCGAGTGACATGAACCTTCCTCCTGCTACGAAGCCGAGAACAACACGCTAAACCGCGCGCCTTTGCCCCCGGCGCCTTGGCCGATGAGCAATTCGCCGCCGATATTGGCGACGAAAGATCGAACGATGGGCATGCCAAGGCCTTGGCTGTCGTGGGGATCGAAATTCGCTGGCAAGGCGGGGCCGCCATTTTCAACCGAAAGCGCAAAGCCCTTGCGCGCATCTTCATCGAGCCGGACCGCCACAGGGCCTTCGGCATATTTGAGCGCGTTGGTGATGAGCTCATTGACAACAAAGCCGAGAGGCACGCCGACGCTGGCGGGCAGCTCAAGTTCCACGCCTTCGACGGCAACGGCGTTGACCGCGCCTTCCACGCCCAGCATGGCGGAGAAGTCGCGGCACAGCTCTTCAACGAAGTGCTTGAAAGCAACGGTCTCAACACCGTCGTTGCAATGAAGGTGACGATGAATACGCCCAATCATGGCGACCCGCGCGGCCGCCAGCGTCAAGGCGGACGCGGCTTCGGCGTTTTCGGATGATCGGCTCTGCATCGACAGTAGGCTTGCGACCATTTGCAAATTGTTGAGTAGCCTATGATCGGCTTCCCGACTCAAAATCGCTTGACTCTGAATCCACTCATCTCTTTCTTTCAGCAACGTTTCTTCCCGCAAGAGCGCCGCACGCAACCCGGTGACCGGGCAGACGCCATCGTTGCGTTCACATTCGAGGCGAACGCCAATGCGAGGCCTTTGCACCGCGGCCGGCATTCGCGCTGCAAACCGACGCAAACTTTGTGTGGCGGTCATCTTCTGACCTTTCCGTGGAACGCCGTCTTAGTGACTGGCGCCCACATTACCGATCCACACGCTGCGCCCGCGCCGACGGTATCATTTTGCGACAAATCAATTATGTCTGATTTCCGACATACGGTAAATCACGCGCCAACCGGAGTTTTTCGCCGTGCGATTACGGCGCGACCTCGCTAAGCGTTGCGTTTTGGCCAGATCTTGCAGGTGCAATTGACGCCCGCCGCAGCGCGCGTTGCTCCACGTTTACCGCCTGCGAGGCGAGCTACGCTGCGTCCCGTGCGATTGCGCGCTCGCTCGTGTTGTCGACTTCTTGTTCGGCCGACGCGAGCGCGAGGCTCTGGCAACGCACGGCGACCCAACCCGCGCGACAATTAATGGGCCTGAGCAACCCAGAGAGACGTAAGGCCGGTCTTATGTTATGTTCGATACCGGACACGCGCTCTCCAACAGGCATGGAGCCGGCCAAGAGCGCCCTGGGCTCTGGGCTCTGGGCTCTGGGCTTGGCGCTGGACTAAGATGTTGATTGAACAAAGCATAATCAAGAACCGACTACTCGCGAGGTTGCCGAGCGAGGAGTTTGCGCGGTTCGCGCCGATGCTGACCCTTGTGAAACTTGCCATGGCGGCGCCCTTGCATCGCGCTGGCGAGAAAATCGATTCCGTATACTTCGTTGAGAATGGCTTCGTTTCCGTGCTCGCAGTGCTTTCCGATGGACGACCGCTAGAGGTTGGATTGATTGGGTCGGAAGGCGTCGTGGGGGTTTCGGTAATCCTTGGCGCCACGCACGCCTATTGCGAAACCATGTGCCAAACCGCCGGTGCGGCCTATCGGTCATCAGCCGCGGCGCTGAAGGAGGCTGTCACGACCTCTCCTATGCTTGGCAGCCTGCTGCTGCGATACGTGCACGTATTCAACGTGCAAGTGGCTCAAACGGCCGCCTGCAACGCCCATCACGAGCTTTCTCAGCGCCTCGCGCGCTGGCTGCTGGCCGCGCACGACAGAAGCGACCGCGCGGAATTATCGCTCACCCAAGATCTGATCGCCGTAATGCTCGGCGTGCGCCGCTCCACTGTGAGTATCGCCGCGTCGATGCTGCAGAGAGCTGGCTTCATTCGCTATCAACATGGGCGCATCACGATAGTCGATCGCGCAGGCCTCGAGGACGCAGCCTGCGAGTGCTACAAAGCGGGCGCAAACGAATACCGAGACATGTTTGATGACGCTTCGCCCGCGTCCAGCGCCGTCGACCAGATCGGCCGGTCGGGTAATTCCGACAATTTTGGCCTAGGATGGAAATCGCGGACTTAGAGGTTGCGCGCCACGGTTGGTGAGCAAAGGCGGCGACCGTTTGTGCGCAGTGAATTCCGCCAAGTTGTCCCGCTTGGCCACACACCGCGATCTTGCAGATGAAGCCAACTGGGGCGTTGCGATCGCAAGCTTGTTTCGATCGCAAACCTAACTCACGAGGATGCAATTGAATTGCCGCTTTTGGCGCGGCGAGTGGATGCTAGCTAAACAAGTATGCCGCTATGCGTTGGCCGACGCGAATTCCGCGCATTCCGATCTTGGGGAGAGACGCTGCGACATGCACGATGGTGCTCTCAGGCGAGCTTAGCTCTACTGCGTGAGCCGCGGATATAGGCGCGTGGCGATCGCCACGAGCACCGCGAGTGTCGCCAACAACACCGCGAAGTCGAGTCCAAGCCCGAGCTGACTGTGCGTGCCGCGCAGCATCAGCGCACGCAGACCATCGACCGCGTAGCTCAGCGGATTGGCGATGGCGATGGCGCGCAGCCAGTTCGGCATCAGGGCGAGGGGATAGATGGCATTGCTGGCGAAGAAGATCGGCATAGTGAGAAACTGACCAATGCCCATGAAGCGTTCGCGCGTCTTCACGATGCAGGCGATGATCAGAGAAAATGTCGAAAATAGCGCAGCGGCTAGCACAATCAGCGCAGCAACGCCGACGATGGGCAAGACAGCGAGCTGCAAATGCACGCCGAGCGCCGCGGCGCACACATAGACGACAATCGATTGGCTGAGCGCGCGTACGCTTGAAGCGAGCGCTTTGCCGAGCACCAAGGCGCTGCGCGGCGCCGGGCTAACCAGATAGCGATGCAACACGCCCAGGTCGCGCTCCCAAATCGCTGACAAACCGTAGAAGATGGCCACAAACAGAACACTCTGCGCGAGCACGCCGGGCGACAAGAATTCCAGATAGGACGTGTTGGCGCCGGCGATGCCGCGCACCCGCGCCATCACCTGCCCGAACAGCACCAACCATAACACGGGCTGAACCGCCCGGCTCGCTAGATCCATTGGATCGTGGCGCAGCTTAACCGCCTCGGCGGTTGCAACCGCGAACACGCGTACGCCGAATGCATCACAAGCGGAAAGGACGCGCTGGACACTCGGTGTCATGCGCTTGGCGCCACAGGTTCGAAGCGCGCGCCGGTCAGGCGCTGAAACACCTCATCGAGACTGGCGGTGGCGCCATTGCGAGCCTTGAGCTCTGCCGGTGATCCAAGCGCCACAAGCTTGCCCGCATGAATTAACGCAATGCGGTCGGCCTCGGCGTCGGCCTCATCCATATAATGGGTCGAAAACACAATCGCCGATCCGATGTCGCGGCGCAGCTTCTGTACGTGATCCCACACAGTACGGCGCCCATTCGGATCGAGACCCACAGTGGGCTCGTCCATGAACAGCACAGGGGGACGATGCAGCATGCTTTGGGCAATTTCCAAACGTCTCGCCATGCCGCCGGAAAAGGTGCGCACCAAACGATCCTTCGCCTCGGTCAGATCCATCATAGCAAGCGCCTCGGCGATGCGGCGCGCCCGCTCTGCGCGGGGAATGAGATAGAGCCGCGCTGAGAGCAGAACATTCTCGTAGCCGCTCAGATCACCGTCCGCGGATAACAATTGCGGTACATAACCGATATGAGCGCGTACCTGCTGGGGGGCGCGAACCACATCATAACCGGCGACGCTCGCGGTCCCTTCGCTCGGAGGCAGCATGGTCGTGAGCATCTTCATCAGCGTGCTCTTGCCTGCTCCGTTGGGACCGATCAGCGCGATGCGCTCTCCCGCGGCGACCTCAAACGACACGTGATCGACCGCCGTCATCTTCCCGAACACCCGGGTCAGCGCCCGCGCTTCAACCACAGCGCCGGTCACGAGCGCGCCCTTAGTCCAAGGGCGAGCTTGAGAATAATCAAGTGAAGCGGCCTCGGCGCCGGGTAAACACGATCAATGACACTATCTCCACAAACACATTTAGCGGGCGACATCGCACTCGTTTCGCCGAACCTCAGCGCCCGCTCGCTCAATGACGCCTTGCGGCAACGCAAGACTGATCGCGCGATCTCCACCCAAACGTTGCCGCCGCAAGAGCTGTCCAACCTGCTCTGGGCCGGCTTTGGAATCAATCGCCGTGAGGGTCCGTTCAAGATTTCCGGGCGTACTGCCGGTTCGGCCAGCAATTCGCAGGAGATTGATCTTTATGTAGGGCTGGCGGAAGGCGCCTATCTCTATGATCCCGAAGTCAATATGCTGCGGCGCATTGGCACGGACGATCTCCGCCTGGGAGCGCTAACTCCTGGCCAAAGCGGTGTCAGCGCCAGCGCGCCGGTGCAAATCATTTTCGTGGCTGACATCGAACGGCTCGTTCACACCAAAGGTTTCGTCGAGCCTGGTCTCTGCGATCCCGAAGTGCAGAAATCCTACTACTATGTCGACACCGGACTGATCGCGCAGAACATCTATCTTTACGCCGCCGCACACAATCTGGCGGCCTGGTTCCACAATTGCGACAGGGCCGCGCTTCACCAGAAGCTCCTGCTCAAGCCTTCGCAGCGCGTCTTATTCGCGCAATCGATTGGCTATCCTGACGTGGGATCCCCGTCATGAACCCCTCGAACCGCAGCCCGCTGATCACCGGCGGCGCCTCCGGAATTAATCTGGCAATGTCGCGTTGCTTCCGCGATCTTGGTCTCGAACCAATTTGCAGCCGCGCGCAAAACCCGCCTCCAGCGTTCCTGGGTCCTCGAACAACCGACCGGCATAAAGAATGACGACAGCTTCGTTGACGCAGCATAGTCGCACGAGCCGCACGGTCTCAATTCGGGCGCCGCGCCCAAACTCCGAGTTCGCTAAGCGCGCCCGCCTCCGCGCCGCAAGGACTCCAAATAAGCCACGACATTGTCACGGTCAGCGCCGCTGACGATAATGTTTGGCATGCTCGGGTGAGGCGAATGAAGCCAGGCGTTCAACGCGGCGCCAGTCATGCCAGGGGTATTGGCTATGACCTCAAAGCTCGGGGCATTGGCATTCGGAGATTGGCTTTGTGCTGCGGTGACCGCATGGCAAGTCGCGCAAACCTGCTCGGCGTAGCGCAATCCTAGAACGGGCGATGCATGCGCGCCGCTGGATTGATCTAACGCCGCGTGACCGGCGCACGAGCACATTAGACCAGCTGCGAGACCCACCGTCAGCACCCGCGCCCAGATTGCAATCTTTGACATTCGCCACCTCGCGCGCATCGCCTCGCACTCTTATGCGCCCATGCTGGAATTGCACGCGTTAGTTTTGATTGTTCCGCGCAGCGCCGACCAAGTCCGCCAAAACATTCGAAGTCCGCGCGTTACCACCGCCAGCACCCTTACGCTGTTGCGTCGCATTATGATTATATGCGATGCCGCGAATGATCACGGCGATCTATTGTAGCCCTTCTATCATTCCCACTCGATAGTGCCGGGCGGCTTGCTGGTCACGTCGTAGACCACGCGATTCACTCCTCGCACTTCATTGATGATGCGGGTTGCGGCGCGGCCGAGAAATTCCATATCGAACGGGAAGAAGTCGGCAGTCATGCCGTCGGTTGAGGTTACCGCCCGCAGCGCGCAGACATATTCGTAGGTGCGATAATCACCCATCACGCCTACGGTACGCACCGGCAGTAGCACCGCAAACGCTTGCCAGATGGCGTCGTATAACCCCGCTTTGCGAATCTCATCCAAATAAACCGCATCCGCCTCACGCAGGATGTCTAGCTTCTCTTTGGTGATTTCGCCCGGCACACGGATCGCCAATCCCGGTCCCGGGAATGGATGGCGACCGACAAAAGTTTCCGGCAGCCCCAACTCGCGCCCCAATGCACGAACCTCGTCCTTGAACAATTCCCGCAACGGCTCAACCAGCTGCATATTCATCCGCTCGGGCAAACCGCCAACATTGTGATGCGACTTGATCACCACGCTTGGGCCGCCCGTTGCGCTAACGCTTTCGATTACGTCGGGATAGAGCGTGCCCTGCGCTAAGAACGCCGCCCCGCCGATCTGGCGCGCTTTCTCCTCAAAAACGTCGATGAACAGCTTGCCTATGGTCTTGCGCTTCGCTTCAGGATCGCTCACTGCCGCCAGCGCTCCCAGGAAGCGCTGGCTTTCATCGGCGTGAATGAGGGGAATGTTGTAATGATCGCGAAACAGGCTCACCACGTGTTCGGCCTCGCCCTTGCGCATTAAGCCGTGATCTACGAAGACGCAGTGAAGCTTTGGGCCAATGGCCTCATGGATCAGCACCGCAGCCACGCTTGAATCCACGCCGCCCGAAAGCCCGCAAATTACCGTCCCATCGCCTACTTGCGCGCGGATACGAGCGATGGCTTCATCCTTGAAAGCCTTCATCGTCCAATCGCCACGCAGCCCGGCGATTCTGTGGGTGAAGTTGCGCAACAGTTTGGCGCCGTCGGGGGTGTGCACCACTTCAGGGTGGAACATCGTTGAATAAAAGCGCCGCCTCTCATCCACAGCAATTGCGAAGGGCGCATTCTCGCTGGTTGCGATCACTTCAAAGCCGCCAGCCAATTTGGTGACCCGGTCGCCGTGGCTCATCCATACTGGATAGCGCTTGCCCACGTCCCAAACGCCCTCGAAGAGCGGGCTAGATTTCTTGATCTCCACGTCAGCGCGCCCAAACTCGCGCGCGTGCCCGCCTTCGACCGCCCCGCCCAGCTGCACCTGCATGGCCTGTTGGCCATAGCAGATGGCCAATACCGGCAGCCCCGACTGATAGACCTCGTTCGGCGCACGCGGACTTGGATCATCTGTGACGCTGCAGGGGCCGCCTGAGAGAATGACGGCCTTCGGCGCGAAGGTCTTCAAGAAGGCGCCATCGACTTTGTTGTACGGATGGATTTCGCAATAGACGCCCGACTCCCGCACACGCCGGGCGATAAGCTGGGTCACCTGGGAGCCGAAATCTATAATCAGCACCCGCTCATGATGCGACGCCGCCGCCTCGGCGGGGCCCCCTGCAGCGATATTTGCCGAGTTCTGCGCCATGGCCTGAAATGGAGTGCGTCGCAGGCGAGGTCAACTAGGCAACCGCTGGGAGGACGCCGTCGCATTTGCTGTTGCGAAACTAGCGCGGCGACCTGGCTTCAGGTTGCGCGCGAGCCCAGGCGGGGGCGCTTCTCTCAATTGCACTGGATTCAATCCGTGGGGTTGCAAACTTGTCCGCCTTCTAAGGGCCCCCGCGCTTGGGGCCCGGCTTCAGCGCGCTGAGCGGCGCTCCCCATAGGCCGGCAACCAGCGCCGCCAAGATCTGGGGGCCAGGCCAGAGGCGCGACAGAGGCGCTACGATCCGATCGCGCAGCCGCGCAATGGCGGCGCTGTCGGACTGATAAGCCGGCGTAAAAAGGTAGGACGCCGCCTGATACGCGCGGATGTGCCAAACCCGCAGCCGCGCATACTCGCCCAACGCGGCTTCAAGATTGCCTTGGCGCGCAAGAGCAGTCGCCAAAGCCAACGCATCCAGAAGCGCCATGTTGGCGCCCTGACCGAGCTGCGGTGAGGTGCAATGCCAAGCATCTCCCACATGCACCGCATGGGGCGACACCGGATCGCGCAAAGTGCGATGGCCATAGGACGCAAACACCAAATCCTCATGACGCTGAATTTGGGACAATAGCGGCGCCGCTTCAGGCCAAAGCGCCAGCACCTCTTGTTTCCATTCTGCCAAATCTTGCGCCGCCCAGGGCGCCCGATCTTGCTGCTTCAAGCTCCAAAACAACGCAGCTTGGCTCGGCGCCCCCGCGCCCAGCCTGCCAATCGGCAAAACCCCAAGCATTTTCCGCGCTTTTTCGTAGCGTTGTTCAAGTGCATGGGGATCAAACCCTGGTGTCCAATTCAAATTCGCCCAAAGCGCTCCGTAGGGCAGCGGCCGCTCTGGCCCTCGCGAGAGCGGCGAGCGGGCGCCCAGCGCATCAATCACCAGGTCAAACTTTGCACTCACCCGCCCATCGGCAAACCTGAGCCGTCCGTCATCAGCGCCAACCACATCATTGTCGGCCTCGAACTCAACGCCGGCAATCCTGGCGGCGTCGAACAATGATCCAAAAAGCGCGCCGCGATGCACTCCAACGCCATGCTCGGTTCCTGCGCCAAGCGCATCATAACGAACGTCGAGCACCACCCTTTGCGAAGGGACCGCCTTGCCGTAGAGCCGATCAATACGCGCTCCCAGATTTCGCAACTCTGCGCCAACCCCAATCCTATCGAGCGCGTAGAGCCCCACGGGCTGCAGAATGAGCCCCGAACCGAGAGGCTGCGGGGTTGCGAGCTTGTCGTAGATGACGACGTTGATGGCTTGCTGACGCAAGAGCGTCGCAGTGGCCAAACCAGCGACGCCGCAACCGGCAATGGCGACATCGCGGGGCCTTGGCATCAGCGGCGCCGCTCCAGCGCGGCGACGAAGAAACCATCCGAGCCGGTTCTCAGCGGCGTCATTTGCAACGCCAGCCCGCGCTGATGGCCGGGAATATCGGGGCGCGCCAATGCTTGTGGAGCGTAGTCGGGGTGGGCGGCGCAAAACGCGGCGACCTGATCCTCGTTCTCTTCGCTCAGCATCGAACAGGTCACATAAACCAATTTTCCGCCTGGCTTCACAAGCGGCGCGGCCAAAGCCAAAGCCTGGCGCTGCTCCTCTTGACGCTGCTTCAGCGCATTGGGCCGCAACCGCCATTTCGAATCTGGATTGCGCCGCCAGGTGCCCGATCCGGTGCAGGGCGCATCCACAAACACCAGATCCATGCGTTCGCGCAGATCCGCCAAAGCATCGCGCGTGCGCAAGGGGGTCCGAATCTGGATGTTGCGCGCATGCGCACGTTCAGCGCGCTCTTTCAGCGGCGCCAGACGACGGCCATCGACATCGAAAGCGTAGATCTGTCCCTTGTTCTCCATCGCCGCTGCAAGCGCCAGGCTTTTGCCCCCGCCGCCGGCGCAAACATCGGCCACTTGCATTCCCGCCGCGACGCCCGAAAGCGCCACCGCCAACTGGCTGCCTTCGTCTTGAACCTCAAACCATCCTTTGAGGAAGCATTGCTCGCTCGCCCAGGCAAACGTGCGCCCCTGCGCCCACGGGATGCGCACGCCCGCGCTTGCGAAGGGGGTCGCGGCCGGCGGCTGTTGGAGCTTTGGACTTTCCCCCAGCGCGCCGATCAGAGCTTCACGCGTTGTGCGCAGGGTATTGGCGCGAAGATCAAGCGGCGCCGGCCCTGCTAATGCTGCTCCCTCCTTGCCGCGCGCATCGCCGAACGCGCTGGCAAAGCTTGGGTCAAGCCATTCTGGATAATCGCCGACCACCCAGGCCGGGGCTGCATCCAGATCCGAAGACGCAAGCGCGGCGCGCTCCTGCTCGGTCGGAGGCGCTGGCGCGTGCGGATCGTCGTAACAGGCCCCCTCGATCCATTCCGCGCTTCGACCAAAGCCCCAGCGCAATGCGCCCCACACCCAGGCGCGCGGAGTTCCTTGCTTGAAGCGCCAAGCGCTCGATTGTTTCCAGCGCAGCGCGCCAAATACAAGATCACCGATTTCGGCGCGATCTTTGGCGCCGGCGAAGCGATGCGACAACATCCAATCCTTCACCGCATCAGCGGCGGGACGACGCTGCGTTTCCAATGACGCAAGAATTTCAATGGCCGCTTGTTGGCGCGCGCCGGGACGCATTTAGAGAACCTGCCAAAAACGAAGCGCTAATTACCCAATGGATAGTTCGGCGCCTCGCGGGTAATCGAGACATCGTGCACATGGCTCTCGCGCAAACCCGCGGAAGAGATTTTGACAAAGCGGGCCTTGGTTCGAAGTTCTTCCAGGTTACGGGCGCCCACATATCCCATAGCTGCGCGCAGGCCTCCCACCAGTTGATGGACAATATTGGCCACCGGCCCCTTGAACGGCACGCGGCCCTCGATGCCTTCCGGCACCAGCTTCATCTGATCAGTCACTTCCTTTTGAAAGTAGCGGTCAGCCGAGCCGCGCGCCATAGCGCCTAACGAACCCATGCCGCGATAGGACTTGTAGGAGCGGCCCTGGTAGAGAATGACTTCCCCGGGCGCCTCTTCGCTGCCGGCCAGCAACGAGCCGATCATCGCAGCCTCAGCCCCGCCAGCGAGCGCCTTAGCGAGATCGCCCGAGAACTTGATGCCCCCATCGGCGATAACGGGCACATTGGCTTTCCTGGCTGCGTTCGCCGCATCCATCACCGCGGTCAGTTGCGGCACGCCTACGCCCGCCACAATCCGGGTCGTGCAGATCGAGCCAGGACCGATGCCTACCTTCACAGCGTCAGCTCCAGCGTCGATCAGCGCTTTGGCGCCGTCAGCGGTGGCGATGTTTCCGGCAATGACCTGGGTCTGGTTTGAAGCCCGCTTGATACGATAGACGGCGTCCAGAACGCCCTTGGAATGACCGTGCGCGGTGTCGATCACCAAGACATCGACGCCTGCTTCGATCAGCGCAATCGAGCGTTCGTAGCCAGCGTCGCCAATCGTCGAAGCCGCGCCGACCCGCAGGCGTCCTTGCTCATCCTTGGCGCGATTTGGAAATGCTTGCGCCTTTTCAAAATCCTTCACCGTGATGAGCCCGCTGATGCGCCCGCTGCTATCGACCACGATAAGGCGTTCGATGCGATGCTTGTGCAGCAAACGCTTGGCTTCATCCTCGCCCGCGCCTTCACGGATGGTCACCAGTTCGCGCGTCATGAGGTCGGCGACCTTTTCGTGCTTCTCGGCAAAACGCATGTCGCGATTAGTGAGTATGCCGACGAGCTTGTTGGCGCCGGCTTCCACCACCGGGAAGCCGGAAATTTTGCGCCGCTCTTTTAGATCGAGGATCTCGCCGATGGTCTGTTCGGGATTGATGGTGATCGGGTCGATCACCATACCGCTCTCGAATTTCTTAACGATCTTCACTTGCTCTGCCTGTTCGGCAGGTTCGAGATTGCGATGAACGATCCCCATGCCGCCGGCCTGCGCCATAGCGATGGCAAGGCGAGCCTCGGTGACAGTGTCCATCGCTGCCGAAATAAGGGGAATGTTGAGATCGATGCTGCGCGTGAGGCGGGTCTTGGTGCTGGCGTCGGCGGGCAGCACCTCGGACGCGCCCGGCTCCAATAGAACGTCGTCAAAAGTCAGAGCGTCACGGATTTCCATGGACGGCTGGTAGAGATTCTCTAGCCACTTGGCAAGACTGCGACCAAGGCGAACCCCAGACGCCAAACCCAATGCCGCCTTGAATGCCCCGCTTGGGGCCTGGCCTGGCCAGGCGCCTCAGCTTGAGACAGAGCTTTTCCACCTCTTAGTCTCGGGCCTTTTTGCCCTGCGCCACGACATAGACTTCCGAACTTTCGGCGCGGCTGGCGGGAGGCTTGGCATGGCGCACCCAGGCGAAACCGCGTTTGAGTTCGCCGAGCAGCTCAGCATTGAGGCCGCCTTGGAACGCCTTGGTTACAAACGCGCCGCCGGGCGCAAGATGGCGCAGGGCGAATTCGGCGGCCGCCTCCGCCAGCGCGCCGGTGCGAATTTGATCAGTTCTGGCGTGACCGGTCGTGTTGGCCGCCATGTCGGAAAGCACGACGTCTGGTGCGCCGTCCAGCGCTTTGCGCAAGGCCGACGGCGCTCCCGGGTCAAGAAAGTCCATCTGCAAAAACTGAGCGCCCAACAATGGATCGACAGGCAAGAGGTCAATGCCGACAACCGCGCGCGCGCCCTTCTTCACCGCCACTTGAGCCCAACCCCCGGGCGCGGCGCCCAAATCCACGACACGCTGGCCGCGCCCTAGGATGGAGAATTTTTCGTCAAGCTCGATCAGTTTGAAGGCCGAACGGGCTCGCCAGCCCTCGGCTAGGGCGCGCTGCACGTACGGGTCGTTGATCTGGCGCTCAATCCATTTGCGCGAACTTTCCTTGGGCACGTTCTTCTTCTTGATGCGGGTGGCCATTTGGCGTTCGCCGCTTGGCGAAGTGATCTGCCTGTTGCGCCACCGGCGCTTGGGTGGGCTCGGTTCGTCGTTCACGACCCAACCTTGTGTTGGGCCATGAGCCTCAACAGCACCCCTTCGCGCAAGCCGCGGTCGGCGACACGGATGCGCGGCGCGGGCCAAACACGCAGCACCGCGTCAAGGATTGCCCCGCCAATGACCACGAGGTCGGCGCGGTCCTTGCCGATACATGGATTGGCGGCGCGTTCGGCGCGGCTTTGCGCGAGCAGCCCGGCAATGGTGGCCCGACAATCGGCGACGTCAAACCACATGCCGTCGACGCGCGCACGCGCATAGCGGCTAAGACCGAGGAAGACCCCTGCCAAGCTCGTCACGGTTCCAGAGGTTCCAATAATCTCGGCGCGCCCGTCCACGAAAGCGTCGCGGAATTGTTCGCCAGCGCCGATGGTTTCAATCTGTGCGGCAATTCGTGCGACAAGCGCTTCATACCAAACCGCGTTGTCGCCGCCCTCGGGCTCGCCTTCTTCGTCTGCGAGCACCACCACCCCAACCGGCGTAGAACGCCATGCCAGAATGGGCGGATCAAGGCCTGCGGCCAACGCCGCTTTGGGCTTCAGCCACGAAAGCTCGGTCGACCCGCCGCCGATATCGACAATCATCGCCAGGTCCGATTGAGGTTCGAGCAAACTGGCGCAGCCGAGCACAGCAAGGCGCGCTTCGTCCTCGGGGGTGATGATCTGGAAATCGAGACCAAGATCCTTGCGCACGCGATTTAAGAACACCTGCCCGTTGGATGCTGCCCGGCAGGCTTGGGTTGCCACACATCCCACCGCTAAGGGCGAACGCGCTTCGATGCGTTGCGCGCACGCGACCAGAGCTTGATAGGCGCGCGCCATCGCTGCTTCGCTCAACTTGCCAGTGTGGGAAAGTCCTTCACCCAGGCGCACGATGCGCGAGTAGCCGTCGACGACGCGCAAGCCGCCGTCGCTGCTTTGCTTCGCCATCAGGAGACGGCAATTGTTGGTGCCCAGATCGATCGCCGCAAAGACGGGCGCGAGCGGTCGCGGGCGGGGCTTGGCGCTGCTTCGCGGCGCGTCCGCCCACCCATTCCTTGACATAACGAAACGTTCCCGCGGCCGCTTCCGCAACCGCAAATCCATTCATTCGCCGTTCATGCTAGCGGTTTTGCGCGGCCCACACACCCGGTCTTTTTGCCGAGATTTCGCCGCTTTCCGGAGAAAACCGTGCTTTCGGGGCATGGGCGGGACCACACAAAATCGTGCGCGAGGCTCTTAAGCTTGTTTCCCGCGTTATCGTTCTTACCTTACCGAAGCGAGAGATTAGGAAGGTTTGAGGAAGGAGGAAGAAAATGCGCGAAGCCAAATTCTCCCTCGGACAAGTGGTCCGCCACAAGCTCTTCCCGTTCCGGGGCGTTGTGTTCGACGTCGATCCAGAATTCTCCAACACGGAAGAATGGCTAAACGCGATACCCGAACCCATCCGTCCGGGCCGGGACCAACCATTCTACCACTTGTTCGCAGAAAACGCGGAAAGCGCCTACGTCGCTTACGTTTCCGAACAGAACTTGGTCGCCGACGAAAGCGGTGAACCGGTGGACAATCCTCAGATCGAACTCTTGTTCGATGAAACCGACGACGGCTACAAGCTTCGCCCCGAAAGCCTGAACTGAACTTATCGAATGCTCAGGTGAAGTTCGCGCCGGCGCGATTTATTAACTGCGCTGGAATGGGTAAAAATCGCCGCCCAGCGGCAGGATGTGGGTGAGTTCGTCGAGCGCGGCTTGGGTCTCATCGACGAGACCTGGATCAGCCAGATCACCAGGAGCGAGCATCTCGCGATAATGCCTGCGAACCCAGTCTTCGAGCATTGCTGCAAGCGCTTCGGTTAGGAAGAACCCTTGCGTGGCGGCGGCACGCTCATGGCCACTCATCTCAATCCGCAGTCGAAGGCAGGCTGGCCCTCCCCCATTGCGCATGCTTTCGCGGACTTCGACATATTCAACCGCTCCGATGGAGCTGTTGGGCTGTGCGAGGATGTCTGCAACGATGGCGGCGGTTTTGTTGTTCTCGCGGGTCTCGGTTGGGCAGATCAAGGTGAGTTTGCCCGCGCCAGGTTGGCGGACGAGCTGGGAATTGAAGAGGTAGGAACTCACCGCATCCTCAAGCGAGACATCCTTGGACGCGACCTCGATGAAAATCGGCTCAAACAATTCGCGCGCTTGAGCGCGAATTTCAGCCTTGAGTGCGTCCTTATCGGCGAAGGCATGTTGATGATGGAAGAGCACGTTTTGGTGCGCCACAGCCACGACGTCATTGTGGAATGCGCCCGCTTTGATGGCCTCAGCCGACTGACGCACGTAAATGGTGCGCGAGGCTTCTAGTTGGTGGCGACGCGCAATGGCGCGGCAGGCCTGCAAGGTTTGCCGCGCCGGAAAGCCCTGAGCGGTTTCTGTCCCATCCCGGCCGTAGACGAAAATCTCTACTCCCCTCGCACCCGGCTCACTGGCCATGCGCATATGGTTGGCTGCGCCTTCGTCCGACAGCACCGCCTGGGCGGTTAAGGCTGAATGCACGGCAAACCGTGTCCCATCACCAAACAACCGTTGCAGCGTGCGCTCGGTTTGAGCCGCCTCGAGCCGGCGATGCAGCATGGTTTGCAGGTTGGCGACGCTTGCGTGGAGACGGCCGTCGGCGCAATCGGCGCTCGGAGACACGGTCGCGGCGTTAGCCGCCCACATCGATGACGCCGCGAGTGCTGCGCGCGCGATGGTAGGTTCGCTCCCCCAGGCGCTTGACCAAACATCGCGATCGCTGCCTGTGAAGCCCAAGCTGCGCAGCCAAGAGGTATGGGGACGCTCATGGGGCGGCAGCACCCCTTGTGGGAGGCCAAGCGCGTTGAGCCGACGCATCTTGGCGATGCCCTGCAGCGCTGCTTCTCGCGGACGCGAGACAGTATCTCGGTTGCGCGCCGATGCGAGATTGCCTTCTGAGAGACCAGCATAGTTATGGGTCGGGCCAACCAGCCCGTCGAAATTGATTTCAACGGCGCTGTCGCCGCTCAATTTGGCAAGCCCGGCGCTGCTATCGCCTGCGCTGTCTGCGCCGATTGCGTCGCCACGGGATAAGCGACGTAATCGGCCGCATAATAGGCGCTTGGACGCAGTGACCCTGAAAGACCTGGCCCGCCGAACGGCAGCGCCCCGGAGGCCCCGGTGGTGGGGCGATTCCAATTGAGCACGCCAACCCGCATCTCGTTCTGCGCCCGCGCCCAAAGCGCAGCGTCGTCAGAAATCAAGCCCCCGGCGAGCCCAAAACGGGTTGCGTTGGCGACATCGAGGGCGTGATCAAAGTCCTTCACGCGATAGATTTGCAGCAACGGACCGAACATTTCTTCGTCAGGCGGCTTAAGTCCCGTGACGTCGATAGCGCCAGGCCGCACAAGCGCGCCCTCGCGCTCCAGCGGCACGATCGATTTGGCGCCCAACGCCTGCAGGCCGGCTTCAAAGTTCATCGCCCGCTCAGCGGCGCCGGCGCTGACCAG
>Ga0209698_10000212_pt1 | contig 63109 bp, 56 predicted proteins | sample LitLauG_LLR_2012_FD_187203 | JGI IMG/M metagenome (GOLD analysis project Ga0209698, IMG submission 187203) | Freshwater sediment microbial communities from Pennsylvania, USA - Little Laurel Run_MetaG_LLR_2012 (SPAdes) (version 2) | ecosystem: Environmental > Aquatic > Freshwater > Creek >... | reverse complement strand
ACACTACTTTGCGCTCGGAGTTCTGCGGTGGCTCGGTGGTCGTCGGCTCTTCGGGCTTGGGCGCGGCGGGCAAGCGTGAGAAATACTTCTCGAGCATCGGCATGACGTCGGAAGTCTTGACGTCGCCGACGACGGCAACCGTCATATTCGACGGCACGTAGTACTTGTCAAAAAAAGCCTTCGCGTCGGTGGCGGAAAATGAATTTAAGTCTGAAATCCAACCGACCGTGGGCCGGTGGTAAGGATGCGCCGCGAACGCCTCTTCGGTGAACTGTTCAATCAGGCGGCCGACGGGACGGCTGTCGGTGCGCATGCGGCGCTCCTCGATCACCACGTTGCGCTCTTTATAAAACTCACGCATCACCGGATGCAGAAATCGTTCCGACTCGAGATAAGCCCACAGCTCTAGCCGATTCACCGGCAGGGAATAGTGATAGCCGGTTTCGTCGTAGTTGGTGAAGGCGTTCATATCCTCGCCGCCATTTTGTTCGATGATCTTGCCGAACTCGTTGGAGACGACGTACTGATCGGCATCCTTAGTGGCGTCCTGCCAGGCTTTTTCGAGTTGTGCCAGCCGCGCAGAATCGGGGCCCAGAGGCTTGTCGCGCTCCGCGCGATAAGCGGCATAGGTGGCTTCCACTTTGGCGAGCGCGGCCTGTTCTGCAGGGTAGTTCGTCGTGCCGATGGTGTCGGTGCCCTTGAACGCCATGTGCTCGAACATGTGAGCGAGCCCGGTGGCGCCGAGGGGGTCTTGCGACGACCCAGCGTCGACCATGGTGAAGAATGAAAAGACGGGCGCTTCCGGGCGCTCGCAAACTATCAGCGTCAGCCCGTTGGGAAGGGTCTTGACGGTGATGCGTTTCTCGAACGAAGCAAGGTCCTGCGCCGAAGACAAGGCGCACAGCAAAAACACCACAGCCAGCGGCGCGGTGAGAGAACAGAGTTGAGAGCGACGGATCATCGTACCTCCAGAGGATTGGGCGCGCCAAGTCGGCCGTACCAGGTTGGACGCATTCGCGGGGCGGAAGTTTGAAGTTAAGTTGTGGAAGGGAGAGTTGTCAAATCGAACACTGCCAGCGATCGCGTGACAGGCACGAAGACCGCAGGCCGATTAAGCAGTATCCGCCATTCGCCGCGGGTCCTCGAATAGACGCCCGAACACAGCCCCGAAGATGAAGCCGCCCACATGCGCGAGATAAGCGACGCCGCCGGTCTGCACCTGCGCGACTGATCCCGCGTGGACTAACTGGCTGAGAAACCAAAATCCGATTAAGAGGGCGGCGGGAATGAGCGTGACCCGCCCGAAAACGAAGATAAACAGAACCGACTTAATTTGATCGCGCGGATAGGTCACGATAAACGCTCCCATCACGGCCGCGATGGCCCCGCTGGCTCCCAGGTTGGGAACTGTCGAGTGGGGACTGGCCGCAACCTGGGCGAGCGTGGCGCTCAGTCCGCCGAGCAGGTAAAAAATCAGATAGCGTCCCCGACCCATCGCGTCCTCGATCTCGGGAGCAAAAGCCCACAGGAAAATCATGTTGCCGATGATGTGCGACCAACTGGCGTGCATGAACATCGCAGAAAGAACGGTGATCCACTGATGGCCGGCAGTGATTTGGGCAGGGACCAGGGACCATTGCAGGACGAAGGCGTCACCACGCACCAACTCAAGGAAAAAAACGACAACGTTGACGGCGATGATGGAGCCGGTGACCAACGGCATTTGTGCCGGGCGCCGCGATGCGTCGCTGAGTGGGATGAGTCCGCCCATGTTATTTCTCCCTTCTCTTCTCGCGCAGCCTTGAGTTGGACTCTGCGAATGCGCAAGAGTTTAAACGCAGAGGCGTCTTGCCTCAACTGGGAACGGGTGGTTGAGAGGGGAGAGAATCTGCAGTTCAGGGGCCTTTGCCCCGCCCCGGCCCGCTATCCGCCCGCTATCGCACCGATCACGATGAAAGGCTCTTTTCCCGAAGCAACGGCGTCGGGCAGCGGGGCGTCGGGCGAGTCATGCGTCAGGTCTTCTTCGCAGGCAAAGAAGCGCAGGAAGGGGCGGCGCTGCAGCGTGCCGTGGTCGCGAATGGCCCCGCGCAGCATGGGGTAGCGGGCTTCGAGCGCGTCCAGCACCGATCGCTGCGTCACTGGACCCTCGACCTCGAGCGTGACCTCGCCTGGGGACGGCCGTCCCCGGCCGTCCGGTTCGAGCGCCAGCGTGCGGAGATGGAAGGGAAGTATGACGCGGATCATGAGACCGTTCATGCTTATCTATCATCTGTCCCGGGATTCGGCACGCCCATTCTTCCGGGCCTATAACGGCGAACGCTTGCATCCGCTGGGGCGATCGATTCTTCGGGAGGAGTCTTTGAGGAGACTCCTCGGGCAACCCCGCGACTATTCTTCGTGATCGAGCCGCTTCCCGTCAGGGCCAACTTGTACTTCCGCCTTCTTTCCTGCAGTCACGATTTGCGCTTCGTAGGCAACCAGTTGCCCCTTTTTGGTGAGCGACTCAACCTTGACAATCTTGCCTTTGCCAGCCGCGGCCTGCAGTCCCTCTTTCACGTCCGTCGAAAGCGAGTCCAGAGCCACTTGTTCTTCGACCTCCACCACAGCCCCACTGGCGTCCATCAGCACGTCTTTGCTGTGGCCATTGATCGACAGTTCAACTTCATAAAAGGTCTGTCCATTTTCTTTTTCCTGGTTAAAACCTTTGATGGTTGCGCCCTGACTCTGTGCGGGAATTACATTTTCCACGGCCGCCGGCAGTTCGGAGCGCTGGATCTTCCTCTCCTGTGCGAGGGCTGGAAACATAAGAAGCAAGATTGCGGACAACGTGAGGCACGATATGCCTGGAAAGTGCATGGACTTTATCCTCCAGAACAGACTCTACCAGAGTGCGTGCTTCACGAAAGCACAAGAAATTTCCCATTACACCGAAATCATCATCCTCCTTCTTGCCGCACTTGCTTGCATCCATTACTCTCGTGAACGGTGGAGGCGTGCATGCGACTGCGGTTTACCGATTGCCGGTTCTTGTGTCTCGTTGTTCTCCCGTTCGCGTTGTGTGGCTGCGCGTTCCCCCAGGCGATTCAACTGCACGTCGATCTTACTGACGCCCCGCGCAACATTTATCACGCTCGCATGGAGATCCCAGCTCACGGCGGCGCCTTGACGCTGGTGTTTCCCAAGTGGATTCCCGGCAACCATCGTCCTTCCGGACCGATTGCGGCGCTCGCCGGGATTCGCATGCAAGCGGTCGGCAAGAGTCTGGCCTGGCAGCGGGACGACGTCGACATGTATGCGTTTCACGTGAACGTGCCCCAAGGTGCCGCTGAAGTGGAAGTTTCGCTCGACGCGATCACTTCCAGCGACAGTGCGGGCGGCGACGGTCCGGCTGCTTCCAGCGATGTGCTCGACCTGAACTGGAATAGCGTGGTCCTGTATCCGCAGGGCACGAATTCCGACGACGTGGAGTTCGCGCCATCGGTTACGCTGCCGGCCGGCTGGAGTTTTGGGACCGCCCTCACGCCATCTCATGTTTCCGGTGCGGAAATCACTTTCAGCCCTGTTTCTCTGACGACGCTGGTGGATTCTCCTCTGATCGCCGGGCTCCACTACCGGCGGATCGAGCTGACCAAGTCGGGAGAAAAGCCGCTGCATGTGATGGACCTTGTCGCAGACAGCGATGCCGATCTGGCGATGACACAGCAAACGCTCGGCGGGTATCAGAACCTGGTTGCAGAGAGCGGCGCATTGTTCGGCGCGCGCCACTACCGGCAATACCACTTCCTTTACACGCTCAGCGATCAAGTCGGCGGGCACGGACTGGAGCACCACGAGTCGAACGACAGCGTGGCGGCCGAGCGGACCCTGCTCGATCCCAAGCTGCAGGCCCTTTTCGCCGGCTTGCTGCCGCACGAGTTTGTGCATTCCTGGAACGGCAAATATCGTCGCCCTGCCGGCTTGGCGACGCCTAACTATCAGGAGCCCATGGTCGGCGACCTGCTCTGGGTGTACGAAGGGCTGACCGAGTACCTGGGAAATGTGCTGACCGCGCGCAGTGGATTGTGGACGCCGGAGCAATATCGCGAGGCGCTGGCCGGTACCGCAGCGGGCATGGAGCTTCATACCGGCCGTCAGTGGCGGCCTTTGGACGATACCGGCCGTTCGGTGCAAACTCTTCGACTGCTGGGATCGCAGTGGTCAAGCTGGAGACGAGGCCTTGATTATTACCCCGAAGGCGAACTGATCTGGCTGGAAGTGGACGCGATCCTCCGCCAGCAGACCCACGGCCAGCACTCGCTTGACGATTTCTGCAGGCACTTTCATGGCGGCGAGAGCGGCCCACCCAAGGTTGTGCCTTACACATTTGACGATGTGGTGCGCGCCCTCAATGACGTTGCCCCCTACGACTGGGCGGGTCTGCTCCGCGAGCGGGTGAGCGCAACCAGCACCCACGCTCCGCTCGGCGGCATCGAGCAAGCAGGTTGGAGACTTGTTTACAACGACCAGCCAAACCAGCTTGCACAAGCGCTGGAAAAACTTGCCAAGTTTTCAGATTTCAGGAGTTCGCTTGGGTTCAGTATCAGCGAGGCCGGAAAGTTGAGCGATGTAGTCGTCGGGTCGCCCGCCTATCAGGCTGGGATCGGTCCGGGGATGAAGCTTATGGCGGTCAATGGCCGCAAATGGTCACCGCCCGTGCTGCACGCCGCACTTAAATCGGCACAAAGTTCGGCAACTCCTATCGAGTTGCTCGTGGAAAATGGGCAATTCATCAAGACCTACACGGTGGACTACCACGGCGGAGAGCGCAACCCGCATCTGGAGAGAGTATCGGGGAAGGAGGACCTCTTGAGCCAGATCGTGCACGCGCGGGCGTCTGGCAGGTGACCGTTTCCCGAAACGGGACGACCCAAAGTCCTAACACTTAAGTTCGGATTGATTCGTCAAACCCGCTGCTACAATCGGCTTTAGATCGTCGCTCCAACGTTTTCTCTACAAAGGAGTTCCGTGGTCAAGGCCGGCTCCAATAAGTTCGCGACGCTATTGGCCGGCGCCCTTTTGTGCACCGGTTCTACCTTCGCCAGTTTTGCGCAGAGCGCCAGTGTTCGTAATGTGAATGTCCTCGGCACCGGCGGATCTGTTGCCATCGAGATTGAAGCCAGCGAGCGCGTCACGCCACAGGCGCTGGTTCTGAGCGGGCCCGACCGGCTGGTGCTGGATTTTCCCAACGCAACGCCGGGTCACGGTTTGCGGTCCCGCAGTGTCGGTCGCGGTGATGTGAAAGGCGTGAGGGTCGGCCTGTTCAGTTCCAACCCGCCGACTACGCGCATCGTTGTTGATTTGAACGGCCCCGTCCCTTACCAGTTGTTTCCGCAAGGCAAGTCGGTGATCGTGAAGCTGGGGGCGACCGTGGCCTCAACCGATCCTCCCGCGCCGCCTGCCCTGGTCAATGCAAAATTTGCGGAGACGCAGCCGGCTGCGCCGGCCCCGCCGGTGCCAAAACCTGCGCCGCCGAAGCCTTTGGACGTTGCTTTCCGCAACGGATTGCTTTCCATTCGCGCCAATCGCGTAAGCTTGTCGGAAGTTTTGTTCGCGGTACAGCAGCGCACCGGCGCAGACATCGCCATTCCCGCAGGCGCGGAGCAGGAAAAAGTTGCAGTCAACGATGGTCCCGCTCCCGCTGCTGAGGTCCTCGCCCACCTGCTGAATGGATCGAAGTTCAATTTTCTGATCGTCAACTCAGCCAGCGATCCTCGTGTGCTGGACAAAGTGGTGCTTACGCTCCGGCCCGAAGGCTCCTATACTCCGAGTCCCGCGGCCCCGTCGGAGGACGACGACCAGGCGGCCATCGTTACGGCGCATCGTCCGCCCCCGGTTGAGACGGGAGACCCCGCCATCGCCATCGCCCAGGATGCGCCGCAGGACGAAGCCTCTCCGGCGGCCAATGCGATTCCCAACAACAACACCTTCCCGAATGCACGCCCCGCACCCGTGAAGACTGCGGAGCAGGACAACGGCGACACGCCGGACTAGGCAGGCGTCCCGCTCCACCCAAAATCAGTCTGTGATCCAGCTTACTGTTAATGAACCATTTATTAAAGAAATATCTATTACTCAACTAGTTAATTACACCAGGCCTCATTGTACGAGCCGCACCGGGACTGGAGAAGTCCCGCCCACCGCGGAGGCAGTGGCCGTGCCGCAGCCTGACACGTTCAAAATGGTCACATCGAGGTGTCCGGTGCCAGCCACATCGTTGATAAAGACCTGCAGATAGCCGACGATCGTAAGTGTTGGGGTGGCGCCACCAGGCCACGGATTCGTGTTGTCATAGATTGGGACCGTCACAATGGAATTGCTGGAACTTATGATTTGACCGTTCCCAATGGCACCGCTGACGACAAGCGGATTTCCGCCGCCGGCTGTTATCTGGAATGGGTAGACCGTCGTGTCGATCAAGTCATAACCGCCACTTTGATTAATCAGGGCCCGGACCGCGACGGCAGTATCGCCCAAGTTTCCTCGCGGATTGATGTTCATGTCCGCAGAAGCCCCATTCGCGGTGCCGCATTCATACACTGTGCCCACGTCACAGCCGCCGGAGGCTTCCTGGTAGCTGCTGCCAGTCGCGCCCGAAGGCACAGCGACGTATGGTCCCGAGATATCGGCCGGCACATAGTCCAAGGTCGTGGCATTAAAGTTTTTCGGCGGCGTTTCAGTCAATTGGCAGTTGGAAAAGCCATTCTTGCAGTCGGCCCGCAACGAGATCTGCTCGCCGATCACCCCCGGGGAAGTCGTGTTGATGATGCCCTGGTTGTTGATTGTTCCGGTAGTGACCTGGACGAACGGTGCGCTGGTTCTGGGATCGACATTCGGGATGAGCCAAGGCTTCACGCAACGAGGGGCCACGGGCACCTGCAGGCCGCTGGCGGCGAAGCCGGAGGCTGCGGAGGGGTTGTAGACCTCGGCCGTGGCCTTGGCGGAAACGGTGAGACTGCGGCTGGCGCCGGGTGAGAAAAATGCCCGCATCACTGGCGCGAAAAACAATGGCACATTGATGCCTGAGATGGTGACGGTTACCTGGGGGTTCACGCCAAACGCGACCGTCCCGCTGGCAGAACCGCAGTAGTTTCCGTTCTTGTCTAGAGCGGCACTGGTGACGAGGCCGAGCGGGACGTTGGTGCCGCCGACCATGTTCTGGGCGGCCGTCGCCCGTGCCACCGCTTCGGCCTGCAGGCAGGCTGCGGACCATTGGGCGGCGCTATTGGTCGGGTCGCCGGTCGTGCCTGCAAGTGCGAGAGATCTCGCCCCAGCGAGCGCGCCTGCATCGGCGGCGCGTTGCAGTTCACAATTTGCATTGTAGAGCGAGGCCACGTCAACGGAGAGCGCAGCCATCGCCAGCATGGCTACGATCGAGGCGGCGACCAGCGCCAGCGTCACACCACGTTCGCGCTCTCTTCCCGAGCAAGGCCTGCGCCGTTGGATTAGTGGTTTTTTCATTTCAGTTCTCGTTCATGGCCACAGCCGTGGCGTTCAGGGTGCTGAACGACGCATAGCTCGCGCCCGGAGATACCAGCGCAATCACCCGATTAAACTGCCACTGGTAGGTGTACTGCAACTGCACGCAGGTTCCCACCACGTTTACGTTCCCGGGGTTCGCTGCCGGAAACACGCAGCCCCGATTAATGATGAGCGTCAATCCGCTCCCCGGGCAGCCGTTTCCCGTGGCCGTGTAAGTCCACGTCAGGCCCGAAGCGGCGGGCGCCGCCGCGGTGCGCAGGCCGCAGTCGTTCACCTTGGAGTTCTCCAGATAATTCGCCACCACATCCTTGCCATCAAACACAGCGGCCGGCAGTGCGACCGTCCCAACATCGCCAGCCGGGGCGCCGGCGACAGAGCGGGCACAATCCCGGGCCGCATTGCCCAGTTTCTGCTTCAACGTGTAAGCGCCGGAGAAGTCAAAGATGCCTATCGTAAACACGACCAGCAGGGGCAGAGAAAGCGCGAACTCGACAATCTGCGAAGCGTCGTCACCGCGCAGGAGAGACCTGAGGAGAAAGCGCATGCGATTCTGTATCGGCGGGTTCAATGCGTTTCCGACCTCATCTCTGCCTGGGCCTGCAGATTGATGGTCTGCAGATTCAGGGAAGTTCCCGGCAGCGTGAACTTGTAGGGATACTGGAAGCTGACCGACACACCGCAAACCCCGGTGCCGGTATTGGTCGTGGTGGTCGACAGATTCACATCATTCTCGATGGCCGGGCCGGTTCCGCCGACCTGTTGCGCTCCCTGTACGCAAATGCTGGCCTGGGTGTTGGCGCAACTTACGCGTCCGCCTCCGTTGCAGACGGTGTTGGCATTGCCGCAAGCGCACAGGGCTGGCCGGTTCGTAGGCCTCTGCAGCCTGGTCGGGTCGATGCGCGCCGACTGTAAGGCCGACTGTACTGCGTTATAAGCATTCTGGGCCGGGTCGCTGCCCGGGGCGCAAGTCACGCAGGCCGGAGCCACGGCCGCTCTTGCGCCCTGGCGTGCTGCATGATTGATGGTGGTGTAGATGCGGAAGGCCTGTCCGAACCAGAACACTGCAAAGAACATCATGAACAGGATGGGCAGGACCATGGCAAACTCAGCGATTTCGGAGCCGTCCGAACTACCAGCCAAACACCGCATTTGGGCTGCCCTCATAAGCCTTCTCCCCAAGCCAGCCGGATGCCATACAACAGCACCGTCAGGCCTAATGCTACTCCATAGGGTACTTTCAGAGCGTCGGGATTTTCCAGTGAAACTTGCGGTCCGGGCAGGTGCCCGGTCAGCAAAGATTGCAAAATATGGCGCATATTGGCCAAGCTCTGCCGCAGCTGCCCCTTCCAGACGATCAGGGCAAAAGCCATGATTCCAGCGATAAACACCGAAGCCAGAAGCAGATCCAGAAGAACGGATGGGCCAAGACTTGCGCCGAGCGCGCCAGCCAGCTTCCAGTCGCCGCCCCCCAAGCTGCGGAGCAGGACGAAAGGAAGCAGAGCTGCCAGGCCGAGCGCAGTCCCCAGAAGGGAAAACTTGAGGCCATGCCACCCCGAGATTGTCGCGTTGATGGCCAGGCCGGCGCACAGGCCGGGAAGGGTAAGCCAGTTAGGAATTTTGCGGCTGCGCAGGTCAGTGAAGACCGCAACCGCCGCGATGACGATGGCCAGCACCAGGACAGGAGTATTCATGAACCAGCCGATGCCGCCCGCGCCTCGGATCGTTTCAGCGAGTCAGCGCCGGGGCAGCGTTGTGCTCGGCGATGATCTTGCGCGCACCATCTACCAGCGCTTTGGCTTGCGGCAGCAGGTCAAGGCCCTTCAACACTTCAGGATCGGTTTCCGCCCGGACTTTTAATCCATCATCCTGACCAAACGCGTCGGTGAAGATCTCAGCCTTGATGTTGGATCGCAGCCAGGTATCGTTGTCGACAAAATCAGCGCCCGTGTAGGGAATGGCGGCCTCGTCGAGTGACTTGCGGAACTCCTGCAAGGTCACGTCATCCACGGCGAAATCCTTGCCGGGATGGTGGTTCACGACGTAGCGCTTGGCGAAGTTGAAGAAGGCGTAGTGCTGATAGAGCGCATCCTGGAAATGATTGCTCTTGAGCGGTGGAATGGAAACGTCGGGCGTGATTCCGCCGCCGCCGTAGACGGTGCGTCCGCTGTCGGTAAGCTTCACTTCGCGGCCGGTCGTGCTCGGGGCCTCGGAGTTTTCGCGGTTGTAATAGTAGTCGTAGAGCGAGATGTTGCTGTAGTCGCGCTGAATCAGGCGTCCGCTCGGCGTGTAGTAGTGCGCAGTGGTGAGCGCAAGTCCGGTATTTTCCGATAGCGGATATACCGTCTGCACGAGGCCTTTTCCGAAGGTTACTTCGCCGACGATCAGTCCGCGATCATGGTCCTGGATGGCGCCGGAAACGATCTCTGCCGCCGAGGCTGTCCCACGGTTGACCAGCACGACCAGTGGATAATCGCGCCCCGCGTTGCCGTGCTGCGCCGGATAACGTCGTTCCGCCGAGGCGCGGCCGTGGTGCGAGACGATGATCTGGCCCTTCTTCAGGAACTTGTCCGCGACATCGACGCCTTCACTCAGCAGGCCGCCGGGATTGCCGCGCAGATCGAGAATCAAGCCCTTCAAATCGCCGAACTGGTCGAGTGCATCGGCTACTTCGTGCCCAGTGGTCTCGTTAAACCCGGTCACGTGCAGATATCCGATGCCGGGGCGAATCAGGAAGTGTACATCCACGCTGTAGCGTGGAATCTCGTCACGAATCAGCGTGAACTCCATGGGCTTTTCGACGCCTTCGCGGGAGATGGTGATGTGCACCGTGGTCCCTTTGGGACCTTTAAGCAGATCGGCCACGTCGCCCGTTGTCATGTTCTCGGTCGATTTGCCGTCCACTGCAGCGATCACGTCACCGGGATGAATGCCCGCTTTATAGGCTGGGGTGCCGACGAAGGGCGCAATCACGATCACTTTGTTGTTGCGCGGGCCGACGGTCATGCCTACGCCGTAATATTTGCCGCGCTGGTCCTCGCGCATGAGCGCGTAAGATTTCGGATCGAAAAAGCTGGAGTGCGGATCGAGCGCGTGCAGCATGCCCGGGATCGCGCCGTTGTAGATGGCTTTTTCCGGATTCACCGGGTCGGCGTAATTCTCCTCGACCAGCGAGTACACATCGGTGAACTGTTTCAGACTGTCGCGCACATCGGAGTCGCCTCCGGCGGAGGACTGTCCGCTGCGCTGGGCAAACACAATGCCCAGGAAGCCGCAAATCACCAGAAAGATTGCTACCAGAATTAGAGACCGGCGAGAACTACGAGCCATCGTGGATTCCTTTGGACCAGGGCATGGTATGCCCTCTATCGCGCTGATTAGACGCAGTATAACACTGTCTTAGACCGCCCCGAAGCCAGTTGGTCACCATGGGTAACCGGCGCGGTTCGGGTTATTTTGAGATGCGGGGACGGGGCGTGGGGCTGTACCAAGTTAAGGGTTCAGAAGGATGCGGCCGCCGGTTTCTTTCTAGCAGGAACACAGCTCCAGTGGCCGAGCCAACAGCCCACTCAAGCCAACAGACACCTTAAGCGGCCCACCGTTGGCCTGAGCGGGGCTGCTGTCTTGCTATCTCCGCCGCATGTCGCTGGAAGTTCCGCCCGCGGCCGGGATGTAGCATTTCTGGGTGTAGTCCATGACCATGCGGTCGGCGTTGAAGCGCCAGCCCAGGGTGCGGATGGTGCGTTTCATGCGCTGGATCCAGCCGCGGGGCAGGCCGTCCTGGTCGCGCTGGTAGAACAGCGGAATCACTTCTTCGCGCAGCACGCGGTAAAGGTCGTCGCCGTCGCGGGTGTCGTGAATACTCATGTCGGCGTGAGTGCGTCCGGTGCCGATGGCGAATCCGTTCAGGCCGTCATAGGCTTCGGCCCACCAGCCGTCGAGCACAGACAGGTTGAGTCCGCCGTTAAGCACGACTTTCTGGCCGCTGGTGCCGGAGGCCTCGAGCGGCCGGCGCGGATTGTTCAGCCACACGTCCACGCCCTGCACGAAGTGGCGGCCGACGTTCATGTCGTAGTCCTCGACGAAGACGAAGCGTTCGCCGAATTGCGGATCGTTCATCATCTTTGCGACGTGCTGCAGCACGCGCTTGCCGGGTTCGTCGCGCGGGTGGGCCTTGCCGGCAAAAATGAACTGCACGGGATATTTCGCATCGTTAACCATGGAGGCGAGCTTTTCCATGTCGCGCAAGATCAGATCTGCGCGTTTGTAAGTAGCGAAGCGTCGGGCGAATCCGATGGTGAGCGCGTCGGGACTGAGCACCCGGCCCAGTCGTTGCAGGTTTTCGCTCGGTTCAACGCGGCGGCGCGCCTGTTCAGTGGCACGGGCACGGACAAAATCCACCAGCCGCGATTTCAGGTGAAGGTGCGTTTCCCAGAGTTCAGCGTCGTCGACATCGACAATGCCTTCCCAGGTCCTCGGCTCGGAACTGTGCTCTTGCCAGCCCGTTCCCAGGTGACGGTCATAGAGCCGCGCCATTTGCGGCGCGATCCAGCTCGGCTCATGCACGCCGTTGGTGATGTGGCCGATGGGAATTTCGTCTTCGATGCGGCCCGGGAAAAGGCCTTTCCACATCGCACGGGAAACTTCCCCGTGCAGCGCCGATACGGCGTTGGCGCGCCGGGAAACTTTCAGTCCGAGCACGGTCATGCAGAAGTTCTCGCTGGCGTTCTCGGGATGCTCGCGGCCGAGAGCGAGCAAGCCGGCCTGCGTGATTCCGAGCGCGTCGGCGATGGGGCCGAGGTGTTCTTCGATCAGTTCGGCGCTAAAGCGATCGTGCCCGGCGGGTACGGGCGTATGCGTAGTGAAGACCACTTCGCGTGCCACTCGCGGAACTGCCTGCTCGAACGAGAGACCTTCGTCGATCATGCGGCTGCGCAGCGCTTCGAGGATCGCGAATGCACTGTGGCCTTCGTTCAGGTGCAACACTCCTGGAGTGGTGCCCATGGCGCGCAGAGCGCGATAACCGCCGACGCCGAGGACCAGTTCCTGCCGGATGCGGACCCGGCTATCGCCGCCGTAGAGGCGCGAGGTCAGTTCGCGGTCTTCCGGCGCATTGCCTTCCACGTTGGAGTCCAGAAGCAGCAGGTCGCAACGCCCGACTTTCATGCGCCACACTTTGGCGCGCACGATGCCGCTGCGGGTTTCGATCGCCACGGTCACCGGTTTGCCATCGACGCCGATTGCCGGTTCCATCGGCATCATGTTGACGTCAGTGGGCAGATATTCTTCCTGCTGCCAGCCGTCCTGATCGAGCCATTGCCGGAAATATCCCTGGCCGTAGAAAAGTCCGACACCGATCAGGGGGATACCGAGATCGGAAGCGCTCTTGATGTGGTCGCCAGCCAGCACGCCGAGGCCGCCGGAATACTCGGGGACGGAGACGTGCAGGCCGAACTCAGCGGAAAAATAGCCCACGGGCCGCGGCCGCAAGATTCCCGCGTAGCGGGCTCCCCAGGTGCGGTCGGCGGCGAGATATTCGCGCTGCCGGCGGTAGGCGTAGTTGATGCGGCTGTGCAGCACCAGTTCGCGGGCGCGGCGCTCGATGGCAGCCAGCGGCATCTCTGACAACAAGGCGACGGGATTATGGTTCAACTGCCGCCAGCGTACTGGATCAAGATCGTGAAACAGGCTGGTGGTGTCGTGGTCCCAGCACCACCAAAGATTTCGCGCGAGCGCCCAAAGGCGCTCCTGGGCGGGAGCTATAAAACGGGCCAACGTGCGGGCTTCGTTGACCACGGGCGCGACCTGGATGGCGGCTTCGGTCAACAAGCGAATTTCGTCGTTGCTGAATTCGCGAGGTTCCGCCGTCTGTACGACCAGGACTCCCTGCAGCACGCCGCGGTCAATCAGCGGCACGCCGAGAAACGACTGAAACAGCTCTTCTCCCGCTTCGCTGAAATATTTGAAGCGCGGATGCAGCTTGGCGTTCTCAACCGCCACCGGGCGGACCTGTTCGGCGACCAGTCCAGCCAGACCTTCATGGATGCCCATGCGCAGCTTGCCGACGGCTTCCGGCTTGAGGCCTTGCGATGCGGCCAGCACCAGGTTCGCGCGGTCCGGTTCCAAGAGATACGCGGAACAAACATTGGTATGGAAACGGCTGGCGATCAGCGCGACTAGGTTGGACAGGGTCTCCGCGGGTTGGCCGGCGTGACTTGCCAGCCGCAAAACATCTTCCGCTGAGAGTACGTAAGGGATGGCGGTGCCATCGGCGGTAATGGAGCTTGTGGCAGCGTGTGGTTCCAGGTTCGAGGCTTCAGACATGCTTCGCGGGCATCCCCTGAATGGAATGGGCCGCGCCGCCAAAACGCCGGCGCAGCCTGAGACACAATCCTAAACCATTCCCAGTGCGCTAGTCCGGCATGCGGAGCCAGGGAGGTACCAGAAGAGTTCATCGGCAGATTGCGGGCGGAGCTTGAAAGGCGGCGCCGGGAGTTCGGCTCTGGGCATTGGCCACTCCCGTTCGGTTTATGGAACCTAGCGCCGAGAACCCAAAGCCGAGAGGCCACCTCGTGCGCGTTGCCGCCCTCCTTCGCCGGCAGTATGATGGCCGCATGGGTTTTGGTGAAACCATTTTTCTGTTCCTGCTGGCCCTGGTTATTTTTGGGCCGAAGAAACTGCCGGAGATCGCCCGCCAGGTGGGAAAAATGCTGAACGAGGTGAAGCGGGCCTCGAATGAGTTCAAGGCCCAGATCGAGCAGGAAGTCACCAATCTGGAGCGCGACGAAGCCCGCAAGAGGCTGCCTGCGGCGGCTGCGCCGGAGGGCGCAATCGTGAGCCGTCAACTGAACGGGCGGATTGCTACTTCTTCCGATGGCATGAGTGCCGAAACTATCCTCTCCGATCACTCTGCAAATCAACCGCCTGTGGAGCACTCGCCAGTGAGCGATTCGCCTGCCGAGTCGCCCGCTGCCGGCCAGGAGTCGCATGGCTGACGTGGCGGAGAGCCCTTTTCTCAAGAGTGAAACCGATCAGGAGTCGATGCCCGCCATGGGCTTCCTCGATCATCTGGAGGAACTGCGCAAGCGGATCATCAACAGCGTGATCGCAGTTGCCGTGGGCTTTTTCCTCTGTTGGTGGAAAGTGGAGTGGATTTACGGATTCGTCCAGAAGCCGATCATGACCGCGCTTCACAACAACCATCTCGACGAAAAACTGGTCTACCTGAACCCCACCGAGCCTTTCAACCTTTACATGAAGGTTGCGCTGCTGGCTGGTCTGTTCGTGACCTCTCCTTATGTTTTGTACCAGGTGTGGCTGTTCATCGCGCCGGGGCTTTACCGCAAAGAAAAGCGCTACGTTGCGCCGTTTCTTTTTTCGACCGTGTTTCTGTTTCTGGCCGGCGGCTACTTCGGCTATCGCATCGTCTATCCGCAGGCGCTGCAATTTCTGATCGGCTTCGGCAAGCAGTTTCAGCCCATGATCACCATCGGGGAGTACACCCAGCTTTTTCTTACCATCATTCTGGGGCTGGGGATTATTTTTGAAATGCCGGTGCTGATCTTCTTTCTGGCGCTGATGGGCATCGTGAGTCCACGTTTTCTCTGGGACAACTCCCGCTACTCGATTCTGATCATCTTCATCATTGCCGCGATCGTGACGCCGACCCAGGACATCGTCAACATGTGCGTCTTCGCCTCGCCCATGCTGGTACTGTATTTCCTCAGCATCGGGATTGCCTGGCTGGTACACCCGGACCAGCGGGCCAAGAGAAGGGAAAAGCAAGCCGCCTGACCGTGACATGGAAACTATGACTTTGAAAATTGCTACGCACGCCCTGTTGCTGTTGCTCGCCTTCGCGATGAGCTCATGCGAGGACAAATCGCAGAACTCCAGTAAGCCCGATCAGCCTGCGCCCGCAGCCACCGCGGAGCCCCCGGCGCCCACTTTCCCACCCGACCCCGGCCCGCCGCCGTCGATCGACGCCGATCGCACCATGCAGTACATCAAAGACGTGGTGAAGTTCGGTGCCCGCCCGGTGGGCAGCGCCAATCACGAGAAGCTCGAGAAATACATTCTCGACCACCTGCGCGGCGACGATGTCGAGTCTGACAGCTTCATAGCCGACACGCCGGCGGGCAAGTTTCCCGTGCGCAATATCATCGCCAAGTATCCGGGGACGAAGGACGGCATCCTGGTGATTGCCGGCCACTATGACACCAACTATCCGCTGCGCGAGACCGGCTTTGTTGGTGCCAACGACGGCGGGGCTTCGACCGCGATTCTGCTGGAGTTTGCCAACCAGTTGCGTGGGAAAAAGCGCGATGGCTACAGCATTTGGCTGGTTTGGACCGACGGCGAAGAGGCCATCGACCACTGGACTGCCACTGATAGCGTGTACGGCACCCGGCACCTGGCGCAGAAATGGCAGGCCGACGGTACGGCCCAACAGGTCAAGGCTTTCATTCTGGAAGACATGATCGCCGACGCCGACCTCGACGTTGCGAAGGACGGTAACTCAACGCCTTGGCTGGAGCAGGCGCTCTACGAAGCGGCCACGCGGCTGGGGGACCAGTCTCACTTCTTCACCTACTCTACGACGGTAGACGACGACCACAGGCCGTTCATGCAGATTGGCGTGCCCGTGGTGGACATTATCGACATTGATTACGGCTACCACAATGTCTTTCACCACTCTCCGCAAGACACGGTCGACAAGCTGAGCACCGGCAGCCTGCAGATCATCGGCAGCACCACGCTGGAAATGGTTCGCATGCTGGACCACATGGATCCGCTTCCCGCGAAATAGACCGCTTTACGGACCACCGCCTGACCGTTTCTAATGCTCCTGCCTGCGAGGGATTTCTTTTTTCGCATTGATTTACTTTTGGATCATCTTCAACGCGTGCGCGCTCGGGGCCCTGGTGCTGGATGCCAGGTGGCTGCGACGGCCCGGTCGCGCCGTCGGCTTCCGGGAAGCGCTGCTGCGCAGCGTGGTGTGGGTAGCGGTTGCCGCCGCGTTTGCCGTCTTCTTGAGGTTCTGGTTTGGCCACCAGACGGCCCTTGAGTTCGTTACCGGCTACGTTCTTGAGCTGTCGCTCAGCGTCGACAACCTCTTCATCTTCCTGCTCGTATTCCGATATTTCGCGGTTCCGGACGAGCAGCAGCATCGTGTGCTCTTCTGGGGCATTGTCGGGGCACTGGTGATGAGGGGTGTGTTTATCGTGGCGGGAGTCGGGATGTTGCGCCGGTTCCACTGGATCATCTATGCGTTCGGCGCCCTGCTGATCCTGAGCGGCTTTCGATTGCTCACAACCAGTGGCCGGCCAGCCGATCCGTCGAGAAATTTCGCGGTCAGGATGGTGCGGCGCTGGTTCCCGGTCACCGAGTCCTATGTCGGCGGAAGCTTTATCGTCAGCACCACGACGGGAACCTCGGTCACACCTCTTCTGCTGGTCCTGCTGGTCATTGAAACCACGGACGTGTTGTTTGCGGTGGATTCGATTCCCGCGGTGTTGGCCATCACGCTGAATGCGTTCGTGGTTTATACGTCGAACGTGCTGGCGATTCTGGGGTTGAGATCACTCTATTTTGCTGTGTCGGGACTGATTACAAAGTTCCGCTACCTCCACTACGGCCTGGCGGTGATTTTGATCCTTACCGGGGTCAAGATGCTGCTGGCGGAGCGCTATCCGGTTTCGACAGTCGTGGCCCTCAGTGGCCTGGCTGTGATACTGGCGACTTCGGTCCTTGCCTCGATGGTTCTGCCCGCTGCGGCGGAGGGTTCGCCGGACAGTTAAGGCACTAAATAACTATCGTGTAATCAGGCTCATAGCGGAAGTCCATCTAATGCCGGATTAACCTAGTCCACCCGCTCGGCCAGGCTCGGCGATTTGGTTGTCGGCGGCGCTCTGCGCTATGATGATCGGTTTATATGCCGCAGGTCACCATTCATGTACCGCCGCGCACCTACCAGGCGCGCATTGAAGCTGGGCTGCTGTCGCGGTCGGGCCCGCTGCTTGCCGAATTGCTGCATCAGGCCAGCCGCATTTTTGTGCTCACCGTGCCCAATGTGCGGCGGCGGTGGGGCAAGATTCTGCTGCGCTCGTTGAAGGCCAGCGGATTTTCCACAGAAGTGCTGCAAATGCCGGATGGGGAACCCGCCAAGAGGCTGGCAACGGTCGAAAAACTGGCGGAAAAGCTGGCCAAGCTGGGCGCCGACCGTAACTCCGTCGTGATCGCCATGGGCGGCGGCGTCACCGGGGATGTGGGCGGGCTGGTGGCTTCGCTCTACATGCGGGGCATCGAACTGGTGCAGGTCCCGACTACGCTGCTGGCGCAGGTGGATGCGAGCGTTGGCGGCAAAACCGGCGTGAACCTGGTTTCGGGCAAGAACCTGGTCGGCACGTTTTATCACCCGCGGACGGTGCTGATCGATCCTGTGGTTCTGTCGTCGCTTTCGCCGCGGCAGTTCCGGGCTGGGCTGTACGAGGCTTTGAAGTGCGGCATTATCGGGGACGCCGAGTTGTTCCTGCGCTTCGAGACCAATCGCGCGAGGATTTTGAAACGCGAGCCGGTGGAGCTGGAATTTCTGATTGCGCGCTCGGTGAAGCTGAAGGCGGAAGTGGTATCGGCCGACGAACGCGAGGGAGGACTGAGGCGGGTGCTCAACCTGGGTCACACGATCGGCCATGCGCTGGAGGCCGAGACTGGCTACAAGCAGCTGCTCCATGGCGAAGCCGTTGCGTGGGGTATGGTAGCGGCGACCCACATCGCTCTTGCAGTTGGCCGCACCGACAGCGTAACGGCCGGCCGCATCACCGACGCAGTGTTGGGCCTGGGCCGGTTGCCGGAAATCAATTTGAAGCCGGCGAAAGTGCTAGCTCGCCTCCGAAACGACAAGAAAACCCGCGACGGCGTGGTGCATTTCGTGCTGCCCCGCGAGATTGGGAAAGTGGAAGTCGTGGGCGACGTTCCGGAGTCTGCGATTGTGTCGGCCGTGGAAGAGTTGCGGCGGCTGTCGCGCGCGGGCAAAGTCTGGGGCAAGTAATCATCGCCCCCATCTGAAGAAAGGCTGCGAGCGATGGGGCAGACCGACCCCTTTAAGCCGCCTGTCTGATCGAAAGCCCTTCATGTCGAAATCCCCCAAGCCTGCGGTGGTAGGCGCCGCGCCGGCCGGCGCTGAAAACGTACAGGCGGTGTCGCGCGCGGTGCGCGACATGTTCACATCGGTCGCGCCGCGGTACGACCTGCTCAATCACGTGCTGAGTTGCAGTGTGGACCGGCGCTGGTGGCGGCGGGCGGCCGGCAGGTTCGCAGAAACGCTGAGGAAACCCGATGCAAAAGTGCTTGATTTGTGCTGCGGCACGGGAGACATGACGTTCGCCTTGCGCCGCGAGGCAGGGAACTCAACGGCAAGAATCGTGGGAGCAGACTTTTCTCATGCCATGCTTGATCGGGCGCGGTTGAAGTCGCTGCCGCAGACTGAGGCTTCTCGACCGGGTTGGGTGGAAGCCGATGCGCTATATCTGCCGCTGGCGAGCGGATGTTTCGATCTGGTCACCACGGCTTTTGGTTTTCGTAATCTTGCCGATTACGACGCCGGACTGCGCGAGATACTGCGCGTGCTAAAGCCGGGAGGGGAATGCGGCATCCTGGATTTCTGCGAGCCCAAGGGCGCGATCGGTGTGGGCTACCGGTTTTACTTCAAGCATGTGCTGCCGCGGGTTGGAACGCTGATTTCTGGCGTGCGCGGGCCCTATTCTTACTTGCCTGATTCGGTGGCTCGCTTTCCAGAACCGCTCGAAATGCTGGAGCGAATGAAAGCCGCCGGATTCCGGGAGGCCAACTGGACTCCGTACACCTTTGGAATCGCGGGGCTGTATTGGGGCAAGAAGTAGACGAAGGGTCACGAGATCTGGCGGAGTCCGAAAAGATTGCAGGGAACCTTCGGCCCGCAAAAGGCGCGGGCTCAGGATGAGAAGTTGTTCTTGGTTCAGTTAGAAAGTTGTGCTCAGGCGCAGCGCGAAGCTGCGGGACGGGCCGATGGCGTTTCCGGAGAACAGTCCTCCGAAATCGATCACATCCAATATATTGGTCAGGTTCTGTCCGTCGATCTGAAAGCGCACATCCATGCGATCTGATTTGTAAACCTCGGCGCCCGCCGACGCATTCAGTTTGAAAACCGGATCGATGCGGCCGCGCGCAAAGTTGATGCGGTCGAATACCTGTTGACCGTACTCCTGCAGAGCAACCGCCGGATCGCCATCGAATTGGAAAGGCAGGCCGCTGTCGTATTGAAAGCCGCCGGCAAACCACAAGCGCTTGGCGGCGGCGAAGCGGACTCGGCCGCGGACCGTGTGCCGCTGGTCCTGGGAATCGGGGAAGTGGCCGTTGAGGCTGGTTTCCGCGGCTGTGGCGGAATCGCCGAGGAACAGCCCCCCGGTGACCGGCAGCCAGACGTTGCCGACCGTGTAGGAGTAGCTCAGAAAGCCTGAGAACCGCCGCCAGTCCGGCATTTCCAGCTTTGCCTCCGTACCGTAAATAATCGACTTGCGGAGCGAGATGGGAAAGCTGATGGCGGTGTTGCGAATCTGGTCGTCGTCGGCAAAGTTGCTGGCATAGCGTCGGAAGTAATTAGCGTCAATCCGCAGCCTATTCATCACGGACTTGGTGAGTCCAGCCTCGTAGTAGTTACCGTATGAGGGAGGAACAGGCAGGCTTAGGAAGTTCGAGTTGAGTTTCTGGATGTCAGTGGAACTGGAAAGCAGAATGTTGACGTTGGAAGGCGTCTGGAAGACGCGATCATAGGAGAAATGCACTAGAAGTGAAGCCGCCGGGAAATGCCGCGAGACCGAGAGGCGCGGCTGCAGCCCCTGCCGATTCTGAAGGAGTTGATAGTGGTCCCAGCGGAGGCCGGCGCTGATGTTCCAGTTTCCCAGGCGGATTCGGTCCTGAACGAAAATCGATTGTTCGAGATCGGGGCGATGGCCCATGAAACTGAATGTGAGTGGCGTGCTGGGATCGAATTGCGAGTCGTCAGTGATGACGTAACTGAAGTTTTCGTTCAGGAACGTGTTGTCAGACTCCACGCCGAATTTCCATTCTTGCCGTCCGCGGTCGAGGACCACGGTTCCCTTAAAGTAGCCTTCGCGGAATCCGTTCTGCTGAAAGATCTCTATCGGGGTGGAGTAAGGGTTGGAGTGAAACGCGCCCGCGTTGTCCCGGACCATGCCCCGCAGGTTAGCGACGGCGTTTGCGGAGAACACGTGCTCATAGGAGACTGCACCCATCGTTTCGACGTTGCTCGCGGTTTGCAACTGTGCCCCGAGCGGCTGAGTTGGATCGAAAGGGTCAGGATGCAATGCCTCCTGCACCTGCTCGTTGGGCAATTCGTAGCGCGAAAGCGCATGCCGGACGATGAGATTCAAACGGTCTTTCGGGGTCAGTTCGCGCTCGTAGTGTGCGGAGAAATCGCCAAGCGTGCCGTTGTTGGTAAAGTTCTGGGGTACCACGGGATTCAGGAAGTGGCTGGTCATGCTGCCGCCGCCGGTCGCGCCCAGCACGTTCTTTCCCCATGCGTATTGGGCCTGGGCAAGCGCGCCGGCAGAATCAAAACTCCCCCCGGAGAGGACGACTTGACCGTGCAAACCTTCTTGAGCGTCCTGCAGCGTATTCACTTCGACCACTCCGCCCATCTTGCGGCCATATTCGGCGGGAAAGCCGGAGGTGTAGATGCTCATCGACTGCACGCCGTCGGCTTCGAGTTCGGGGCCTGAACCAGGCGAACGGTTATCGGTGAGTGGAATTCCGTCGACCACAAACTGGGTCTGATATTCGGAACCGCGTGGGTGGAGCACGGCGTTGCCTTCATAGAGCCAGCCGGGCTGGGAATTGACCAGGTCTTGCAAGGAACGCCCCGGCACGGAACTGACCAGGTCTCTGATGAGGTCTCCACCAATCTGGTTGACGGCGCCGGTCTGTTCGGAATCGATGAGGTCCGCACCCGCGGTTACGTCCACGACCTCGCGCCCGGTGGGCAGCGCAAGCTTGACGGCGTATTCAACCGGAACTGGCGAGTGGATGCTGATGGGCTGAGAGAAATCGGCGAAACCGACTTGACGCACTTCAACCCGGTAAACGCCGAACGAGAGCCGCTGTAAAACCAGGCTGCCTTCATCGTCTGTGCTGAGCAACGCGCGGTAGTGATTGGCTTCGCTGGCCACTCGCACCAACGCCTTCACGGCGTCGCCATTCGGATCTGTGACTCTCAGGCGCAATTCAGCGTGGTTGGTCTGCGCAAGGAGCGGGCAAACAAATAAAAGACACGTGAGCAAAGTGGAGCGCATTTGCACAAATAGCCGTTTGGTCGCTTTGTTGCTACAGGGGAGGAGTAACCGCGATTATATCGCGTAGAAACGGGCTTACGAAGTGCCGCCGGTAACGAGATCGCGCAACACGAGTGCCGGCTTCGGGAGACAGAGGGCGGTTAAGACGCCGCAACGAAGCAGTCGCGAAAAGCCTGCTCGCCGGTGTTGCGAATTACATCTTCGTACTCGGGGCCGAGAAATTTCTGCAGACGCGAGACATCCATGACGTACTCGCTCATCATGTAGGGAGCGGCGTCGGGTGGGATGGCGGAAATCCCGGTTTTCCAGAGCAGGTCGAGGACCTTCTGCATCGTCCAGGGATTGGGCACGCGGATTAGCCTGGCGCGGGCAATTTCAATGCAACGCCCAAAAGTAATGGGCTCCCCACGCCCCGCGACGTTGAGCACAGTGAGGCGTTGGGCTTCCGGATCACGTTCGAGAATGTGAAGCAGCAACCGTGCCATGTCGTCGACGTGGATGAACTGCAGTTTGTTCTGGAGGTATTTGTCGCCGCGCGGCAGCATGCAGGGCAGTCGCCTGCCTGCGGCGCGCATCTTCTCCGCCCGCGGGCCCTTGCCGTTGACGGAGCCACGAAATGCACCGACCATGTAGTTTTCGACACTGGCGCCGGCGAAGATGTGCGGGCGCAGGATATATACGCTGCAGCCCCGAAGCGACGGGCAGCGCTGCTGCACGACTTCGTCGGCTTCTTTCTTGTGCACGGCGTAGGTGAGAGTATGCGCGAGCAGGCGGGAGTCTTCGGTGGCGGGCCGTGGAAGGTCCGGTCCGTAGGCTGAGACGCTGCTGGGAAAAATAAATTTCTGGATTCCGCGCTCGGCAGTGCGATTGACCTCGGTCACCGCTTCGACCACGCGAGCCGTGCCTGCCACGTTGATCTGCCACATTCGCAGCGGATCGAGTACGCCGGTGCGGAGCGGATCGAGCACGAAGGCAAGGTGAACCACGGCCTGTGGCCGCGAGTCGCGCAGCAGTTCAAACAGGGCGCGGGTGGACCATTCTTCGCCCAGATCCATCTGCTCAAATCGCAGGGGGGATTCGGTCTGGGGCGGTCGAAAGTCCACGCCGATTACATCAAAGTCGTGGAGCATCGGCAGCAACCGGAGACCGAGGTTCCCGGAAATGCCGGTGACCACCACGACTGGTTTTGCGTTGTCCATCAGTTCGGCTTAGCCGCGGGGGGTTCAGCTCCCGGAGTGGACGGCGTTGGAGCCGGCTTCGGCTGCACGGCCCCGGGCGGGCTGATCGGGCGCGGCAGGTGCGGCGGCGGTCCACCACGCAGCGGGCTACCGCCAGCGGCGAAATATCCATCGTTCAATTGCGTCTTGAACGAGTTGTTCAGCTTGTCCATCGATTCTTTCAGTTTCTGGTTCTGAATCGTGTTCTTAATCTCTTCCCTGGCGGTGTCGAGGGGGATTTCGTCCTTGGCATTGACCCGGTAAATATAGTGTCCTCCGCCGTCGGTGATGACTTGCGAAACTTCTCCTTGCTTCAAATCAAGGATGCTGGCGTGTCCCTGGGGCAGGCCGGTGCGGCGCAGGTGGGGGATGCTGGTGTTAATGGTCTCAATCTTCATCCCTGCGGCGTCGTAAGCCTCTTTTTGAAGCTTGTTGAAGTCCTCGCCCGCGGCCGCTCGGTCGCGAAGGGAAGCAGCCAGCTTGGCCATCGTGTCTTCTTCGGTCTTGCGCTTCGCGGCCTCGGCGTCCTGTTTTGCTTTCTGCTGCTCCGCAGTCAGCTTGGAGTCCTTGTCGGCATCGCCTTCCGCTTCCCCTTCTTCGGCTTCCTGCTTGTTGCGCGGGACGAAGATGCGATCCAGGGAGAATTGCGCGAAAGTGTCCTGGTGCTGATCGTAGTAGCTTTTGATCTCGGCATCGGAAATCTTGGCGGCGTCTTCCTGCAGTTGATGTTGTAACTCGTTGGTCAGGATCTGCAGGTGCGCGAACTTGGTGGTTTCCGAATAGCGCTCGGTCTTTTGAAGACCTCTTGCCTCGGCCTGCGAGGACATCACCATAAGGCGCGGCAAAATGTTGGCAAGCTGGCGCTTGAACTGCGGGGTGAGAGTAGGGGCCAGGGCGTTGGCCAGCTTCTCAAATTGGGCGCGAGTAATCACGGTCTTGCAGCCGGCTCCGGCTGGCTTGGCGGCGGCCTTGGTCTTTGCCGCGGATGCTGTGGCACCGGTCCCGGCAGTTTTGGTGGCGGTGGGCGTGGCCGGGCAATATCCGTCGATGGTTACCACCGCGTCGGTTGGTTTTACTTCGCTAGGAGCGGCGGTCGGCGTCGCCGGCGCTTGCTGACCCGGCAGCTCCGCCGCAGGAGCACCACCGTTCGCCTGTGCCAGGGCCATACCGCTGAACAGAGCACACACCAGCCATTTGCTTTGCATCACTGAGATTTCCTCCTGGGTGTTTACATCAGGACTTCCAAAGGTTGACCATAAAATCCTAGCATACTGCGAGCATTTCCTTCTGGCCTGTCCCCCGAATGGTAATCCTGATGATTGCTTGGCCTGCAGCGGTGCAGCGGTCATAATGCATGCATGGGTGGACCGCCAGCTACGGCAGCCGTGCAGGAATCGCCGGAATCGATGCGCGCTGAGAAGCGTACCGTCGCCGGAAACTCGGCGCTGGTCGCGATCGTCATTACGGTGCTGAAGGTTGTCGTTGGTGTTGCCACCGGCTCGCTGGGCATTCTGTCGGAAGCTGCGCACTCCGGGCTTGATCTGGTAGCCGCAATTGTGACCTATTTGTCGGTGCGGGTATCCGACAAGCCGGCCGACGCCGACCATCAGTATGGCCATGGCAAGGTAGAGAATTTTTCCGCCTTTCTCGAGACCGGATTGCTTCTGCTTACCTGCGTGTGGATTGTTTATGAGGCGCTACGCCGGCTTTTCTATCATCACGTAGAAGTGGAGCCTTCGGCGTATGCCTTCGGCGTTTTACTGCTCTCCATGGTGGTGGACTGGTGGCGCTCGCGCGCGCTGGGGCGCATCGCTGCCAAGTACGACAGCCAGGCGCTGGAGGCGGACGCGCTGCATTTCTCCACCGATGTCTGGTCCACCGGCGTGGTTATTTTTGGATTGCTGCTGATCGTGCTAGGGCGCCGCTACGATGTGGGATGGCTCAGGAACGCTGATCCGGTCACAGCGCTGCTGGTTGCGGGCGTCATTGTTTCCGTGAGCACGCGCCTGGGGCGCCGCACGATTGACGCCCTGCTCGACGCCGCCCCGGCCGGTGCGCGGGCACAGATCACTAATGCGGTCGATCGTGTGGCCGGTGTGGTAAGCGTCGACCGGGTCCGGATTCGCCGCGCGGGAAACCGCTACTTCGCCGACCTGGCCGTAGGCCTGGGACGCAATGTGACGTTCCAGCGGTCCGAGCAACTCGTGGCTGCTGTGACCGCAGCGGTCCACAGCGTCCTTCCGGATGCAGATGTCATCGTGCAGTCGACCGCGCGTGCTCCAGTTTCCGAAAATATCTTCGATCGCATTCGAGCGGTGGCGACCCGCAACAATCTGTACGTCCACGACATCAGTGTTCACGATGTTGGCGGCAAGTTGCACGTGGAGCAGCACATTGAACTGGATGAGCAGTTGACGCTGAAAGAGGCGCACGACCGGGTGACGGAGCTCGAGGTCGATCTGCGCCGGGAGATCGCCGAGATTGCGGAAATCCTGACCCATATCGAGAGCGAGCCAGCCACCATCGAAACCCCGGCGGAGCTCGTGAGTGATGCCGCCCTGGAGCTGAGACTGTCGGCGATTGCCCGGCAGTTTCCCGAGATTCTCGACTTACACGACCTCACGGTGGTGCGGATTCGCGGTCGCCTTCACGTCTCCTGCCATTGCACTTTTGCCGACGATTTGCCCCTGTCACGGGTCCACGACCTGCAGACGGAACTGGAGATCCGTTTCAAACAGGAAGCGCCCGAGTTGTTTCGCGTGCTGATTCATCCGGAGCCGAGCACGGACAACCGGCGGTGAGGGTGGTGACCAGCATCACGGGCGATAGCATGACCACGATTAAAAAATGACTGAAGCGGCACTTCTGGAGAACCCATGACTCACGCGCGCGCTACCTGGATTGACAATTTTCGTTTCGAGTCAGTTTCCTCGAGCAACCACTCGCTGGTGATGGACGGCGACAAGACCACGGCCTCCAGTCCGATGGAGTTGGTCTTGATGGCCCTGTGCGGATGCACGGGCTACGACGTCGTCGCGATCCTGAAGAAAAAGCGCGAGCCCCTGGCCGGCTTGGAAGTGCGTGCGGAGGCGGTGCGGGCCGAGGGACCGCCTTCGGCCTACACGGCGATTCATTTGACCTACCGGGTGCGCGGCGAAGTCACGCCGAAGAGCGTGGAAGATGCGGTGCGGTTGTCCAAGGAAAAATATTGCTCCGTGTCTGCCATGCTGCAGAAGACAGCCGAGATTACTTCTGCCATCGAATATGATCAGACAGCGTGAACCCCGGCCCCAATACAAAACATCCGTGGCGCGGCTACCTGCTGATTGCGGGAGCAGCGTTCTTGTGGGGGATCTCGGCCTCGCTGGGCCGGGCAGTGTTTACCGGGAGGCTTGAGTCGGTGTTCCCGACGCTCCACCCAGTTGACCCGCTTATCGTTTCGCAGACACGATCCACGTTTTCGTTGCTGATCCTGCTTGCGATTGTGCTGTTTCATCGCGGGTTGCAGGGGGTGCGATTGCCGCGTCCGGATCTGTTGCGCTGCCTGATTCTTGGCCTGCTCGGAGTTGCCGCCTCGAACTACTATTATTACGTTGCCATTCAGAAAACGAACGTGGCGACTGCAATCATCGTGCAGTACACCGCTCCCGTCTGGGTGCTGTTGTACGTAATGGTGCGAGGGCAGCAGAAGGTGTCGCTCCAGAAAATCGCGGCGGCCGGCGTTGCAATCAGCGGGATTGCCCTCGTGATCGGGCTGGTGGGGTCTGGCGGTTCGGCGTTGAAGCTCGATTCGGCCGGAGTGTCGGCCGCGTTGATCGCTTCGTTTTCTTTTGCGTTCTACAACGTCGCCGGGCACAGCGTCCTCGCCCGCTATGATCGGTGGAGGGTGCTGATCTGGGTCCTGGCCTCGGCCAGTGCGTTCTGGCTGTTCGTGAATCCGCCTTGGAAAGTGCTGGCAGCCCACTATTCGGCGGCGCAGTGGGGTTTTCTGTTCATCTTCTCAATGCTTTCCGTGCTGTTCGCGTTTTCCCTGTATTTCGCTGGCCTGCAATATCTGGAGCCGGCGCGCGCTATTATCGGCAGTTGCCTGGAACCCGTGTTTTCCATCGTGCTTGCGGCGGTGCTGCTGGGCGAGACACTGCGCGCTGTGCAGACTCTGGGGATTGCGCTGGTGCTGGCGGCGATTGTGATCGTCCAGTTGCCGGGAGGAGATGCGAGCGCGATGGTTGAACCGATTGAATGAAAAAGCGCGTTTGCGCCTGCCGGACAGGCGAGGGCGGCTGTCCCCACGCGATTATCTACCCAAGAGGCGAAAATATCTTTGGGCGCGACTGACGTCGCGGCCTATCTGCTCCCGCAGCGCTTCGACCGAAGGAAACTTGACTTCATCCCGCAACCGATCCAGAAACTGAATCTCGACTTTCGTTTCCGGAGTAAGTTCCAGCGGGCGGAAGTCGAGCAGATGGCTCTCCACTGCGAACGAGTCCGCACCGAACGTGGGCCGGTTGCCGACGTTGGTCACGGATTCAAAGCATTCCGCGCCCACTCGTGTGAACGTGATGTAGACGCCGTCCCGTGGAATGAGTTCGTCATAGCGCGCCAGGTTAATGGTGGGCACGGTATAGCGCGTGCCGAAGCCCCTGCCACGTCCGGGTAGGCCTGCGATCGAGAATGGCCGGCCAAGCAAGGCCCGAGCGCGGCTGACCCGGCCCTCGCTGATGAGTTCCCGTATTCGGCTGCTCGACACCGGCTCGCCCCGCAAGTTCAAGAAAGGCCATTCCTGAGTTGTGAAGCCCATCTCCCGTCCTAGCGTTTCTAGCGAGGACATGTCTCCTGAGGCTTTGTGCCCAAAGCGAAAATTCTGGCCTTCATGCACTTCACGCGCTCCCAGCCGCTTGTGCAGAATTTCTTCCGCGAACTCGCGGGCCGTCATCAGGGAAATGTCCCGGCCAAACGGCAGGAGCAGCACGGCGTCCACTCCAGTCTGTTCGAGCAGTAGGAGTTTTTCCGGCGTGGGAGTGAGGAGTTTGAAAGCTGAGTCCGGCCTGAGAATCCGCATGGGATGCGGCTCAAAAGTGACGACGACTGCTTTCCCGCCTGAAGCCCGGGCCCTCCGAACCATCTCGTCGAGCATGACCCGGTGCGCTCGATGCAGACCGTCAAAATTGCCTACGCTGACAAAAGACGGTCCGAAGCTGTCGGGAATTTCTGCGAGTTGCGAAAAAGTTTGCATGGGGCTGGCGACCGGTGCGCTAGTCGCCGGTGTCGAACTCCACTTTCATCCCGTCGTACGCCAGCCGGATATTAGAAGGCAAAGTCGCATTGGTGGCCTCATGAGGCAGATCGTGGCAGATGTGAGTGAAGAAGGCGCGTTTAGGCTTGAGCTGCTGCACGGTGCGCATCGATTCCGAAACCGTCGAGTGAGTGGGATGCGGTTTGTGCCGGAGCGCGTCGAGGAAGAGAACGTCCAGTCCCTGCAATTGCCGCATCGATGCGTCAGGAATCTCACTGTGATCGGTGAGATAAGCCGCGGAGCCGAAGCGGAACCCGTAAATTTGGGATTCGCCGTGAATGAGCTGAATGGGCTCGAACCTCAGTCCAAACAAATCGATAGGATCGTCGAACGTGTGCAAGGCGAGGTGGGGAAGGCCACCGAACTTGTAATCGGAATCGAAGATGTAGGAAAACATCTTTCGCAGAAAGGCTGCGGCTTCTGGGTGCGCATAAAGCGGCAAGCGGTCGGGCTTGTGCTGGTAGCTGAGAGGACGGAGATCGTCAATGCCGAGAATGTGGTCCGCGTGGGTGTGCGTGTAGATTACCGCGTCGACGCGGCGAATACGCTCACGAATGGCCTGTTGGTAGAAATCCGGAGCGGTGTCGATAATCACCACGCTCCCGCCATACTCGATCATGATCGAGGGGCGGGTGCGCCGGTCGTGCGGGTCGGCAGAATTACAGACGGCGCAGTCGCAACCTATGGTCGGCACTCCCATCGATGTGCCGCTGCCCAAAACTGTGATGGTTCCTTTCATCGGTTCATCAGTACGCAGAACTTGGCGTCAGCGATTGGTGGTTCCGGTCGCCGGAGCCGGTTGCGGACCGCGCGCGATCGCTTTGGTGACTTCCACGTACGCCATGCGGAGCTCGTAAAGGCAATTTTGCAGGAATAGCTCTTCGCGCTCGGTCAAATTGCCTCTTGTCTTCTCAGAAATCAGACTGAGCGTGTCGATGGTCTGCCGCGCGCCGATGATGTCAATTCTCGGCTCGCCACCCTGTTCGTGCATCAGGCCAAGGTGGAGCATCGCGCTCATGTACAACGACGCCATGTAGCGTTCGAAAGTGATTTCGAGGTCCTTGGTTGAGTAGCCGCTTTTCTCCGCTGCGGAATCCATTGCCTGGGAGGATTTGCGGTAGGCGTCGGCCTGGGCGTTGCGCTCGTCAGCCGTAGGCGCCGGAGGCAGGTCGTCGGGAGCGATGGCGGGAGGCGGTGCCACCGTCTGCTCCTGCACCTTTGGATCAGACACTTGCGGCTTAGGCTTTGCGGGCGGCACGTCAGTGATCGCCGGAAATTCAGCGGTTTCTTCCTCCGCGGTTTTTTCGCGCAGATCACCTTCGGTCGTGAAGAGCCGTCGATCCGTCACCTTGAAACTGCTATCTTTTTGTTTGTCCGCCATCCGCCACCTCCGGCACGACCCTTATTTCTACTTGCGCGGCTTATTGCCATCAATCTCGACTCTGGACCTGCCTGCCATAAGCTCGTTATCGACAAACTCGCGCCGCAGGTATCCCAGAGCGCGAGTTCTTCCGTTCGCAGCGGGAACCGTCGCAATGCTGGTGATCTCTCCCGCTTCCTTATCTCCCGCGAGAATTTTCGCCCCTGCTTCGCCTGATCCCGCGACAAGAAACTTAACGAACATGCGATGAAGATTGCCACGTGAGCGAATGCGCTCAACAATCTCCTGGCCCAGATAGCAACCCTTCGCGAAGTTCAGCGCACGCTCCTGGCCGGTCTCCTGCGGCAGGTCACGCTCGCGGATGTCGACGCCATATTTCGGAGTGCCAGCCTGGATGCGGTGTTCCTCGATAGCCTCCGCGCTGGCGAGGACAGCGCCCGCCTTCAACAGTGCATCCCTAGTCGGTTTCACCTGATTCGGAGTCAGCCAGATTTCATAAGCTGTGCCGCTGGGATCGTCGGTACGAACGACCGTGCAAGCGACACAGTTGCACTCGCATTCACACTTTGGCGAACACAACTCAAGCGGGGCCAAATCCGGCAGATTTATTCCTGCCTGATCCAACACGCCGCGCGCCTCCGGCCCCGCAAGACCGATGACCATCATGGATGCACTCACATCGGTAACTTCTACGTCGTCCATGACGATGAACTTGTCGAAGATGGCAAGAATGGCTTCGCGCTGGGCAGCGTCAGTGTCAATGAGCAGGGATTCGCCCAGGTTGTAGGCATACAGATCGCCCTGGATGCGGCCCTGGGCGTTCAGCAAGAAGCAGTAGACACCGTGGTTCAGGGGGAGGTCACGGACGTTATTTGTGACCATACCGTTCAGCCAGCGCACGCGGTCTTCGCCGGTCAGTCGAATTTTGGCGCGCGACGTCAGGTCATAGACCGCGCAGCCCGACTCCATCGCGGCCAACTGCCGTGCGATTTCTGATGCTTTGCTGAGAGTTGCCGTCGTCATAGGCGAAGATTTGATTATAGCGAAGGTACGGCAGGCCGCGTTGCGGGTCGTTGCCGTGTCCGGTGTGTTACTTTGCTTTCGTGAGCGCACAAACTGGCGTCCCAAAGCGCATTGCCGTCATTGCAGGAGACGGTATTGGCAAAGAGGTAGTCCCACTTGCCGTGCAAGTGATTCAGGCAACGGGTGCGGCGGTTGTTTTCACCGAGTTCGACTGGGGTGCAGACCGCTATCTCGCTGACGGAACCACTGTTCCACCGGGCGGTTTCGAAACCCTGGGGCGCGATTTCGACGCCATTCTAGCCGGCGCCTTCGGCGATCCGCGTTGCAAGACCAACGTTCACGCCAGGGAAATTCTGCTCGGCATGCGCGTCCAGATGGACCTCTACGCGAATGTGCGGCCAGTCCGCCTGCTCGATGCAGCGCTATGTCCCCTCAAGGGCGTCGAGCCGAGGGATGTCGATTTCGTAGTGATTCGCGAGAACACTGAGGGGGTGTATGGCGATCTGGGCGGCGTGTTCAAGCAGGGCACGCCCGATGAAGTCGCGATTCAGGAGGATGTGAACACTCGTAAGGGCGTCGAGCGCATCATTCGCTACGCGTTCGACTATTGCGCTGCCAACAAGAGGATCGACGGCTTGCCACGCGGCCGCGTGCTACTTTGCGATAAGTCGAACGCCATGACCCATGCAGGCGGCTTGTGGCAGCGCGTATTCAAAGAAGTGAGCGCGAACCATCCCAAGGTCGCCGCCGAGCACATGTACGTGGACGCGCTGTGCATGCAGATGGTGCGAGATCCACGGTCGTTTGATGTGATCGTGACAAATAATCTGTTCGGTGACATCATTACCGACCTCGCCGCCGGATTGCAGGGCGGGCTGGGCATGGCTGCCAGTGGGAATATTCATCCCGGCAAGACGTCGATGTTTGAGCCAGTGCACGGATCGGCGCCGATCATCGCCGGCAAGAACCTGGCAAATCCGCTGGGTGCCGTACTGACTGCATCGATGATGCTGGCGCACCTTGGATTCGCGAGCGAAGCTGCGAAGATCGACGCGGCAGTACTGGAAGCTGTAAGGCAGAAGAAGACAACCCAGGATGTCGGCGGAGGGATGGGGACGAGGGAAGTCGGGGCGTGGTTGGCGAGGATGATTGGATCCTGAGTTTCAATCGTTGTCATCCTGAGCGAAGGACGACAGGGCCTATGGAGATAAAAGAACTAACTACTTAGCCGCCTCCTTGGCCTGGTACATCTCTTCCAACAGGTCCTGCGACTTCCCGTCGTAGTCTGCGCTCAACTCCCACGTAAACACGCCGCCAAAATCCCGCGTATGGAGAACATAGCGCGTTTTGCGATGGATCGCCGCGGGATCATCGAACGTAAGAAACGACGGAAGCGAGCGGTTTACCAGATAAGGCGCCTGCGCCTCCGGATCGAAATGCTCAAACCAGCCCTGCGTCCCGAGCAGGCCCTTGATATACGGGGCGTAGTTTTGTGAAGTGGAATTGCAGGCCGGACATGTCTGCCACAGTGAATCCGTCCCGTCCCACTCGTATCCATAGAACGGCATACCAATGTTCATTTTGTGTAGCGGAACGCCGTAGATATTGGCGTAGAGATCCATGGAATTCTTAACGCTGCCCACTTGCGATGGGTCGGCCGGACTTTGCAGAAGCGGTGCCACATGGCCGGTAGCGCCAGACCACGTGCCGTAGTAGTCGTAGGTCATCACGTTGAAATAATCCACGATTGGGGTCAGCGCGGGAATATCTAACCCTGCCCCCCAACTGCTCGGATCTGACGTAACGGCCATGGAAATGATCCAGGGCGAGGGTAACGCGTTGCGCAGTTCCTGCATCAGCGTGGTGCAATTCTGTGCATCGGTGGCGTAGGGGATTTCCCAGTCGATATCCACGCCGTCGTAGCCATATTGCTGCAGCATGGTCTTGACGTTTGCGGCAAAGGCCTGGCGCGCGGATTCCGAGCGCGCGATCTTGTTGAAGCGCGGACCCTGCACGCCATCGCCCCCGCCAATGGAGATCAACACCTTGACGCCGGCAGTGTGAGCACGCGTGATCAGTTCCGGTTCAGCCATACCCACGGGCATCAGCAGCGAACCGTCGAGCTTGCGGCTGAGAAGTACGAACGCGTGGTTGATATGCGTCAGCTTGTTATAAGGAATCTCGTAGGCCGAATAGCGTGGCGTCTGATACTTGGACCATTCGGGGTAATAGCCGATCAGCCGCTTTTGGGTTGTGGCCTCTTGCGCGATCAGAGTGAATGCGGAAACAGCAAGCGCGAAACAAGCCAGGGACAGAGGGTTCAGGCCACGCCAATTGCACCGAATCATGCTGGAACTCCGGGAATGTGGGTGATGACGGTAGCGCCGGGGCCGCTCCCAGTCGCCAGGATTGTACCGCGATTCCACTGGGTAAGGCACCAGGAAATGCGCGCCGCCTGACTGTTCGTGCGCCGTGTCAGCGGTGAGACTAAGATCGAAGAATGTGGACCCGGGCTGGATTTCTTGTAGTGGCCGGCGCCTTGTGCGTCGAGCTGGGTGTGGCTCAGGTCGGCGCCAGTCCTGCGAGTCGCTCGGAGTCGGGTACGCAGACGCCTGCGATCTCGAATCAGGCCAGCCAGCAGACGCCCAAGCCCAGTCCGCCCGACGAAAAAGAAATCAAGATCACGCCGCACGAAGCCGAAGTCCTTTTTCACTCCGTCGACGAGATACTGGAATTCGACAGCAAAGAAACCGGTCTGGCGGTGAAACATTCGGTGAAGCGGCGGCTCACCAGCCGCGATGAAGTGCTCAAATTCCTCACCGAGCACATGAAAGAGGAAGACACGCGGCGTCTGCAACGTTCAGAGATGGTACTGAAAAAATTTGGACTCTTGCCCCGCGATTTCGACCTCGAAAAACTTCTTCTCTCGATGCTGGAAGAGCAGATCGCCGGCTACTACGACCCAAAAACCAAAACCGTGAATCTGCTCGACTGGATTCCTTCGCTGGAGCAGGAGCCGGTGCTGGCCCATGAACTCACACACGCGTTGCAGGACCAGGCCATCGGTCTGGCGAAATTCATGAAAAAAGGAGACCGCGACCTGGCAGAGTCGAAAAAAGAGCCAAAGGCCGAAGACATTGAGAATGACGAGATGGACGATGCGCGGCAGGCAATCGTCGAAGGTCAGGCGGAAGCCGTCATGCTCGACTACGCGCTGAAACCGGTCGGGCGCTCGCTGGCCGATTCCCCGGAAGTCGTCTCGGCGATGGAATCGGAGATGGAAAACGGCACCGCCGATTCGGCAGTTTTCAAGTCCGCGCCACTATTCCTTAGGGAGTCGCTCGCCTTTCCGTATAACTACGGATTGAAGTTTGAGATTCGAATGATGGAGGCAGGTGGCCGTCAAAAAGCATTCGCATCTGTGCTGGCCAATCCTCCCCACACCTCGCGGCAGATCATGCAGCCGGAGACTTATCTCTCGGGTGAAAGGCTGAGTCCGATGCACATGGTCGATTTCGCCAATGATTTCAAGGACTACGACCGCTTTGATGTCGGCGCGATTGGCGAGAATGACACAGCGACCATGATCGAACAATATGCCGGGAAGCAAATCTCCGAGCGACTCTATCGCGACTGGCGGGGTGCCTATTACTACGCGGTGCATCCCAAGGGCCAGCCGGGATCTCCTTTGGGAGTTCTCTATCTGTCGCGATGGTCGAGTGCGGAGAAGGCCGGGGAATTTGCCTCGGTGTACGCGAAGGCAATCGCGGGGCGGTACAAGTCGGTCCGGGAAATAAAAGCTCAGCAGGCTGTCGCGCAATCGGGGCCGCAAGCTCAGAGCACAGAGCCTGCCTACACCGTGGATGTCCTAAAGGGCCGCCACGAGTGGACCACCGAGGAGGGTCCAGTTGTGGTGGACGCAGAGAGCGATACGGTGCTCGTGATGGAGAGTCTGGATGCGGCAACGGCCCGCTCCATCGAGCGCGAGTTGTTCGGCTCGGCCAATCCCGCTGCTGGCCCACAAAATTGATCTTGTATAATCGCCGGTTCGGCTTAGCGATTTGGGCCGCTCCGGAGGGCGCGTGGCGCAGGCGGAAATCGGCATTATCGGCGGCAGCGGGCTTTATTCCATGCCCGGGCTTACCAAAATAGGAGAAGTGCGGCTAAAGACGCCGTTCGGCGCGCCATCCGACGCTTACATCTCTGGCACCCTGGAAGGGCGCAAGGTGGCCTTTCTGGCCCGCCATGCTCGTGGACATCGCCTTCTTCCCAGTGAGCTGAATTTCCGCGCAAACATCCACGGTTTTAAACAGCTCGGCGTGGAGCGGATCATTTCGATCTCTGCGGTTGGCTCGCTCAAAGAAGAACACCGGCCCACCGAGTTCGTGATCCCCGACCAGTTTTTCGACCGCACCCGCCATCGCATCGACACTTTTTTTGGCGCAGGAGTGGTTGCCCATGTGGGGTTTGCCGATCCTGTGTGCGGTGAGTTGACGAAATTGATCGAAGCGTCCTGCAAGAAGGCGAAGGTCGCCGGAAAACGCGGTGGAACCTATCTGTGCATGGAAGGCCCGCAGTTTTCCACCCGCGCGGAGTCCAATGTTTATCGCTCACTCGGCATGGACGTGATCGGCATGACCAATCTGCAGGAGGCAAAACTCGCGCGCGAAGCCGAGATTTGTTACGTCACAGTGGCCATGGTCACGGACTACGACTGCTGGCATCCGGCTCACGATTCGGTCACGGTCGATCAGATCGTCGCTGTGCTGAACAAGAATGCGGAGAATGCCGCGAAAGTGGTACGCGAATCGGTGGCTGCAATGCCGAGGACACGTTCCTGTCATTGCGGCTCGGCGCTGGCGCACGCACTGCTCACCGACCCGAAAAAGATTCCGGCCGCGACAAAGAAGAAACTGAAACTCATCCTGGGCAAGTATGTGAAGTAAGCGCACATTTTTCGCCGTTACATTCCCAACAAGTTCCGAGCTTAGGAGAAACAGATTCCGCATGAGCATTGTAGTGGTGGGCTCCGTTGCGTTTGATGATGTCACTTCGCCGGCCGGCAGCGTGAAGAATGTTCTGGCTGGTGCGGCCACCTACTTTGCGCTAGCGGCCAGCTACTTTACGCAAGTGCGGGTCGTCGCCGTCGTCGGCGACGATTTCACCTCCGAGCATGAGCAAGTGTTTGCGAAGCGTCGCATCGACACGCGCGGCATCGAACGCCAGACGGGACTGAGCTTCCGCTGGGGCGGGACCTATGGCGAGAACCTGAACGAGGCTATCTCGAATTTCACGCACCTGAATGTGTTCGAAAAGTTTGATCCCAAGCTACCGGCTGAATATGCGGACAGTGACTTCCTTTTCCTTGCCAACATCCAGCCCAAATTGCAGGCCAACGTCCGCCGGCAGATGAGGGGTGTGAAGCTGACCGGTTGCGACACCATGAATTTCTGGATCAAGGGCGCGCGCGAGGACCTCGCCGAGACTCTGAAACTCGTGGATGTTCTGCTAATCAACGACACCGAGACGAAAATGCTGGCGGGTGAATCCAACCTGCCACGTGCGGCTCAGAAAGTCCTGGCCATGGGGCCGAAGGCGTTGGTGATCAAGCATGGCGAATACGGCGCCACGATCTTCTTTCGCGATGGCGCTTTCAGCATCGGCCATCATCCTTTTCGCGCCCCAGCGTTGCCGATTGAAAGCGTCGTCGATCCGACCGGGGCGGGAGATTCTTTCGCAGGCGGCTTCATGGGCTATATCGCGTCTCAGGAGGAACTGAACCGCGAAGTCATCAAGCGCGCGCTGTTCTACGGCAGCGTCATGGGTTCATTCGTGGTCGAGCGTTTCGGTACGGAGCGTCTGCAGTCGCTGACTCGCGAAGAGATCGATGCCAGGTTCCAGATTTTCCGCGAATTGACTCACTTGCGCTAGCGGGGACCGCCGGAACGCACGCGGTAAACCGTTGGGTCAGATTAACCGGAAAACGTCGATGGGGCCGTAGGGTGTTAGAATCCTGCCATTTGAAAAGCCAATCCTTAGCTCTATTAGAGGGCTCCCGAGTGCCTTATGACCTGGCAACACGTTCTTGACGTACTGCGCCATGAGATGTTGAGCGGGGTGGTCGAGACCGCGGTGGCGAGGTTGGGTCTGGCCGCTGTGCTTGGCGGTTTGATTGGGCTGGAGCGCCAGTTGAAGCGAAGATCCGCCGGTTTGCGGACCGTCATGTTTCTGTGCGTGGGCGCCGCGCTGTTTACTTTACTCTCGAAGTATCTTGCCGGGGACGTGGGCGACCAGACGAGGATCGCTTCGCAGATCATTCCTGGCATCGGTTTCATCGGCGCTGGATCAATTCTCCACAATCGCGGCCTGACCACCGGCCTCACGACGGCAGCGACTTTGTTTGTTGTGGCGTCGGTCGGCATGGCGGCTGGTGGAGGCCTTTACCTGACGGCGGTCTTCGCTACGGGAGTTGTTCTCCTGGTTTTGTTCACACTGGGTAGGCTGGAACAGGTCCTCAACCTGAAGCTTGTGCTTGTTGGCTATGAGGTCACAGGCAGAGAAGAGACTGAGGTCATCCGCGAAGTGAATCGAGTCCTGGAACTCAACCACAGAATGATGGAGAACACGATCGTGGCCGCCACTCACGAGTATATGAGGGTCCAATTTACCGTTGAGGGGACGAACGTGGAGCAGCAACACCTTTTGGACAGGCTGCAGCAGTCCAAACTGTTCGGCAAAGTAACTAAACTTGGCCCGGTGGAGCCCGAGTAGCCGTGTCGCCAATCCCCTTCGTCAAGGCGAGCGCCTGTGGCAATGACTTCCTTCTCGTAGAGAGGGGTCTGGCTATTCCTGATTTAGCGGATGCCACGCGTCGCCTGTGTGACCGTCATGACGGCGTGGGCGGAGACGGAGTCGAGTGGCTATACCCGGCGTCGGATGCCGACATGGAAATACGTCTGATCAATGCTGACGGCTCCGACGCGGAAATCTCCGGCAACGGCACTCGCTGCGTTGCTGCCATGATTTGCAACGACCAAGGCAAGGAGAAGATCAAGATTCGTACCGGTGCAGGATTGAAGATCTGCGTCCTGACTTCCCGCAGCGAAAACGAATTCGAGTTTGAAGTTGAGATGGGTCGCGCCGAAGTGGGCGCGGAGTTCTCCGTCGGCACTTCGTTCGGGCTCGTCTCGGGTATTCCGGTGTCGATGGGGAATCCGCACTTCGTCAATTTTGTAAATGACTTTCCTGCCGATTGGGCGGCGCGGGCGTCGGAAATCCAGCACGACCCGAGCTTTAAGCACGGTGTCAACGTCGAGCTGGTAGTCGTTGATAAGACAAACGACATTCGCGCAAGGTTCTTCGAGCGTGGGGCTGGCGAGACGCAGTCTTCCGGTACCGGATCGTGCGCCGCCGCGGTGGCCGCGATCACGACCGGCAGAGCTGAGTCCCCGGTACGGGTGCATGCTCCAGGAGGAACGCAGACCGTACGAATCGAGCATGGAAACGTATTTCTTCGCGGCCCCGCTCGCCTGGTCTGCCGTGGTGAGTTTTATTTTTGAGATGACGCTCGGCGCTCCAACTCGCATCAAGCCTGCGGCCTTGCGCCGCGGCGACCGCGTTGGCGTCGTGGCTCCCGCCAGCAACATCAAGCGCGCCGAACTCGATGCCGGCTGCGTCGCCCTGCAGCGCGCCGGTTACGAGCCCTTCTATTTTGATTCGGTACTCGATCAAGATCTCTATTTCGCCGGCTCCGCGGAGCGGCGCGCGAGAGAAATGGAAGCCATGTTTGCTCGGGAAGATGTCCGCGCAATCGTATGTGCCCGTGGCGGCTATGGCGCTAACTACTTGCTGCCGGCGCTGGACCTCGGGAAAGTGAAGGCCCACCCTAAGGTCTTTATCGGATATAGCGACGTGACCACCCTGCTGACGTACTTTCTGGACCATGCCGGACTCGTTACGTTTCACGGGCCCATGGCAGCGAAAGATTGGGCGCACGGCGACGGCGTCGAGATGGCTTCCTGGCTGAGTGCGCTCGAAGGATCGGCCGAATGGGATGTCAATCTCGGTCCGGCTGCAAAGGGATTGGCTGACGGTCAGGCCCGCGGTGAACTTTATGGCGGATGCCTCTCCATGCTGGTTGCCTCGCTGGGAACGCCTTATGAGATTCACACAGAAGGAACGGTGCTCTTCCTGGAGGACATCGCGGTGAAGCCGTATCAGGTCGACCGTATGCTCATGCAGTTGAAGCTGGCAGGCAAGTTCAAGGGCGTGCGGGGAATTTTGTTCGGCGAAATGACCGACTGCTTCCAGACCGCGAATCAGGGATACACACTTGAGGAAGTGATCATGAGAGTCGTGGCGGACCTCAGTGTGCCCGTGGCCTTCGGCGTAAGGTCCGGACACGTGGTGAATGCGAACCGTACACTTCCGCTGGGTGTGCAGGCGGAACTCAGCGTGGTCGGAGGCGCGGTGAGCCTTAAAATCCTGGAATCCGCGGTGAGCCCGTAGGCAGTTCAAACTGCATGGAAAAGAACAAACACATTCATCTGATCGGAATCTGCGGTACGGCCATGGCTTCGCTGGCCGGAATGCTTGCCGAGCGCGGGTTTCGGGTAACCGGCTCCGATGCTGCGGGCTATCCGCCCATGTCGGATTTCCTTGCCCAGCTTGGCATTCAGGTGGCGCAGCCGTTTGCGGCCGCGAACCTAACGCCGCGCCCCGATCTGGTCATCGTTGGCAACGCAATTTCACGTGGCAACCCCGAACTGGAAGAGGCGCTCGACCAGCGCATTCATTTTTGTTCCATGCCGCAGATTCTCCACGACGAATTTCTGCGCGGGAAGGAAGTGCTGGTCGTGGCTGGAACTCACGGCAAGACCACCACTACTTCCATGCTGGCCTGGATTTTCGAGTCTGCGGGTAAGCAGCCGTCGTTTCTCATTGGCGGGATCGCGGAGAATTTCGGTTCCAGCTTTCGCCTGGGCGATGGCGAGCATTTCATCATCGAGGGCGACGAGTACGACACTGCTTTTTTCGACAAGGGACCTAAATTCCTCCACTATTTTCCTGATGCCGCTATCCTCACCTCGGTTGAGTTCGATCACGCCGATATTTATAAGGACCTCGACGCTGTCGAAATCGCGTTCAAACGCCTGGTGAACCTCATTCCGCGCCGCGGAAGGATTGTTGCATTCGACGCCGCTTCTGAGGACGGACAGGCCTCGTCGCGCGACGCCATGCGAGTGAGCCTGGACCGTTGCCTGGCAAAGTCATTTTGCCCAGTGGAGCGTTACGGCAGCGGCTTACAGTCGGCGTGGCGAATCATCGACTTGGATCTGCAACCCGGTCGCACTTCGTGGAAGGTACTGCGGGAAGGAAAGCCCTGGGCGGACTTCGATTTCGAACTGGCGGGGGAATACAACGTCTGGAACGCGACGGCCGCCGCGGCGCTAGCGTCTGACTGCGGGATCGGGCGCGATGAAATTGCCGCCGCGCTTAGAACTTTCAAGAGCGTAAAGCGACGGCTCGAAGTCAAGGCCGAAATTGGCGGCATCACCATCATTGACGACTTTGCCCATCATCCAACCGCAATCGCGGGAACGCTAAAAGCGCTGCGGGCGCGGTACCCGGGCCGTCGCCTGTGGGCGATTCTCGAGCCGCGGTCCAACACTCTGCGGCGTCGCGTGCTGCAGAGTGACCTGGCCCGCAGCCTAGCCCTGGCAGATGAAGTGGTGGTCGCTGGCGTGTTCCGCGCTGACGTGCTCGCGGAGAACGAGCGCTTGGAATTGCCGGCCCTGGCGAACGAGATTGCTTCGCATGGCAAGAAGGCCCGCCTGGTCGCCGATGCTGCCGCAATCGTCGCTAACGTCGCACCGGAGATGCGTCGCGGCGACGTCGTGGCCATCTTGTCCAATGGCGGGTTCGGGGGCATCTACGAATCGCTGCCCGCGCGTCTGAAACAACTGGCAAACACTTAAGTGTCGCCGATCCTGGAGGCCTTGATGGGAATCAAACGCGCACCTTGGATCACTGCCATCCAAGTGGGAATGACGGCGGTAATGCTGACGGGCACCGCGACGTTCGCTCGGGATCCTGGAAGCTTCAATGCTGGGCCCGGCGAGCTTATGCAGGGACGCGGGGAATCCGGCCAAACCTCAGTCCACTACAGCATCGCCCTCTTTAGTCCCGACCAGCATCTGCTGCACGTGCGCATGCAGCTTCCGCCAGGGCCGGCCGCGCGTGAGTTGCAGCTTCCAGTGTGGAACGCGCTTTATCAGATTCGCGATTTCTCGCAGTTCATCAACTGGATTCGAGCCGCGACGCCGTCTGGTGCCCCGTTGAGTCTCGAACAGATCAACAAGGGACGCTGGCGCCTGCCCGCAGCGGAGACTGGTGCCGTGATCGATTACGAAGTCTATGCCAATGACGCCGGCCCCTTCGGCGCGCAGTTGAATTCGCGGCACTGCTTCCTGAACCTGGCTGAGGTCTTGTTGTACTCGGACGATTTGCGTCAACGCAGCATCGACCTCGACATCTCCGCCCTGCCTGAAGGATGGCGTCTGGCAAGCACTTTGCCCAGCGGCGTGGCGCTTCCACTGCACGCGGACAACTACGATCAGCTCGTCGATGCTCCCATCGAGATGGGGAAATTCGAAGAAAGCGACTTCGACGAGTCCGGTGGCCACTACCGCGTCATCGTAGATGCCGACCACTCCACCTACGACATGACCAAGCTCACCAGTATGGTGAGAAACATTGTTGCCGCGGAGACTTCGTGGATGCAGGACCGCCCGTTCCAGACCTACACTTTCATTTATCACTTCCCGAACGGCGCAGGCAGCGGCATGGAACACGCCTACGGAACCGCCATCGACACCAGCGCGGAATCCATGGCGCGCGGCTACGAGTCTGTCGCTTCCGTCACCGCGCATGAATTCTTTCATCTGTGGAACGTAAAACGCATTCGGCCCGAAGCGCTTGAACCGGCAGACTATACCCGGGAAAACTACACACGCGCCTTGTGGTTCAGCGAAGGCGTAACCAGCACGGTGGAATGGATCGGTCAGCTTCGCGCGGGCTTGATCGACGAAACCGAGTTTCGCCGCGAGCTCGCGTCCAGCATCGGCGAGTTGCAGCGCCGTTCGGCCCACCGAACTCAGTCCGTCGAGGAGTCGAGTCTGGACGCGTGGCTCGAAGGCGACCGCTATTACTGGCGGCCGGAGCGCAGCATTTCCTACTACAACAAGGGGGCGCTGCTCGGTTTGCTGCTTGACCTCGCTGTGCGCGAGTCCACCCATGGTCGCAAGTCGTTGCGCGAGGTCTTCCAGTGGATGAACGAAAACTACGCCAGGAAGTCCGTTGGATTCTCAGAATCAGAAGGCGTACGTAAGGCTGCGGAAGCCGTCAGTGGTGGCGATCTGCGCGACTTCTTCGCTAAATATGTCGCAGGCACCGACGAAATTCCCTGGAACGATTTTTTCCGCACCGTGGGTCTGCGGCTTGACGAGCTAAAGAAAACCGTCCCTGATGCCGGGTTTTCTGCCGGCCGCGATTTCGACGGCCCCATGGTCGTCACCTCCGTCACGCCTGGTGGCGCTGCGGATCAGGCCGGCCTCCGCGAAGGCGATCAGATTCTCGCCATCAACGGCCAAAACTCGGAGGCCAATCCAGCGCTGGCGATCGCCGGAACGAAAGTTGGGGATGACGTGGTCGTTCGCTTGCATACCGGCTCAGGGGGCAGTCGCGAGCTGAAGTGGAAAATCGGCAGCCGCGAAGAAATGTCCTACGTGCTCAACGACGCGCAGAATCCCACGCCTGCTCAACTGGCTCGCCGCGCGGCATGGCTAAAGGGCGAGGCCGAAGCCGGAGAAACTCTGCAGTGATTCGCACCATTCTGATGCTCGTCTTCTGGGGAGTCACCGCACCCCTGGCGGCACTCATCGGCTTCCCGTGGACGCTGATCACCGGCGACATCCGATTTCTTTACGCGATGTTCACGTGGGGGGCGTTCACGGGGGTTCGGCTCGCGGGCGTAAAGGTCACCACCGAAGGCTTGGATCGGCTCGATCCCTCCCGCAGCTACATCTTCATGTCGAACCACGTCTCGAATCTGGATCCGCCGATTTTAATTCGCAAAATTACCGGCCGTACTTCCGTGATGGTAAAAAAAGAACTCTTCAAAGTCCCGATTCTTGGTCAGGCCATGCGTATCGGCTCGCTGGTGCCGGTGGACCGCGCCAACCGTGACGCCGGTATTGACGCAGTAAAAGCCGCGAAAGAAGTCGTCGCCAAAGGCCTCAGCATGATGATCTACATCGAAGGCAAGCGCTCATTCGACGGCAAGCTTCTGCCCTTCAAGAAAGGTCCGTTCTATCTCGCCATCGAGAGCGGTGTGCCTGTGGTGCCGGTCACGATTGCCGGGACGCACGAATGCATGCCGAAAGGCCGCTTCGCGGTGAAACCCGGACTGGTGCGCTTGATCTTTCATCCGCCCGTCGAACCGAAAGACTTTGGTGGACGCGACGATTTGATGGAGCAAGTGCGGCTGGCGATTGAGAGCGGACTGCCGGCGCAATACCGGGCGGCCCCGTCCTAGGGTCAGGCTTCATCGCGCAGCTTCGCGCGCAGTGCCTTAAACATCTCCGGCAATCTCGGCAGCAGCGCCGAATATTTCAACCAAGCCTTGTGATCGACGGCCGGCGAGCCGCTCACGAGCGCACTCGCAGCGATGTCTCCGGAGACTCCACTCTGAGGGGTCACGATCGCAGCATCGCCCACCTTGCAATGCCCTACCACTCCGACCTGCCCGGTCAGGATCACACGCTTCCCAATTTCGCTCGAGCCACCAAGCCCAACCTGCGAACACAGCAGCGAATCCTCTCCCACTTGCGATCCATGGCCCACCTGCACTAAGTTGTCGACCTTGACGCCGCGTCCGATGCGTGTCTGGCCGACGCTGGCTCGGTCGATACATGCGTTCGCTTGAATTTCGACATCGTCCTCGATCACGACCGGCGCGGGCTGCGGAATCTTGTGCCAGCGTCCCTCGGACGTCTTAGCGAAGCCAAAGCCGTCCGATCCGATGACCGCGCCGTTGTGCAGCACAACATTGTTGCCGATACGGCATCCTTCGCGCACCACCGCGTGCGAGTGGGCGAGAAAATTGTCGCCAATTCTGACATCGCGGTAAATCACTACGTGCGCGAGCAGCACGGCATTTCCGCCGATGACCGCGCCATCGTCCACCACGACGTAAGCTCCAATGTGCGCGCCCGCGCCAACTTTTGCCGACGCATGCACGACCGCAGTTGGGTGAATGCCCGGCTGATAGCGGTGCGGCTGATGAAATAGTTCCAGCGCGTGGGCAAACGCCATATAGGGATCCGCAACCCGCAGGGTTGCAGTCTGAATGGCAGGGAAGTCACGGGCGACGATCACTGCGGAAGCTCGCGTCGTCCGGGCCGCCGCAGCGTACTTGGGGTTCGCCACAAATGCCAACTCGCCCGGGCCCGCCTGCTCAATGCCTTGCAGTCCGGTGATCTCGGTATTGGGCGAACCACCGTCCAGTTCCGCGTCCAGCGCGCGAGCAATGGCTGAGAGTTTCATCGGACAGAAAATGTTGAAGAAGATCGTACCATCGCGGCGTGCCACGAAATCGGCAGCGCGACCGCCCAACCACTATTCCTGGAACATTGGCACCTGTCGCACGTCGTCCGCGCCCGGCCTCCGCGCCCGCTTACTCCCGCCGATCGCGGCCAGCACGGTGAGCGATTCGATCGCCGTGCGCGGGACGAAGATGCGTTGCGTGTTCGATCGCTGGTCGGGCGGCGTCAGCAGAAATCCCTCCGCGGGCATCACAGCAAGGTCGGCCGGCATCAGCGCCTCGAGGGTCTCGCCGTCCTTGAAGCGCAGACGTACCCACAGCCCTTCGCTCCGCGGCCGCGACGTGAACGTGCGTCGGGTCAGCGACTCCGAGTCGCCGAACTCTCGCACGAAATAAACTCCCTTGATTTCCTTCAGTTCAATCCCGATCACAGTCCCGGAGGTGTTCAGCACCTCAACCTTGCCGTCCTGCACCAGGCTCGTCGGCGACGCGTAGCCCGACACCGAGTCCCGGTCCATCTTCCTGACGATAACCTTCTTGTGGGCTGATGGCATTTGAGGTAGATAAGCCACTGCCCGCGTCCCGCCTACCCAGGGAAACGCAGCAGAGCCAGCCCAATTTTCGCACCTTTCGCCTGAAAACCGCCCATAATGCAGAATCGCTGTAGCCAAACTATAAACCTTGTGTTATTTTCTCTTGTTCGCTTGCTTTGACTTTGACTGCATAACTTCCTATTTTTGAACTACTTAAGTCGCGTTTACCGGCATTTCGGCCCAAGCTGCCTGACGTAGGCTGTGGAAAACCTGTGGATAACAGGGCACTCCTCGCGGCACGGGGCTGGCTTTTTGCAGGTCGGCCGATTTGAAATCGAATGGCTGATTACATTTACACGATGGAGTTACGGCTGACGCCGGGGCAACTGAAGGGCGTCAACCTGATCCAGGAAATTTCTCGCGCTGCCGGTATGAATGTCTACCTGACGGGCGGCGCCGTGCGCGACATTATTGCCGGTCGCAGCATCCGTGATCTGGACTTCACTGTCCAGGGAAATCCCCTCAAACTCCAGAAAGATCTGGAGCGTGCCGGTGCGCGAATCGCCTCGGTATCGGAGGACGAATTCGCCCTGCATCTGGTTCTGCCGGGCAACGTACGCGCCGAAGTCAGCATGGCGCGCACCGAGAAGTACGAGAAGATGGGCCGCCCCCCCATCGTCACCCCGGCAACCATCTACGAAGACCTGCGCCGCCGCGATTTCACGATGAATGCGATGGCCTTGTCGTTGAACGACGGATCGCGCGGCCTGCTTCTCGATCCCGCCAACGGCGTGGCTGACATTGAAGCGAAACTGGTGCGGGTGCTCCACAACTACGCCTTCCTGGAAGACCCATCGCGCCTGATTCGCGCGACCCGCTTCTGCGCCCGCCTGGACTGGCCTCTCGAAGAGCGCACCCAGGCCCGCTATGCTGCGGCGGTTGAGAACAATTACATCGATCACGTTTCGCGCCATGCTGCCGGCCATGAAGCCGGGGCCTTGGCGTATGAAGACGACCCGCTGAAGGTCGTACGCGCCCTGGAAAAAGAAGGCTGGCTGAAGGTCCTTCACCAGCACTGGACGCTCGCCAAAATCGATTCCGACGGTCTGCATGACCTGATGAGAGTCCGCCAGCAGATGGTCGATCTCGGCTACGCGCCCGACGCCTCTTCCGCGGTCATGTACTTCCTGACCCGCAAGATGCCTGAGAAAGAAATCGCCGACCTGCGCCGCGCGATTCCTCGCAAAGATCTTGTCGAGGCCTGGCGTGACCTTGAGGTCCGCTCCAAAGACTTCGCCAAAAAGCTCACCGGCAAGGAAGCGTCCACACCTTCCAAGACCTGGCTGCTGCTTTCCCAGGCCCCGCAGGAACTCGTGCTCTACCTCGCGGTCACCGCCCGCCAGCAGGCGGTCGAGCAAAAGATCAAGAATTTCCTCACCAAGTGGCGTCAGGTGCAACAAAAACTGCCGCTGCCCGAAATGGCGGAACTGCTCATCACGCCGCAGTTGCCCATCTATCCCAAGCTGGCGAACGATGTTTTTCTGATGATGCTCGATGGCAAGATGCGCTCGCACACCGAGATCATGAAATATCTCAAGCCGTTCGCGCCTCCGCCGCCTCCACCCCCACCGGCACCCAAGCGCGGACGCGCGGCAAAAGCCGCTGCTGACGCGGCTGCTGCGGCCGCCGCCGCGGAACAGGCAAAGAAGAAGGGCAAAGGCGGGAAGGCTGCTGCCGTGCCTACCAAGCCGGCGGCGCCTGCACCGGCCGCAACTAAAAAGGCTGAGTCAAAGCCGGCGAAGGTTGCAGCGCCCGAACCGCCCAAGGCGCTACGCAAGGCCACTCCGAAACCGGCGAAAAAGGCCCCGCCCAAGAAAGCAAAAGGCAGAAAGAAATAGGCTCTTTGTGCGTTTCATGTGGATAAGTCACGCCCTGCCCCAGCGCTTTCCCGTTAGAATGAGGCAAAGAAAATTGCCGATGTGAATTGTCGATTGTCGATTTAGAAACCAAACCTGCACCTGGTTTTTCAATCAACAAGCGGCAGTCATCAATCGGTTAATTTGACCTGACCCATGTCCCAGTTCGTTCACCTGCATCTCCATACCGATTATTCCTTGCTCGACGGCGCTTGCGACGTGGAAAAGCTCTGCCAGCGCGTCGAGGAGCTCAAAATGCCCGCCGTGGCCATGACCGACCACGGCAATATTTTCGGCGCAGTCCATTTCGTCAATGCGGCCAAAGCTGCCGGGGTCAAGCCCATCGTCGGCTGCGAGCTTTACATCTGCAAGAAAGACGATCACCGTATCGACCGCACTCCACCCGACGGCGATACCTACAACCACCTGCTCGTTCTTGCTGAGAATGAGGAAGGCTACCGGAACCTCGTCCGCATCACGTCGGAAGCTTCGCTCCACGGCTTCTACTACAAACCGCGTGTCTGTAAGAAGTTTCTCGCCGAGCATTCCCGCGGACTGATCGGTCTTTCCGGCTGCCTGAAAGGCGAAGTGGCCGAGCGCCTGATGGAGTCCAACTACGACGCAGCCAGAAACGCCGCTGCCGGCTACCGCGACATTTTCGGCAAAGACAATTTCTTTCTCGAGATTCAAGACCAGGGTCTGGCTATGGAGCATCGCATCCATCCCGGGCTCTTTCAGCTCGAAAAAGACCTCGGCCTGCCGCTCGTCGCCACCAACGACAGCCACTATCTCTGCGAGGATGACGCCCATGCGCAGGACGTCATGCTCTGCATCCAGACCGGCAAGTCTATCCACGACACGGCCCGGATGAAGTTCGACGGCAACCAGTTTTTCGTCAAGAGCCACGACGAAATGCTGCGAGTTTTCAAAGATTCTCCGCAAGTGCTGAGCCGCACGCTCGACATCGCAGAGCGCTGCAGCCTGCGCCTGGAAAAGATCGCCAATCCGTTCCCTGATTTCGATGTCCCCGCCGGCTACACCCTCGACAGTTACTTCGCCCACATTACCCGCGAGGGTTTCGCGCGCCGCATGGAGTCGCTCCGCGCCGCGCGCGATCAGGGCAAACTCAAACACAGCCTCTCTGAGTATGAGCAGCGCCTCGAGCGCGAGATCGGCATCATCCAGCAGATGCAGTTCCCGGGCTATTTCCTGATTGTCTGGGATTTCATCCGCTACGCCAAAGAACGCGACATTCCGGTTGGGCCTGGCCGCGGATCGGCCGCCGGTTCGCTGGTTTCCTATTCCATGGGAATCACCGACATGGACCCGCTGCAGCACGAGTTGCTGTTTGAGCGCTTTCTGAACCCCGAGCGCATCTCCATGCCCGACATCGACATCGATTTCTGCATGAACCGGCGCGGCGAGGTCATCGACTACGTCACTCGCAAATATGGCCGCGAGAACGTAGCGCAGATCATCACCTTCGGCACCATGGCGGCAAAGGCAGCCATCAAAGACGTTGGTCGCGCCATGGACATCCCTTACGCCGACGTGGACCGCATCGCCAAGATGGTGCCGGCTCAGCTCAACATAACGCTCGACCAAGCCCTGAAAGATTCGCCGCAGTTGAGTGACGCCTACGCGAACAACCCGCAGATCAAGGAACTCCTCGATACCGCGCGCAAGCTGGAAGGCATGGTCCGCAACTCAGGCGTGCACGCCGCCGGGGTTGTGATCGCTCCGCGTCCGCTGACCGAACTGGTGCCGCTGCACAAGACCAAGAACGACGAAATCGTGACCGCCTTCGACATGGTAGCCATCGAAAAGATGGGCCTGTTGAAGATGGATTTTCTCGGCTTGACCACGCTCACCATTCTCACCGATGCGCTCAAGCTGATCCAGCAAACCCAGGGCGTGACGCTCACCCTCGAAGACCTTCCTCTCGATGACAAACAGACCTACGAAAAGGTTTTCCACACCGGCCTGACCTCCGGCGTGTTCCAGTTCGAATCCAACGGCATGCGCGATGTGTTGCGCAAGTATCAGCCCAACATGCTCGAAGACCTTACCGCGCTGAACGCCCTCTACCGCCCTGGCCCGATCCAAGGCGGCATGATTGACGACTTCGTGGATCGCAAGCACGGCCGCAAGAAGGTCGAGTACGAACTGCCCGAACTGAAAGAGATTCTCGAAGAGACGCTGGGCGTCATCGTCTATCAGGAACAGGTGATGCAAATCGCCAACCGCCTCGCCGGTTACTCTCTCGGTGAAGCCGACCTGCTGCGCCGCGCCATGGGCAAGAAAAAACCCGAAGAGATGGCCCAGCAGCGCGAGCGCTTCGTTCACGGCGCGCTCGAACGCAAATATCCGCAGAAGAAGATCGAAAAAATATTCGATCTCATGGCCCAGTTCGCCGGCTATGGATTCAATAAATCCCACTCCGCCGCTTACGCGCTTCTCGCCTACGAGACCGCCTATCTCAAGACGCACTATCCGGTCGAATTCATGGCCGCGCTGCTCACCTCCGTCACGGGCAGCACCGATAACGTGGTCAAGTACATCAACGAATGCCGAGAGATGGCCATTCCCGTCGAAGCGCCCGACGTCAACGTGTCTGACGCGAACTTCACGCCGCATGGCAACGCCATCCGCTTCGGTCTGGCAGCCGTCAAGAACGTGGGCGGCAATGCCATCGAGTCAATCCTCGCGGCCCGCAAGAAACTGGGCCGCTTCCGCTCCATTTACCAGTTCTGCGAAAACGTGGACTTGCGCCTGCTCAACAAACGCGTGCTCGAATCTCTCATTAAGAGCGGCGCCATGGACTCCATGGGCCGGCGCTCGCAGTTAATGGAAATCCTCGACAAAGCCATGGAGCGTGCCCAGAAAGCGCAGCGCGACGCGGAATCGGGCCAGCACGGACTGTTTGGCGTGTTTCAGCAGGAAGACGAAAATGCCGGCAATCAGCAGTTGCCCAACGCTCCCGACTGGGACGAGCACACGCGCCTCACCGCCGAAAAAGAAATCCTCGGCTTCTTCATCAGCGGCCACCCGCTCGAAAAATATCGCGACAAGCTTCAGGACCTGCAAGCCCTAACCACGCAGGAAATCGCTGCCCTCACCAAGTCCACAGGCAAAGACGAGACAGTTCTCACCGCCGGCATCATCGCCAACCTGCGGGTGTTGAAATCCAAACGCGGTGATTTCTACGCCCAGGCCATGCTTGAAGACATGCTGGGCTCGGTCGACATGATCGTTTTCCCCGAGGCGTACAAGAAACTCCAGGAGAAAGTGAAGCTCGAAGTGCCGGTGCTGGTGCGCTGCGGCGTCCGCATCGAGGAAGGCGCAAACCCAAAAATTACGGCGGCCGAAATCGTTCCCATTGAAGACGCTCGCGTGCCGCTTCCCAACGCAATCCGCATCCGCGTGCCCGCCGAAACCGCAACCTCCGCCACCGTCGACGATCTCCACGCCCTGTTCGTTCAGCGCAAAGGCAACGCCCGCGTTCTGTTCGATATTGAGCGTCAGGGAGATTTCATGGTTGTGATGGAGGCCGAAGGCTATAATGTGTTGCCGGATCGCGACTTCATGGCCAAAGTGGAGCTGCTGTGCGGGCGAGGGAGCGTTCGGGTCATCAGTTAGTCGCAGTCCAAGAGAACAATGTCCGAGACCGCAAAGCAGGAACTGGCGCAGATCGAGCAGCAAATCGCGACCCTGTCGCCCGGCGCCGATACGAGCGACGAAGTCCGGCAGCAACTGATCCAACTGCAGGAGCGGGTTGAGACCCTTCGCCGCCAGATGGAGCGCGGCAGCGCCATGCAGCGCACCGAACTGGCGCGGCACATGCAGCGACCCCATATGCTGGATTACATCGAGCGCATCTTCACCGACTGGAGCGAGATTCACGGCGATCGTCGCTTTGGCGACGATCCCGCCATGGTCTGCGGCTTGGCGCGGTTTCACGGCGACGAAGTCATGGTCATAGGTACAGAAAAAGGCCGCGACACCAAACAGCGCATGAGCCGCAATTTTGGCCTGCCCAATCCCGAGGGTTACCGAAAAGCCGTCCGCGCCATGAAGATCGCGGAAAAATTCTCCCGCCCCGTCATCTCGCTCGTGGATGTCACCGGTGCCAACCCCGGCGTCGGTGCCGAAGAGCGTGGCCAGGCGGAAGCCATCGCCTACAACTTGCGCGAGATGGCTCGCCTCCGGGTTCCGATCATCGCCGCTATCACCGGTGAAGGCGGTAGCGGCGGCGCGCTCGCTATCGCCGTTGCGGATCGCGTCCTCATCATGGAAAACGCCGTCTACTCGGTCATTTCCCCGGAAGGTTGCGCTTCCATCATGTGGCGGGACGCTACCAAGAAGGAACTTGCCGCCGAGGCCATGCGCATCACCGCCCCAGATCTGTCGGAACTCGGCATCGTCGACGACATTATTCCCGAGCCGGAAGGCGGCGCTCACAACGATCCCGACGCCGCCGCCCAGTTTCTGGATGCCGCACTGCAACAGCATTTCGCCAGCCTGAAACACGTGCCCATTGAGCGGTTGCTCGAAGACCGCTACCAGAAGTTCCGCACCATGGCGCGCTACTTTCAGGTCGCCGCCTAGAACCCGCCTCATCACTTCCGTGCCCGAAGCCGGAGTGCCAAAGTGCTCTATAATAAGGTGTTTCGTCCAAGTAGGGCGCAGAGTGCAGCCCTGTTTTTCAGGAAGGCGGAGAGGATGTCTTCAACCGAAGTAGGGCCCCGATCGTCGGCCGGTGAGTCGGGGCAGGCGCGCGTCGTCAACGATTTAAGCATTCAGGTTGCAACCGTCAACGGTTCCGGTTCGCAAAGCTCCAACACCGTGCTGCTGCGCAGCATCTTTCAGATGGGCGTGCCCGTCTCCGGCAAGAACCTTTTTCCCTCCAATATTGCCGGCCTGCCCACTTGGTTCACGATTCGCGCGAACAAGGACGAATACGTAGCGCGCAAGAAGGAAATCGATTTTCTCGTCGCCATGAACCCGGAGACGGCCCGGGAGGATGTTCTGTCGCTGCCCGCTGGCGCCTGTGCTCTCTATGACGAGCCGCTCGCCCTGCACTCTCTGCGCAGCGATCTTATTTTCTATTCCGTTCCCTTCGACAAGTTGGTCGCTGCCATCGGCGTTGAGGCCAAACTCCGCAAACTAGTCCGCAATATGGTTTATGTAGGTGTGGTCGCAAATTTGCTTGAGATTGACATGGCAGAAGTGAAGAAGGCCATAGCTAAGCAATTTGCGTCCAAAGCCAAGGCCGCGGCCCTTAACCTGGCCGCAGCCCAGGCCGGCTTCGATTATGCACAATCCAGTCTGCGCAAGCACGACCGCTTCTACGTGCAGCGGATGGACAAGACCGCCGGCAAGATCGTGGTCGACGGCAACTCCGCCGCGGCCCTGGGCTGCATGTTTGCCGGCGTCACCGTCGTTACGTGGTATCCCATTACGCCGTCCTCGTCGCTGGTCGAAACTCTCATCGACTATCTGCGCGAGTATCGCATCGGCCCAGACGGTAAAGCCACTTTCGCAGTGGTGCAGGCCGAGGACGAACTCGCCGCCATCGGCATGGTCGTCGGCGCCGGCTGGGCGGGAGCGCGCAGCATGACTTCCAGTTCGGGCCCCGGAATTTCCCTGATGGCCGAGTTCGTCGGCCTCGCCTACTACGCCGAAATCCCAGCCGTCATCTGGGACATCCAGCGCGTCGGCCCATCCACCGGTCTGCCCACGCGCACCCAGCAGTCCGATCTCTCTTTCGTGGCCACGCTTTCCCACGGCGACACCAAACACATCATGCTGCTCCCCGCGTCTGTGGCGGAATGTTTCTCCATGGCGCAGGATGCGTTCAATCTCTCCGAGCAGTTCCAGACCCCGGTGTTCGTCATGTCCGATCTCGACCTCGGCATGAACAACTGGATGTCGGATCCTTTCGTCTATCCCACCGAGCCGATGCGCCGCGGCAAAGTACTGAGCAAAGAAGAGCTCGATCGCGCCGGCAAGTTTTTCCGCTACAAAGACGCCGACGGCGACGGCGTCGGCTACCGCACGCTCCCGGGTACCGATCATCCCGCGGCCGCCTACTTCACCCGCGGCAGTGGACACAACGAGAGTGCGCAATACAGCGAACGCCCCGACGACTACGCCAACAACATGGAGCGGCTGAACCGCAAGTTCAACGCCGCCCGGGCCGCCGTCCCGCGTCCGGAAGTCATCAAGGCCCCGAACAGCAAGATCGGCATTCTCGCCTTCGGTACGTCTCATTGGGCCATCGTCGAAAGCCGTGACCAGCTTCGCGACGAATACAAAATCGAAACCAGCTACCTCCGCCTGCGCGCTTATCCCTTCACCCGCGAAGTGCATGACTTTATCGAGCAGCACGACCGCGTCTACGTCGTCGAGCAGAATCGCGACGCGCAGATGCTCGGCCTGCTCAAACTCGACGTCCGGCCCGAACTGGTGACGCGCCTGCGCAGCATCAGCTACAGCAACGGACTGCCCCTCGATGCGCGCTCGGTCACCGACGCACTCACCACCATGGAAGGCAAATAGTTTCTATGAGCACTCAACCCACCCCGCCCGGCCCTAAAACAAATCGCATCGGCCTCACCGTCATCGACTACAAAGGCGGCAAGACGACGCTCTGTGCCGGCTGCGGCCACAACGCGATCTCTGAGCGCATTGTCGAAGCCATGTACGAAATGGGTGTCCAGCCCGAGCGCCTCGCCAAACTCAGCGGCATTGGCTGCTCGTCGAAAACTCCGGCCTATTTCATGAACCGGTCGCACAGCTTCAACTCCGTGCATGGACGCATGCCGTCGGTCGCCGAAGGCACGCTGCTCGCCAACCACACCTTGATGGCCCTCGGCATCAGCGGCGACGGCGACACGGCTTCCATCGGCATCGGCCAGTTCACGCATCTCATGCGGCGCAACCTGCCCATGATCTACATCATCGAAGACAACGGCGTCTACGGGCTCACCAAAGGCCAGTTCTCCGCCACTGCCGACGTCGGCTCGAAACTCAAATCCGGCGTAGTCAACGAACTTCCGCCTATCGATACCTGCTCTCTCGCCATCCAGATGGGCGCCACCTTCGTCGGCCGCTCGTTCTCCGGCGATAAGAAGCAGCTCCTCGCCATGCTCAAGGCCGCAATCGCCCACCGCGGCACCGTCATGCTCGACGTGATTTCTCCCTGCGTCACGTTTAATGATCACGACGGGTCGACCAAGTCCTACAAATACGTCCAGGCCCACGAAGAACTCCTGCAGGAAGTCAACTTCGTCCCTTTCTTCGAAGACATTTCTGTCGAGTACGATGCCGGCAGCACCGTGGATGTGACGATGCACGACGGCTCCCGCCTGCGCCTGCGCAAACTTGAAGAAGACTACGACCCGACCAGCAAGATTCAGTCGATCACGCGTCTAGCCGAAGCCCAGGAAAAAGGCGAGATCCTTACCGGCCTGTTCTACGTCAACACCCATACGCCCACGCTCATCGATCACCTCAACCTGACCGATGCTCCTCTAGCCACGCTTCCCGAATCCCTGGTCAGGCCGGGCAGGGAAGTGCTTGAAGCAGTCATGGAAGAATTGCGCTAAACTCGCCCTGTCATCCTGAGCGCGGTGGCGGTTCCGCCGAGGCGATCCGCTACTGACTAGAAGGGTCCCTTCGTGCTTTGCGGCCCCGACCTAAGGAGGAATAGCCGTCGGACCCGCATAGGAACCAATCTGGTCTACACCCGGCCCTAAAGACTCGACCACTCCCCAATCCCCTGGCGCTAAACTTGTCGGCGAGGCCCAAAAGCCATCAGGAGGAAAACCATGAATCGCACCATACTGATCTTCGCCGCGACCGCAATTCTTGCGGCTTCCATGTCTGCCCAGCAGGGAAGCGCCCCCGCCCCGGCAGCTCCGGCCGCCCCAGCCGCATCAGCCCCGCCGGCCCCTGAGAAGGGTGCGGCCAAGCACTCCGGCAAGCACCATCACCATCACAGAAAGCACCCAAAGACTTCCTAGGCCATCAAACAACCCTTGTCATCCTGAGCGCAGCGAAGGACGTATGCAAGTGGTCGCCGCTGCGCTCAGCTCCGTCCAGCGCAGTCGGTACAATCCCGAAGCCTTGTTTCTCGGGTCGCAGGCTGGCGAAGAAACCCGTCTTTGGGTGACGCAGCGCCTCAGCGCTGTAATAGTAAGCTATCGGGATACCGGGGCCTTCAGCCCCTGATGTGCTTGGATCGCACAGCGGACAACAGGCCAAGGAAATGAACTATTCCTTCGTCGGCCCCAACCCCTTGCGCAGCCGCTCTTTCGCCTGCAGCGCCTCGTTCGTCCGCGGATAGCGCTGGATCAGCTTCTGCAATTCAGCCTTCCCCTCATCTGCTTTCCCCAGTTCAAGCAGTGCATAGCCTTTCTTCAACTGCGCCGTTGCCGCTTTGTTTCCGCTGGGAAAGTTCTGGAGTACTTGATCGTAGTTCGGGATCGCCGCCGCATAGCTGCCGGCGCGGAACTGCAGCTCGCCCATATAGAAATAGCTGTTCCCCGCGAGGTCCGTGTTCGGATAGAACTTGATGTAGTCGGAAAATTCCTGCGTCGCCAGATCGTTCTTGCCGCCGTTATAGTCGCGCAGCGCGTTGTTGTAGAGCACATCCGGCGGCGGCGCCTGCGCCATGGCCTGTTGCGCCGCAGTCTGCTGTGACTGCTGCGCCGCCAGGCTCTGCTGCGATGCCTGCATGTCTTCCAGTTGCTTGCTCACTTTTGCCAGGCGCACCTTCAGTTCGTCCATGGTGTCGTTGAGCGACTGGATCTGCCCCGAAACCTGGTCTACTTTGCCCGACGAGTCACCCTGCTGTTTCTGGATCGACGCCTGCAGCGCGACCACCGCGGCTGTGGCCTTGTTCACCGCATCGGTGTCCTGCTCCACCAGTGTCTTCATCGAGCCCATGCGCTCGTCGAAGCTGCGCTGCATCGCGATCATCTGTTGCTGCAGTTGCTGCACCTGGGTTTGCAGCTCCACGATTTCCTTGTTCGCGCCCCACGCCGGAGTCACGCTGACGGTCAGGATGGAAAACAATGCCAGAATCGCCGAAAAACGTTGCAGTGTCATGAGAGTGTCCCCGAGATGGATTTCCGTTCCCCGCATTGGGCGCGGGTCGTCTCGCCTGGCCTTGCAGCTACACGGGGAGGGCGCGCACACGCGCCCATCCCCGCCCGTGCCTGAGTCCTTCCAGCCCTACTTCTGGTAAACAAAATGCCCGCGCCGGTTCTGCTGCCAGCAGGCTTCCGTCGATTCGCTGCAGAACTGTTTCTCCTTGCCATAGCTGATGGTCTTGATGCGCGCCCCGCTGATTCCCGCCTGCACCAGCGCGCTCTTCGCCGTGTTGGCCCGCCGGTCGCCGAGCGCGATGTTGTAGTCGGTCGATCCCCGCTCGTCGCAATAGCCTTCAATCGTGAAGTTGATGTTGTTGTGCTGCGTCAGAAATGCGGTGTCCGCCTGCACCGACGCCTGCTGGTCCGGCCGGATGTCCGCCTTGTCGTAGTCGAAATACACGTCCTTCACGCTGCTTTCGAACATCTGTTCCTCGGTCGCGCTCGGCGGCGGCGGAGCGGCCTGTGCAACCGGCGCGCTCACCGTCAGCCGCGCGGTCGCCTCTTGCGTGCCTCCCGCGCCCTTCGCCACCAAGTGGTATGTGGTCGATTCCGCCGGGCTCACCTGCTGCGATCCCGACGCCTGCACCGCGCCGATTCCGTCGATGCTTACGTCGGTAGCGTTAGAAGTCTGCCACGTCAGCGCCGCCGACTGCCCTTGCGTCACCGCATTCGGACTCACCGACAGCGAGGCCGTCGGAGCCGGCGGTGCCGGTGGTGGCGGAGTAGGTGGCGGTGGGACCGGCTTCTTGGCGCACGCGCTCGCCAGGCAGATGCTCGCCAATGCTAGAGTCAACAGACTGTTTCTCACGGATTGTTCTTTCACGATGCTCCTCCCGATTTCCCTACTGAAAAGTATTATTTCGAACTCCAGTTGGGCTGCGAATTGCGACCGCTGAACGTCAATTGGCGCGCTTTGGTTCCGTCTGCCAGCATCATCCAGATCTGGTCCGTGCCTGAACGGCTCGATTGAAACACCAGGTGCCGTCCGTCCGGCGACCACGACGGCGAATCGTTCTTGCCTCCGTCATGCGTCAACTGCACCCACTGCTTGCTGGCGATGTCCATCAGATAAATGTCGCGCGAACCCGGTTCCCCGGCGCCATATTTGCGCACCCACGCCAGCGCCAGAAATTGCCCGTTCGGCGACCATGTCGGCGACACTGCATAGCCCTGGTCCGTCATGCGCTGCACATTCGTACCGTCCGCGCCCATGGTATAAATCTGCGGCAGCCCGGTCTCGCCGCTCACAAATGCCACTTGCGCGCTGGTCTTCGGGTTCCACACTGGCGACACGTCCGGCCCGCGGTCGGTGCTGATGCGACGCAGGTTGCTGCCGCTCACATCGGCCATATAAATATTCGGCTCGCCCGCCCGCGAAGACGAAAACGCCAGCTTGGTCCCATCCGGAGACCACGCCGGTGAAAGATTGGTCCCGCCAAAGTGGGGAAATGCAACCAGGCGGTCCAGGTCGAGCGAGTAGAGGAAAATTTCCCATCCGGTTTTGGTCAGGGCACTGAATGCGACCCGCGCCCCATCGGGCGAAACCTTCGGCGACAGCGAAATCGACCCCAGATGCGTGACCTGCTTCTGGTTCGACCCGTCATAATCCATAACCCAGACTTCCTTGCGGGAGTTGCGGTCGCTGACGAAAAATATTTTACTTTCGCAAATTCCCGGGATGCCCCCACCCAGTCGCAGAATAATTTCGTCCGCAAATTTGTGCGCCGTTAGTCGCGCCCCTTCCGTCGTCGCGCGATCGGTGTACTGCTTGCCCAGCACCAGCGGCGAAGCCGTGTTCTTCACGTCGGTCAGCCATCCCGAAACCGACAGCGTTCCTCCACCCGCGCCCAGCGTCCCATAAGCCAGCATGCCCGCATTCGGCGGCGGCGCGCTCCAGGCCTGCAGCGTTACATCGGTCGGCGACCCCGGCACCTGCAGCGGATAGAAACTTTTCGACACCAGCTCCACCACGCCGGAACTGTCCAGATCGTTCCACAGTGTGTCGTTGAATACCTTCAGCAGTTCGGCGGTGGCAGCATCGCTGCCCGTCGGCTTGAAATCCGAAACCGCCAGCCGTACCTTGTCCACGCCCAGGCTGGTTCCCGTGCGCACCCAGTCCTGCGCCGCGGCAGATGCGCAGAGCAGAATCGCAACCGCCAATGCAGCAGCACAACGCTCGCCCGGCAACCTTCGTGATACTTCGTGTCCTTCGTGCTTCATCGCTTTTTCTCTCGCAAGCAGTCCTTCGTGAAACTTTGCGCCCTTCGTGGTGATTGCGTTTTGCTCATGTCACTTCTTGCTGTAATCAAACCAATACTCCACGGCGATCTTGCTGCCCGAGTAATCCGGCGGCAGCCCGCCGAAGGTGTCAATCCTCTGCAATGCCCGCACCGCGGAAACATCCAGCGATGGCACTCCGCTCGATTGCTCCACCTGCACGTCGTAAGGGTGCCCGTCGCGCGCAATGTTGAACGTGATGTACACCCGCGATGCCGAGTGGATGCTCGAGTCCACCTCATAACGCAGCCAGTTCTCGGAAATCTTCCGCGACATGGCCTGCACATACCAAGCATATTTGGTGCCGAAATCGCCGTTTCCGTTGATTCCGAATCCACCTTTCGCGCCCCCCGCGGCAAATGTCCCATACGGACCGCTCACCGGGCCACCCTCGCCGAACGCCACCTGGTTCGTCGGTTCAGGCTCGGGTTGCGGCTTGTTCTGCTTCGACTCCGTCGTCTTCGGCTTGATCTTCGCGTTCTTTCCCGCAATCGGGATCGCGTCGGGCTCCTTCACTTCCGCTTTCGGTTCCGACTTCGTCAGCCCCTTCGACTCGTTCGCCAGCACATTCTCGGTCTGCGCCGGCGTAACCGGCAGCGGCACCGAACTCACCAGCGTCGCTCCAATCGCATCGCCGCCGCCGCCCGTGCCCCAGCCCTCGCCGCGCTTTTCATTCAACAAAAAGGCGTAGAGCACCAGCGATCCGGCCACCGCCAGATGGAATCCCGCCGACCATACCAGGGCGCGTCCCCAGCGGTCGTGCTCGAAAAAAATCTCAGCGCTGCCCGCCATTCTGCTCCAGAGGTTGCGTCACAATGCTCACGTTGGTAATGCCTGACCGCTTCACTTCATCCATTACCGAAGCGAACGCGCCGAACGGAACATTCTCGTCCGCCCGCACAAACACAAACTGATTGCGCGGGTCGCGGATCTTCTGCCGGAGCTTCGCCCCGATTTCGTTGATGTTCACCGTGTCGTTCCCCAGAAACACCCGCTGGTCCTTATTGATCGTGATCACGGTCCGCTCTTCCGTGATCTCTTTCACCGTACGCGTTTTCGGTACGTTCACCTCAATGCCCGACTGCAGCACCGGCGCCGTCACCATAAAAATAATCAGCAGCACCAGCACCACGTCCACAAGCGGAGTGATGTTGATATCGGCCAGCGCCGTTTGCGTCCGTCCGTTGTTGGCCGTGAAGGCCATCAGCGCCCCGCTCCCGCCGGCATCGACTCCACCGCGTTCAGCATCTCCAGCGTAAAATCGTCGCCCCGCGATGCGAACTCGCGAATCGAACTCACGATCAAATTGTAGGCAATGACCGCTGGAATCGCCGCCGCGAGGCCCGCTGCCGTCGTAATCAGCGCCTCAGAAATTCCTGGCGCGACCGCCCGCAGAGTCGCCGCTCCCGCCGTGCCCAACCCATGGAACGCGTCAATGATGCCCCACACCGTGCCGAACAGCCCGATAAACGGTGTCACCGCGGCCGTAATCGCCAGCCACGGCACATTTCTCTCAAGCCGCGAGATCTCCTCTGACGCTCCGATCTGCATGCCCCGCTGCACCGCCGTCGCATTCCGCAGTCCGCCACCGGCCAGTAACTGCCGCTTGTATTCCTCGTATCCGCCCTCAAACACGCCCACCAGCGGACTTGGCTTGAATTGGTCAGCCACCGCCGCCATGTCCTGCAAGCGCTGCGCTTTGCGGAACGCGCGCACGAACCGCCCACTCTGCGTCCGCGCTCGCCGCAACAGGGTCCATTTGGTCAGGATGATCGCCCAGGAAATCAGGCTGAATGCAAGCAGGATCGCCAGCACCAGCTTCGCGATCGCTCCGGTGTTCGAAATCATGTCTACGATTTCGCCACCGATGAAAAATGCCAGCCTACTCGTCAAGTGCATGGTTTTTAGGGGTTTGCCTACCGCGATTATAGATGACCTTGCAGCCCTCACAGTTGGCTCATCAGTGCAGCACGTACCGTATCGGTCAACGGAAATTGAAACGAGGGCCCCCGCGCCCAATGCCGAGAGGCCAAGCCTGTGACCCTGATCCGTAAGTATTCGTGAAATCCGCGCCCAGTTTTTGCTCGGCTTCATGCTATTCTTCGCTCAGTCCACCCGGGAGAAGCCGTGCTCGCCGAACTCCGCCTGGAGAACTACGCTGTCATCGACAACGCGGTGGTCGAGTTCGCCCCCGGCCTCAACCTGCTCACCGGAGAAACCGGCGCCGGCAAATCCATCCTGATGGACGCTCTGGCTCTCCTGCTGGGCGACAAAGCTTCCGCCGACGTCATTCGTACCGGCGCGGAAAAAGCCGTCGTCTCCGCCGTTTTCGAGACCGAAGGCCCCGCGCAGTCCGCCATCGAGCGCGTCCTTGAAGAAAACGGTCTCGACGAGTCCGGCGACAGTTCGCTCATCCTGCGCCGCGAAGTCGCTCTCGGCGGCAAGAGCCGCGTCTTCGTGAATAACCAGCCCGCCACCGTCGGCGCGCTGCGCCAACTCGCCCGGCATCTCGCCACGATCCACGCCCAGAGTGAAACCCTCGCCGCGTTCGATGGCCCCATGCGCCTGCGCATGGTCGATGCTTTCGCCAGCCTCCCAACCGATTCCGTCGCCGAAGCCTTCGACCTCTGGCGCGGCCTCCAGTCGCGCATCGCCGACCTAGAAAAAAACGAGCAGGACAAGCTCCGCCTCCTCGATCTCTGGAAATTTCAGCAAAAAGAAATTGCCTCGGCCCGCATTCAGCCGGAGGAAGACGATCATCTCGAAGCCGAGAAGCGCGTCCTCGCCAACGCCGAGCGCATTTACAACGCCGCCATGAATGCCTTCGATCTGCTTTATGAGGGCAACAATTCAACTGCCTCCACTCTCCGCGCCGCGCAAAAACAGGTCGAAGATCTCGTTCGCTACGAACCCAAATTTCACGAAGCGCTCGCCGCCATCGACACTGCGCGCATCAACGTCGAAGATGTCGGCGCGACCCTTCGCGATTATGCCGGCGGCATTCAGGCCTCTCCCGAGCGTCTCGCGCAGATCGAAGACCGCCTCGCCCTGCTCGATGGCCTAAAGCGCAAGTACGGCCCGGAACTCGAACAGGTGATCGAGTTCGGCGCGACGGTGGAACAGAGACTTGCCGAAGTCGAAAACCGCGACGAGATTCTGCGTCAGCTCCGCACCGAACTCGCGAAGGCCGCCGAAGCCTATGTTCACGAAGCCCGCGTGCTCTCCCGTAAACGCCGCGACGCTGCCACCCGTCTGCAAAAGCGCGTCGAGTCCGAAATCAACGACCTCGCCATGAAATCCCGCTTTCAGATTGAAGTCACCAGTTCCGAGCAGGACTCCGACTGGACTGCCTCCGGCTTCGACCAGGTCGCTTACATGATTGCCACCAACCCCGGCGAACCCCTGCGCCGTCTCGAGCACATCGCTTCCGGCGGCGAACTTTCGCGCGTCATGCTGGCCCTCAAAGCCAGCGTGGAAGCCGGAAAGCCCGTCGAGCCGCGGGCGCCCTCGTCCGCTAAAGCCGCAGGCTCACGCCCCACCGCCCAGCGCACCCTCGTCTTCGACGAAATCGACATCGGCATCGGAGGCCGCGCCGCCGAGGCGGTCGGCCGCAAACTCAAAGCCCTCGCCGCCCGCAACCAGGTGCTCTGCGTCACTCACCTCGCCCAGATCGCCACCTTCGCCGACCATCACTACGTCATCGAAAAAAAGGAATCCCATAACCGCACGCGCACCGGTATCCGCCGCGTCACCGGCGCCGAGCGCACCGAAGAAGTTGCCCGCATGCTAAGCGGCGCCAAGCTCAGCGAAGCCTCCCGCAAACACGCCGAAGACATGATCAAAGCCAACGCGTAAGACCGCCCCCCGGGACTTCGACTTGACAATTTGCCCCATATTAGCTAACCTCAATTAGCTAATATGGAAACGATCACGATCCACAAAGCTAAGACTCAGCTCTCGCGCTTGATTGAGAAGGCCTGTCAGGGCGAGGAGATCATCATCGCTCGCGGGAAGAACCCGGTCGTGCGCCTCGTTGCAATCGAAGCGAACTCCGGCAAGCGCAAGCCGGGCGCATGGAAGGGCAAAATCCACGTCGGGCCAGAGTTCTTCCTGCCGCTGCCCACGGATGAACTAGAAGGCTGGGAGTGAACCTCCCGTGCGCCTCCTGCTCGATACCCATACACTGATCTGGTGGATGACGGAAGATACTCGTCTTTCAAAGTCTGCCAACGCACTCATCGAGCAGAAAAACAACGCACCGGTCGCAAGTGTGGCCTCTGCGTGGGAGATCGCTACCAAAGTTCGACTGGGCAGGCTGCCTACCGCGGCGCATCTGGCGCAGAATTTTGTTACCGACCTGACCCGCGAGGGCATCGAGATTCTTCCTATCAGCGCAACTCATGGAATTCTGGCCGGATCACTGCCCGGCCCCCACAAAGACCCTTTCGACCGGATGCTCCTTGCCCAGGCGCTGATTGAGAACGTGGCAATCGTGAGTAATGACAAGGCTCTGGACGGCTACCATGTGAAGCGAATCTGGTAACTGAACCCCATTCACCTCCCATTTCTCCCCGCCCACTGCTAATTCCCGCAGGTTCTTCGCCTTACATTGACCCCTACCCCTCATTCCAGTAGCCTAATAAGTACAGCCAGAATGGCGAAATTGTGTCCGGCGCAGCCTGTTCTCTGCGCTTTGACCAGACCCGCCCTGGCAACACCGACGGAGAAGGTTAACCCTTTGGCTAACAACAGCGAAAAGACGTTACTGCTTCTAAAACCCCGCGGGTTCTGTGCCGGCGTAGTTCGCGCCATCGACATCGTGCGCATCGCGCTCGAAGCGTTCGG
>Ga0209698_10000210_pt1 | contig 63444 bp, 59 predicted proteins | sample LitLauG_LLR_2012_FD_187203 | JGI IMG/M metagenome (GOLD analysis project Ga0209698, IMG submission 187203) | Freshwater sediment microbial communities from Pennsylvania, USA - Little Laurel Run_MetaG_LLR_2012 (SPAdes) (version 2) | ecosystem: Environmental > Aquatic > Freshwater > Creek >... | reverse complement strand
AGCCGAAGCCGAAGCGCGCTATTATGCGCAAATCGACGAGCCCGCCATGGCGGCGTGACTCAAACAAATTGGCCTCCGGCAAACCCGGGGCGGTTCAATGAGGGCCCTCACCAACTCCCGCCGCTCCTTGAAGTCGGATTTAATCTCCGCGAACCGGGTGACGCGATCGGTGATGCTGGCGTCGGTCACGGGTCCGACGTAGATTTGCCGCTTTTCGCCGGCGACCGTGCTGCGGAAGTGCCAATAGAGCCGCCCGCGCGAGCGCACGCGCACGAAGCGGCCTCGCTCATTGTAGAGCGCATCGAACTCCGCATCGAGGCAGCGCTGTAGCAGTTCGGCGAACATGGTCTGCGAGGCGAGAGACAGGTCAGCCAAGCGCGTTGTACCCTTTTCAGAATTTGGGGTACAATGCGTTGTTGTACCCTTTATTGCAAGAGGGGTACAACGTCACCGCTGGGACGAGCGTTTGTCGCTGCAAGCCGCTCGGCTCTCAGCCCGGCGGCGCCGCGAACAGGTCGCATCTATACCCCTCGGGGTCGGCGACGATGGCGTAGTGCTGGCCCCAGAACGCGTCCCATGGCTCCTTCACCACGCTTAGGGACGCCGCAGGCGGGCGCCTCGATAGAGCGCGGGGCCGTGCTTTGCCGATAGGGCCGCGCTCGCCGCGCGCGGCTATAGCGGGCGCCTCCGCGCGCAAAGCGCCTTCGTCCTCACGGCAATCAGACTCTGTAGCAATAGACCTGCGCGAGCTCGTTCGGCACGGTGAGGATGTCCCGGCACCCGGCGAAGCCCGCATCGCGGCCCAGCGCATGCCACGTCGCGGCCGTCTCGGGAAAATCGGCGGAGCGGATATGTTCGACCATCGCGCTCCATTCGTCCAGCGTCAATCCGCTCCACTGCGGCCGTAATTTTTCAAACCGCTTCAGCCAGCCAGCCCTGTCTTCGCCCTCATTGGTCGTCGGCTCCCAGATCACCAGAAGGCCGCCTTTTCCAAGCGCCGCGCGAAGCCGCCGCATGAACGGGAGCTTCTCGCCGCTGCGCAGATGGTGCAGCGATTGCCCGATCCAGACGACATCGACCGGCTCGCTCCAGGCCCTCACCGCATCGACGAAATCGCTGCGTTGCAACACCACCGGACAGTTTAACGCCTTGAGTTCTTCGGCCGCCAGATCGAGCGCCGATTCCGAAATATCGACGCCGTAATAGTGCGCGATGTTGGTTCCCTTAAGCGCCAGGCGAGTCCAGCTCGCATCCCCGCAGGCGATGTCCATCAGCCGGAACGGCTGCACCGCCTCGCGCATGAGAAGCCGTTGCAGGTGATCGTAGACTTCGACGTGAAACATGTAGTTCGCGCCGGTGATCTTGCGATAGGTCTGCCATTGCTGCAGAAAAATCTCCTGCGACGGCGTCTGTGCAGCCACTATGTCCCCGCGAAACTTCGCGCTTGCGACTGGCCACCTTACCACAATCTCGCTGCTTCGGCATCGTAAAAATTCGCCTCGGCTCTCAGCCCGGCAGCGCCGCGAACAGGTCGCATCTATACCCCTCGGGGTCGGCGACGATGGCGTAGCGCTGGCCCCAGAACGCGTCCCATGGCTCCTTCACCACGACAAAGCCCGCCGCCGCAATGTGTTGGCAGACCGCATCGACCTCAGCGGGGCTCTCGCATTTGATGGCGAAGGAAGAGTGCGTCGAGGGTTTGGGATCGGCGCCGAGAATGGTCTTGATCAACCCGGCGTCGTCGATCATCAGCCGCACTTCGCCGGGAGGCGTCGTCGCCTCAAGGTGTTTCGCATCCGCGGCGAAACGCGGGAAGGCAAATCCGAGCAGCTCGTAAAATTTCGCGCTTGCGGCGATGTTTGTGCTGGCTACGGCGACGGCGTCGATTTTCATCGCGATCCCCTGAATCTTGTAGCGCGCGAGCGCCGATCGCGCCTGGTCAAAACGCCGTGCTCGCCGCGCGCGGCTACAATTTCTAGTCCTGCGACCACGGCGAATGGCGCAGGAACGGCAGGCCGAGAAAATAGACCGCCACCGCGACAAAACCAGCCTTGACCCACATCCCCGCGTCGAGATGTTCGACGATGGCAAGACTGGCCAATGCGAACCACAATATCGTCACGATGATCGTCGCCACGCGCATTTTCACCACGCGCAGCGGATGGACGAACACCACCGGGGCGAACATCATCGCGGTGGCCGCCAGCAGCGCGATGGCGTTGATCAGCCAGGGCAGCCGCAGCACGAAGAGATAGAGCACGAAGACGTTCCACAACGCGGGAAAGCCGCGAAACCAGTTGTCCGTCGTCTTCATGCGCGTGTCGGCGAAATACATCGCCGAGGCGATGGTGACGATCAGGCCGATCCAGAACGCGACCACCGTCGGCATCAGATCGGAGCGCCACACCGCGACGACCGGCACGAGAACATAGGTGAGAAAATCGACGACGAGATCGAGGACATCGCCATTGATCCTCGCGGCCGTTTCCTTGACGCGGGCGGCGCGCGCCAGGGTTCCGTCAATGCCGTCAATGAACAGCGCCAGGCCGAGCCAGGCGAAACAGGCGGAAAAGTCGCGCTCGATCGCCGCGTAAAGCGCCAGCAGCGCCACCGCGCCGCCCGACGCGGTGAACATGTGAACAGAAAACCCCGCGGCGCGCTGCACCGGAATGGTCCTGTTCTCGATGGTCATCGCGCCTGTCTCCCCGCGGTCGCGCATTGTGCCGGAACGCCCCGGAGAGGCTCGCCTGGACGTTAGAAAGCACGCATGCGAGAATTGAGCAACGCTTGACTCCGCGCGAGCCTTCCGCAATCGGAAACCCTCCACAATGCATGCCGCCCCCCTGACCTGCGAAGCCCTTGTCGTCGGAGCCGGTCACGCCGGGCTCGCCGCCGCCATCGGCCTCGTCGATGCAGGCTTCGATACGATCATTTGCGGGACGCCGGAGCGGCTCGCGAACGGGCGCACGGTGGCGCTGCTCGACGCCTCTGTGCAATTGTTCAAGGCATTGGGCCTGTGGCCGGCCATCGAGCCGTTCGCCTCGCCGCTTTGCGGGTTGCGGCTGGTCGATGATGCCGGCTCGATCTTCAGCGCGGCGCCGGTCGAGTTTCGCGCCGCGGAAATAGGCCTTGAGGCGTTCGGCTGGAACATCGAGAACGCCGATCTCATCGACGCGCTGGGCGCCGGAGCAAGGCAGCGGGCGAACCTGCGCTGGATCGAGGACCGCATCGCTTCATGCGCGTTCGCGGCAGATGAAGCGCAAGCGCGCACCAGCGGCGATCTTGGGATCGCCGCCCGGCTGGCGGGCGCCGCGGACGGGCGCGCCTCGCCGATGCGTAAAAGCGCCGGCATCGGCGTCAGCGTGACGAAATACCCGCAACAAGCCTTGACGGCGATTCTCAGCCACTCGCGCCCGCATCGCGACTTTTCGACGGAGTTTCAGACCGCCGAAGGGCCGTTCACCCTCGTGCCGCTGCCCGGGCGGCCCGGCGCGCCGTTTCGCTCCAGTCTCGTCTGGGCGATGAGCGACCGGCAGGCCCGCCGCCGCGCTGTGCTCGACGATAAGGCGCTCGCTAGCGAAATCGAACGCCAATCCCTCTCGATGCTGGGCGAGATCGCGCTCGAGGGCGCCCGCGGGTTGTTCCCGGTCAGCCTGCAAAAGGCCGACGCGATGATCGCGCCGCGCCTCGCGCTGGTCGGCGATTCCGCTCACGCGCTGCCGCCGATCGGCGCACAAGGCCTGAATCTCGGCCTGCGCGACGGCGCCCATCTTGTTGAGGCGATTGCGGAAGCGCGCGCTCTCGGGACCGATATCGGCGGCTCTGGGATGCTGGAGCGCTACGCCAGCCTGCGCCGCCTCGATGTCGCGTTCCGCGCCGGCGCGGTCGACGCCTTCAACCGATCGCTATTGGCGCATTCGCCGGCGATCAATTTTCTGCGCGGGGCGGGGCTGACCGCCCTGGGCGCGATTGGCCCGTTGCGCCGCCTCGCGATGCGCGGCGGCATTGCGCCGCTGTTCTCGACGCCCGAAATTATGCGCGGCGCGCGATCGTCTTGAACACGTCGGGGTTGATCACGTTGATTGGCGCGCCTTTCGCGTAAGCGAGGATTTGATCGAAGATGTCGGCGAACTGCAGTTCGTATTCTTCGCGCGTGACGTAGCCGATATGCGGCGTCGCGACGACGTTCTCGAGCGCCAGGAGCGGATTGGCGGTATCGCGCATTGGCTCCTGCTCGAACACGTCGACGGCCGCATAGCCCGGTCGGCCGGCTCGCACCGCGTTTGCCAGTGCGCCGGGCTCGATCAGCGGCGCGCGGCTGGTGTTGACCAGCAGCGATGACGGCTTCATTCGCGCCAAATCCGCCGCCGTCACGATGCCGCGCGTGGCCTCGACAAGGCGCATGTGCAGGGAGACGACATCGCAGCCTTCGAAGAAGGCCTCGCGGCTCGCGGCGCTCGTCAGGCCGTCCGCGCGGGCTTGCGCCGCGGAAGTTTCGCGCGCCAGCACCTGCACGTTCATGCCGAAGGCCTTGGCATATCCCGCTATCACGCGGCCGATGCGTCCATAGCCGTAGATGCCCAATGTTTTGCCGTGCAGGGTCTGCCCGATGCCAATCTGCCAGTCGCCAGCCTTCAGCGCGGCCATTTGCTGCGGAATCTGCCGCATCGCCGCAAGCACCAGACCCCACGTCAGTTCGGCTGCCGCATAAGACGGCGTGTCGGCGTGCATGTTGGATGAAACAATCACGCCAAGGCGCGTGCACGCATCAATGTCGATATGCGGATAGACGCTGCGCTGGCTGATCAGCCGCAGCTGTGGCAGGCGCTCCAGCAAAGACGCCGCGACTTTCGTCCGCTCGCGGATCAGCACCAGTGCTTCGGCGTCGCCGATACGCGCCGCCAGCGCGTCGACATCCTGCACGTGATCGTTCCAGATCGTCACCTCGTGGCCCGAAAGTTTCCGGAAGCAGACAAGCGTGCGCAACGTGTCAAAATAATCATCGAGGATGGCGATCTTCATTGATCAGACCGGACTTTCAGAATCGCGACCGCGGTGTCGATCGCCTCTTTGAGAAATTCATCGACCGCCGCTTGCGGATCGCGCACCGCGTTGATCGTTCCGGCTGTCGCAATCGCGGCCGTAAATTCCAGCGTATGCCAATGGCCTAACGTCACAAGCTGCGGCAGTTGCGCCTTGTCCGGCGCGGGATAGAGCGAGACGTAAAAATATGGCTCGTCGTAATAATGATCGCCGGGAGAAAATCCAGCGCCGACGAACGCCGATTGACCGTCGGCGGGGAATGAAGTCAGCGTCGCGAGATCGAAATGATGCGGCCAGCAGCGCGGCGCCGGGGCTGGCAATTCCATTGCGGCGATCTGCTTGCATGCGCCCTGCAGCGCCGCGTCGGCATTGGCGAACCAGTCGGCGAGTTCGTCAAAGGCTTCGCGCGGAACCCCCGCGCCGTAGTCCGCGCCACTGCCGACAGGATGCGCCGGCATCGGATAAGGCGAGCCCGCATCGAGCTTGTCGGGATTGAGCCCCTTCGCCGTGATCTGTTCGCGCATCCATTGGCGAAGCTGCGCTTCGGTGCGGCCCTGCACCGGGCATGCGACGCGTCTTACGCGCTCGCCGGCCCCCATGAACACGAGCGCGAATTCGGCGATGTTCAATCCGACCCGCGAGCCATCCTGCAGGCGATGCGTCTCGAGCCCGCGAAGGTCGTCGCTCCAGCCCAGATTGGTGTGGCTGTCGTCAGGTTCATGCGGCAGGTAGGCCCGCGCCGCGCGCGCCAGCCATTGCAAGGCGTAATGCGCGTTGATGCGCGCCTCGCTCAGCGCGCGAAGGTCGACGCCACGCAGAGTCCGCCAGCCCGTTGATTGCATAATCGCCCCTCGAATCCTCGCGCCAGCCCATAGCACGACCACGATACTTTCTTGACAGCGCGCGCCGCGGCTGTTTCGCTGAAGCATTATTTCCAGCATCAATCCCTATAGCAGAATCGGCGGGGACTCGCGATGGCCGGGCAGGACAATTGGGTTGACGTTGGGTCATCGGAGGAAGTCAGCGCCACCTCGCTGCGCGCCATGAAAATCAGCGGCCAGGAGCTGGCGCTGTCCTGCGTCGACGGCAAGATCGGCGCGGTCTCCAACGCCTGCAACCATGCCGGCGGCCCGCTTGGCGAGGGGCGGCTCGAGGGCGACTATCTCGTCTGCCCCTGGCACAACTGGAAGTTCCACCGCTGCACCGGTCTGGGCGAGCCCGGCTTCGAGGCGGATGCTGTTCCCGCCTATCCCGTGCGCGAGGAGGCGGGGCGCGTGCTCGTCAACATCGGCGCCGGCACGCGCCGCACCAAGCTGCCGCATCCGCCGCATCCCGTGGGTCGCGAGGTCGTGCGCGCGCCCGGGCCGCTGCGCCTCGCCGGCATCAGCACCACGGCAATGGACGCGGGCCATCCACGCTTTTCCGGGTCCGATCATCTGCTCGGGCATGCGCTCAAAGAGGCCGCCGCGCTCGGCGCGGAGACGCGGATGATCAAGCTCAACGATCTGAAGTTCCGCGTCTGCGAGGGATACTATTCCAAGGCCGCGCGCGCCTGCACCTGGCCATGCTCGCTCACGCAGATGTACGCCGACGATCAGATGGACCAGGTGTACGAAGCGCTTGTCCACTGGGCCGACGCGATCATCGTCGCGACGCCGATCCGCTGGGGCGCGGCGTCGTCGCTGTATTTCAAGATGGCCGAGCGGCTGAACTGCGTGCAGAACGCGGTGACGATCAACAATCGCGTGCTGATCCGCAACAAGGTCGCCGGCTTTATCGTCGTCGGCGGTCAGGACAATATCCAGGCGGTCGCCGGCCAGATGCTGGGCTTCTTCGCCGAACTCGGATTCATCTTCCCACAATTCCCTTACATCGCCCATTCCCGAGGCTGGTCGCACGAGGACATGGAGCGCAACGTCGCGATCGTGCGCAATTCGACGGAGCTGGCGGAAGGCGCGCAGATGCTGGCGAAACGCTGCCTCGATCTCGCCCGCCATCTCATCGCGCAGGACGAAGCCGCGGCCGCGATCGAACGCGGCGGGCGCAAGGCGCACCCGGTCGCGCCGGCGGGGATGGGGACTATGGGGTGACGTGTAGCCGCGCGCGCCGAGCGCGGCCGGCGGGTCTGGCAAATGAAACCTGACGCCTGCCGCCCGCTAGAATGAGCGCGTTCTACCGTTCGCCAACATTAGCGATCGAGCGCAACGCGCTCTATCGCCGTAACGCGGGTTTGGCGCCATCCCGTAAACTCCCAACGCGAGGCCATTGCGCCGCAGGCCAATGAAGCGGCGGCGCGGAACAAATGGACAGCTACGCCTGTCGGGCCCATAACAAGTCGCCTGCTGCGCTTAAGGCGAAAAAAGGGAAGAAACGTCATGCCTACGCAGTCAGCCACGATCAGCGCCGCGGTCGGTACGCGCAACGGCGCCCAGCCGCTGCTAAACCGCAGCAACGATCTTGCGACAATCACCGCTCTGTTCGACTGCATCACCAGTCAAAACGGCGGCACGTCGGATGCTCCGGGGGTGTGGCCAACGGATCGAAGCGCCTTGATCGCCGCGGTCACCACGCAAATCGCGACTTTTCAGTCGTCGAATAATCTTCAAGTCGATTGGGCCATCGACCCGAGTGGCGGCGCCCTGCGGCTGATGTGTCGGCTCGCCGTCGCCCCGCCGCCGGCGGCGTATGTCGTCGCCCCGCCGGGAAACTATGAGCAGGATAACGTCGCGCGGTCGGTGTATTTTGCGTCGGTCTCCAGCATGCCCGGCACGGCTCCGCTCGCGCCGACTTACGCGCAAACCGTCTATTCGCGCCGGCTGGTTTCGGTCACTGGCTGCTCGATCAAATGGTTTGGGGTCGTTCTGCCGGCGTCAGTTGGCGCCTACGTACCGACGGCAACCCCGCACATATTTTTCACGCCGACTCCTGCTCAGGGCGGTTACGACGATTCGAACTACGATTCTTTTACTGGTTGGGGAAAACTGTGGAGTGACTATACCGATCGGATTGGCGGTCTGGTGTCCGCTTCCGGGGTCAATCAAATTCTTGTCATTCCCTTTTACAAGACAAGCCAGGCGTACGATTTGGGATCGTTCATGGTCGATTGGCGCGCGATCATAGCGGCGGTCATTGCGGCGGCGGTCAAGGACATCAACCCCTACTATCTCACCGGCGACTATTCGTTCGACTATTACTATTGTTCCAGTTTCAGCAATGGCATCGGCCCGCTTCGAAGATTCTATTCCGGTGCCCCGGGCGCTCAGGCGATGGCGACGAAATTGTATGATCTTGACGGCTCGGCGCAGACCGGCGGATCAAGCTGGCGCCCCTCCAATGGCGTCATCTATATCAATAGCGCGGCGCCAGCCGGCTCCAATCCCGCAGGCCCGTGCTGGTACGTCGGCGGACGCTGGGGCCTTTTCGACCAGACCTATGTGGGCGCGAGTCAGGATTCGCATCATCGCTGCGCGGCGCACCTTCTCTATCACGGGCTGTCGCAATACGGCAGTTAGCCGAGCGGTGGGTCGCTGAATCCTGTCTTTTCGCGTCCAATGCTGGTCCACCGCCGTGCATACGGCGTCCGCGGGACAAAGCGCCGCGTCGATCGAACGCGCCTGCCGCAAGGCGCACCCGGTCGCGCCGGCGGGGATTGGGGGATGGGGTGAGTTGTAGCCGCGCGCGCCGAGCGCGTAGGGCGCGCAGCGCCTTGTTCGAGATCGATCCACTCTTATCCAAAGCGCCCTAGCACGCGTTGCACCGTCTGTGAGTAGTTTCGAAGGTGGGGCAGATCGAGCCAAGGGCGTCGGCCATCGAACCTCGCGCCACAGGTCAAGTCTATCGAAACGTCGCGCTTTAGGACGTGCCGGGGACGAGCGAAATACTGGTCGTCGGCCTCCCCGGCATAGTTGTGCGCATAGAGGTGGCGGAGGTCTTCCAACTCCCCGAGGCTTCGACTGTCGCTATCGAGACATTGGGCCGCAAATTGTGCCGGCATACAACGCGCTTTACAGATTGGGCACTTTCGGGACGGTAGATCGGCTCTCTCGGAGAACCCATCGAGCGCAGCCCAAAAGCCTACCAGTCCGAGCCCGACCCAGAGCGGAATATCGAAACCTAGTGCGCCCGGCAATCGCGGCATCGTGACCGGCACGGCTTGCACGACGGCAGTTTGAATTGCCGGATTCTCTATGAAGTCGCACATCATCTCGATGCGCTTAACTATGCTAAGTGCCGGCCCCCTATTCATATCAGCCGTCATCTCGTCTCCTTGGCGAAGCGGTGAGGTTGCTAACCACGAGTCGCTTTCGCACGATGGCGATTCAGCCAAAGGCCGCAATCACCGTCTCGATAGGCAGAAACAGCGCGCGGCTGTCCGCCGGATGTTCAATGAACTCCGCGCAGGCTATATAGAAGCGCCTCGCTCGCTCGTCCTTCGCCTGGACCAGCACGGCGCCGATACCGATGCTCTGGGACGCGACAGCGATGCGGCGCAGGGCTTCCGACAGGATATCGGCGCCCAGGCCGCGGCCGGCATAGTCGCGGCTGACCGCCAGCCGGCCAATAACCGAGACCGGAATTGTATCGGGCGCATAACGCCGCAGCTTGCCCGCAGCGGCCGACCGTTCGACCGCCCCGGCGGAGATGCAGAAATAGGCGACGACCCGATTACCGTCGCAGACCACATAGGTTCGGGAAAACCGGCTCTCGTTCTTCAAGGCGCGCGGCTTCAGCCAGTCGTTTAGGACCGGCACGCCGCAATCGAAGGCCGCGACGTCATGGTTCGCGTTCAGGGGAACCGGGGCCGTTAGCTTCGTTTGCGGACGCCGCGGCTTGGGCGTCACGTTTCCCATGCCGGGACCCGGCGCAGCAGAGCCCGCAGCTTGGGTCCGGGCGCCGGAGGATTGTCAAGCGCGTGGACGAAGGCGTCGTATCGTTCCGAATCGAGCGCGAACAGGCGCTGATCCAACAGCACATCGATCGCGCGCGAGCGGGCGCTGTCGATCATGAACTCGGTTCGCGTCTTGCCCAAGGCGGCCGCCGCGTCATCAATGAGTTGGCGAGTGCGCGTCTCGATGCGCAGATTGATGCTGCCCTTGGTCCCGGCAGCCGTTACGCTCCCGGGATGCAGCTTTCCTGAAACCGACGAACGGCCCTTTGTCATGAGGGTCAATATGGTCTCTACGTTGTCAATACAAACGCCAGCGCCGCGCGCCCGGCAAAACCCCTTCACGCCTTCTTCCCCCGCCGTTCGATCCCCTCATAGGGCGTGCCATCGCGGCGCGTGTATTCCGCTGGCTTGCCGCCTGCCGGAGCGAGCATGTCGATGTCGCTATAGGCGGCGCTGTCCTCGGCGACGCGCGTGCCGACTTCGAGCGCTGTCACATCGGCCGATGAGCGGTTTTGCAGGCAATGGCCGTTTTGGTCGCCCGCCTTGAAGCCAGCGGCCTCCCCCGCGCGCAAAATCTCGGCGCCCTCGTTGGTGACCAGCGTCACCTCGCCGCTCAGAACGAACACGAACTCGTCGGAATAGCTGTGCCAGTGCCGCTGGCTCGACCAGGCGCCGGGGGGCAGCCGCAGCAGGTTGACGCCGAACTGCGTGAGACCCGCCGCATCGCCGAGTTTTGTGCGCTCGCGCGACAGACAGCGCTTGTCGAACGGCGGGGGATAGCGCGTGCCGAGCACCGGCGCCAGCGTGGCGGGATCAATCTTTTTGCTCATGGCGGGCTCCTCGCTTGCTGCCTTCTCCCCTCCCCGAATTCGGGGAGGAGACTCATTCCCTCGCTTTCAGCAGCCGCGCGGCGTAGCGCGCCATCTGGTCGACCTCGATGTTGACCTTGTCGCCCGTCTTGCGCGCGCCCCAGCTCGTCACGGCGAGCGTGTGGGGGATCAACAGCACCTCAAACGTATCGCCATTCACGGCGTTGACGGTCAGCGAGGTTCCATCGAGCGCCACCGACCCCTTTTGCGCGATGAAGCGGCTGAGTTCGGGCGGCGCGCGGAAGGTGAAATGCGCCATGCCGTCGAAATCCCGCCGCGCTATGATTTCGGCGATGCCGTCGACATGACCGCTGACCATATGGCCGCCGAGTTCGTCGCCGACCCGCAGCGAGCGCTCAAGGTTGAGCTTCGAGCCGACATGCCATTCGCCAGCGTCCGTGACGGCGAGCGTCTCCGCCCCGACATCGACCTGATGCACTGTGCGATTGCCGACGCGCGCCACCTCGACGACCGTCAGGCAGACGCCGGCATGGGCGATCGAGGCGCCGATCGCGATCGAGGCGGCATCGTAATGGCTGGCGACATGCAGGCGCCTGAGATCGCCGCGCGTCTCCGCGTCGAGCACTTCGCCGACATCGCTGATTAATCCGGTGAACATGTGTGCTGCCCAAAGCCTTCTTAACGATCGTTCAACGACGAAGCGATCAACGATCGCGTCGAGACAGCCGCCGCATCGTGTCTGCGCCGTATTGCGCCAGCTCCACCTCGCGGTAGTGCGCGGGATTATCGAGCGCTTCGAGCGCCGCGCGCGACAACGCAGACACGCCGGGCCGACCCAGCGGTTTGAACGCGGTGAACAGGACAACCTCGTCGGCAAGCCCAAGGGAAATCAGCGCCGCGCCGATCCTCGGGCCGCCCTCGCTGAAAACCCGCGTGACGCCGCGCCGCGCCAGCAAACGCAACGCCGCCTGGAGATCGACGTGGCCGGCGGCATCGGCCGACACGCGTGCGACCTCGACGCCCAGCGCTTCGAGCGCCTGCTGGCGATTTCCGGGCGCATCCTCGACCGCAACGACAAGCGTGGCGAACTCGCGCGCGGTGGCGCAGAGGCGGGAGCGCAGCGGCAGATGCAGATGCGAATCGAGCACCACGCGCAATGGCGCGCGCGCCTGCGCCCCTGCCAGTCTCACCGTCAACAGCGGATCGTCGCCGAGCGCCGTGCCGATGCCGACCATGATCGCGTCGTGCATCGTCCGCATCACCTGCACGCGCAGATTGGCGGCTTCGCCCGTGATGGCGAGACGCGGGTCGTGTTCGTTCCCCGCCGCGTAGCCGTCCGCCGTGCGCGCCATTTTCAGCGTGACCATTGGCCGCGCCTCGGTCACGCACAGGATATGGCCGAGATTGTCGGCGCGGGCCTCGCGGGCCCCGACGCCGATGACCACTTCGACGCCCGCCGCCCGCAACAGCGCATGGCCGTTTCCCCTAGTGCGGGGATCGGGGTCCTCGATGGCGCTGACGACGCGCTTGATTCCGGCGGCGGCGATCGCCGGGGCGCAGGGAGCGCCACGCCCCTGATGCGCGCAAGGCTCCAGCGTCACGTAGAGCGTCGCTCCGTTTGCGTCCACGCCGGCTTCAGGAATCGCGATGGCTTCCGCATGCGGTCGCCCTCCGCGCGCGGTGCAGCCGCGTCCGATGATCGCCCCGTCGCGCACGATCAGCGCGCCAACCGCCGGATTGGGAGCGCATTGCCCAAGCGCGCGCCGTCCGAACGCCAGCGCCGCCGCCATGAAACGTTCGTCGGAGATCGCCTGATCCGGCGCGCTCATCTCTTGCCGGCGCCCGGCTTTTTCGGGGCGGGCTCCTCGACCGGCATGGCTTCGGGTTCAGACTCAAGTTCGCCGACGATCGTATTGAAATCGCGCGGCTCGCTGAAATTGCGATAGACCGAGGCGAAGCGCACATAGGCGACATCGTCGAGCGCCTTCAGCCCCTCCATCACCAACCGGCCGATCGTATCGGTCGAGATGTCGCCCTCGCCCATGCTCTCAAGCTGGCGCACGATCCCGTTGACGAGGCGCTCGACGCGGTCCGTTGCGACGGCGCGCTTGCGCAGCGCGATTTCGATCGAACGCAGCATCTTGTCGCGATCGAACGGCGCGCGCCGGCCGTTCTTCTTGACGACAGTCAGTTCGCGCAACTGCACGCGCTCGAACGTGGTGAACCGCCCGCCGCAATCGGGACAGATCCGCCGTCGCCGGATCGAGGACGAATCCTCCGTCGGGCGCGAATCCTTCACCTGGGTTTCAAGACTGCCGCAATAGGGGCAACGCATGCGCTAAAGCTCCAGAGCCGTCCCTTCTCCCCTTGCGGGAGAAGGTGGCGCGAAGCGCCGGATGAGGGGTCGCCGCCGACGAGCGCCCCGCCTGCCGGCGGCGCATCCAGTCGAAGCAACCCCTCAACCGTCGGCTTCGCCGCCACCTTCTCCCGCAAGGGGAGAAGGGTTTAATAGATCGGGAACCGCTGGGTCAGTTCAGCGACGCTCCTGCGCACTTGCGCTTCAACCGCAGCATTCGCCGATTCGCCGTGCCGCGCCAAGCCGTCGAGCGTCTCGACGATCAATTCGCCGACCTTACGAAATTCCGCCAGGCCAAAGCCGCGCGAGGTGGCGGCGGGCGAGCCGAGCCGGATGCCCGAGGTGATGGTCGGCTTCTGCGGATCGAACGGGACGCCGTTCTTGTTGCAGGTGATGTGGGCGCGCCCCAGCGCCGCCTCGGCGTCCTTGCCGGTGAGCTTTTTAGGTTGCAGATCGACGAGCATCAGATGGTTATCGGTGCCCCCGCTGACCAGCGCAAAACCGCCCGCGACGATCGGCGCGGCGAGCGCTTTCGCATTGGCGACAACGGCATGGGCGTAGTTCTTGAACTCGGGCGTCAACGCCTCGGCGAAGGCCACCGCCTTGGCGGCGATGACATGCATCAGCGGGCCGCCCTGCAGACCCGGAAAGATCGCCGAATTGATCTTCTTGGCCAGCGCTTCGTCGTCGGTAAGGATCATGCCGCCGCGCGGGCCGCGCAGCGTTTTATGCGTGGTCGTCGTGGCGATATGGGCATGCGGGAACGGCGAGGGATGCGCCCCGCCCGCCACCAGCCCGGCGAAATGCGCCATATCGACGACAAAATAGGCGCCGATGGCATCGCAAATCTCGCGAAAGCGCGCGAAATCCCAGTGGCGCGCATAGGCCGAGCCGCCGGCGATGATCATCTTCGGCTTGTGCTGGTGGGCGAGCTTTTCGACCTCGGCCATGTCGATGCGATGGGTCTCGCGGTCCACCGTGTAGGACACCGGCTTGAACCACTTGCCGGACATGTTGACGGGCGATCCATGCGTCAGATGGCCGCCCGCCGCCAGATCGAGCCCCATAAAAGTGTCGCCGGGGGACAGCAGCGCGAGGAACACGCCCTGGTTAGCCTGGCTGCCGGAGTTGGGCTGCACATTGGCGAAGCGGCAGTTGAACAGCTTGCAGGCGCGATCGATCGCCAGCCTTTCCGCCATGTCGACATATTGGCAGCCGCCATAATAGCGCCGGCCGGGATACCCTTCCGCATATTTGTTGGTCATCACCGACCCCTGCGCCTCCAGCACCGCGCGCGAGACGATGTTTTCCGACGCGATCAGCTCGATCTCGTCGCGCTGGCGACCCAGCTCCAGTTCGATCGCGCGGGCGATTTCCGGATCGGCTTCCCTGAGCGGCGCGGAGAAGAACGAATTGGAGCGGATCGGCGCATGGGCGGCGGTCTGGGTCATGGGAAGCCTGTATGGATGGAGCGGAGCGAGCGCGCCGCATAGCATGAAGGCGGGGGACGGGGAAGAACGGATAGCGAGTGCGCCAAGGCCGGCCGCCGGGCGCGGTTCTCTCGGAGACCAGGTCGTGAGCGCGCTGCGCACCCGGGACGAGCGATTTGCGAACCTGCCCAGCTATCCCTTTGCTCCCCGCTTATCGAACGGGCGGGCAAATCTGCTCTGCTCTTAGCGTCGACGGTTGGGCCGGCATATGGATATGATTTTGACTTGATCCATAAATATTGATCGTGCTCGGCGTTCCGCAAGTCAGGGATCAGATATGACGTTTCGATCACGAGGACGTGCAACGAACATTGTGATAGTTGGACTGTTTTTCTTGGGTATTCTTATGACGCCCGTGTCTTCGTCCGAGATAACAGCCGATGAGGTGCAACGTTGGGAGGTGCAACGTCTTTTGGATAGAGATGCGCTAGGCCATCATTTTCTTCTCAAATACCTGGATGTTTTATCTGCGACCGACATCGAAACAATAAATGCTTCAGTCGGCACTATACGCTGTGGCAACGGTAAAACTGAGGCGATTGGAACTGCGTCCGTATTATACCCGGGGGATGTTATATTGACAGTCTCCCACTTGTTTTACGATCATAACTACACATATATCAAGCGCCATCTAAATCAATGCGAATTTGTGCCATTTGATCACCGTATTGAACCTGTGGGTCTTGATTTTGATACTGACCAATCGAGATCGGGATTGATTGTTCGCTACGCAGATAGGACAGATTTCTATGTGAATAACGGCGGTGGGCCATCCGATTGGGCTGTCATCAAATTGAAGCATACTATAAAATCGGGTTTGCATATGGCTACGGACAGAGATGTTAACAATAAGAAAAAATTAATATACGTTACACCTTTCGGGAATCAGTTTGATTTAGAAACCGCGCTTCGCGGGCAAGAATGTGGATTTTATCTCCACCCACTGCAGGAAATAAAAGGGCGCGCCGCGACTATATCGACCGATTGTTGGGGGGCGCCAGGTCAGTCGGGAGGGCCACTCCTCGTGAAAGCAGGGAAGCAATTGAAGCTTGTCGGCGCGCTCTTTGGTCGCGGACGGTACAATTTTAAGGGAGTAGTGTTCATCGGATTTTGGAATATCCAACTGAACAAAGATGGCGAACCTTGGAGCGAATTGCGCCTGCCTGACGAAGTGCACTGACGGAGTAACTATCTGAGGCATCAAGCGGATGCGCTCGAACCACATATCACAGGGACTGTGACAAAAGCCGATATTGGCAAGTTTGACGACAAAAGCCGCCGCCATGGCCAACAATCAAATTGAGGACCTTCGGCGGGCGCGGCGTTGGTTCGCCGAGGAGCTACGCTACGGGGCTCACGTCCAATCATCGGCCGTGGTCGAGGCGTTCGCGACTGTGCCGCGCGAGCGTTTCGCAGGGCCGGGCTCATGGCGCATTCTCAGCCCGATGCGCATGCCGGACTATTGGACGACCGACGATGCCGATCCCAAACATCTCTACCATGACGTGTTGGTCGCGATTGACGAGACCCGTCGGCTCAACAACGGGCAACCGAGCCTCTGGGCCTGCCTCTACGATCAGCTCGGATTGGAGTGCGGCTCTCATGTGATCCGTGTCGGCGCCGGCGCGGGTTATTATTCGGCGATTCTCGCCGAAATCGTCGGTGCGAGCGGTCGGGTAACCGCCATCGAGATCGATCCCGCCCTCGCGGCGAAGGCCAGCGCGAATCTCGCTCATGATTGGCCGCAAGTCAGCGTGGTCGAAGCCGACGGTTTTGTCTTTCGCGCTGACCAACCGGCCGACGCCATCATCGTCAATGCCGGAGTTTCGCACATTTCAATGGTTTGGCTCGACTCTCTTGCTCCTGAGAACGGCCGGCTTCTGGTTCCCCTGACGACAGCCAACAGCTGGGGCGCCTTCCTGATGATCACGCGGCACGGAAGCGAAAAGCAACGTTACCCGGTTCGCTTCGCCTCACGAACCGGCATCATCCCCTGCGTCGGCGGACGCGACGCGGAAGCCGAGGCGCGAATAAAAACAGCGCTCGCCAAAGCTGATTTTACGGCTATCCGATCGCTGCGGCGTTCACTTGAAGAGCCCGACGAAAGCTGTTGGCTCGCGGGCGACGGATGGTGGCTGTCGACCACACCAGTGTCGGAAGGCGGCTCGAAATGAGCCCATCTGAAATCTTGCCTGCGCGGTCGATCCGTCTGCCCGAGCGCGAACATCAGCAACTGCTCGCCGCAGGGCCGGAGGGCAGCGGCCGGCGCGGGAACAAATGCGTGACATTTTCTCTTTTTTAGAAGACACTCCAATCTAGGCGAGCCCGGCACTGGATCGCTTCGCTTGGCTCGCGATGACGCTTCCGGGCCGATGCAATACGAAATAGCGAAAGGGGAAAGCCTTAACGCAACCAAGGAGAGGCTTGAAAGCAGGTTTTGGAAATCAATCTCGATATAAATCAATCAGTTATGATGTCTTTCTCGCATTTCGCTGCATTTCGCAAGCGCTTCGCAAGCGCTTCGCTAGGGCTTCGCAATCGGTCGCTCCGCGCTCGCTTAGGGCGGAATGCTTCCGCCGTCAGTGGCGCGCGGCGTCGCTGGTGAAAACGACCAGTTCGTTCTTGCCGACGCGGTCGAGCTTGGCGCGCGCCTCTTCCTCGAGCAGGTCGCGGTCGACAGCGTCCGAGCGCATGTCGCCGACGCGGCGGTCCCAGCTCTTGTGTTCGGCCCTGAGGCCCGCGAGTTCCGTCTGAAGGGTGGCCATTTCGACCGAATAGCCCGCCTTCGCCTTCAGTCCGCGCTCGCCGTTCGAAGCGCCCCACATGAGATAGGAGCTCGCGACGCCCAGCACCGCATAGAACGCCAACGGGTACAATATCGCTCGGGCGCGTGCTCGCAGAACCATGCGCGAACCTTGCCACTTTCGCGGTTAAGGAGTGGTTTCCAACGAAGCCGCGCGGCGGCTCAAAGCGTCTTGATCGCGCCCCTGCCGGCGAACCGCGCCTGCGCCCCGAGCTCTTCCTCGATGCGGATCAACTGGTTGTATTTGGCGAGGCGGTCCGAGCGCGCCAGCGAGCCGGTTTTGATCTGGCCGCAATTGGTCGCGACCGCTAGATCCGCGATGGTCGAATCCTCGGTCTCGCCCGAGCGATGCGACATCACCGCCGTATAGCCGGCGCGATGCGCCATATCGACCGCCGCCAGCGTCTCGGTCAGCGAGCCGATCTGGTTGACCTTGACGAGGATCGAATTGGCGATGCCCTCCTTGATGCCCTTGCCGAGCCGCGTCACGTTGGTGACAAACAGATCGTCCCCGACAAGCTGACACTTCTTGCCTATGAGGTCGGTCAGGATCTTCCAGCCCTGCCAATCGTCCTCCGACATGCCGTCCTCGATCGAGCAGATGGGATAGGTGCCAGCCAGCGTGGCGAGGTATTCTGCCTGCTGCTGGATCGACCGGGTTTTTCCTTCGCCTTCATAGACATACGCGCCATTCTTGAAAAACTCCGTCGCGGCGCAATCCATGCCCAGCATGACATCCGCGCCGGGCTTGAAGCCGGCGCTTTCAATGGCCTTGACGCAGAAATCCAGCGCCGCCTCGGCGGAGGGAAGATTGGGCGCAAAGCCGCCTTCGTCGCCGACATTGGTGTTGTGGCCGGCCTTTTTCAGCGCGCCCTTCAAGGTGTGAAAAATCTCCGCGCCCCAGCGCACCGCCTCGCGCAGCGACGGCGCGCCGACCGGCATGATCATGAATTCCTGGAAGTCGATCGGGTTGTCGGCATGAACGCCGCCATTGACGATGTTCATCATCGGCAGCGGCAGGACGCGCGCCGTCGTCCCGCCGATATAGCGGTAGAGCGGCAGACTGGCCGATTCCGCCGCCGCCTTGGCAATCGCCAGCGAAACGCCCAGGATGGCGTTGGCACCCAGTTTCGATTTGTTGGGCGTCCCGTCGAGCGCGATCATCGCCTCGTCGATCCTGATCTGGTCCTCCGCTTCGAGCCCGGAAATGGCGTCGAAAATATCGCGGTTGACCGCCTCGACCGCTTTCAGCACGCCCTTGCCGCCATAGCGCGTCTTGTCGCCGTCACGCAGTTCGACCGCTTCATGCGCGCCGGTCGAGGCGCCCGACGGCACCGCCGCCCGACCCATCGAGCCGTCCTCGAGGATGACGTCGACCTCGACGGTCGGGTTGCCGCGGCTATCGAGAATCTCGCGGGCAGTCACATCAACAATAGCGGTCATATCAATCCCCCGGCTTTCCCGCGGCGTTCTACGCTAATGCGGAAGCGCGAGAAAGCCACAATGAAGCGCCGACACGGAGAAAAGTCCGGTCCATTGCCGACTCGCGGGCCGATCGCGGGGGCAGAACATTTGTTTTCCAATCAAGACAAAGATTTAAGTTATTGGGCCCTTAAAAAAATGCATGCCGGATTGGCTTTCGCAGGTGACATCCCTTGAAAATTCGACTAGCAATACCGGGCTTCTAAAAGGAGGCCGCCACCAGAAACTGGTGCGGATTAGTAGCCGAGTCTGTGGGAGGACGGGGCGTAGAACCGGTTTGACGAGTAGGGGCGTAACTCCTGCGACGCGCGGGATGCACGGAAGCCGGGTTCGCTATTCAAGGTAAGGCGAGAAAAAGGCAAGGCTCGGGGAGGACCGAAGCCTTGCCTTTTTGTTCTGGACTTGCGCGATCCTAAACGTCAGCTTTTTCGCCTCTCGTCCAGTTTTGCTTGGCCTCCTCGGCATAGTCCTTCAGACGCCCCTGCGCGATCGCGGCTCGAGCGTCGGACATGAGCTCCTGATAATAGGCAAGATTGACCGCCGTCAGACCCATCATCGCGAGAATTTCGCCCGATTTGACGAGGTGATGCCAGTAGGCGCGGGAATAGTCGCGCGCCGCCGGGCAATCCGATGTTTCGTCGATCGGGCGGGGATCGTCGGCATAGCGGGCGTTGCGCAGGTTCATCCGCCCAAAGCGCGTATAGGCGAGGCCATGCCGCCCGGCGCGCGTAGGCATCACGCAGTCGAACATGTCGACGCCGCGCAACACCGATTGCAGGAGGTCGTCGGGAGTTCCCACTCCCATGAGATAGCGCGGCTTGCTGGCGGGCAGCAGCGGCGTAACGATTTCGAGCATTTCCAGCATCAGGGCTTGCGGCTCGCCAACGGCCAGTCCGCCGATCGAATAGCCGGGAAAATCCATCGCCGCGAGCTCGCGCGCGCTGGTCTCGCGCAAAACCTTGACCGCGCCGCCCTGCACGATGCCGAATACCGCCCTGCCCGGCTGGTCGCCAAACGCTAGTTTTGAGCGCTCCGCCCAGCGCAATGAAAGCCGCATCGCACGCTCGGCCTCCTCGTACGAACACGGCAACCGTACGCACTCATCGAGCTGCATCTGGATGTCGGAGCCAAGGAGACGCTGGATCTCCATCGACCGCTCCGGCGTCAGCTCATGCCGGGTGCCATCGATATGCGATTGGAACACCACGCCGCGCTCGCCGAGCTTGCGCAGCTTTGCCAGCGACATCACCTGGAAACCGCCGGAATCCGTCAGGATCGGGTGCGGCCAGTTCATGAACTTATGCAACCCGCCCAGCATCGCGATCCGCTCGGCGCCGGGGCGCAACATCAGGTGATAGGTGTTGCCCAGAACGATATCGGCGCCCAGCGCCCGCACCTGATCCGGGTACATCGCCTTGACCGTCGCCGCGGTGCCGACCGGCATGAACGCGGGCGTGCGGATTGTTCCGCGCGGCGTCGAAATCGCGCCCGTGCGGGCGGCGCCGTCGCGATGCTTGACGACGAAGGAGAAGCTTTGGGTCAAAGAGCGATCTTTGGGCTAGGGCGAAGGAAGCGTCGCCCTTGTCGCGTCGCTCGCCCGAAAGAGCAAGCAGGCGTCGCCGTAGGAGTAGAAGCGATAGGCTCTCTCGATCGCGTGCGCATAGGCCGCCTTCATGCAATCGCGGCCGCTGAAAGCGCAGACGAGCATGAACAGCGTCGATCTCGGCAGATGAAAATTCGTCAGCATCACGTCGATGACGCGGAAGCGATATCCCGGCGTTATGAAGATCGACGTCTCCCCCGAAAAGGCGCTTACCGCGCCGGCAGCGTCCGCGGCGCTTTCGAGGATGCGCAGGCTGGTCGAACCCACCGCGATGATGCGCCCGCCTTGGGCTCTCGCCTCGTTGATCGCTTCGGCGACTTCGGGGCTGACTCGCCCCCATTCCGGATGCATCCGGTGCTCATCCGTATCGTCGACATTCACCGGCAGAAACGTTCCGGCGCCGACATGCAGCGTGGTCCGCACAATGCGCGCGCCAGCCGCTTCGATCCGCTCCACAAGCTCGGGCGTAAAATGCAGGCCAGCCGTCGGCGCGGCGACGGCGCCCGGCTCGGCGGCAAACAGCGTTTGATAGTCGGCCCGATCGCCCTGCCCCGGCGGGCGGCGCGCGGCGATATACGGCGGCAGCGGCATCTGCCCCAGCGCGTCAATCGCGTCGTCGAGCGCGGCGCCCGAGAAATCAAACGCGAGCAGGATTTCCCCCTGGTTCTTTTCCTCCACTGTGGCGTCGAGCGCTCCAACGAGACAGACATTGCTATCGCCCGCCTCGCCAAAGCGGATGCGCTCGCCCACCTTCAACTTCTTGGCAGGACGCACGAGCGCCCTCCAGCGGCTCGCATCGACGCGGCTGATGAGCGTCGCCTCGATATGCGCCATCGCTTCGCCGCGTGTGCGCACGCCATCGAGACGCGCCGCGATGACGCGCGTGTCGTTGACGACCAGTACGTCGCCGGGCCGCAGGAAACTGGGAAAATCAGCGATCCGACGGTCGTCGAGGCTCGCATCCGCGCCAGCCACGAGCATCCGCGCACTGTCGCGCGGCCGCGCTGGCTCGAGCGCAATGCGCTCGGGCGGCAGATCGAAGTCGAAGAGGTCAACGCGCAATTGACGAGTCCGAGCGCCAAAGAACGCGGTGAGCGCGCCGGCGTGCGCCGCTCAGCTCAATGTCGCTTTGACGATCTTGTCGGGGTCACTCACCGGTTCGCCGCGCTTGATCTTGTCGACATTGTCCATCCCCGAGACGACCTTGCCCCAAGCGGTATATTGCCGGTCGAGAAACTTCGCGTCGCCAAAGCAGATGAAGAACTGCGAATTGGCCGAGTCCGGGCTTTGCGCCCGCGCCATCGACACGGTTCCGCGCACATGCGGCTCCGCGTTGAATTCGGCTTTGATGTTGGGATATTTCGATCCGCCAGTGCCGGTGCCGTGCGGGCAGCCCGTCTGCGCCATGAAGCCTTCGATGACCCTGTGGAACACCACGCCGTCATAGAAGCCTTCCGAAACCAGCTTCTTGATATGCGCGACATGGCCAGGGGCGAGCTCCGGCTTCATTTCGATGACGACGGGACCCTTGGTCGTCTCCAGGGTCAGTGTGTTGCCGGCGCTAGCCATATGTTTGCTCCTTTGAACCTTGTCAGTTGGCGTCGGCCGCGAGCCGCAGACGGATGATCTTGTCGGGGTTGCTCACCTGGCCGTTGTTGGCTTCGGTTCCCTGCTTGATCTTGTCGACGACGTCCATGCCGGATGTGACCTGACCGAACACCGTGTATTTTCCGTCGAGGAAAGACGCGGGCGCAAGGCAGATGAAGAACTGCGAATTGGCGGAATTGGGGTCGTTGGTGCGCGCCATGCCCAACGTGCCGCGCTGGAACGGCTGCGGGCTGAACTCGGCCGGCAGGTTGGGCAGGTCTGAGCCGCCCTCGCCGGTGCCCTTGGGATCGCCAGTCTGCGCCATGAAGCCGGGGATGACGCGGTGGAAGACAACGCCATCGTAGAATTTACGCGCCACCAGAGCTTTGATCTGGGCGACATGCTTTGGCGCGAGATCGGGGCGCAGCTTGATGATCACCTTGCCGTTCTTGGTCTCCAGAACCAGCGTGTTCTGCGGATCGGCATCCTCAGCGATTGCGGACGAGGCAACGGCAAAAGCAAGCGGCAAGGCGAGCGCGGCGCGACGGGTAAACTTCATTCCATATCCTCTTTTTGAAGCATTGGCCGCTGTCCGACCGCTGGCGCGATATACGGCACTGCTGCAATCGGCGGCTTGATAGCACGCGAGCGTGGCGGCGCAAGGGCGCCCCCGCTCAAGGCTTGACGCAAGGCCCGCGCTCGGCAATCAAGCGCCACGGCTACTGGCCGGGGGATCGCCGGACCGATGGCCGTTGTAAAGCGCATACGTCACAGGATCGAATACCTGGGCTTTCTCGTCGTGGCCGCGGCAATTGGCGCGCTGCCGCTTGAGTTTGCGTCGCGTTGGTCAGGCGCGGGGTGGCGCGCCATTGCCCCGCATCTGAAGCGCCACAGGCGTGCGACCGCCAATCTTGCGTTGGCTTTTCCTGAAAAGAGCGCCGCCGAGCGCGAGCAAATCGCCTTGGCGATGTGGGAGAATCTTGGCCGCACGTTCGCGGAGTTCTTTCATCTCGAAGAGATCGTCAAATCCGGTCGCGTCAGCCTTGAACAGCCTGAACGCTTCGAGGCGCTACGCGGCAAAGGCGCGGCGGTGGTCTGCTCGCTGCATATGGGCAATTGGGAAATTGCCATTGAATCGGCGCTGCTTGTCGGCATGCGCCCCGCCGGCGTCTATCAGTCGCTGACCAATCCGCTGGTGGACCGCTGGATCAACCAGATACGCGCGCCCCTGTACCCCGGTGGATTGCTGCCAAAGTCGCCGCGCACCGCGATGAAATTGCTGCACTATGTACGTGATGGCGGCTGGGTCGCATTTCTAGCCGACCAGCGCGACGGGCGCGGTCTGCGCGCGCCATTCTTCGGGCGTCCAGCGCCTTCGACCCCGTTTCCCGCAACCATCGCCCGGTCGGTCGGCGCCCCGGTCTATCTCGCGCGCGTCAAGCGGCTTCCCGGCGTGCGCTTTTCCATCGCAATGGAGGAAATCAAGGTTCCCAAGACTTCGGATCGGGACGCTGACGTCGCGGCCACGACGTGCTTGATCCAGGCGGCGTTTGAACGGATGGTGCGGGAGGCGCCCGATCAATGGCTGTGGGCGCATCGGCGCTGGGACTGAAATCCCTATCTGATGGAGGGCCGCCTTGCGCATCGCCACGTGGAACGTCAATTCTATCCGCCAGCGAATTGGCCATCTCCGGGGCTGGCTGAAGTCGGAGAGTCCCGACGTTGTCTGCCTGCAAGAGCTCAAATGTCACGAAGACGCGTTTCCGCGCCTGGAGATCGAGGACCTCGGCTATAACGTCGCGGTGCACGCGCAGAAAGCGTTCAACGGCGTTGCAATTCTCTCCAAACAGCCCGTCGAAATCGCGCGAGGCCTTCCCGGCGATCCCAATGACGAGCAGGCGCGCTACATCGAGGCGGTGATTTCATTCGGCCCGCGCGCGCTGCGGATCGGCTGCATCTATCTGCCCAACGGCAATCCCGTTGAGAGCGAAAAATACCCGTACAAATTGACGTTCATGGACCGGCTGATCGCCCATGCAAGGACCCTGCTCGAGTATGAGGAACCTCTCATTCTGTGCGGCGATTACAATGTGATCCCAGAACCGCGCGACGCGGCGGATCCCGGGCAATGGACGACCGACGCGCTGTTTCTGCCAAAAACGCGGGAAAAATTCCGCGAGCTTCTGGCGCTCGGCTTTACCGACGCCTTACGCGCGGCCAGCGATGCGGGCGGCCTTTATACATTCTGGGACTATCAGGCTGGCTGCTGGCAGCGCAACAACGGCATCCGCATCGATCATCTCCTGCTTTCCCCGCAAGCCGCGGATCTGATGACTGCGGCGGGGATCGACAAGGACTTGCGCGCACTGGACAAGCCGTCTGACCACGTCCCAGCCTGGGTCACGCTGAGCGGGCCGGCGTAGGCGGCCCATAGCTTGGAGGAAGCGCTGAGACGAACAATTTCGTGACATATCCTCGTCTCCAAGCGATATTGAAAATGCCGGCGTGGCGCAAATGGCGCCAGCCGCGCCCGTCGCACTGCCTAGTGATGAAAATGCCGGAAACCGCCAAATGCGCCGCCGAGCAATACGCCGCCGAAAAACGCGCCGGCCTCGGTTGGCGCCGCGCTTTGGTAAGGGGCAACCGGCGGGACGCCTGGGTTGTCCGTTTGGCCCGCCGCCGACGAATAATAGGCGCGGCGCTTTTTGGGCGGCGGCGCGGCGGCGACCGCATGGGCCTTCACCGGCAGTTTTCTGGTTTCTGGCGGCGACGCCTGTGCGGCGCGCAACTTCTGCAATGGCGCCTCGCTTTCCCGCAAGATGGCGGCATATTGCACCGGTCCAAGCCAGCTCGTCGCCCGAGCTTCATGGCGCCTCTGCCAGTCGGCGATCGCTGCGCGGGTTTTGGCGCTGAACGCGCCGCTGGTATCGCCGGGATCGAAACCGAGCGCTCGCAGACGCGCCTCAAGCTCGCGACGCGCCTTGAGATCGAGGTTCAAGGCCGCCTCGCTCTGCTGCGTGCCGACTTCGCTCTTAAGGGCATCGGCCAACGCCACTGTCTTGTCGGCCGTTGCGACCGCCGGGGCGCCGGTCAGGCGCGCAATACGATTCCTCGCCATTTGTGCATAGGCGCCCGATGGCAGAGCGTCGAGGTAGGCCCTATAGTCTTCCGCCGTATTGGACTTTTCAGCTGCAGCCCAGAGTTTGTCGTCGAGCGACACACGCTCGCTGGCGAGCGTCGCGGATGGCGCGCCGCCCTCCGGCGACAGCGACGCCATCAGAGTCTGAGGCGGAGCAGCCGCGACAACGGGATTGAGGATGAACTCGCCGATAATGGACGTGTTCACCCAGGGCGTCTGACGCGCCTTGGTGGCGGCAAATACGTCGGCGCGCACGCGATCCATCACCGTGCCGATTGGCACGCCCGGGTCTTCAATATGAGCAAGCAAAGCCTTGGTGAACGGGCTGTTGCCGCCCGGCATACCGTCCAACGCGGTATTTTTTGGATCGGTCGCAAAAGCGATCAACGTCCCCTTCGCGAGTTCGCTGTCGATGCGGCTCAAGCCGCGTTCGGCGATGACGCTGCGATTTTTGGTGACGCGGGCAAGGTCCGCGGCGAACGGATTGTCGCGGCACGCATCGAGGATGATGACGTTGATCGCGTCCTGCCGCTTCATCAATTTAAGCAGCAGCGAAAGATTGACGGCATTGAGATCGAGATCGGCGGGGCCCTTGAGAACAATATCGATGGGCAGCAGGAAGTTATCGTCGTCGACCGAAACGCCGTGTCCGGCATAGTAAACCAAGGCAGCCTTAGCATCCGGCAGGGCCGCCGAGAATTCGCCGATCCTGGCGTGCATTTCGGAGGTCCCAAGGTCATAGCCCTCGACCACCACAAATCCCAGTCGCTTGAGCGCGGCGCTGACGCCCCTGGCGTCGTTGACGGGATTGTCGAGATGCGGGGCTGAAAGGTAGCCGCCGTTGCCGATAACCAGCGCGACGCGCTTCTCAATATCGGCTGCCGCGGAAGCAATTGTGAAGCCGAGAGCCAGGAATGCCGCTAACCCGGAGGTGATCCAACTCCCGGCACGACCCGCGAACACACGAATTTGCCCGCCCATGACTGTCTCCCAGTGTGCAGTTGGTTCAAACCAACCGTGCGACTTTCACACGCTGTTCGTCTTACGGTCCGCCGGGCCGCCTCGTTTGAGGCAAGCGCCCTACGGAGCCCAACTCTCAAGAAACGCTTGCGGAACACAGCATGAACATGTAAGGTGGTTCACGATTTGTTTAGGGCAGCGGGTAACGGTGCGTGTTTTCGGCCGGCGCGCTGATTCGATACGGGGGACCCGATGCTGACGAAGAAACAAAGCGAATTGCTCCGATTCATCCACGAACGCCTGCAGGAGTCCGGCGTGCCGCCGTCATTCGATGAGATGAAGGACGCTCTGGACCTGCGCTCCAAGTCCGGCATTCACCGGCTTATCATGGCGCTGGAAGAGCGCAATTTCATCCGTCGCCTGCCGAATCGCGCGCGCGCGATCGAAGTTCTGAGGCTGCCGGAGTCGGCGACTGTTGCAAGTCCGCGAGCGCAGCGCTTCTCGCCCAGCGTCATTGAAGGCAATCTGGGTCGCGTGCGGCCTGCCCATGGCGCCTCTCATGCAAATGAGGATCGTTCCGTCGCGGTGCCCATGATGGGCCGCATCGCCGCCGGCACGCCGATCGCCGCAATCCAGACACGCACCCACACGATCGCCATGCCGCCCGAATTCCTGTCCAGCGGCGAACATTTCGCGCTTGAGGTCAAGGGCGATTCGATGATCGAAGCCGGGATTTTCGAAAGCGACACCGTGATCATCCGCAAGCAGGATGTCGCCGAGACCGGCGACATCGTCGTCGCGCTGATCGACGATGAAGAGGCGACATTGAAGCGCCTGCGCCGGCGCGGCGCTTCGATCGCGCTGGAGGCGGCCAATCCCGCCTATGAGACTCGCATCTTCGGCCCCGACCGGGTGCGAATCCAGGGCAAGCTGGTCAGTCTGATCCGGCGCTACTGAGAAGAGTGGAGGCCGGCCGAAAACAGCGTTGAGGAGGCCACTCCTGGCTGCTCTCGGACCGGCCAACCCTTTGGGGCCCGGTAGATGCGGCGGAACCGGGCGCTCCGCAGGGCTTTTGTTCGGCTTTACTTCGAGCCGACCAAAGCAACGCTACAGACCTGCGGCGCGAATGCAATCGATACAAGCCAATGGACGGCTGAAACCTTTTGTTTACCTAAACGGAAAAGGTTAACTCTTGAGCACTGGCTGCCGCAATTTACGCGGCGTCCGCGCTAACGCGATTGCGGCCGTCCGTCTTGGAGCGGTAGAGCGCCCGGTCGGCGCGGCGATAAAGCGAATCCGCGTCGCCGCTGGGGCCCCGCTCCGCCAGGCCAATCGACACGGTAATCGAGACCACGGCGCCGCCCTTGTTAAGGGCGATCGGCTGCTCCTGGATCGCGAGTCGCGCGCGCTCGGCGATCCTTCCGGCAGCCTCAAGCCCGACATTGGGCATGACGATGACGAACTCCTCGCCGCCGAGCCGGCACAAAAGGTCGCCACCGCGAATGATGCCCCGAAGCCGGTCGGCAAAGCCCTTGAGCACTTCGTCGCCACAGTCATGCCCGTAGGTGTCGTTGACGTTCTTGAAGTGATCGATGTCGAGGATCATCAGCGATAGCGGCGCCCGCCGCGCCCGCGCGTTCTCGATCATCGTCGCCAGATGATTTTCCAGGAACCGGCGATTGTTGAGGCCCGTCAGCGCATCGACCAACGCCAGCTCTATCGAATGTTGCACCTTTTCGCGCAGCGAGTCGGCATAGCGCTTCTGCCGCAACTGGGTGCGCACGCGGGCGAGCAATTCATTGCGGTCGAGCGGACGCGTCAGATAGTCGTTGACGCCAAGGTCCAGTCCGCGCAGCACCCGCGGCCGATCGTCGAGATCGGCGATGAGCAGAACGGGAAGGTTTCTGGTGCGCTCCAGCGCGCGGATCTGCCCGCAAAAACGCAGCGCGTCATAGTCGGGGATGGCGAGGCTGACGATGAACAGATCGAAGTTATCTTCCGCTCCCTTGAAGAGAGCTTCCTGCGCATCCGGCTCTACAGTCACAACGTGCTGGTCCTGCAAGATCTGCACGATGCGCTCTGATGAGCTTGCCCGGTCATCGACCAGTAATATCCGGCCCTTGCGCGTCTCCTCGGTCGGCATCGGAGCCAGCGTCTCGCTGACCCCCATCGCGGCCGAAGTGTTGGCGCGGCTGCGCAACTCGTCGATCACCACCTTGAGCCGCGCCAGCGAACGTACGCGCGCAATCAGCGCTACCTCGTCGATCGGCTTGGTCAGAAAATCGTCAGCGCCCGCCTGCAGCCCGCGAACCCGATCCGCTGGCTGATCGAGCGCAGTGACCAGAACCACCGGGAGGTGCGCTGTCGCGGGATTGGTCTTCAGCATCCGGCAGACTTCAAAGCCATCCATGCCCGGCATCATGACATCGAGAAGCACGATGTCGCAGCGACCCTGCTCGCAGATCGTCAGCGCGTCCGAACCGTTGGAAGCGGTCAGAACTTCAAAATATTCCGCGTTGAGACGCGCTTCCAACAGCTTGATGTTGGGCGCGATATCGTCAACGACCAGAACGCGAGCGGTCATAGATTCAGCTCTTACCCAAGAAGTGGTCCACAGTTTCAAAGAACTTGGCGACGGAAATCGGCTTCGAAAGATAGGCCTCGCAACCGCCCTGCAGCATTTTTTCCTCATCGCCCTTCATCGCGAACGCCGTGACGGCAATAACCGGGATGGCGCGCAGTTCTTCGTCGTCCTTTAGCCACTGCGTAACTTGCAGGCCGGAGACCTCCGGCAACTGGATATCCATAAGAATAAGCGCGGGCCGGTGAAGCCTTGCCAGTTCCACCGCCTCGACGCCGCTGCGGGTTTGCACGATCACGCAGCCGCGGGTCTCAAGAAGATCATTGAAGAGCTTCATATTCAGCTCATTATCTTCTACGATCAAGACGGTTTTCGACATTTCCACTTCCACTGGACGGGTGCGGACCTCCCACATTAATGCGCGGCGATCACTCGGGATCATAGTGCCGAGAAATTGACGAAAGGAAAAACCTTTTGAAAATGCCGCTGCGTAAACGATCAGAAAACGAGCGGTCCGAGTTTGCCGAGGGCATCGCCATCGAAGCGCTTGGCTGGCTGGCCGGGGAAACGGAACGCCTACAGCGGTTTACAGCGGTTTCCGGTCTTGGACCAAGCAATCTTCGCCAAGCCGCCGCCGCTCCCGGCTTTCTTTCGGCTGTTCTCGACTATCTCGCGTCGAACGAAAACCTGTTGATAGCTTTCGCCGCCGAGTGCGGGCGACCCCCGGAAGATGTCGCGCGGGCGGCACAGACGTTAGCCGGTCCGCCCAGCCCCGATCCTTGAATGCGACCCACCATAGCGGCAAAGCCCTGCTCTGCCGCGATTGCCTCGAGCGGGTGTCCTGGCGCCCCCAGCAGCGTTGTGCAGCTTGCGGATCGCCGCGGCTGATTGCCCTGGACGCGGCGGCGGACCTTACGATCGCCCACCTCGACTGCGATGCGTTCTATGCCTCGGTGGAAAAGCGCGACAACCCGGACCTGCGCGAAAAGCCGCTCATTGTGGGCGGATTTGGTCGCCGCGCGGTGGTCTCGACTTGCTGCTACATTGCCCGCACCTACGGCGTGCGCAGCGCCATGCCGATGGGAGAGGCCAGGAAGCTCTGCCCTGACGCTGTCATTGTAGAACCGAACATGGGGAAATACGCGAGGGTCGGACGGCAGGTCTGCGACTTGATGCAAACACTGACGCCTCTGGTTGAACCGGTCTCGATAGACGAGGCATTCCTTGACCTGACCGGCTGCGACCTGGTCAACGGCGCGGAAGCGGCCGAGACACTGGCGCGTCTTGCACGGCGGATCGAAAAAGAAATCGGTGTCAGTGTTTCGATCGGACTGAGCTACTGCAAATTTCTGGCAAAATTCGCTTCCGACCTCGAGAAGCCGCGCGGTTTCACCGTGATCTCACGCGATGAGGCCATGGCGCGTCTGGCCCCCCATAAGGTCAGCCGATTATTGGGAGTCGGCAAGGTGGCGCAAGAACGGTTGGAACGCGCAAGATTGTTTCTTATCGGTGATATACAGGCTTTATCGCAGAAACAAATTGAGGAACGCCTCGGGCCGGAGGGCGAGCGACTTTGGCGTCTGGCGCGCGGCGAGGATGGCCGGCGCGTCTCGATCTCCCGCGAAAGCAAGAGCATCTCGAGCGAGACCACGTTCGAGACCGACGTGGCCGATCGCGACCGTCTCGCCCGCACCTTGCTCTCCCTAAGCGAGCGCGTCGCCGAGCGATTGAAGAAGCAGAGACTTGCGGCGCGCAGCGTTACCTTGAAGCTCCGCACGGCCGATTTCAAACTGCGAACCCGTGCGCGAATGACCGACGAGCCGACGCAACTGGCGACGCGTCTTTTCGCTGCCTTGCGCCCTCTGCTGGACAAAGAGGCCAATGGCGCGGCATTTCGCCTTATCGGCGTGGCGGCGGCGGATTTTTCGCCCGCCGACACTGCCGACCGTGGCGATCTCGCCAACCAGGGCATTGGCAGGGAGAAAGCCCGTGAGAGCGCGATCGATGCTTTGCGCGCCAAGTTCGGCCGCGAGGCGGTTCAACGTGGAACAATCTTCGCCAGCGCCGACCCCGCTAAGCCTCCGCGAAACTAATTTGTGCAGGCTTCGTCGGCTGGCAGCAGTTCAATCCGCGTAAGGCGGGCAGAGAGCGCGAACGCACCGTAATCCAGCTTCAAGCTGCCAGAAACGCCGTTCTCGTAAAGATCGAACGTGAGAATGTATTCGGCGGCCGCATCCTTCTTGGCGGCGTCGAAATACGAGATCGTCACCGGCCATCGGGCGAGACCCTTGAGCGCCTCGGCGTTGGCGGGCTCCTCGGACGGGCCGGCTCCGGCTTTGCCGATCACGGTCAGCGTATCGTAAATCTTCGAGCCGGTATCGGATCCGTCAAATACCCGAGCCTGGAGGGTGCTCGCGCTGGATTTTGCGCTGTCGATGATCTTAGCGACGTGCTGAGTAGGAAACAGGATATCCCTACCGAGATCCAGTTTCTGCGGCGTCGGTTTCGCCAGATCAACGAAAATGTCGCCGTTGTCAGATCGCGCCGCCTTGCCCTCGATCGGGTCGGCCGGGCTATCTGAGCCGCTGCTATCGACCTGAAACTGCAGTGTACGGCCCTGTCCATCTTCGAACATGGTCGCCTTGGTGTCGGCGGATATCGGTGCGCCCTCGCTCTTCTGCAGCACCGTCACCTGACGAAAATTCGAGGCATATCCCTTGCAGGCCGAGCCACGAAACTCATACGCGATGAGGCCGCTGGCTGAGACGGGCGCTTGCGCTCCGTCACCTCCCGCCAGAGTAATGTTATAGGCTGCGCGATGAGCGGCCAAAGCCACTGCCGCCTGCGCTTGCGAGACCGCAAAGGTTGCAGCTAGCGCCAAAATGCTCAGACCTGCCGTTACCCGCATCCCGCTTCTCCGGACACTCATGGCCGTAGGCAATCGGCAATCTTTCAGGCGGTTTGAAGGCGTGCGAGGCGGCGCGGGCTCAAGTGTCCGTCGACGTTTCGACATCGCCTGCGTCGGCGTCGCCCTCGTCCAGAGTCCCTCCCCAAGCCTCGGTCAGGGCGGCGGTCCCTTCTAGCGGGTCCTCGTCCGGGGCGAGCGCCGCGTCGTCCCGCGGCGCCGGCACATCGAAACCCGGCGGCAGCTTGCCATCGAAGAGGCCCGCGCCTTTGAGTTCATCAAGGCCAGGCAAATCGCCCACAGCGTCCAATCCGAAATGGACAAGAAAGTCCTGGGTAGTCCCATAAGTGATCGGACGGCCGGGGGCGCGCCTTCGACCCCGCATGCGCACCCAGTTGGCCTCCATTAGGACGTCGATCGCCCCCTTCGAAACCGCGACCCCACGAATTTCCTCAATATCGGCGCGCGTCACCGGCTGGTGGTACGCGATGATCGCCAGCGTCTCGATCGCCGCGCGCGACATCTTGCGTGGCTCGCCCTCGCCCGGCCTCATCAGCCATGCAAGGTCAATGGCCGTGCGAAACGTCCACTTGCGCGCGACGCGGACGAGATTGACGCCGCGATCAGAATACGCGCGCTGCAACGCCGCCATCACCTCGCCGACATCGGCGTCCGCGGGAAGGCGGGCGGCTATTTCCGACTCATCAAGCGGCTCCGCCGCAGCAAAAACCAGCGCCTCAGCAATGCGGAGCGACGCCGGGTCCGATACTTGCCCAACGCTTTGACCAGCAAACAATTGTGCAACGTTGCCCATAAACCCCTCTATCCCTTTAAGCCGCTTCGGACTTACCGGCCAGTTGGACTGCGCGCAGCCAGATCGGCGCAAAGGCTCTGTCCTGGCGCAATTCGATTTTGCCTTCGCGCACGAGTTCTAGCGACGCCGAAAACGAGGAGGCTCGCGCGCTGCGCTGCATTTTGGGGTCAGCGCAATAAGCGATCAGCCAAAGGTCCATGTCGGTCCACTCGCTCGCCGCGCCAATGAGCCGGCCGAGCGCCTCGCGCGCCTGCGCCAGTGACCAGACCACCCGCGGCTTCATCTGGACGCGAGCCCGCGCATGCTTTTGCGCCTGGCGCGCGTAGGCGCTCAGGAGGTCGAAGAGCGTTGCCTGAAACCGCGGCCGCGGAGCCACAGCTGCTTCCTCGGTGGTGCCACGTTGAAAGAAATCGCGCCCCAACCGTGGCCGGTTGAGGAGACCTTCCGCCGCGCGTCTGATGCTCTCAAGATGCTTGAGGCGCCGCGCAAGCGCATCGGCGAGTTCGGCCGCGCCGGGTTCGTCCGCCTTGGGCGGATCAGGCAACAGCAGTCGCGATTTAAGGTAGGCGAGCCATGCCGCCATGACCAGGTAGTCGGCTGCGAGTTCGAGCCGGACCTTTCGCGCCTGTTCGACAAAAATCAGATATTGCTCGGCCAAGGCAAGAACGGAAATACGCGAAAGATCAACTTTTTGTCGCCGTGCGAGTTCTAGCAGTAGATCAAGCGGCCCTTCGAACCCATCGAGATCGACCGTAAAAGCTGGATCGCCGTCGGCTCGCTCAGCGTCGAAGTCCGTCTCAAAATCCAACTGCTGCGCCACGAATCACCTTCTGCCCTGTTTGAGAATAACCGAAGGCCCAAACGAGTGCGAGCAAGGACAGCACTTTGTCACAGATCGACCGCTAACATGTAGCGGCGGTTGGCGGACGCGGACTTCACTAGCGTAAGCCATTGTTTACCCCAAGCGATGTAGCCCAAGGAGATGCGCGACGACTCGAGCCGCACACAAGACGACGCGAACGCCCCAACGGGTCAGCGCTATTGGCTGCAGCTTGTCGGGCTATCGCCCGAATATGTCTTCCTTTTGTTCGCAACGGTTCTCGGACTCGTCTTGGTCGCTCTCGTCCCACCTCTTGCGGGCGGCAATGAACAATTCAACTTTCAGCGCGTCGCGACAATCGCAGGCTTCCATCTGCTGATCGAGCCCGCGCAGATTTCCTCGGGAACCAAGCGCTTGCTGGACGCTGCGCATGATCAGTTCAATCCCGAAAAACTGCCGCCATACCGCTACTCGTCTGCTCAATTTGGCGAGCTTGCATCAATTCCATTGGACAACACAGCTTCGGCCACTCTCCAACCAAACCCGATTGCAGTGCTGAACCCTGCCGCCTATGTCCCACAGGTCGTGGTCTATCTGGTCGGCGAGACTTTGGGCCTCTCGCCTCTGGCGTTGTTCTATCTCGGCCGATTGTCCGGCCTTGCCGCCGCCATTGGCCTGACATTTCTCGCCATTCGCCAAATGCCATACCGACAGTACAGCCTTTGCGCGCTGGCGCTGCTCCCGACGCTTGCGTTCAACCGCAGCACGCTCGACGCGGACCAGGTGACCAACGGCATCTGCTTTCTGTTTATTGCTCTCGCTTTGGCTGCGGCGAGCAACAGCGGACAAATTCGTCTTGGAGCAATCCTTTGGCTAGCCATTGTCGGCTTTATGACTGCCCAGTGTAAGAGCGCTTATCTAGTGCTGCTAGCACTCGCCTTCGCCATCCCTGTCGAACGCTACGGTTCTCGCATGAGATGGCTGGTCGCCTCTCTGTTGATCGTCGCGCCGGGCATTGTCTGCGGAATCGCGTGGATGATTTCGTTGCGGCATACCTATTTTGCCGGCATTCACTATTTTGTCCGGGGCGTGGCGGTCTATCCGGATGGCCAGGTTGCCTCGCTTCTGGCCGATCCGATTGGCTATGCCGGCGTTGTGGCCCGGACGATCTTCCTTTCGCCGCTGATTCCGATCAGCTTCATCGGCCTCATCGGGTTGTTTGGACCTCCGGTGCTGATGCCGACGATAGCGTATCCTCTAGTCGCCGGCTCGATTGGCGCGGTATTTGCTGCCGACGGAACGCCGCGGCCCCCCGCCCTGCGATTTCGATTGCTCGCGGTTGGGGCCATTCTGGCCGGGTCCGCTCTAATTCTGACCTTGCTTTACATTCAATGGAACGGCGTGGGCGCGCCGGTTATCCAAGGTTTCAGCGGCCGGTATCTCTACCCGCTGTCGCCGCTTCTGCTGATGTTTCTCCCAACAAGGAAATTTGCGATTATCGGTCTGACAGCGCCGGCCTGGGCTACCATTCTGGGGCTAGTCGCGACCTGTTTCACTCTTGGCGTCACGTGGGCGACCTACTGGGCCTAGCAAACCCTCTGTGCCTTAAGCCCCAGAATGCCGCTTCAAACTCACGTTTCTCAAATGAGGCGATGGCGGCCAACAAAGCTTAAAAATCCAAGGCGAATAGATTGGTAACATTCAAGAAATTTGCGTCAGCGCGAGTTTTCTCGCCCTAGCAAACGCGACATTTCCGCTTCTAATGAGTCAAGCCCTTCAAATTCGTCGCCCTTTGGCGCCGGCTCGCTTGGCGGGGGCGCTTGGGTAGTCTCCTGGGCAGCCGGCGGGGGCGAGGCACCAACAGGCTCTTTGGCTGCTGAGGGCTGCGGCGCAGGTGGTTGAACCGAAGGAGCCAGCGCTGCGGGACTCGGCGCAGCGGGGGTGGGCGTGACCCGAGGTGCAGTCTGCGCCGCGCTCTGGCGGTTCTCGCTTGGTGGAGATTTGAGATCGGTCGGAACAGCCTGCGACGTGGGGACGCGCGGCGCAGGAGCAACTGCGCCAGCAGGTATGGGCGATGGCAACGGCGCCGACCGGATCGTCGGGTTTGTAGCTCGTGGCGGAGGCGGCGGCGCGAACGCTGGCCGCGGAGGCGGCGCTGGCGGCGCGACTACTTTGGACGGCTCTATCTTCGGCGCGGCGGCGAGCGCTGCTGGCGCGGCCGGGGCCAACGGTTTCATCCCCGGTGTTGACTCCGGGCGCGGCTGGAGCCGGGCCGCCACAGGGCTAGGAGCCGGCGAGGCTGTCGGCGGATTGGCCGCAGCCGGCGGCGCCATTTCCCGCTCACGCACAGGCTGGACTTGAGCCGGCGCTATCGCCCGGATGATCTGGGACTCGATCACCACGTCGTTGGGGCCGCCGATCATCACGAGGTGTTCGATGTTATCGCGGCGCACCAGCACCAACTGGCGTTGCCCGTCGAGACTGAAGGCATCGACTAGCCCCAGTCGAGGTTGGCGGGCTCGCCCCCCTCCGGGCAATCGCAAACGATGGGCGAACAGGAGGCGATAGATCACGTAAATCGCCAGCGCCAGGGCGACGATAATGCCAGCAAGAACGGCCATCTGCAGCGGAAAATCGCCGCCAAGCGGAAGAGTGCTTAGATACTGCTGCATACTTCATCCTAACCAGCTGACGCGCGCCATAGGTCAAGCGCGACAACACGACATGCGTGCCCGAGATTCGTCAATAGCAGATGGCGCGCTGGCGCGCGACTGGGGCCGGGAAGCCCGGGGATAGATCGCCGACGAGCCCGCATTCCGCCGCGAATCGGGTATGATAGACAAGGCTGGCGCACCTCCCTGCGCTGTATCGGGTTTGCCGACCGCGCTGGAACTGGTCCTGATGAAATCGCCGCCAACGCCCGCCGCCATCGATCATACGGATCGCGGCGCCAATCCTGGGCTTCTGCTGGTGATGGCGATATGCCTGCTCGGCGTTATCGCGATCTTTTCATTTCTGCCCCCGGGCCAGGGCGCGAAAGTTCTATTCTGGTTGATCACCCTGCTGGCGATCGCTGGCGTCGTAGCGTTGCTCCTGTTCACGTTCGGCATTCTGCAACTCGCTGGCCAATCAGCCCGCAACGACACGACAAAGGCGATCGCCGACAGCAACCCGGAAGGCCTTATCGTCACCGACGCCCAGTCGCGCGTCCTTTACGCCAACGAAGCCTACCGGATCCTTTCGGGCGCGCAAGGCATCGCAGATCTTCGCGTGGTCGAGCGGCTGTTCACCGGCGCCTCGGAGGTATCCGAAGCGATCTATCGGCTCGCCCAGGCCGCCCGCGAGGGCAAGCGAGCCTCCGAGGAGCTGCGGCTTTCGCCGCCTTTGTCGGGTTCCGACCCTGTCGGCTGGTACCGCATTCGCGTGCGCCCGCTTGATGGGCTGGGGAAGCGCAGCGTCAATGTCTGGACTGTCGCCGACATCACACGCGAGCGCGAGAGACACGAAAATACCTTTCAGGAGCTCCAGCACGCCATCGACTTCCTTGATCACGCTCCAGCCGGCTTCTTTTCTGCTGAAACGGAAGGCTCGGTTTCATATCTGAACGCTACGTTGGCGGGATGGCTCGACTACGATATCGCCCAGTTCGGAGCGGGTAAGCTCAAGCTGACCGATATCATCGCCGCCGACGGCGTCGCCCTGATGGCGGTCGTATCGGGCCGGCCAGGCGAGGTGAAAACTGAGCAGTTCGACGTCGACATGCGGCGGCGCGAGGGACGACTGCTGCCAGTGCGCATCCTCCATCGCGTGGCGTTCTCGAGCGAGGGTGCACCCGGCCCCTCGCGCACCCTCGTCATCAACCGCGCCCCTGGCGACAGCAAAGGCGAAGATCTGCGCGCCGCGGAGGTTCGCTTCGCACGAATATTCAACGCGACTCCCATGGCGATCGCGTCAATCGATTCCGAAGGCGTGATCCTGCGCTCCAATGCAGCATTCGCGCGGCTCGCTCCCGCCGCGTTGAGAGCAGGCGAGGCAGGCGGCCGGCCGCGGATTTTCAAAGGCATCGCCGATCGCGATCACGCCGCCCTTCGAGAAGCTATCGCCCAGGCCACCGCAGGAAAGGCGGAAATCGCACCGGTCGATGCGACGCTGGAGGGCGAAGGCGAGCGCTCCGCCCGATTATTTGTTTCGGCCGCCGACCCGCACGACAGCGATGGCGCCGCGGCGACGATCTTTGCCCTGGACACGACTGAGCAGCGCACCCTCCAGGAGAATTTCGCGCAAAGCCAAAAAATGCAGGCGATCGGTCAGCTCGCGGGTGGTATCGCTCATGATTTTAATAACGTGCTGACGGCGATCATCGGCTATTCCGATTTGCTGCTCGCTAATCACCGCCCCACCGACCCTTCCTTTCAGGACATCATGCAGATCAAGCAGAACGCCAATCGCGCGGCGGGGCTTGTGCGTCAATTGCTGGCGTTTTCCCGGCGCCAGACGTTGCGCCCGCAAGTCCTCCAGCTGAGCGACGTCTTGTCGGAACTACAAAATCTGCTGCGCCGCCTTGTCGGCGAAGTCATCCCGCTGGAAGTCAAACACGGGCGCGATCTCTGGCTGGTGAAGGCGGACGTCAATCAGTTCGAGCAAGTCATCGTAAACCTCGTCGTCAACGCTCGCGACGCGATGCCGGAAGGCGGGCGCATAACCGTGCGAACCCGCAACGTCGCCCCTGCCGACTGCGCTGCCTATCACGAGAAGTCGCTGGTCCCCGCGGAATATGTACTGATCGAAGTCGAAGACACTGGCCATGGCATTCCCGCCGATGTCCGCGCCAAAATCTTCGAGCCGTTCTTCACCACCAAGGAAGTCGGAAAGGGTACCGGTCTGGGGCTTTCGATGGTCTATGGAATCGTCAAACAGACTGGCGGCTATGTGTTTTGCGACAGTGAGCCGGGCACCGGCGCCGTGTTTCGCATTTTTCTGCCGCGATACATTCCCACGGCCGCGGACGAACCGGCCAAGAAGGAGGCCGCGAAGGCGCCGACCGATCTCACTGGGCGCGGCGCCATTCTGCTGGTCGAGGACGAAGAAGCGGTGCGCGCCTTCGCCTCGCGCGCCCTCGCCTCTCGAGGCTATACCGTGCTTGAGGCGGATTCTGGCGCCGACGCACTTCGCATCGTCGAAAATGCTGAGGGCAAGATCGACCTCATCGTTTCCGACGTTATCATGCCGGAAATGGACGGGCCGAGTATGCTGACGGAATTGCGTCGGCGCGGCCTCGACGCCAAAGTCATCTTCGTATCCGGTTACGCCGATGACGCTTTCGCTAAGAACCTCCCGGAAGGCCAGGAATTCGTGTTCCTGCCCAAGCCATTCACACTCAAGCAATTGATCGAGACGGTGAAGGGAGCAATGAGCTGACGCTTCCCTCGGGTTGACCGCGCGTCCCCTCACAAGACAAACACTAGCGGCAAGCCTTAAGTCCTTGCGGACTCGGCTGGCATAGCGCTTAATCCAGCCATGCTCCGCCTCATCCTTCTGCGCCACGCGAAAGCCATTCCTTACGTCGGTCGCGACGATTATGAGCGCACGCTGACCGAGCGTGGTCGCGCCGACGCCGCATTGATCGCAGCCTACATCGCCGAGCAAACACCCGAGCCGGATGTGATCCTTCACTCTGGCGCGGCGCGGACGCGCGAAACGGCGGAAATTATCGCGCGTAAGCTGTCGCCCACCGTCGAAATGGACAGCGAGCCGGACATCTACGACGCCGACCGGCCGTCGCTTCTGCGCCTGCTGCGCGACCTTCCCGAGGATAGTCCAACCGCGTTGATTGTTGGCCACAATCCGGGCTTGGCCGACGTCGCGCGAACTCTGGCTGGCGACGGCGACGCCGCGCTGCTTGCCAAACTGGCTGTAAAATTCCCCACGTCCGGGGTCGCCATCCTTGAATTTTCCGGTCATGCCTGGAGGGATATCCGTCCGCGCGCCGGAAGGCTGGTCGCCTTTGTCACCCCCAGCGCCCTCGGCGGCGAGGACGCATAAAAGCGCACCCCCACTGGGAATTGTCGGCCGCGCGCCCTAAATAGCGGCCTGGAATATTGCTCCCGCCTCCGGTAATCCTTGTCCCTTCTGAACGATTTCCTTTTCGAAACAGGTTTGGTCGCCCGGAGCCTTTCCGAATATCTCTCGGGTGGCGGGCTGCGCCTCGGCGTCACTGGGCTGTCGCGCGCGGGCAAAACCGTCTTCATCACCGCGCTGATCAACAACCTGATCGGGCGCGGTTCGCTGCCGGTGTTTCGCGCTGCCGCGGAAGGGCGCATCGCGAGAGCGACTCTGGAGCCCCAGCCTGATGATTCTGTGCCTCGCTTCGCCTATGAAGACCATCTGGCGTCGCTGACAGGCGAGGAGAGGCGCTGGCCGCAATCGACGCGGCGCATTTCCCAACTGCGGCTGACCATCGAATTTGCCAGCGCCACGCGCTGGGGCGGCAAGAACTCCACCCTGGCACTCGACATTGTGGACTATCCCGGCGAATGGCTGCTCGACCTGCCGTTGCTCGCCAAATCCTATGCGCAATGGTCACGCGAGACTTTAGACGCGAGCGCCAAGGCCTCACGGGCGATGCTTGCCGCTGACTGGCGCGGCTATCTCCAGGGCCTCGATCCTGCGGCTCCTGCGGTGGAGAATCACGCGCGCAAGAGCGCCGAGCTTTTCACCGCCTATCTGAAAAAGGCGCGCGAGGACGTCTATGCGCTTTCGACCTTGCCGCCGGGGCGGTTTCTCATGCCGGGGGATCTCGAAGGTTCGCCTGCCCTCACGTTCGCGCCGCTTCCCGTGGACGAGGGCGCCGACCTTTCCCCCCGCTCGCTCGCTGGCATGATGGAGCGGCGCTATGAGGCCTATAAGACCTTTGTCGTGCGCCCGTTCTTTCGCGATCATTTTTCGCGGCTCGACCGCCAGATTGTCCTGGTCGACGCGTTGAGCGCGCTGAATTCCGGGCCTGCAGCGATGCACGATCTTGAAAACGCGATGGGCGATGTCTTGCAGGCGTTTCGCGCCGGCCGCTCGTCGCTGCTCGCCACGATGTTTCGCCCGCGCATCGATCGCATCCTGTTCGCCGCCACCAAGGCCGACCATTTGCATCATTCGAGCCACGACCGGCTCGAGGACATTTTGCGCGTGTTGACGGGCCGCGCGATCGCCCGCGCCGAAGGCGTCGGCGCGAAGATCGACGTCATCGCGCTGGCGGCGATCCGCGCGACCCGGGAAGCAAAAATCCGCCATGCCGGCGAGACGCTGGACGCGATCATCGGCGTCCCGGAGCAAGGCGAAAGACTCGATGGTGAGATCTTCGACGGGCACAGCGAAGCCGCGGTCTTTCCTGGCCAGTTGCCCGCCGACCCGCAAGCTGCATTTGCCGGCGACGCGGTCGCGCTGCCGGAAGCGCAGAACGACTGGCGTTTCGTCCGCTTTCGCCCGCCGGTCATCGCACCCGGCGTTGCCCCGCCGCAGATCCGTCTCGACCGCGCGCTCGAATTTCTGCTGGGGGACAGACTGGCATGAGCGAACAACGCCCTCGCCCACGCGCGTTCCGGCTCGATGACGCCAAGGTCGCGCTTGACGATATTCCAGCGCGCGCCGCGACATCGGTCATCGTCGAGTCCGAGCCCGCGCCAATTCCTGCCGAGACGCGGGCGGCGACGATCGACGCTGCCGAGCGCGACATCGAAATTGCCCAGCAGCGCGGCATTCTCAACCGCTGGCGCGTCAATCTGGCGAGCGTGGTCTGGAGCGGCATCGGCGGGCTCGTATCGCTCGCCATCGGTCTTTGGGTGACGCAACTCATCGAAGGCCTGTTCGCTCGAGCGAACGCGTTGGGCTGGGTCGGGCTGGCGTTCGGCGCGCTGGCGCTTGCCGGCATCGTCGCGATCGCAGTGCGGGAAATCCTCGCCATTTCACGGCAAAGCCGCATTGCGCTGCTGCATGCCGCTCTGGCGCAAGCCCGCGCCAAAGACGACCGTGACGATGCGCGCGCGCTGGTGACGCGGCTTGCGGCGCTGTATGAAACGCGCCCCGGTATGGCGTCGGCGCGGGCGCAGACGCTGGAGGCGGCGCGAGCCATCATCGACGGGCGCGATCTTATCGACATTGCCGAGCGCACCTTGCTGCGTCCGCTCGATGCGCGCGCGCAAGGCGAGATCGCCGCCGCGGCCAAGCGCGTTTCGATGGTCACCGCGATCAGTCCGCGCGCCATCCTCGATCTTCTCTTCGTCATCGCGCAGATCATCCGCCTCGTGCGCCGCATCGCCGAGATCTATGGCGGGCGGCCCGGTCTGCTGGGCTTCTTCAAGCTGGCGCGCTCGATTGGCGCCCATATCGCCATTACCGGCGGCTTGGCGGTGGGCGACAGCCTGCTGCAGCAACTTGTCGGCCACGGGATCGCCTCCAAAATATCCGCGCGGCTTGGCGAAGGCGTGCTCAACGGCCTGCTGACCGCCCGCGTGGGTCTGTCGGCGCTGGCGGTCTGCCGCCCTGCCCCATTCGCAGCGACAAAGCCGCCTGGGATCGCCGATGTCGCGCCGTTCTTATTTGGCGGCGGCAAAGACGGCTAGGCGCGCCGGCGCCCAATTGCGCGCGACATAGATCCCTGCAAAGGCGAGGCCCGCGAACGCGACATAGGCTGCCGGGCGGAAATCGCTATCCGGGTCTATGTTGGCGGAAAGCACCATCCAAAAGTCGATATGCCGGACAATAGCGTACCAGGTCGCCTCGAGCAGCGCGGTCAGCAACGGCGCCGCCACTGCCGCGCCAACAACGACGCCCCAGACCGGCAACCCGCGCTTCTGCAGCTGGCGGTAGAGCATCAGAATGAAATACAGGCCCATCATCAGGACTGGCTGCGAAACGTCCGCCTTGCTCTGAAGATAGTAGTGAAAGATCGCCAGCGCGGCGATCCAGTAGATCAGCTTGTGCAGTTTGTTCCACTTCGCGCCGCCGAGCTTCTTGATCATCGCGTCGGTCGAGGTCGCCGCAAGCGCGCCGAGCCCGAGCAGGCAGACAAAGCCGATCGTGAGATAGAACCGCAGCGCGATTTCCGCCCCGACATGAACAAGGTCAAACTTCTGGTCGGCGATGTAGAGGGTGAAATGGACGAGCGCATAGCCGAAGGCGGCGATGCCGAGCATGCGGCGCAAGTTAATCAGCTTGGGCCATTGCGCGACGCGCCGCAGCGGCGTCACCAGCAGGGACAGCAGGATGAACCTCACCGCCCAGTCGCCGAACCGGTGCAGCGTCTCGGTCAGCGGCTTGGGATCGAGCATGCCGGTCAGGTTCTCATAACCGATCCACAGCGCCGGGATGAACAGGCCGATAAGCACCGCGAGCTTGATCGCGGAGAACTTGCCGTTGCGCTCGTTCCAGGGGGCTTTGAGGGCGATCATTTCGGGTCCGTCTGATGGGTCGTTCGATACCTATACGAGGAGCGGAGCGCGCACGTTACAAAAAGACCGCGGATCGAGGGCCGCATCGGCATCGCAGGCGCCCTTTTCAGTAGGCGATTCATTGTTTTCAATGGCTTGCGATGCATTTTTCCGCCGCTTCGACCCGAGATGAAGGCTTAAAACAGGCAACAAATCAATCTTGTCCATATTTTTCAATTACTTAATACAGTTTTAGAAACCTAAACATCCACATTATTCTGCAAGCCGCTCGATTTGCAGCCCTCGATCCCGCGCCTCCCTCGGGGGTTGGATTCCGACACCTTGAGTGTCTTCGAAAAAAGAGAAATGTCACGACATTGTTGCCTTCGCCCGATGCGGTTCGGGCATCGACACCCCGCTCCGGCTGATGGCGCGTTTCTTGCTTCATATTTATGCAACCCGCTTGAGAGAGGCCGTCGCCGAATCAGGTTGATGTGGGTTATGCTGCATCGCGGCGCTTTATCGCAGTGCAGGATCGCGCCGGAACACCGGTGCGCCGGCCGATGCCAAAACGCCAGCGGCGGACGCCGTCCGCGCCGTCCGCTTTTCAGGAGGGCAGAATGAATACCGAGGAAGCCATTCGCCAACGCAGCTATCTGATCTGGAAACAGGAGGGTTGCCCGGAGGGTCGCAATCTCGACCACTGGCTGCAGGCGAAGGCGGAAGTTGAAGCCCAACCCACGGCCGCCTCGAAGAAGAGCCGGGCCGCACGTTCGCCGGCCGTTCGCAAGCGCGCGACGGCGAAGGGCAATTAGCGCGATTTCCGATCCCACCGACTCGTCAGCGAGCAAAGCGACGCCATCCAGACTGGAGCCGCCAACGTATCCTGAAGTCTGGATCGCGTCGCCTTGCTCGGGATGACGGCAGCCCCCCAAGGTTCCACGAGCGCTGGCAAGCAACGCAGCGGCGGCCGACGTAGACTTCTGCTAAGCGACCTCGGCGTCGCCCGCTCGCGCATCAAGGTCGACTATTTTCCGGGGTTTGCGTGACGGAGGATTGATTTGGACCATCGATTGGTCTAAATTATACCATGCAGATTGCTGTGAGCGAAGCCAAGGGTCAGCTGACTGAGCTTGTCCGACGCGCCGAAGCGGGCGACGAGATCGTGCTAACGCGTCACGGCCTCCCGGTCGTGCGGTTGACGCCAATCAGGGCCGCGCCGCTTGATGCGGCCGAGCGCCGCAAAATCCTCGACGAGATAGCGGCGTCCTGTGCTCCCAATGCGAGCTCTGGCCCGAGCGCAGAGCGCAGCCAGGATTTCCTGTACGACAAAGACGGCCTGCCGAAGTGATCGCCGTCGATACCTCGGCCCTGATGGCGATCCTGTTGAACGAGCCTGCCGGGGAGGCATGTCGCGCCGTGCTCGCGGGCGAGAGCCACGTGCTCATTTCCGCCGGAACGCTCGCCGAGGCGCTGATTGTCGCCGGCCGCCGCAACATCGACACAGAAATGGCTGCGCTGGTTGACGCTCTGGGATTTGAAATTGTCGCGGTGACCGCCGCGTCCGCTCGGCGCATCGGCGAGGCCTATACGCGCTGGGGAAAAGGCGCTCATTCGGCAGGGCTGAATTTTGGTGATTGTTTCGCCTATGAAACGGCGCGCGAACACGCCTGCGCGCTCCTGTTTGTCGGCGAGGACTTTGCCAGAACGGACGTTGCGGCGGCACAATAGCGCCGCCCGTCGCCGCCCCGTCTCACGCCACTCCGAGCTTCTTTTGCAGGCTCGTCGACGACGTCGTGTACTGAAACGTCAGTTTCTTGTCGGGATAGACGTAGTGGTGCGCGCGTTGGGCCGCCAGCGTGCCCTCATGGAAACCCGACAGGATCAGCTTGAGCTTGCCGGGGTAGGTATTGATGTCGCCAATGGCGAATATGCCGGGCACGTTCGTCTCGAACTTTGTCGTGTCGACCGGGACGAGATTTTCATGCAGGTTGAGACCCCAGTTGGCGATCGGTCCCAGCTTGATCGTGAGCCCGAAGAACGCCAGCATGTCGTCGCAGGGGATTTCGAACTCGCTCTGATCGTCGCGACGCGCGGCCACCGAGGTCAGTTGGCCGTCGGCGCCCTTGATGCCGCAAGGCTGGCCCAGCACGAAATCCATCTGCCCGGCGGCGACCATTTCGTGCATCTGTTTGACCGAATGCGGCGCGGCGCGAAACGCGTCGCGCCGATGCATCAGCGTTACCCGCTTGGCGATCGGCGCGAGATTGAGCACCCAGTCCAGAGCTGAATCGCCGCCGCCCACGATCAGCACGCGGCGGCCGCGAAAATGCTCCATCCGGCGCACGGCGTAGAAAACGCTCTTGCCCTCATAGGCCTCGATGCCGGACACCATCGGCGGCTTCTTCGGCTGGAACGATCCGCCGCCAGCCGCCACAAAAACTGCCTTACATTCAAATATCTTACCACCGTCTGTTTCTATTTTAAATGAAGGATGTTCGGGCGTGCCGACGTTCTCAAGAGCTCCGACCATCTCATTGAAGTGAAAGACCGGGCCGAAGGGCTCGATCTGCTTCATCAAATTGTCGACGAGCCCCTGCCCCGTGACGATCGGAAAGCCGGGTATGTCGTAAATCGGCTTTTCCGGATAGAGCTCCGCGCACTGGCCGCCCGCCTTGGGCAGGATGTCGATCAGATGCGCCTTGATGTCGAGCAGGCCGAGTTCGAACACCGCGAACAACCCGACCGGCCCGGCGCCGATGATGACCACGTCCGTCTTGATGATCTCGCTCATGCGCTCAGCCCTGCTTGGCTGGCGTCGTCACCTGAAGGCCGTCAAGCGCCTCCGTGACCTTGATCTGGCAAGACAGCCGGGAAGTCGGCCGCACCTCGAAGGCGAAATCGAGCATGTCCTCTTCCATTGGCGACGCCTTGCCGACGACATCGATCCATTCAGGCGCGACATACACATGACAGGTGGCGCAGGCGCACGCGCCGCCGCATTCCGCGTCGATGCCGGGAATCGCGTTGCGCAGCGCCGTCTCCATGACGGTGGCGCCGACTTGCGCTTCGACCGTGCGGGCTTTTCCGGTGGAATCCGTGTAGGTTACCTTGATCATAGTCCGCTGTTTTTCCTGTCGGGGCGCGCATTCCGGATCCGGAATGCGCGGCCTTATTAGAGGCTCAGGCGACGCAAGGCAAAGCCTCGGCCCCCTCACGCGATGGAGACGCAATGCAGCGGCGGTTTGTTACCTTGGAATTATCGAGTCAGGCCGGCAATTTCCGCCCGCGCTTCCGAAACGGCCGCTTCGAGCGCCGGAATGAGGCGCTCGCTCCGGGAATCGCCTCTCGCGCAGCAGTCTTCGAAAGCCCGCGCCGCGCTTGCGACACGCGTCGCGCCCAAGGCAAGCGCCGAACCACGCAGCTTGTGGGCGATTTCTGACCGACGCACGACATCGGCGGGATCGCATTGCTTCAGTTGCTCGACCAGCCGGGCGGACTGACGCTCAAACATTTCAAGCAGTTCGATCTCCAGCGCCGGATCGTCCATTGTCTGGCGCGCAAGATGCACAAGATCGATCGCCGGCTCTGATTGAGGCGAGACTCTGCTGGCGTGGGCGGCGAGCGACATGGCGTGAAATCCTGCAGTTATATTTTCGCCACAAATAAACCTGTGATCCCAATAAAACCTTAGCGGTGGAGGGACTGGCCAAACAGCAGGTCGGTAGGGTAACTCAAATGTTAACGACGTTTTAACGCGCCCGGTTTGACGAGTTTCATTCCGGACGCCCGGCCTGTAAGACTCGTTTTGGTTAATTTAGAGTGCGCCGCCCCACGAGGCCGAGGGGGTGACGCGCGGAGTGGCGCCTTTGTATGGCGCAAGTGTTAGTTGCAAGGCGGGGCGGGTAGATGGCGCAACAAATCAAGGCGACGGACGCGGTCACGGCGGCGATGTCAGCGATCGAGGACGCGCTGAACCTTTCCCACGACGAGCCCGCGACCAGTGCTCCGGAAATTGTTGACCCGGAGGCGCCTCCCAGCATCAAATCACTGCCAAACATCGACCACGACCGGAGGATTTTTCCATCGGTCGAAAATGGCCAAGCCGAAGTTCCGCCGGTCATGCCCGCCGCCGCAGTGAAACCCGACGCAGCCGCTTCGAGCCAGCCGGCATTGCCGCCTGCCGAGCCCCCGGCCAACGATGATCGCCCCTCGGTCGGGCAAATGATTCGCGCGTTCGAGGTAGGCCCGAGCGGTCGCGCGCCGATTGTGCTCGCAGTGGCGGCTTCGGCGCTTTGGCTTGGGCTTTGCGGGGCTTGGTTCGCACTTCACTATTGGGATTTTTTCGGGACGCTGCTGCGCACTCGCGAGTTTTGGCTGCGCCCGCAAATGGCGCTGGCCGCGATGGGCGCGATCGGGCCGGTCCTGATGTTCGTCGTTCTGGCGGCGATGGCGCGCCGGGCGCGGGAAATGCGGGCCTCAGCTCAATCGCTGGCGCATGTCGCCATGCGCCTCGCCGAGCCGGAAGCATTGGCCACCGAACAGGTTCTCACGCTCTCTCAGGCCATTCGTCGCGAGGTTTCGTCGCTTGGCGATGGCATCGAACGGGCCCTTTCGCGCGCCTCCGAACTGGAAACGCTGGTGCGTTCCGAGGTTTCTACGCTTGAGCGCTCCTACACGGACAACGAGCGGCGGATGCGCAGCCTCATCGCCGAAATGGCCGATCAGCGCGAAGCCATAGTCGCCAACGGCGGGCGTATCCGCGCCGCCATCGCCGGCGCCCATCAGGGCGTTGCCACAGATCTTGAAGGAATTTCCGATCGCCTCAGCGAGCGTATCGCCAACGCCGGGCAACGCATCGTCACCTCGCTGGGGTCTGCGTCCGAGCAAATCGTTGTCACGCTCGAGCGCACCGGCGCAGAGACCACCGAACTCATCGCCGGCCAGGCGACGCACATGCACGAAAATCTTTCCGCTCTGGGCGTCGACGTCAGCGCTCGGCTCGCGGGTTCGAGTGAACAGGCGGCGAATGACCTGATCAACCGCATCACCGGCATCGATCAGCAATTGCGCGCGACCGGCGAAGCGCTCACCGCCGATTTCAGCGCGCGCGGCGAGGAGCTCGCTACCCGGCTGGACGCCAGCAGCGCCACTGCGGCGCAGACCATTCGGCTGCACGGGGCCAATGTCACGTCACAATTCGCCCAAAGCAGCGCCTCTCTGGCCGAGGAATTCACTTCGCGCAGCGACGACATTGTCAGCCGCATCGGCGCCAGCCACGTTCAGGCTGTGGACGCCATCCTCGCGCATGGCGACAATGTCGCGGCGCGCCTGGCTCATAGCGCCGACGACTTGACGCAGCGCTTCGCCGGGCACGGCGCGGACCTGGTCGAACGCATCGAAGCCGCCGGCGCGCAGAGCGTCGATGCCCTGCGCTCGCATGGCGAACTCGTCGCCAGCCAATTGGCCCAGTCGCGCGAGTCCCTCCATAGCGTTTTTGAATCGCAAAGCCTCGATCTGGTCGAGCGCATCGACGCAAGCGGCGTTCGCGCGGCGGACTCGATCCGCGCCCACGGCCAGGCGATCACCGGCCAGCTCAGCCATTCCATAGCGGCTGTCACTGACGCTTTCCAATCGCAAAGCGCCGACCTTGTCGCGCGCATCGATACATCAGGCGGGCAGACTGTCGCGGCGATCCTTTCACATGGCGAAGCCGTCGCGGCGAGCCTTATCCAGACGAGCGAGACGATCGGTGAGGACTTTGGCGTTCGGGGAGCCGACCTTGTCAGCCGCCTTGAGGCCAATGGGGCGCGCATTTCCGACATGATCCTCACCCGAGGCGACAGTCTCGTCTCCCGCCTCAACGAGACCAGCGAAAAGCTGCACGACACGGTCGTCATCCACGGCCGGGATCTCGATGAGAGACTGACCGCCGCGAACGAACAGCTCGGCGCGCAATTGAGCGCGCACGCTCACGACGCCCATGATCTGATTGCCTCGGCCGGCGCTCAGCTGGTCGATCGCCTCGACGCGCGGCACGAATTGATTCGCGATCAGTTCGACCGGCACCAGAGCGACATCGACGCCCGATTCCAGGAGGCGACGGGCCGTACCGTCGCAACATTGATCGAGCACGGCGCTGTCATGCACGAGCGCTGGAGCGCCGCCGCGAATGAATCGCTGGCGATGCTGGACGATCACACCAATTCCTTCGGTGAGAAGCTCGCCACTGTTGCGGGCGAAGCGATCGCCGCGATCGCAATCCATAGCGACAGCATCAACGAAACGCTTGCCTCGCGCCTCTCGAACTTCGAGGATACGCTCGCCTCGCGCGGAAGCGCGCTCATCTCGGGCCTCAGCAGCCAGACCGGACAGCTCGGCGCGCAGCTCGACGCGTTCGAGCGACTGATTGGCGAGGGCAGCGGCAGCGTTGTGGAGCGTATCGGCGCGCAATCGACGGCGCTGGCTTCTCACATCGGCGAGCATATCAGCGCAATCGACGCGATCATGGCCAATCGCCACAACGAGATGGATCGTCGCCTCGCCGAGCACAATGCCCGCTTCGCCAATACGTCGAACGCGCGCCTCGCCGAGTTCGAGACGGCCTCGCTCGCTCAACATTCCGCGGTGGACACCGCGCTCGCTGTGCATGCGCGCCGCGTCGAGGAAGCGGTGAATGAAGGTCTTGCCGGCTTCGACGCGATGGTCTCGCGCAGCGGCGCCGATATTCTGTCGCGGATCGAATCCACCTCCGGCGTTCTCGCCTCGCAGCTCGACGGCAAGCTCGCCGCGATCGAAGACGTCATCGCGACTCGCGGGCCGGCGCTCGCCGACCGGCTGGGCAAACGCAATACCGAAACCGCGGAACTGTTCGACGCGAGCCTGCGCGCCGCTGACGAACAGACGAGTTCGCGCATCCAGGAAATCAGCGGTTCTCTGGAGAAGCTGATCGAGCGGATCGAGACGGGCCTCGCGGCGCGAGGTCGCTCGCTCAACGAAACGCTGGCGCGAAGCACGATCGACGCGGCCAGGACGCTGAGCGAAGGCGGACGGGAGATCGTCAGCGGGCTTGACGCCAAATCGGCGGAGATCGGCGAAACACTGCGGGCTCGCGCGCAAGCGCTGACTCAAGCGCTGTCGAGCCTGTCGAAAGAGATTAACGCGACGCTCGGTGGCAATCTGAACGAGATGACCGGGGCGCTGAGCGATGGCGTCGCCCAGCTCAAAGATCGCGTGATGGCGCCGCTGCAGGACATATCGACCAGCATCGACAGCGCATGGGCCGCTATTTCGGACCGGCTCGGCGATCATTCGGCGCAGCTCGGAACCCATGCCGACCGCATCGCCTCAGCGCTTGGCGATCACGTCGGAACGCTGGATTCGACGATCGGCAAACACACCGCCGCGATCCATCGCTCGATCGAAGTCGGAGTGGTCGATCTTGACGCGCGCCTGTCGGAGCGCTCGGCCGCGATCGACGCCAGCGTCGGCAACGCGATCGGCAGTCTCGACGCGACTTTGGCCTCGCGCGGCGGCGATCTCTCGCAAACTTTGTCAGGGCGGATCGACGAGCTGCGGACGCTTATCGAAGGCAAGGGCGCCGAATTCGTCGCCCATCTTGCCGCGCGCGGCGGCGAGATTTCGAACGAGATCAGCACTGTCGGCGACAACGCCGCCATGGCGTTCGACAAGCAAACAACGAATCTTATTGGCCTGATGACGCGGCGCACCGAGGACCTTCTCGCCTCGATGAACGCTGGCGCCGCAGGATCGGTGCGCTCGCTCGGCGCGCTGACCGGACAAATCAGCGCCGAAGTCGAGACATCGACATCCGCGCTGCGCGCTGCGGCCAAGGATGCGGCGGCAAGTTCGAGCGAGGCGCTCAACACGCTGCGCGGCCAGCTTACCGCGGAGGTCGAGGCTTCCGCTGCCCGGCTGCGCACGGCGGCGGAAGACAGCGCCGCAGGATCGACGCAGGCGCTGAGCATTCTACGCGGCCAGCTGCACGACGAGGTCGAAAGCTCCGCCGTCGCCTTGCGCGCGGCCGCGCATGAGACGGCAAGCAGTTCGACGCTCACCTTGAATTCTCTGGCGGAGAAGCTGCGCGGCGAAATCGAGAACTCGGCGCGGATCGTCAACGCCGCCGCGTATGACGCCGCAGATCGATCCTCGCAGGCGCTCGTCGCATTGGCCGGCGCATTGCGTCGTGAGATCGACGGGTCAAGCGGCGCGTTGCTCGCGGCCGCCCAGGAAGCAAGTGGCTCGGCGATCGGATCGCTGTCCGAAATGCTGGAGACGCTGAAGCGCGAAGTCGGCGGCGCCACGGCGGGTCTCAATCTCGCATCGCGTGACGCCAAGGCCAGCGCGACGCAGGCGCTGATGGGACTGACCGAAACGCTGCGGCGCGAGGTCGAAACCTCCACAAGCGCCCTCAACGCGGCCACGCAAACGACGGCGGCCAGTTCGAGCGAGGCGATTGCCGGGCTGTCGGGACATTTGCGCAGCGAAGTCGAGCAGTCCGCCGCCATGCTGCGCGAGTCGCTGGAGCGAAGCGCTTCGGCGTCCCTGTCCGCCCTCACCGAAACAGGCGATCGTTTGCGCAACGAGCTAAGCCAGGTTCTCGATCGGCTGGGGCAAACCAGCAAGGTGCTCGAAAGCAGCGTCGGTTCCGCCGGATCCAATCTCAATGCGATCCAGGGCGGCCTCGCCGAACGGGTGGGCGATTTCCAGCGCGCGCTCGGCGCCATTTCCTCACAGGTCACCGTGCTCAATCGCGCCGCCGCGACAACGCAGACAGAAGCGGGCGCTCTAAGCGACCGGCTCGCCGAACATGCCAATTCATTGTCCGGCGTCGCGCACGATCTCACTGCATCGCAATCGGCGGTCGACGAAGCGCTGGACCGGCGCCGCGCCAGCCTGGAAGTGCTGGTCAACCAGATCGGGCGCAAGAGCGAAGAATTTGAGACGCTGATGCGCTCGTTCGCCACGACGGTGGACGATTCGTTCAACAAGGCGCAGGCCCGTGCGCAGGAGATCAACGCCGGGCTGATGCTGACCACTAACGGCGCCGCTGCGACCGTCAGCAGCCAATTCGAGCTCATCCGCAACAATGCGGGCAAGGAGAGCGAGCGAACCGCGGCCGCGCTGCAGTCGGCTTACGAACAGGCCAAGACACACCTTTCGGGAATCATGGATCTGTCGACCGAGCGCTTCCGGGCCTCGGCAGCGGAAATGAAGACGATGGCCGCGGAAATTCAGCGAGAGCTCGACGCCACGCGTCAGGAATTGCGCAAGGGCGTGCTGGAACTGCCGCGCGAGACCAGCGAGGCCGCTGGTGCGATGCGCCGCGTCGTCTCCGACCAGATCAAGGCGCTGAACGAACTGACGGAGATCGTCGCCAAATCGGGCGGCGCATTCGACGTCGCCGAGCCTGCTCCCCCTGCGGACCCGCCGCGTGTCGCCGAGCCTGTCCGTCCGGAACCGCGCGCGGAAACTGCCAAAAAAGAGGAGCCGCGATCGAGCGAGTCTTCGCGGGTCATCGAGCTGCCCCCGCTGCCCGGCATCATGCACCACCCGGCCGCCCAATTGCCGCCGGAACAGGCGCCGCGCACGCGAAACCTGCCGCCCGCCGCGCCGCCACAAGCGGCGCCGGCCGTCCCGCCCGAACGCGCCCAGGCGGAGCGCGCACAGAGCGGTTGGCTCTCGAACCTTCTGGCCGCCGCCTCACGCGACGAGCCGCAACACTCGCATGCAGATCAAAAGCCGCCCGCCGATACGCTCGACGCGATCTCGACGGACATCGCCAGCCTGATCGACCAGGACGCCGCCGCCGAAATGTGGGATCGCTGGCGCCGCGGGGATTCAGCCGCGGTGTCGAGACGGCTCTACACCGCTCAGGGGCAGCAGACGTTCGACGAAATCCGCCGGCGCTGCCGCTCGGACGCCCAGTTTGCCGAGACGGTGGCCCGCTATATCCAGGAGTTCGAACGCCTGCTCGCCAAGATCGGCCAGAATGACCGCGATGGATCACAAGGACGCGCATACCTTCTGTCCGATACGGGCAAGGTTTACACGATGCTGGCGCACGCTTCGGGCAGGCTGGGCTGAGACTCGCACCGCGTCTGCCGGAAACGGCTTCATTCGTGCGTTGATGCGAATGCCGCGATTTTCGCCATCACGCTGGCCAGAGCCGTATTAAGCGCCGTCACCGCGTTGGCGGAGCCGGTCCCCGACGCAGGGGCCTCGGCGGTAAATATCTGCGCGGCCGCGACCCTTCCGCTGCGGGCGTTGACGATCTTGACCGCCATGTCGATCACTGCCTGGCCTCTGGGCACGTTCAGTTCAAACGCCCTTATGTCGATCTCCATTTCATAATCGGCGGAAAAACCGGCGCCGGCGCGGCCAACGAAGCGCAGCTGCTTTGCGTTCTGGAACGTCTGCACGAGCCGCGACTGAACGAGTGCGGGCAGCCGATCCGACCATTGTGCGCCCGCCATATAGGCCACAGTGTCCGGACCGGTGCGTACGAGAATGCGCTGGCTGTCCAGATCGAGCGAGGCGACAGGTTCGCGTATGGCGAGCGGCGCGCGCAATCTTGCCCTGGCGATCGACGCGCTGAGATCGAAAGTTTCAGGCGGAGCGCTCGCGCATGCGGCCAAAGTAAAGACGCCGACCGCAAGCACGGCGGCGACAAAACCAAAGCGCATCTTTGACGCCATCAGGGCCCGCCGTGATATTCCGGCAAGGCCGGCTTTGCGCCAAATATAAGCTGATTCGGGTTGCGCTCGAACGAGCGCACCGCCCGGTCGAGATCGTTGATCGCGCGCCGCCCGTCGATCGCCAGCGCCTCGTATTCGCGCAGGCCTGAGCCGGTGAAGCGGGTAAGACCCGACGCGATGTCCTTCGTCCGCGCGTTGAGATCATCGGCAAGCTGGCGCACCGCCTTGGCCGCGTCCCCGACCTGCGCCAGCGCGCCCTTGGTCTCGGGCGAGCCGACGAAGTCCTGCAGACTGACCATCAGCGCATCGACTTTGTCCGCAGAATTGTTGAGCTTGGCCGCGAGTTCCGAGGCATCCTTCAGCATGCGATCGACATTACCTTTGTTGTCGCGCAGCGATTGGGTGAATACCGTGACATTGTCGACCGCGCCGGCGAGCTTGGTCCGATCCAGCGACTTGGCGAGATCGCGGAAGTCGCCGAGCGCGCCATTCAGGGTGTCGGTGGTTCCGTTGAGCCTCTTGGCCAGATCGGCGGCATCCGCGAATAGACTGTCGATGTGTCCCTGGTTACGGTTCAATGTCGCGGTGAAGCCCGCGACATTGTCGAGGACGCCGCGCACCTTGTCCGCATCGATCGATCGGGCGACTTTGCCGATGCTGTCCGCCGCATTGGAGACATTATCGACCGCGCGGGCGATCTTGGCGCCGTCGATTGATTTGGCGAGGTTATCGATCGAGGCAAGCGCCGAGTCCAGCTTGTCGCTTGTCTGGTTCAGGCGCTTGGCAAGGCTGGCCGAATCGTTCAGCAGGCTGTCGATATGGCCTCTGTTGTCGCTCAACGTCTGAGTGAATCCCGCGATATTGTCGATGACGCCGCGCACCTTGTTCGCGTCGACGGCCTGCACCAGCTTGTCGACATCCTCCGACAGCGTCTGGAGACGCGACGTCAGCGGCCCGATCTTCTGCCCAATATCGCCGGCGCTGCTCAGGAACGAGTTGATGCCAGACGAACTATTGGCGAGAACCTTGGAAAACTCATCAACATTCTTCAGCGTCTCGGTAAGCGCCGGGCCATTGTCGCCAATCAGCTTGTCGACCTTGCCGATCATATCGTCGGCTTTGGCCGATAGTCGCTGAACGTTTTCGAGCAGATTCTGGAAATCCGAGCGGTCGGCATAAATAACCGGCGGCGCCCCATTCTTGCCAACCAGCGGCTTGGCGTTGACCGAGCCGCCGGTCAGCGCAATCGCCGCCGCGCCCGTCAATCCCTGCAACTCAAGCCGCGCCTTGGTGTCCTCCATCATCGGCGTGCGGCCCGATATATCGATCATCGCAGCAACCCGACTGGGATCGTTCTCGAGAAAATCGATCGAGACCACTTCGCCAACCTTGAGGCCATTGAACAGCACCGAACTGCCGCGCGATAGACCGGAAACCGAGCCGCTGAAAACGAGCTCGTAGGTCTTATGTTCCGATACCCGGCCAAGACCGGAAAACCACAACACGAAAAAAAATCCGCCGGCAATCGTCGCCAGCGTAAAAATTCCGATCAGAAGGAAATTGGCTTTGGTTTCCATGTCGCCTTCACTGACTCGCCGATCCCGGCGCCGACTCGCGTAACGTGCCGCCCGCCACTTCGTTTCACCTCCCTCGCGTCTCCCCGGCGGTTATCCGGTTGATTCGGCGCCCCTCCCCCCTTTTCCCATGAAAATACGCTTTGAGCCAAGGATCGTCCGATTGCAGCAACTCACTGATTGGCCCGACCGCAATCACCCGGCCCCGCGCCAGCGCCGCGACCCGATCGCAAACCGAATACAGGCTGTCGAGATCGTGCGTGACCATGAACACCGTCAGGCCCAAAGTCTTTTGCAGCGTCGCGATCAGTTCGTCGAAGTCGCCCGCGCCAATGGGATCGAGCCCCGACGTCGGCTCGTCCAGAAACACGGTGTCGGGATCGAGCGCCAGCGCACGCGCCAGGGCGGCGCGTTTGACCATGCCGCCGGACAATTCGGAGGGATATTTGTCCGCCGAATCCAGCGGCAGACCCACGAGTTCGATCTTCAGCATCGCCAGTTCGTGGCGCAGGCGCGGCGAGATGCCCAGATGCTCGCGCATTGGCGCCTGAACATTCTGCTTCACGGTGAGGCCTGAAAATAGCGCGCCCTGTTGGAACAACACACCCCAGCGCTGCTCGAGGCGGTCGCGCTCGGACTTGTCCAGCGCATCGATATCGCGGCCATCGACGACGATGCTGCCGCCGCGCTTTGGGATGAGACCGAGTATGGCGCGGGTGAGCACCGATTTTCCGCTGCCCGACGCGCCGATGAAACCGAGCACTTCGCCGCGGAGAATATCGAGATCGAGGCCTTCCATCACCAGCTTCGATCCAAAGCCCACCTTGAGACCCCGCACGCGGATCGCGACGTCCGCGCCGGGCTCCCCTGCGGTAGCCGAGCGGTGCATTGTCGTTTCGCTTTGGGCCGGCACAATCAAGCAAGCGTCCTTCAATAGTGAATGGCGGCGAAGAACATTGCGAAAAGGCCGTCGATGAATATCACGGTGAAGATCGATTTCACCACCGAACTGGTCACCTGCCGTCCGAGGGATTCCGCTGAGCCGCGCACCGCGAAACCTTCGACCGAGGCGATCATCGCAATCACCAGCGCCATGAACGGCGCTTTGATCAGGCCCACGGCGAACGTGTTGATCCCGATCGCGCTTTGCAAGCGCGCGAGGAAAGCCTCCGGAGAGATTCCTCCATACACCCAGGCGACGCACAGGCCGCCAAACAGCGCCGCCATATCGGCAATGAATGTCAGGATCGGCAACGCGACGATCAGCGCGATAACGCGCGGAACGATCAGCACTTCCACGGGATCAAGCGCCATCACGCTCAGTGCATCGATCTCCTCGCGCATTTTCATCGAGCCGATTTCCGCGGTGATCGCCGAGCCCGAGCGGCCGGCGATCATGATTGAAGTCAGCAGCACACCGAGTTCGCGCAGCACCAGAATGCCGATGAGATCGACGACGAATTCGGTAGCGCCAAAACGCTGCAACTGAAAAATGCCCTGCTGGGCGACGATCGCGCCCACTAGAAAGTTTATCAGCGCGATAATCGGAACGCTGCGTAGCGCGAACGATTCGAGATGGAAAAACAGCGATGTCATTCGCCATCGGCGGGGATGGAAGGCGTCGAACATCGCGACGCTGACGAGACGGCCGAGAAAACTGATTCCTGCCGCAAGGTCGTGCCCTGCGTCGTAGACGCTCTCGCCCATGTCCGCGATCAGCGATGGCGCCGTGGGGATGTGCGGGCGTGCCGGAAGTTCATAGGGGCGATAATGCGCTTCGCGCAGAAGAAGGGCGTGGTCCGGGAGCACATGGACATATTCGGCATGGACGCCGGCCGCGTTGAGGCGCGCACGGGCGCTGTCAATGACCCAGGCGCCGGCCGTATCAAGGTGCTCGATTGCGCCCAGATCAATCGTCGCGGTCTGCGCACCGCTTGCGGCAACCACAAGGATATTGGCGCGCGATTCCAGCAATGGCGCTGAATTGACCGTCCAACCGCCCAACAGCGAAACGAGGACGCCACCGTCGATCATTTCGCTTTTTACTGAGGGCGCGGACGACATTCAGGCGCTCAAGCTGCGCGATTTCAGGCTCTTATCGCGTCGCGCCAGCCTTGTCGAGCGCAAGTCCCTGCGGCCCGGTTAACGCGGCGCTTTCCACGAGTTCCCGAGTTGGGATTGGCCGGCCGCAACCGGCACAGAGCCTGTACGAATCGCGATCCGCGAAATGGCGCCAAGCGAATCGCGCCTCGGCAAGCCCAAATCACATGTCCGAGGGAAGTCCGGCGGATATGGCCAACATTCTTTCAACATCCGGACGTGGGCTTGATGCCGAATCGGGAAACTCGGGCGAAAGCCGGCACGAACGCTGAACGAATCGGCCTTGGCCGGATTCGCCGATTCATTCCCGGAAAGTCGAGGGCTTTTTGCGAGGCCGGTGACGCCCCTTATTTTATGGTCAACAAGATGTGAAGACGCTTGCCACGCGTCATGCCGCGCGACGCGCGCCGATCAGTACGGAGATTGCCAGCCCCGTCAGCGCGAGGCCGGCCATGACGAAATAGGCCTGCTCGCCCAAGCGCCCATACAGCGGCCCGCATAAAGCGATGAGCGCCGCGCTAAGCGCCGAATTGGCCGCCACCATCCAACCCTGCGCGCGAGCCCGCATGTGAGCAGGGGCGAGTTCGGAGATCAGCAACATTGTGCCGATATGCGTGGCGGCGAAGCTGAGTCCGTGGCCAGCCTGGGCCAGCGCCAAGACAAGCGCGGACGGATCGAACGCCATCGCGATCCACCGCGTCAATGCGACGCCACCGCCAAGAATCAGCAGACCAGCCGCCCGGTCGTTGGCCGCGCGCCACCGTCCGATGAAGGCGAAAAACAGCGTTTCCGAACCGACGCCGATCGCCCAGACCGCGCCAATAAAAGCGCTTGAATATCCCGCGCGCGCCCAATGAATCGAGCCAAAGCTCAGCACCAGCACGTGGCTCGCCTGGATGATCGCCGCAGCGCCGATCACCAGCCACAGCAGCGTCGGCGGACGGGCAGGAGCGCCGGAGAACCTGTCCGGGGGCGCTGGTTGCGCCAGTCCGTCGAGAGGCGCCGCGTAGATTGCCGCGACCGCCGCCAGAACCGCGCTCCAGGCAAGCGCGATGTTGATCGCCGCAAGGGATGTCAGCGTGAGGAACAGGCCGCCAAGCAGATTGCCCGCGATAAAAGCCGCCGAGCCCCATTTGCGGATGCCGCCATAATCGAAAGGCGCCGCGGCCGCCTCGTCGGCGACCATAGACCGCGAAGCATCGTGCGGGCGATAGATCGCGAATGTTAGCACGTCGATCAGCGGCATGGCGCCCGCCTGCGCGCAGAACAGCAGGCCCATCAGCGCGAGCAGCGCGAACCGGCGGTCAGCGACGATCAGGCCGGCATAGATCAAGGCCATCAGCGCCGCGGAGATCAGCAGCATGCGGGCGACCTGGCCGTGATGGTCGGCCCAGCGCGTCAGGAGCGGCAACGTCAGAAATTGCAGCACGCGCGGCGCCGCGAGAATCAGCCCGATCTCGTTGATGTCCAGGCCTCGTGAGCCCAGCCAGACCGGAAGAAAGGGCGCCTGGACGCCGAAAACGAGAAAAATCGCGGCATAGAGCAGCGACAGGCGCGCGGCGACATCGCGCGCTTTCAGCGAAACCGCGACGCTCAATCCATCACCGCAGCCTTGAGAATGCAGACCATCGTGGCGTGCGCGGGCTTCGCGCTGACGTTGCGAATGACATGCGCCATGTCGCAGCGGTAGCGCAGCGTTTCGCCCGCCTGCGCACGGCGGACGACCTCGCCAACCTCGACTTCAAGCTCGCCTTCAAGCAGCGACAGGCATTCGATTGAGCCGCGCTGATGCGGTGGCGAGCCAAGGACGCCGCCCGGCTCGGCCTGGAAGTCGTACCATTGCAGCCAGTCGACCGTCTTGATCCAGCCGATGACCGCGAGCCGGCACAGGCCATCCTCCGACAGCAGCATGGGCGTATCGCCGCGGCTGGCGCGCTCGATGAACGGCCCCTCCTCCGCCCCATGCAGGATCGATTCGATCGAGACATCGAGCGCGTGCGCCAGACGCCAGATGGTCGACAGCGTCGGATTGGTTTCGTTGCGCTCGATCTGCGAGATGATCGATTTGGCGACGCCCGATTGGGTGGACAGTTCCGATAGCGAAAGACCGTAACCCTTCCGTAGTCGGTGCACCGCCAGGCCAAGCTGGCTCGACAATACCGCCGCCCCACCGTCCAGCGCGCTCGCCCTGTCCTTGCCTTCGATGCCCATTGTTAGGGATGCCTGCTTTGCTTAACTCGCAAGTTCCGGCGTGCGAAAACAACCGCACTTCAGGGAACCTCATCATAGTTTAGAACAAGTCGTTCGATTTATCGAACGATTTTGTTCGATGCGAACGCACATGCGATCAAGTCTGCGTGTTTCACGCGAGGCGCAGCCGTATCAAGGACAGTTGCCGCTCCCGCCAAACGACGAACGCTCCGGATCCAACGACGATGACCGCCCCCACAAGGATCCTCGAGGAGGGGATTTCGCCAAACAACATCAGACCGAGAATCACCGCCCACAGCATCGCCAGATAGTCGAAGGCGGCGATGATGGAGGCGTCGGCAAAGCGGTAGCTATGCGTCATCAGGATCTGACCGGCCCCGCCCAGCAGACCAATCGAGGCGAGCCAGAAGAGATCGGCCGGCGATGGCAGGATGAAGCGCTGTGTGGCGGCAAATGCTGCGCCCGGCGCGCTCGCTGGCCAAAGCACGGCTGCGAGCAGCACAAGCGCGCCAACCAGGCCGGTCAAGGATGAGAAGTAGAACACGATTGCGCCGGTCGCCTCGGATTTCGTCAGTCTGCGAGTCTGGATCATCGCCACGGCCGAACTGACCGCGCCGGCAAGCGCGATGAGGGCCCCCAGCGTCGCGCCGCTCATCATTCCTGTCGAGGAAAACCCTTCGCCCAGATGCTCCGAAAGCATCACGAGGACACCGGCGAAGCCGATGCCGACAGCGCTCCAGCGATAGATCCGGACAGTCTCGCCGAGGACGATCGCCGCGAGCGGCACGACCATCAGCGGGGTCGCGAAAGTGAAGGCGGTGGCGTCCGCCAACGGCAGCAGCGACAGAGCGACAAAGTTGGCGAACATGCCGCCCGATCCGGCGATCGAGCGCCCGATGTGGCCGAACGGGCGCACCGTGTGTAACGCGCGAGGGAATTCGCCGCGCGCGAACAACCACGCGACCAGCACCGCCAGCGCGAACAGCGAGCGAAACAACACGACCTCGCCCACTGGATAGCTCGACGACATCGCCTTGATGATGGCCGACATCAGCGCGAAAGCGAACGTCGCGGCGATCTTGAGGCCGATGCCCTTGAGAATCATGGGACCTTGTGGATGAGTTATTGACGCCTCGGCGCGCGGAGGATCGGCTTGCGCGATGTAAGCGCCCTTACCCCGGTTAGCTCAAGGCCGAAATAGGCCCTGAGTCGAGTTAGCGCTTTAGCCCGGTCAACTGAGTTTCCATCTCGCTGATTCGGGTCTGCGCGCGCGGTAGCCAATAGCTTTCCCCGCCCTGCCGATAGACTTCAATAGCTCCGCGCATGCACACGAGCGCCTGCTCCATTCGCTCGGCGCTATTCTCGCGCTCCGCAAGTTTAGCCAGCGCGTTCGACAGATTGTGTTGAGTGTAAGCCCAGTTGAGCGGCACGCGCTCGCGCGTCAACTCTTCCAGCGCCGCGCGATAGGCCGCCTCCGCCTCCTCAAGCCGCGCCGTCCCGCTCTCGCGTCCCCCAAGCGCCTGCAGCGCATTGCCGAGATTGTGCTGCGTCGTGGCCCAGTCGAGCGGCGCGCGCTCGCGCGTCCGTTCTTCCAGCGCCGCGCGATAGGCCGCCACCGCCTCCTCCAGCCGGGCCGTCCCGCTCTCGCGCCCCCCAAGCGCCTGCAACGCAATGCCGAGATTGTTCTGTGCCGTAGCCCAGTCGAGCGGCACGCGCTCGCGCGTCCATTCTTCCAGCGCCGCGCGAAAGGCCGCCACCGCCTCCTCCAGCCGCGCCGTCCCGCCCTCGCGTCCCCCAAGCGCCTGCAGCGCATTGCCAAGATTGTTCTGCGTTTGCGCCCAGTCGAGCGGCACGCGCTCGCGCGTCAACTCTTCCAGCGCCGCGCGATAGGCCGCCACCGCCTCCTCCAGCCGTGCCGTCCCGCTCTCGCGCCCCCCAAGCACCTGCAGCGCATTGCCGAGATTGTTCTGTGTCGTAGCCCAGGCGAGCGGCACACGCTCGCGCGTCCGCTCTTCCAGCGCCGCGCGAAAGGCCGCCACCGCCTCCTCCAGCCGTGCCCTCCCGCTCTCGCGTCCCCCAAGCGCCCGCAGCGCATTGCCAAGGTTGCTCTGTGTCATAGCCCAGTCGAGCGGCGCGCGCTCGCGCGTCCATTCTTCCAGCGCCGCGCGATAGGCCGCCACCGCCTCCTCCAGCCGAGCCGTCCCGCTCTCGCGCCCCCCAAGCGCCTGTAGCACACTGCCGAGATTGTTCTGTGCCGTGGCCCAGTCGAGCGGCGCGCGCTCGCGCGTCAACTCTTGCAGCGCCGCGCGATAAGCCGCCACCGCCTCCTCCAGCCGTGCCGTCCCGCTCTCGCGCTCCCCAAGCGCCTGCAACGCAATGCCGAGATTGTTCTGTGTTTGCGCCCAGTCGAGCGGCGCGCGCTCGCGCGTCCGCTCTTCCAGCGCCGCGCGATAGGCCGCCACCGCCTCCTCCAGCCGAGCCGTCCCGCTCTCGCGCTCCCCAAGCGTGTCCAGCGCGGCGCCCAGATTGTTTTGCCCGGCCGCCCAGTTGAGGGGCGCGCGCTCGCGGGTCTGCACCGCAAGCGCCGCGCGATAGGCCGCCACTGCCTCCTCCAGATGCGTCGTTGCGCCCTCGCGGTCGCCGAGCGTCCGAAGCGCATTGCCCAAACCGTTCTGCGCGATCGCCCAATCCTCGCGATCAGACGGGGCGAACGTCAGGATAGCTCGATATCTGTCTATCGCGGACAAAAGCGCGGCGTTGTCTCCGAATTCGTCGCCTTGCTGATAATATGCCGAGGCCTCCTTCGCGACGTACAAGATCCGCTGGTCGGCATACTTCCCGTCAAGCGGAACAATCCCCGCGGCCTCGGCAAAGCGCTTTGCCGCCTCGCGGTAGCGCAACTGGGTGAGCGCGATGCTTCCCTTGCGCGAAACCACATCGGCGGCTTTCAACGCATGCCGATCCTCCGCCTCTTGCGCCTTCTCCTTCAACTCGCGCGCTTGGCGATAAGCCGCCAGTTCGATCTCTTTGGCCTGGTCAAGCAATCCGTCCGCTTCAGCAAGCCGTCCGGCGGTCAGAGCCTCCTGCGCGCGTTTGGCAAATTCAGCCGCTTTCGGGTCGTCCGGTTCGAGCGTCGCAAGCTCGGCCTGGGCCTGAGCGAAGTGAGTTGCGATTTCGATCAGCTGCGCAGGGATTTTTTCGTCCGGCACGTTCTCCTTGCCGAGGATTCTGAAAAACTCGGCGACCGCCGACGAAGTGAATCCAAGCCGCGCCGCCAGGTCAGCCGCATGGCTTTCGGCCTTCGCTCTCGCCTCGTCGGTCGCGGCGATATCGGCGGCGAAGGCCTGGACCATCGCCGCCAATACGGCGGGGTCCTGCTTGTTGACGGTGTTGACGATCGTGCTGTTGCTGACCGACCCCCCGATCGCGATTCCGCCGCTTTCGGCGTCGACAGACGCGGTCGCGGCGCGCGCGGGATGGTTCGGTTGCGCCCCGAACAATATGACAAGCGCTAAAATGCCTGAACGGATGGCGTTCATGGCCGCATCTCATGTCATTTTGGCTTTGCGTCGCAGTTCGAGGCGCTTCCCGCTTGAATCGTGGTCCCGCTGACATTGCCGCCGATCGCGATGCCCCCGCACTGCGCGTCGACATTGGGCGACGAGGCGGACGACGGGGCATGGGCGACATAGACCCAAGCGCCAATTCCGGCGATCGCAATCGACCATGCGGCCGCGGTGACGAAGCTCAGAAGTCTATAGGCTTTGGACGCCGGCAATTTCGGAAATATGCTCTTGCCGATGATGTCGCGAAACAAGATCAGCGCCACACCCGCGGCAATGCCGCCAAGTCCCGCGATCTGGCCCATAGTCTTGAGAATATCGGCTTCCATAGGTCGGCCTATGAAACTTCTCTTTCCCGTGCGAGCGGACTGGGCCTTCGCACGGGAGCGAGCTTATCAGATTGTGCTTGCGTTGTCGCGCGCAGGGGGGACGTCGCCACACGGGCATCAAACGGCGGGCCCTAGACGTCATGTTCGCGGGCTGATCCGGTGGCCCGCCCTTTCGTGCGAGAACGAGGGTTGCTCGGGCGAGCCGAGCCGAGCCTCATGCACGGAGGGC
>Ga0209698_10000209_pt1 | contig 63649 bp, 38 predicted proteins | sample LitLauG_LLR_2012_FD_187203 | JGI IMG/M metagenome (GOLD analysis project Ga0209698, IMG submission 187203) | Freshwater sediment microbial communities from Pennsylvania, USA - Little Laurel Run_MetaG_LLR_2012 (SPAdes) (version 2) | ecosystem: Environmental > Aquatic > Freshwater > Creek >... | reverse complement strand
GTTCATTTGGCCAGCGTGGGCGGGCCAGCCAAGCGGCGCGGCGTGGCGCGGCGCAAATTGCGGCGGTTCAAAGCGGCCACGGGCGGTGGGCTGTGGGCGTCGCGGCTGACGGTGGCGGGCGGCGTCTCGGCGCGGGCGGAGATTGGCAACCTGCCGCGATACTTGCGGCGGTAGGCCAGCGGCGGCGCGGTCACGGCGGGCGGATTTCATCCGCCCGCCGTTTTTTTGTGTCCATCGCCGGGCGCGGTTTGACCTCATAGCATAGTTCAATCGAAGGCGCTGCAATTGAATCCTAGAGCGTCGGCGCGGGCGCTGGGCGGGCGCTGGGCGCTGGCAAATTCGCCCAGGCTCGCCCAGGCGGCGCTGGTTTTTCTGGCGCGCAAGTTCGTTATAGGTTGAAAGCTGTTTTTCGCGGCCAAAAAAAGTTTTGGCCGTGAATCCCAAAAGCGGGCGCGAGTGCGCCGGGCGCTCCACGCGGAGTCACTAGAATCGCGAGATTTTTTTTAACTCCGGGGCGGAGTGCAAAGCAAAAAGGTTTCTGTCCCGCAATCGGTTCCTAGATGCAGATTGACATTCGTTAGGTGCAGAGGAAAATTCTGTCGTTCCCAGTTCGGTATTGAAATGCCAAAAGCCCGGTTAACATTTTATTTGCGGCGACCAGGATTTTTTTTCAACTGGTGTTGTTTCGCGTTCGCCATTTATTTTGTTTCGAATCAGGATTGCACCAAAGCCCAAGCGCCAGCTGAGGAATTACGCACTGCCGAGGCTGTGCGGGCCCTGAACACGGAGCAGGCACCGAAACAGATGCCCGTTCATTTGCGCGCTGTGGTGACGTTTTTCAATGAGTCTTTATACTCCCGGTTCGTTCAAGACGACACTGCCGGCATCTACCTCCAGGCTTCGACCGATACGCCACAGCTTTTTCCAGGCCAGGTGGTGGAGATTGAAGGTGTGTCCAACCCCGGAGAATATGCGCCCGTCATCCTGCCTATACGAGTGCGCGTGATCGGGTCCGCGCCGTTGCCGGCACCAAAGCCGGTGACTTACGAACGGTTAGCCAGTGGCAGGGAAGACAGTCAGTTCGTGGAAATTAACGGCCTGGTAAGGTCCGTTCAATTTCAAGCTGCGTCTAAGTTTTATGTGATCGAACTGGCCACTGGCACCGGAAGGTTTTCAGTCTATGCGCAAAATCTGCCGGCGGTGCAGAAGGAAGACCTGCCGGACAGCATGATGCGGGTTCGCGGTGTTTGCTCAACGCAATTCAATCATCGTCGGCAACTTTTCGCCATCCGTCTCATGGTGCCGCGCGCGGAGGATTTGGTGATTGAGTCACCGGCAGCGACTGACCCTTTTGCAATCGCGGCACGGCCCATCGGCAGCCTGCTTCAGTTCACGCCGCAGGATTCGTTCGGCCATCGGGTAAAGATTGGGGGGGCGGTGACCTCCTTTGAACCAGGCAAAACGCTTTACCTCCAGAACCGTGACCAGGGTGTGGAGGTGCAAATAAAAGAAGGAGAAGCATTGGCACTCGGCGATCAGATAGAGGCCCTCGGCTTTGTGGGCCAGAGCGATTACACGCCGGTCCTGCAGGATGCCATCTATCGAAAGCTGGCTCCAGGACAGCCCGTGACCCCGCAACCGGTAACGCCGGACGAAGCATTGAAGGGAAAGCACGACAGCCAATTGGTTGAGGTTGCAGCCAGATTACTTGACCGTGGTCGGTATGGTTCGGAAAGGTATTTAATCCTGCAGGAAGGGAACTGTATCTTTCAGGCTTACTTTGGCCGGGCGGACGGACATGACCCATTTGAGCGGGTAAAAAATGGCAGCCGCGTCTCAGTAGCGGGAGTGTGCCGGATTGAGCCGGGCGAGTGGCTGGCGGGCGAGAACTGGCACGCCAAATCGTTTCGATTACAAATGCGTTCCACTGCGGATGTCAGATTGATCGAGTCGCCTTCGTGGTGGACTTTGCGAAGATTGTTGTGGATGGCTGGCGCGCTCGGCTTGGCGGCGCTAGCGGCCTTCGGTTGGATTGTAGTGCTGCGAAGGCAGGTCGAGTTTCAGACTCAAAAGCGTCAATTGGCCGAGCGCCATCGCGAAGTGGAGCAGGAACGCACCCGCGTAGCCCAGGATCTCCACGATGAACTCGGGGCAACGCTTACCGAGGTCAGCATGCTGGGGACCTTGGCCCGGACGCCCACGCTGTTGCCGGCCGACCGCGATCGCTATCTTGAGCAGTTGACCGGCGCGGTGCATGCGGTGGTCGCCGCGTTGGACGAAATTGTTTGGGCCGTGAATCCAAAATATGATTCCGTGGCGTCCATGGCCAGCTACTACTCGTTGTTCGCCCAGCGGTTCTTGACTTTGGCTGGCATTGCCTCCCGGTTGCGGGTGGCGGAAACGTTTCCTGCGGCACCGCTTGACTCGCGTCGGCGTCACGGCGTCTTCCTCGTATTCAAGGAGGCGCTCAACAATGCCGTCCGCCATTCCGGCGCGTCGCAGGTTCTCATCGAGATGGCAGTGGTTGATCAACAACTGAGAATTGCCGTGACCGACAACGGGCGCGGTTTTGATCCGGCCGCTTTGCGGCCCGGCAGCGACGGGTTGACCAGCATGACGAAGCGCATGCGGCAACTGGGCGGGGACTGCTCAATCAACAGCCAGCTGGAAAAAGGAACGACCGTCGAAATCCGGCTGCCATTGGGAGGCCTGTAACATGACAAAAGTTGCCATCGTCGAGGACAACAAGACCACTCGCGAGGGATTGGAGACCATCATCAACCTGTCCACGGACTTCCGATGCATCTGCACCTGTTCAACAGCGGAAGAGGCCTTGAAGATTCTGCCCAAACATGAACTAGATCTGGTTCTCATGGACATCCAACTCCCGAACATGTCGGGAGTGGACTGTGTGGCCCGGTTGAAAGAATTGATGCCCTCGATCAACGCGATCATGGTGACGGTTTACGAGGATCCCGACCGGGTTTTTAGCGCGCTCCGAGCCGGAGCTTCCGGTTATCTGCTCAAGCGCTCCACGCCCGAGGAGGTCCTGAATGCCATGCGCGAAGTGCAGCAGGGTGGCGGTGCCATGAGCGGAGAAATTGCGCGCAAAGTGATTGGATATTTTCGAGAACAGACCACGGCCAAAAGCGAGATTGAGGAACTCACCTCCCGGGAGCGGGAGGTGCTGGAGCTCGTGGTGCATGGACTTTCCAACAAGGAAATCTCCGAACGCCTCAGCGTGACGGTGGCCGCCGTCCGTTTTCATCTGAAGCACATCTACCAGAAGCTGCATGTCCACTCTCGGACCGAGGCGGCGCTGAAATTCCGGCCGGTAAAATGAGCGCGGTAAGTTAAGCGGGCTGGAAGTTTCCCCTCGGGGAAATCCAAGGGGACGGGGAGTGAAAGTCGTTCAACTGGCGGGCATTTCCTGCTTCACAGAATTGACTGCGGCGCGGTTCAAATCCCTCGTATGCAACGCCTCGGAGCCTTATTTCACGGCAATGCAATACTATCCACTTGGGGAGCTAGGCAATTGGGGGTTGTGGTGTATGGTGACATTGTCACCCGTATCGTAACGACAAACCTAAACTTGCAAATGCAATGAACAAACACAAAACAAAAAAAATATCCGGCCAAAATCAAACTGCGCCGCATAAACCATCAAACAAATTATTCCTCCTCCTGGCACTGTTCGTGTTGGGGGCGACCAACGCCTGGGCGGCGCTCTCGGCTTACGAGCCATTTGGCTATACTTTAGGCTCTCAGATCCTCGGCTCGACGGCGACGACCGCCACGGGCACCCCCACACAGACCAAGGGTGGAGGATTCTCGGGTAATTGGGGGGCGGGTGGTGCCAGCTTCACAGTTGCAACGGGTCTGTCGTATCCGGGCCTGTTAAGCGGCAGTAACAGTATGAAAATAGCTGTGAACGGAGGTTACAACCAAGAGATTTTGTCCAGTTCGCTCTCCAGCGGAACGGTATATATCAGTTATCTGTTCTTGCCTGGCACTGAAGCGAGTGGTGGCAATAACGGTGCCGGTAACATAGATGATGGTGTGCAGATCAGCCCGGGTGGCAATGGCATCTTTTTGGGGATCACTTCTTACGGCGCCACTCAGGGATCGTTTGGCGTAAATAAGGTGGTAGGTTACGGTGATTTTAATGCCAACCTGTGGCAAGCTGCTTCGCCTGACATCACCTATGGCACGACCAATTTTATCGTGATCAAGCTTGTCAACTCCGGCGGGAACAATTGGAACGGGTCCATTTGGGTCAATCCGACTGCGGGCGTCGGCACGGAACCGGCGGCAGACGGGACCTTTGTCATGAATGGTGGCGGCGCGATTGGAACCGCTGCCTATGTCAACCGCAGTGGACCGGGCAACAGTCTTACCTTCGATGAGATGCGTTTTGCAACCACCTGGTCCGATGCTGTGAGCTATACGCCACTAACCCCGTTGAATGTTGCGATCACCAGCCCGGCAAACGGTTCGACCTCGGGCAACAATATTACGATCAATGCCAATGCCAGCATTTACCCCGGCACGGTCACCAATGTGAGTTTTTATGACGGGGCAACGCTGCTCTCCAGTGCGACCACTCCGCCTTACAGTTACAGCGCTACGCTCCTCGCAGGGGCACACACCTTGAATGCCATCGCTTATGCAAGCAGCAATTCAATTCTGGTTACCGCCACGAATACCATCAGCATCACGATCACTGACACCCCTCCGCTCGTGGTTTTCGAGCCGTTTCGTTACGGCACCGGATCAATCAACGGCACTGCCGCGAATGGCACCGGTGAAAGCGGTAGCTGGAGCGCTGTTAGTGCCAACGCCTCAGTTGCCAGCGGCAGTTTGGCGTATACCGGTATTACAACGTCGAGCAACAAGCTGAATGTGATTGCCGGCAGGGCTTCCGTAAATTTCGTCAATCCGATCGCCCGGGGCGGAACGAAGTGGATCAGCTACCTGATGGATATGGATGGCAATTGCGGTGCCAATGCGATCGGCGTGTATTTAAAGAATGGTGGCACCGGCCTGTGGGTTGGTTCGGGCAACAATGGAGTCAGCAGCACCACCGGCCCGCTCTACATCGGAACCACCGACACAACAGCCGCCGGGGCTTCGGGTATGACTCCGAAATCTCCTCAATTTGTCTTCACCTACGGCGCGGTTTATTTGGTTGTATTAAAGATTGATTTCAACACCGGCGGTGGCAACGATACGGTCACAGCTTTCATCAACCCCACGGCTGGCACCAACACCCCCACGGGATATGTGGCTGCCATCACCAACAGCTCGGCAATTAATGTGGGAACCATTTCCGGGTTCGGCGTTCAAAATCCTGGTTGCGGCAATAACTTTGTGGATGAAGTTCGTGTCGCCGACAGCTTCGGTGCAGTAGTTGGCGCGCCCAGTCCTACGGTGGTCACCACCGTGACCGTCTCCACCAATGAGGCCAGCACGGTGAGTTGGACGGCCTACAGCACCAATGTTTATCAGCCGCAAAGCTCGCCCGACAACAGCACTTGGAGCAACGTGGGGAGCCAAATCGTCGGCAGCACCCCGAACTCGATAGTTGACCTTGCAAATGCTGCTTATTATCAGGTCTTGGAATACTACCCTGTAACCACCGAGGTGGTCGCCAACGGTGGGCTTGATCTCGACACGGGCTCGAACCCGGACACGGCGCAAAACTGGCTCAGCGTTCAGTCCCAGCCGCCTGTTTGGATCAGCACGGACGGTCATACCGCCCTGGGCTGCATGGATTTGTATGTGACGAATATCGTTGCCGCCCCGAACGGTTCGGAAATGCAGCAGAACACCTTGCTGCAAGGGAATCCCGTTACTCCCGGCACCAGCTATGACTTCTCGTTCTGGGCCAAGCAAATCAGCAGCGGCCCCAGCTATGTCCAGCAATATAACGTTCAATGGCTGGGTTCCGGGTCGGTCTTTCTCGGCCAGAGCGGCGTGGTTAACTTCAGTGGCGGCAGTGGCACTTGGGCTCACATCACCCAAACCGGTCTGGTGCCACCGGCCGGAACGGTCACGGCCTTGATTCAAATTCTTGGAAACACCGGCGCGGTGGATGGTGGTTATGGAGAGGTGCTCATTGACGACGTGTCGCTTGCCTCCACCACAGTGACGGGCGGGCCGAACATCCTGCTTCCGGCGGTTCAAAGGTCAATGAGTTTCACCGCAACAATCAATACCAACGGTATCACGGCGGGTGACGCGACTGGGACGGTGAACTTCAAAACGAATAGCATTCAATTAAGCGTCAACACGGTGACCGGTGGCATAGCCGCCAGCTCCGGGACGAGCATCAACCCGCCTTATACGGTCACCGCCATTTATTCCGGTGACACAACGTACCTGGGCAGCACTGGCACTTTGACGGTGGGCAGCTTTGGTCCGAGTGGTTCAGCGGTGCTGACCAACAGTGTGAGCGGCGGTGTGCTCCACCTGTCATGGCCGCCCAGTCAAGGCTGGCGTCTCCAGATGCAGACGAACAGCCTGTCCGTCGGCCTGAGGACGAACTGGACCTACATCACGGACGGCACCCTTTCGAGCACGAACATCCCGGTTGACCACACCAAGCCGACGGTGTTTTACCGGCTGATGTGGCCATGAGTTGAATTGGGGGTAAGTCTGGAATTCCACCGGCGCGGAGCGGCTTTGGGTTGGTCGTCCGCGCTGGTGGAAAATAAAAAAACAACCAACGCGTAAAAAAAACTATGAAATTTGGATTGAGGATCAAGCCCCATGCCCGCAGGGCGTTCACACTGATCGAACTGCTGGTGGTCATCGCCATCATTGCCATTCTCGCGGCCATGTTGCTGCCGGCCTTGTCCAAAGCCAAAGCCAAGGCGCTCGGCATCAGTTGCATGAGTAATCTCAAGCAACTTCAGGTAGGCTGGACCCTGTATTCAGGCGATAATGGGGACAAGATTGTTCGTAACGGACAAGAGCCGGGAGGAGCCACGGTGCCCATCAACGCCTCATTTTTGCCAGGCGGCGCCAATGCCGGCTGGGTGCTCGGACGGGTGGATGCGGCGGCGGGCAACTCGGCCATCAACACTGCGCTCATTCAAAACGGGCTGCTTTTCCCCTTGGTCAACAGCTTGAAAGTCTATAAATGCCCGGCGGATCGGAAACAGTTTAATGGAGCCGATACCGTTCGTAGTATGTCCATGAGCGTCTGGATGAATTCGATTACGAGTTGGAATGACATCATCGGCTACAGCGGTGCCACCCGGTTGCGCGACTTTCGGAAGCAGGGCGATATCAACAACCCCAGCCCCTCGGCGTGCTGGGTTTTCATTGATGAGAACCCCAATACGATCAACGACGGTTGGTTTGTGGCCGACCCCAACAAACCAAACCTATGGTATGATTGTCCGGCCAGCTACCACAACAATGCCGGCGGACTTTCTTTTGCCGACGGTCACGCGGAAATCAAAAAATGGCGGGATGGCAATATGTTAAAAGCCACCGCCAACAATGTTCCGCGGGATCCCAGTTCGGATGATTTGTCCTGGTTAACGACCCGAAGCACGTCGCTGATGCAATAACTCGCGCCACCGCCGTTCAGTTGGGATACGGAATCATTTGATATACAAGCAGGGAAAATTCTCAAACCACTCTGTCGCCTTTGAGATAAGCGCCACAGCGGCTGCTCCCGTCCAGCCGTGGATTAAAAAGGAAAGTGCGGACAACCCGAAAATTTTATGCAAACCAAACATCCATTAACCCGCAATCTGATCGCCTGGTGCGTGCTCGCTGGCCTTTGCGCCAGCAACCAACCGATCCGGGCCGAAGAAACATCCGCAGCCAAAGCCGTCAAACTGCCGTTCACCGTTTATGACGAAAAAGGCAGCGTGAATAATCACTACATCCCCTCCGGCTGGATGGGCAATGCCAATGCCACCAAGATGGACGACGGTTGTGCTAGCAACCCGCATGGCGGCAAAACCTGCCTGAAGGTTGAATACACCGCCACGGCCAACTGGTCGGGCATCGTCTGGCAGGATCCAGTCAACGATTGGGGCGAACAGCCCGGCGGCTGGAATCTCACCGGCGCGAAGAAGCTCAAGTTCTGGGCGCGCGGCGAGAAGGGCGGCGAAGTGGTCAGTTTCAAGTTCGGCATTCTCGGCTCGGATAAAAAATTCTCCGACAGCGCGAACGGCGAAATGGCCGATGTCAAGCTGACGAAGGAATGGACGGAATACTCCATTGACCTCGCCGGCAAAGATCTGACCCGCATCAAGACGGGCTTCTGCTGGTCGCTCGCCGGACAGACCTCGCCGGTGACCTTTTATCTGGATGACATCCGGTTTGAATAAATTCCCAGATAGCTTTCTCGAAAAATGAAATCCCTTTTGTCGGCGGTAAAAATGGCTTTGGTCTGCGGACTCGCCGCGCTGGCGTTGCCAATCCTGGCTGCACCGGTGAAGGTGGAGTTGGTCCGCACCGCCGATGGCTGGCAGCTTAAGCGCGACGGCCAGCCGTTTTTCGTGAAAGGCGCGGGCGGCACCGAGCGGCTGGACTTGCTCGCTGCTGCCGGTGCGAATTCCGTTCGCATCTGGGGCGGCGCCGATCTCACGCCGCTGCTTGACGAGGCGCAGAAAAACGGTCTTAACGTCACCGTCGGCATCTGGCTGCATCACGAGGGCGACACTGAGAAATTCAGCTACGACAATCCTGAAATGCTGAAGCAGCAGTTGGACACCGTGCGCAAAGTGGTTTTGCATTACAAGGATCACCCCGCGGTTTTGATGTGGGGCATCGGCAACGAGATGGAAGGTTACAAAGACGGCGGCAAGGCGGCGATTTGGAAGAGTGTCAATGACGCCGCGAAGCTCGCGAAGGAATTGGACCCGAATCATCCCGTGATGACGGTGATCGCCGAGATCGGCGACAAGCGCATTCCGAGCATCAACCAGTTTTGTCCCGACGTGGATATCGTCGGCATCAACAGTTACGACGGCGCTTCCACCATCGCGACGCGTTACGCCGCGCTGAATCCGCAGAAGCCCTATATCATCACCGAATTCGGTCCGCCCGGCGCGTGGGAAGGCGACAAGACGGCGTGGGGCGCGCCCATCGAACCGACCAGCCCGGAGAAGGCTGATTGGTATCGACGCGCCTACGTCGGCTCGATTGATCACAAACCGTGGTGCGTTGGTTCCTACGCGTTTTTGTGGGGACACAAGCAGGAATCCACCGCCACCTGGTTCGGCATGTTTTTGCCCGACGGCATCAAAGTCAACGCGGTGGACACCATGACCGAACTTTGGTCCGGCAAACCGGCAAAAGATTTATGCCCGACGATTCAGCACCTAAAGATCGAAGGCGCCAACGACCTCAAGCCGGGGCAAACCTTGAAGGTGAATCTGGAAACCAGCGATCCCGCCGGTCGTCCCGTCAAAGTCCGCTGGGTTGTGCAACCGGAGCAGAACAAAACCGGCGTCGGTGGTCAGGAAGAACCGGTTTTACCGGAACTGCAAGCAGCCATTGTGAGCAGCGACGCGCAGCATTGCGATATCAACGCCCCAAAAAACGAAGGCGGCTACCGCGTGTTCGCCTACGCCAACAACGGCGTCGGTTCCAGCGTGGCGAACGTGCCGTTTCATGTGCATTTGCAGGACGAATCGGTGCCGGCGGGGAAGTCCGCAACGCTGCCATTTTACATTTACGAAAACCAATCCAGTCAAACGAATCATTTCATTCCCTCCGGCTGGATGGGAAAAGCCTCGGTCATTAAAATGAATTTGGGCTGGACGGAAAATCCGCACAGCGCGCCGACGTGCTTGCAGTTTCAGTTCACTGCCGACGCCGAATGGGGCGGCATCATCTGGCAGGATCCGGCGGATGATTGGGGCGACCGCGACGGCGGTTGGAATTTGACTGGCGCGAAGAAGCTCGTTTTCTGGGCGCGCGGAGAACAGGGCGGTGAATCGGTGTCATTCAAGTTCGGCGTGCTGGGGCGCGACAAGAAATATTTTGATTCCACCAGCGGCGAACTGGAAGGTCTCACGCTCACGAAGGATTGGAAGGAATACACTATTGACCTGACGAACCAAAATCTGGCGCGCATCAAGACCGGCTTCGGCTGGTCACTCGCGGCCCAAGGCCATCCGGTCATGTTTTATCTGGACGACATCCGGTTTGAATAATTTAGCGCGCAACCATGGAACGACTTGAACATTCAGTTTTGCCGGAGAAAGAAACTGATTCCGTTTTCATCGGCGAAAGTCCTTTGCCCGCCGCGCCTGGGAAAGCGGAATCTTCATCGGTCGTGATCAACGGCGAAACGTTCGTCTGCATTCGCAAAGTCATCCGCTACGTCCGGCAGGTGAAACCAGCCGTGACGCAGCCGGTGACGGTCTGCGACAATTACGACTGGTGGTCGCATCATGGCGCGGCGCTGGCCCGCGAGCTGGGCGACGGTCGCGAAGGAGTTTGGCGCCCGCGCCGACGAGGTGAAACAAAAGCAATATTATCACGATCTTTTCGCCTGGACCGGCAAAATGAACCTCACCACGTTTTTCCTTGAGTCGTTTGATGAGGATTGGAAGGGCGATGCCGGCGATCCGCTCGGCGCGGAAAAACATTGGGGATTGTTCACGGTGGATCGAAAGGCCAAACTGGCCATGCAGAAGCTCTATCCCGATTTGATAAACCAAAACTGAAAACATGTTATGAAAAAAATCAACACGACACCAATGGTGGGAGACGGCATGAAGATTCGTGGCGGCACAATCGCGGCGCTGGCTGGTTTGGTTTTGTTTTTATGCCTGGGTGGCCGGTTGCCGGGGCTGGCAGCGGATGTGCCTGACCGCGTTTTGACCACGGTCGCCGAGGTCCGCGGTCTGTCCGCAGCGGACGCAGAAAAGCATTATCCCGTCAAGCTGCGCGGTGTGGTGACGTTTTATGACGACGGGCTGTTTTCGCGGTTCTTGCAGGACGACACGGCGGGGATCTATTTGCAGGTGACCAACACTCTCGCACTGCAAGCGGGGCAGATGGTCGAGGTTCAAGGCGTCACCGGTCCCGGCGAGTTCGCGCCGGTAGTGATGCCGACCTCGGTAAAAATCGTGGGTGAGGGAAAGATTCCCGACGCCAAACCGTCCAGTCTTGAGCGACTTTTGAGCGGCGCGGAAGACAGCCAAATGGTGGAAATCACTGGCAATGTCCGGGCGGCACGCTTCGAGAAAATGACCGGAAACTATTTCGTGGATGTCGTCGCCGGCGGCGAACGCTTCACCGTCATCACGAAACAACTGCCGGTGGCTAATCCGGGCGATCTTCTGGATGCCACGGTGCGGGTGCGCGGGATCTGTTCGACGTTGTTCAACCACCAGCGCCAGTTGTTTGGTTTCCGGCTGCTTGTGCCGAGCGCCGACGGACTGGTCGTTGAGAAATCGGCCCCCGTCAATCCTTTTGACGTGCCGATACAGCCGATTGATGACATGCTCCAATTCACACCGCAGGGAAGCTTGGGACATCGTGTCAAAGTAACCGGCACGGTGGTTTATTTTCAACCGGGTAATGCCCTATTCATTCAGGACGGAAGCCACGGATTGCATTGCCAGACCTTGCTGCGCGAACCCGTGCAGCTGGGTGATCAGGTGGAAGTTCTCGGCTCGCCGGCCAAAGGCGAATACTCACCGGTTCTGGAAGATGCGGTTTACCGGAAAATTGGCCCGGGCAGGGAGCTGAAGGCCGATGCGGTGGACCTGAATGAAGTGTTGACCGGCGTGCATGATTGCCGACTCGTGCAGTTGAGCGCAAAGGTTCTGGAACGGGTTGATCGCGGCCTCAATCAATTTCTCCTACTCCAAGCCGGCGACCTTGTTTTTGAGGCCTACCTGCCGCAGGGAGCCATTGGTGACCGGCTCACCGGGTTGGTCAACGGCAGCGAAGTCACGGTTACCGGCATTTGCCTTATCGAGCGCGGCAATACCTGGCAGGCTGGCAAGGACTGGCGGGCGAAATCGTTCCGCCTGCTCATGCGTTCGCCCAAGGACATCGTGCTCGTGCAGGCTCTGTCTCAATGGTCGTATGAAATGTTGCTGGGAATTGTTGGTGCAATTGAAGTGGTCATCTTGGTGGTGATTCTTGGTGTCTGGCGAAAAAGATCGCAGGCCTAGGAAAGCGGTTTAAATTGCTGGAACTATGAAAATCATAAACCGCTGCTACATCACGCGGATCATCGGCTTAAATTTCCCAGCCGCATAGGTCGCAAATAACCATGTCACCGAACCATTCCCCACTGAACTATGTTGCGGCTTATTTCACCTTCGCCCTGACGGCGTTCTTCTTCGCAATGTTGCCCGACATCGGCCATGCGAGCTTATTTGCATACGAGCCGTTTAACTATACCACCTCAATTACCAACGCCACGGCGAGCACCGGCACTGGGTTCACTGGTAATTGGACTTGCGGAACAACTCCTTCGATCGTCTCCGGGCTGACCTACACCGGGCTGCCTGTGGCCAACAACGCTTTAAGTTCAGGCAGTGGCCGGCAATTGGTGAGCTTCTCAAGCCCGCTTTCCAGTGGCACGAAGTGGATCAGCTTTTTGTTCAAGACCAGCGCCGCCGATCCGGGCGCAAATATTAACGGCGTTTACTTTCCTAATGGTGGCAACGGCCTGTGGTTTGGATTCGGCTTGAGTCCTTATTCTCCAACTCAAGGACAATTGGGAATAGGTTCCATGAATACCACCGGCACTAGCGCTCTGGGAGCCTCAAGCCTCGTTCAATTTGGCCTTGGGACCTATGGCAATACTTATCTTGTCGCGATGCAAATTCAGTTCAACACCTCGGGTAACAATGATACGGTCACCGTTTATTTGAATCCGGTGGCCAATCAATCCACGCCCGGAGTGGCCGCTGCGGGGTCGTATGTTGCCTTTGATGTCGGAACCATTACCGGGGTGGGTCTGAATGTAAAAGGCGCCGGTAGCATCATGGTTGATGAGATTCGCGTCGGCGACAGCTACGGTGATGTCGTCGGCTATGTGAGTATTCCTCCGAACGCTCCCACCGGACTGAATGCCGCGTCTGGGACAAACCTGGTTTCCTTGAGTTGGACTGCCGCCACCGGCAGTCCGACCAGCTACATTGTGAAGCGGTCCACTGCCTCCGGTGGTCCTTACACCAACATTGGCACCACCACCTCTCCAATCGTGAGCTACTACGATTCCGTCTTGGGCGGACAGACTTACTACTATGTGGTTTCAGCGGTGAACGGAGCCGGCGAGAGCACTAACAGTTTGCAGGTCTCCGCCGCGCCCACCCTTGGGGCACCGGCTGCCCCCACCGGTTTGGCGGCGACCGCCGGCAACGCGCAGGTTGCCTTAAGCTGGACTGCCAGTTCCTTTGCGACCAGCTACACTGTGAAGCGAGCTACCGTCTCCGGCGGGACATACAACATCGTTGGCACCACGACCGCTCCCACAGTAACCTACGCCGATTCCAGTGGGCTCAACAACGGCACAACCTACTACTATGTCGTGTCGGCGACAGGTTCTGGCGGCACCAGTTCCGACAGTTCGCCAGTGAGCGCCACTCCCATCGGTCCGATGCTTCTTCTGATCAGCATCACGCCCGGGGTGAACATCACTTGGTATGCCAGCAATAGTGTCTCCTATCAGGTTCAATGGTCCAGCGCGCTGTTTGGCACCAACACCGTCTGGAACAACTTGGGCAGTGCAATCAGCGGCAACGGCAGCACAAATTCGGTGTTCGATTCCGCAGGGCCGCCGCATAACTTCTTTCACGTTCTGTCGATCCAATGATCGGAAGGAACAATTTTATGAAAATCCTCGTCTCCATACTGGTCGTTATCCTGGGGGTGGAATGGACTTCCGCTCAATCCGTTGTATCCGTCGGCGCCGGTTCGTATGCGTCGTATCCGCCGTCCCAAGCCAACGCCGGGTCCCTGCCGACGACGCCGCCCACTTATGTGGTCACAAACAACGGGCAGCCGATGCCAAGTAACAAATGGTGGACTGACCTCATTAACAGCCAATACGCCGGCAACATGTGGGCACAGCCGCTGACCATTTCTGCGGATGCTCAAGGCATCAACCTTTACAATCCCAACAGTTGGGTGCCCTCAGGAACCACTCCGCAAATGCCGCTGGACAGTCCCGTCACGATTCACGGCCAGCAGTTTTCGCCGGCGGATGCGCGCGCATTGCGTTGGGGCGATTGGACCGTTTCGTTTCGCATGCAGCAGACGGTCAACCAGTTCATGGACGTGACCATCGGTCACGGATTGCCTTCGGTGTGGGTCGAATTCACCGGCGTGCAGCCGCAAGTCGGGTTTCCCTCCGGAGGGGCCGCTTTCTTCGACGACAACGGGAGCAGCGTCTCATTTCCGCTGACGGGCAACCATTTCGGCGTTGCCTACGGTTCGGGACGCTATTGGGGCGTGTTTGCGCCGGATGGAACCCAGTTCACCCTAAGCAACGGGGTGGTAAATGTAACGTTTGCCAGCACGAATACGTTCCTCGTCGTGAGCGCACTGCCGGCCAAAACGAACCTTGCTTATTTCGCTCAATACGCCTACGCCGTGCCTCGGGACAGTCAGATGAACTGGACTTACGATCCGGCGGCGGGCGCGGTGACCACAAGCTGGCATCTGGCGACGCAAGTCTTAAAAGGCTCTGAGCCGCGCGTCATTCAGGGCTGGCTGGCGCATCATTGGCGCAACACGACGAATAATCTGGCGTTCAACGGCATGAATTATTCGACCGCGCGCGGTCCCATGAAATGCGCCACCGGAACGGACTTTCAGTTTGTTTATCCGTTCAGCGGCTTCCCGCCCACCTTGCCCCCGCCGACACCAACTGGCCGATCAAACGATTATGTCCCGGCGCGCATGAATGCCTATCTGAGCAACGTGGCAGCCAACACCAACATTGCGGTCGATACCTACTGGGGTGGCAAGGACCTGCTACGCTACGCCCAGCACATGGCCATGGCCCATGATATGGGCAGACCCGAGTTCACCACGTTACATGACACGCTGAAGTCGGGACTTCAGAACTGGTTCACCTACACCCCCGGCGAATCCACCTACTATTTTGCCGCTTATCCGGCCTGGAAGGCGCTCGTGGGTTTCCAAGCCAGCTATGGTTCCCAGCAATTCAACGACCAGCATTTTCACTACGGCTATTTCACCCATGCCGCCGCCCTGCTGGGTTTGTATGACACCAATTTCCTGACTAATTACGGTGCGATGGCCAAACTGGTGGCCAAGGATTACGCGAACTGGGATCGGAGCGACACAAACTTTGCATTTTTCCGGACCTTCGACATTTGGGCCGGGCACTCCCAGGCGAGCGGCTACCCCGACACCACACGGGGCGGCAATCAGGAATCTAGCAGTGAGGCCATGAACTCATGGGTGGGCCTCTTCTTGCTGGGGGCCGCGCTGGGCGATGACCAGATGCGGGCTGCCGGGGCGATGGGCTATGTGATGGAATCGGCGGCCGTGCGGGAATACTGGTTCAACGAGCACGCCGATGTCTGGCCCCCGGTTTACAGTCGTTCCTGCGTCGGCATCCTGTGGGATAATGGCCAGGACTTTCAGACCTACTTCGGCCTTAATCCAATTTATGTTCACGGAATTCAGTGGTTGCCCATTTCCCCGGGCATGAGCTATCTCGCGCAAAACCCCGTTTTTGCCCAGCAACAATATAACAACATGCTCGCCGAACAGTTGGCCGGCTTGGGTTCCAATTCCATCAGTTCGATGGGCTCGCAGTGGGGCAATTACGCGCTTTGGTATGCGCTCCAGTTCAATCCTGACTATGTGGCTGCGCAAATGGACCAGTTGTATGCCAACAACGATCCCGTCGCCACCGATCCGATTTACGCGGGTTCGACTTACTACTTCGCCCACGCCTACCGGAATCTGGGCTCGATTCAATGGCAGTTTCACCTGAGCGTGCCCACCAGCGACGTTTATTACAACACCAACACCGCGCAGTTTACCCTGGTTGCTTACAACCCGCAAAGCACCACCCAGGTTGCGAACATCTATAGCAACAACATTGCCATCGGCAGCCTGACTCTGGCGCCCAGCGCTCTGACCACCCAAAACCTGGCGGCCATCAACCCCGTGACCCTGGTGACAAATGTCGTTCCGGCTTTGGTGACGCCGGGCGTGGCCATAGCTTGGCCCACGCTTCTAAACAGCAATTACACCGTCCAGGCGGCGGCGGACCTGATGCCGGCCGCGTCGTGGACGAATCTGAACGCTCCAATTGTGGGTGACGGAATAACCAATTCTATATTCGATCCATCGGGAACTAATTGGCACAAATTCTACCGCGTCTTGCAGACGCCCTGAGTGGCGGGCAAAACGGCGTGAGGTCAAATAACTAATCCGCAATTAAGTTGGTTGAGGCCCGATAGTCTATGTGAAAACAGGCGGAGGCGAAGTTTCCAAGCTAGTCAGCGGGTAAGTGGATTGCTATAAAGCAGCAATAGGGTGCCGACGCCCAATTGGAAACAGCTATGCGAGGGCAGGGGATCAGGCGGCGGCGCGCTGGTAAAAGTTGAGCAGTCTGCCGAGTCTTTCAGATTTGCTGATGGGGCCGTCTTTAGAACTGCCAGGACGGTCCGGGAAGGGGATAACATTGGCGAGGCCTTGGTGATTGCGCTCGTGCTGATGATGCGCCAGATATTCTTTAAGGGCATGATGCAGGGAGCGCTCACCGAACAGAATCAGCTGATCGAGACACTCGTCCTTGACTGAGCGCACCCAGCGCTCCGCGAAAGCGTTGAGCTTGGGTGATTGGGGTGGAAGTTTCAGCGGTGCAATACCGGCGGATCGAAAGAGGGCATCGAAGGCCTCGGAGAATTTGGCATCGCGATCATGGAGGAGAAAGCGGGCCTGGGTCAACCCCCAACGCTATGTCTGGCGCGCCGCCGGCGCTGACATCCTGGCCAAGCTCCAGCGCGCCCGTCAAAAACTCACACAGTTAAAATCACTGTCTTAAAAGGACACTACACTAGCAGACCCGCGCAGCGTCGTCGTGGGGTGGAAGCGGGATGGACACGATGAAGGTGACCTGTTTCATTAAGGCGAACTTTGCAGCCGGTAAAACTTGCTATTGCCAAAACCGCCGCTGTTGGTCCCATTGTCGGTAAAATTGAAGGTTCCGTTGGTCGAAGTAAAAATATTCATCAGTTTTCTCCAACCGGACGATAGATTTGTTGAGTAATCGACTTGATAGCTTTGATTGGTTGGTGCCAGCCAAGAAAAAGAAAAATTGGTTTTCGTGTTAACCATGGGACCGACGACGGGTTGAATGGTGAAAGCTGAAACCATTTTGACGTTGGTGTAGGGATTCCACGTGGACATAAGGTAATAAATGTAAAGCGTGCTGTTTGAGATGGTCGTGAACGGCTCGATGAGATACGGCGCATAAACACCACCGTCAGTGTTGGTGGGATTATTTGAAGAAGAATTGATGGTGGGGCCATCCGGACCGGGTGGATTATATGTGTTGTTGTGGATGAAGACACCGGCCCCGCCATCGCGAACAGAATTGAAAATGAGTTGCGGCACGCTCCATGGTCCCCACGGCTGCGCCGCGCAGGAAAAATAAATGCCCGTTGTGTGCAATTTTGAGGAATTGGCGGAGCGACCTCCGTCGTAAGTCATCAGCCACAACCCGAGCGGCGCGGAATACATCACCGAGACGTTGCCGACGGTTGGCCAATCGTTCGGCCACGGCGGGCCGTTGGTGGGATTGTCCTGCACCACCGGCATGGCATGGGTTTCAACCGAACTCCAAGTCGGCTGCCCGTTGGTCAATCCGGTGAAATACATCGTGCCGCCGCCGCTCAAAAAAGTCGCCGCCGGTGTCATGGCCAGATAAATGTCACTTGCGCGGTATTTGCCCGCGCCAAACATCACCACGTTGGTGCCGAAAAGATGCAGCGCGTCATAGATGAACAGTCCGCCGTTGGTGACCACGGAAATGGTGCGGTTGGTCTGAAAGGTCAGGTTGGTTTGGTTGAATGTGACCAGCACGGAATAATCGTTCGTGTGCGGGTTGTTCGTTATCGAGGTGTCCGCGCCGGTGTTGCAGATGAGGTAAATGACGTTGGAAATGCTGATGCCGGCATTCGGCGTATCGTCTGCTCCCATTTTGATACCGCTGGGATTAACGAACACATTGGAGCCGGCGCTGTTGGTAGAAAAATTCAGCAACAAACCCTGCGTGCCACTGGTCGTTGTGCTCCAGGCAAACATGTCCTCGGCATGGTAATCCACGTTGGAGCCGATGGTATCGCCGAAGAAGAAAAGCAGGTTCGTGCCGCTGACGAACGAGCAGCCGAGGTCGTTGCCCACGATGTTGAAACGCGAAATCGTCCGACTAGTAACGTTCGAGCCGTTGGCCCAGTCCACGTCCCCGATGTTTTGCTCCTGCTTCACGGAGGAATTGGTGATCCACGTGAGCACGGGCGGCTGCACGGCAGCGGACTCGAAGGCCCACGCCATGAATGCGAATGGACATGCCAGTTTTAAAAGTGATCTTGCGAATCGCACGCGCTAATGTAACCAATCAAGTGATTCTTTGCCATCACTGAGTTTTATCACGGCACTCCCAAACGAAAGAATTGCTGCGGGCTGGAATTCCAATTGGTAAAGCCAAAATTAGTGGTGGTGTCCGCCACGCGACCCAGCGTGGTCCAGTTCCCCAAAAGATTTGTCCCGCTTTGCACGTTGTAAACTACGTTGGTCAATCCGGCCCAGTGCAGGTTTTGCGTGGCGTTGGAGACGGAGAGCGAAAGTTTTGGCTGCGGAACATCGAACACCGTCCATTCCAGCCGCACAACGGAGTATTGCGGGATCGTCACCGGATTGGTCACTGCCAGCGTTTGGATCGCGACATTATTTGTCGCTGGCGGGTTGGAATTGACTACGCTCGGATCGCTGCCGGTCACGAAAGTTTGCTGTAGTTGGTTCGTCAGTGCCACTCCATCCTGTGTAATTTGCACCGGCACCGCGTTCGACCCTTTGTTGGTGAGGACCACGTAGCGCTTGCCGTTGCCGCCTTGATACGTTTGCGCGTAAAGCGCAGGCATGGTGGCGATGCCGTTGGTGTCAATGGGCACCACAGGGCAGTTGGTGCCGATGGTGGTCGGATAAACGAGGGTGGAGCGGTTAATCGCCCAATAAGCCACTGCCTCTCCGGCGCCCTGCGCGCTCAGAAAATATCCGAACGGCAAGCCGACGGTGTTGGTCACGTAGCCCTTGTTGGCGGCGGTGGTGACGGTACTACGAAACTGATTAGTTTGATCCACGCCGCTGCCGTTGACCAACTGGTAGCTGCCGGCAAAAAGCATCTGCGGAATGCTGGACACGCGCAGCACGTATTCTGATGCCCAGATACCCGCATAGAGCGAGCTGGTCGGCAGGTTTTGCACGCCACCGCCATTGCCGAGGTTTGGGTTCAATTCGGTGAGCAGAAACTTCACGTTGGTATTGTTGTTGGGAACCAGATGGTTGGTGACGTAGGATGTGCTGTTGCTGACGAGGCACGCGTTGTCGAGCGCCATCTGGTCGGCGAACGTGGCGTTGGTCGGAATATGCGGGTAATAGTGATACACCACGGCATCCCAATATCGGTTGGAATAGTTGATCAGCGCATTGTCCCACGCATTGCCGGCGATGGCGGGATCGCTGAAGAAAACCGCGACCACCGCGTTGGTATCCACCGCTTTGATGGCGTCGCGGTAAGGTTTCATCTTGGTAGCGTAATCCGCGCCGTCCGTGAAAAAGTTGGTTGAGCCTTTGAACAGATACGGCTCGTTGCACAATTCCCACGCCGCGACGGAAATATGGTTACTCGCGGCAAACCCGTCGAATGCGCCGGCATGCGCCGGGTTCGTATCAGTGAAGCCGTTGACGCACACAATAATTTTAGCGCCGCCGAGATTCGCGGCCAGGCTGGCGAGATTGGTGAACCACAAGCCGCCCTTACCGATCAACGGCAGGTAGGTATCCTGACAAAGCGTGGCGGCGCTGGCGTTGCCATTATTGGAAAAAACGTTGATCCAAGCCTGGCTTGTTACGCCGCTGGACCAGTCGAACGCGTCGCCAGTCGTGCCGGCCGGGAACAGCAGCCAGCCTGGCGACAACGCAGCGGCCAGCCTCTGCATGTTGGTATCGCCATATTCGGTGCCGGTGCTCAACAACTCCGTAGTAAACCCGGCAAAACCGAGTGTCAGCGGTGTGGCATTCGTCGTTGCGAAGGAAAGCAGCACATTGGCTTGTGCGTGCGCAGGTCGAGCCAGCAGAAGCCCGCAAATAAACAGCAACCGCAGGATGCATAAAAACTGGGTCCAGAGATTGTCCACGGCACAAAGCTAACTGAAATTCTTAATCGTGCCAAAAAACTTCGACGCAAAGCTCCCGGCTACCACCCTACCGATTGCGAGTGTTAAAGAAGGCTGGCAGTTTTTCCTTGAATTTCGTGGCTGATGCTCATAAGGTTAATTTGCCTTGCAAATAAAGTTCCATGAAGGCTCAACTGAACTTTGGCTCATGCATGGATGCTGACTGGCTTTTGGCCCTTTTAGGTGTGCCGTCAATTTGTTCGCACGCCTCCGAGTTCAATCGCCGTCGCAGGCAGATTAGCCGAGGAAATCCCCAGCGATGTCGCTGGCTCTTTTTGGCCGTGGTTATGGGGTTGGTTCCCCTTCAAACAAAGGCGGCGGGATTCTGGACGCCCTTGACGAACCCGGCGCCGGACAACCTTGATCTCCTGCTGCTTCTTTCCGATGGAACCGTCATGGCGGCCAGCGGTGAGCCCGGTGCTGGAGGAATTGGCAATGCCTGGTATCGTCTCACTCCGGACCCCAACGGCAGCTACGTCAACGGCACCTGGTCCACACTCGCGCCCATGAATTACGAACGGCTTTATTATTCCTCCCAAGTGTTGCGCGACGGCCGGGTGCTCGTGGCTGGCGGCGAATATGGCACCGGCACCAATTCGGCGGAGATTTACGATCCGGTGGCGAACACCTGGACCGTCACCCCGCCGCCGCCGGCGGGACAAGTGCGATTTCACGATTCCATTTCCGAAACCCTGCCCAACGGCAACGTGCTCGTTGCTCCCGTGACTCCCGCCACTTACGGCGGGACGGTCATTTACAACGTGATTTCAAATGCATGGGTGGCCGGGCCAACCCTCGCCAACAATAGTTACTACCAAGACGAAGCGAGTTGGGTGAAACTACCGGACGGGAGCATTTTGACCATTGATCCGTTTGGCACCAATTCCGAGCGCTACATTCCCGCGCTGAACCAGTGGATCAGCGACGCAAACGTGCCGGTGGAGATCTACGGTGGCTACGAAATGGGCGCGGGTTTCATGCTGGCGGACGGGCGGGCATTCTTCCTGGGCGGAACGGGCAACACCGCCTTCTACACTCCGTCCGGCACGACGAACATGGGCTCGTGGCAGGCCGGGCCGATCATGCCGAATGGAATCGCCGCAGCCGATGCGCCGGCAGCTATGATGGTCAATGGGAAAATTCTCTGCGCGTTGACCCCGACCAATGGTATTCCGACGAGCTTCTATGAATATGATCCGGTGGCAAACTCGTTCGCCCAGGTGAACGGGCCGGTCGGGACCAATTTCTACTCGATCTCGGATGAGATGCGGATGCTGGATTTGCCCGACGGGACGGTGCTTTTTGTGTCCAACGGCTCCCAGCTTTACGTGTATCAGCCAGATGGCTCGCCCCTCTCCTCCGGTAAACCCGCGATCAGCACAATCACCACGAATGGCAACGGCTCGTATCACCTTACCGGAAAGTTATTCAATGGCATCTCCGAAGGGGCTGCTTATGGTGATGACGCCCAGATGAGCAGCGATTACCCGATCGTACGTCTGACTGATTCCTACGGCGGGGTCTATTATGGACGAACCTTCAACTGGAGCGGCACCAGCATCAGGACCGGCACCAATATCGTCAGCACGGAGTTCACCCTGCCAGCAAACCTGCCGGTGGGAATTTATTCTTTGGCCGTAATCGCCAACGGAAACGCTTCGGCCCCCATCCCGTTCGTTTTTTCACCCGACCCCCTGTTGGTCAATCCTGCGAACGGTTTCTACGCTGCCGGAACCGCGGGCGGCCCTTTTAATCCGGCGGCCATCAGCTTTACGCTTACGAACGTAGGTGCCTCCAGCCTGAACTGGTCGCTTAACAACACGTCGTCTTGGTTGATTGCTTCACTGACCGGCGGAACGCTGATGCCGGGCGGTTCTGCCGCGACGGTGACGGTCAGTCTGAATTCCGCCGCCACCAATCTGACCTTCAGCACCTACACAGCGACGCTATGGTTCACCAATCTGAATGATCATTTTGCGCTTGGCCGGTTGTTCACCCTCCAAATCAGCCCGCCGCAACTCGTGCAAAACGGCGGGTTTGAAACTGGAGATTTCACCGGCTGGACCCAGTCCGGAAACCTTGACGGGTTTGAAACCATCGTGAACGACCCCGCGTTCATTCACTCCGGCAACTACGGCGCGAAGATCGGGCCCGGAGGATCGCTCTATTACTTGTCACAAACGCTGCCAACCTCACCTGGCCAGCTTTATCTGGTGAGTTTTTGGATGGTTAATTACAATGGCGACGGCCCCAATGAATTTCTGGCCGACTGGGGCAACACCGTTCTTTTTGACCAGACCAATTTGGGGACGGACGGCTGGCTGAACCTGCGATACCTCGTCACGGCCACGACCACCAGCACCACTTTGAAGTTCGGCTTTCGGAATGACCCCTACTATTTTGCCCTTGATGACGTCAGCGTCAGCGCCGTTCGCACGCCCGTTTTTCAATCCCTGTTAAAATCCAGTGGCTCGGTCAACCTTGCCTGGACGGCGATGACCGGCCTGACGTATCAGTTGCAATACAAGACCAATCTGACCCAGGTCGGTTGGATGAACCTGGGCGGCCCCATCTCCGCTACCGGCAGTGTCGTCAGCACCGTTGATATTTCTCCCGCCGATCCCTGTCGTTTTTATCGCATCCAGTTGGTGCCTTAATTCTCATTCGCACCTTTTCCTGCAACAGTGCCGGCGGCAGCGTTGGCGGCAAAGCCAACTTTTGAGGCAGGTCAACATAACCAAAAGCATCGTTGCTGCGATGCACCGGCGAGGACATCCACAATTGGTCTGGCGGCACGGTCTCCGTCGAAGTGGACGCTTACGCCGCGTTAACCCAGATCCAGGCCACGCTGCCAGTCCTTTCGCTGGCCGTCAGCAATCAGCAAACGCTGGTGACGGTGCGACAGGCGGTTCCGGGCTGGACTTACGTTTTGCAAACCTCCACGAATCTGGCGGCGTGGTCGCCTGCGCTCACCAACTTGGCGATGACAAATATCCTCGTGATGCCTGACGCCAACACGCTGGAGAAAACCCGGTATTACCGAGTCTTAGTTCCATGACGTGCACGGTGTTAAATCGTAGGCCCTCATTTTAACAGAACTGAATCACACCTCGCCGCCCAGACGCGCCGGCGGCGGCAACGGCCTCGAAAACATGTGTGAACGCCTGCGCAGTATTAGCGGAAAATTTGAATGTGACAGTTCGGCGGAACGCGGCACTTGCGTCACTTTCAGCGTCCCGGCGGAAGCTGTCGCCCTGAAACCCTAGCTTGTCCACACTTCATCCGACTACTCCTGCGAAGCCAGGAAGCTTAAGGTTGTAATACAAATGAATTCGGTTTCGGCCACATCCGTGATACAGTCCGCCACGCCGCCAGTGAGCCTTCTGGCGTCATTTGAATCCGGCATGATCAAAGTGTCCCTTGTTGAAGATGACGCGAAATTGCGCGAAACCCTCGTGCGCTATTTTGCGGGGCAGTCGGGCTATCGTTGCCTCAAGTCCTACGCCAATGCCGAGGCGGCGCTGGTGGACATTCCGCAGCATCTGCCCGATGTCGTGCTGATGGACATCAACCTGCCCGGCATGAGCGGCATCGAATGTATGGCGCGCCTTCGCAAAGCCGCACCATCGATGAAGATCATCATGTTGAAAGTGTTTGAAGAAGGCGAACAAGTCTTTCAGGCCTTGTCCGCCGGCGCGTTTGGCTATCTCGTCAAAAGCAATCGTCCCGCGAAGATCCTGGAAGCCATCCGCGAAGTTTTTGACGGAGGTTCGCCCATGTCCGAGCACATTGCGCGCAAAGTCGTTCAGTCCTTTCAAGCCCGCGCCGACGCCAGTGCCGATACCGCGTCGCTGACGCCGCGCGAACTCGAGGTGCTCCAAGGTCTTTCCCGAGGCCATCCTTACAAGGAAATCTCCCACGAACTTGGCATCAGTTTGAGCACCGTCCGCACCTATATCCAGCGCATCTACGAGAAACTGCACGTCCACAGCCAGACCGAAGCCGTCATGAAGTTCGTCCGGAAGCAAGGCCAGTGAGGTTTCGTTGAATGCTTCCATCCAGGAAGCTGCTGCGGCTCTACTGCTTTGCTTCGCTCTTTGAGCGGTTAACGACTTTCGTCGGGACGTTTGTGGCAGTTTTTCGGTGGACGGCAAAAGTCGCCTTCTCCACTCAACTGCCGTTTACTTAGGAATTCCGTGGCGTTCCTCCTTGGAATGGACAGGCTCGCTCGAAGGGAAGGCCTCGCCGTCGAAAGCGCGGTGCCTGACCCAGACCACGCGGCGTGCCGCAATCCGTGGATCGAAATCGAGTGCGGCGATCATTATGCGCGCAGCGTGGCAAGTTACGGGGTTTGTCTGGCGGCGTGCATTTTTGAATACCACGGACCCAAACAGCGCATCGGCTTTCGCCGAAACTTGCGCCGGAGAATTTTGATAGCGCGTTCATCAGCGCCGAAAGTGGGGGCTGCTTCGCTACAAGAATCGAAACCGGAAATTTTGACGCAGAAATCGCCATGCGCTGGGGAAAGCTGCGCCTCAAAACCTGGTCGTTGGCCATTGCTAATAACGCCGGAGTTTCTGACGCGAAGCTGGCGCCGGGCAAAAAGCAGATTAGCGCCAAACTGAAAACAACCGAAAATCTTGCGCTCATCATGTTTGGTGATGAAATACAGCTTGCTCCCGAGAGGGAGTTGCGGCTCATTCTTACCTAAATACTGACAAATGAAAAAAACAAAGTTCATGTTCCTTGCCCTCCTGTTGTCTTGTTTCCTGGACTGCATCGTTCGCGCCGGCACGTTGGAACGCGACTTCGCGATTCCCCCCGATCAGACCAAGCCGCGCTGCTACTGGTATTGGATGGATGGTCAGATTTCGAAGGAGGGCATCACGCGCGACATGGAAGCGATGAAACGAGTCGGCATCGGTGAAGGCTATATCGGCGTCATCAGCGGCCAGAGCGGCACGCCGACGACCAGCACGACCAAGGCGCTCACGGATGAGTGGTGGAGTTATATCGAACACGCCATGCGCGAAGGCACACGGCTTGGTGTGGACGTCGGCTTGTTCAATTCGCCGGGCTGGAGCCAATCGGGCGGGCCGTGGGTGAAACCTTCACAGGCGATGCGCTACGTCACGCTGCCGGAGCTGCGCCTTCACGGGCCGCAACATTTCGCGGGCAAACTGCCGTTGCCGCCGGGCGAATTTCAGGATCTCGCGGTGCTGGCGTTTCCCGCGCCAGCCGGCGAAGGCGAAGTGGCGAAGATCACCTCGCGCACGCCAAAGCTGGTGAATTTCGAAATGCCGTCGCCGTTCACGGCGCGAAGCTTGACAGTGCAGCCTGTGGGAAAAGTGAACGTCACGGCTGAATTGCTGGCCTCGGACGACGGGCAGCAATTTCGCCCGGTAAAAAAATTCGCGATTGACCGGCACAACCTGGCAGTCAACGTCGGCCCGGTGCCGCTCGCGCCGGTCGTGACGACCTTTCCAGCCACCACGGCCAGATTTTTCCAATTGAAATTTTCAGCGGCCTGCGAACTCGGCGACATCCAACTTTCGCCGGCGGCGCGCGTGGAAAGTTTCGCGGAAAAATCCCTGCAGAAGGTATGTCAGGATCCGCATCCGCTTTATGATTTTTATACCTGGCCCATCAAAGCCGAACCGGATGCGGCTGGTTTGACAGTTAAACTGGACGCCGTCCGCGACCTGAGCAAGTTGATGGCGGCGGACGGGACGTTGCAGTGGGACGTGCCGCCCGGCGATTGGATTGTATTGCGCACGGCGATGACGCCGACCGGCACGAAGAACGGTCCGGCGCCGCCGGAGGCGACCGGGTTGGAAGTGGACAAGATGAATCGCGTCCCGTTGCGGTCGCACTTCGACGCGTATGTCGGCAATCTGCTCCACCGACTACCCGCGGCGGATCGCAAGTCGTGGAAGCACGTCGTGGCTGACAGCTTTGAGATGGGCCCGGAGAATTGGACCGACGGCTACGCGGCCGATTTTAAAAAGCGCTACGGATACGATCCGCTGCCGTTCCTCCCGGTCATGACCGGGCGCATTGTCGGCAGCGTGGATCAGTCGGATCGTTTTCTCTGGGACTTGCGGCGACTGGTTGCGGATCGGGTGGCGCAGGATTACGTCGGCGGACTACGCGACTTGTGCCATGAGCACGGCATGAAGATGTGGCTGGAGAATTACGGGCACTGGGGTTTTCCCAGCGAGTTTCTGTTGTATGGCGGTAGTTGCGATGAGATCGCCGGCGAGTTTTGGGCCAACGGCAATTTTCTGGACCTGCAGGACACGGGCTATCTGGGCCGGTATGAATTGCGCGACGCGTCCTCCGCCGCGAACATTTACGGCAAGCCGGTCACGTGGGCAGAATCGTTCACCGGCGGTCCGGCGTTCATCAACTCGCCCCGCGACCTGAAGGCGCGTGGCGACTGGGCGTTCTGCGAAGGTATCAACCAGTTCTTGTTCCACGTCTATATCCACCAGCCGACGGACGAAAAACTTCCCGGCGTCAACGCCTGGTTCGGCACGGAGTTCAACCGCAATAACACCTGGTTCGAGCAGTCGAAGGCGTGGATTGAGTATTTGCGGCGGTGCAGCGTGCTGTTGCAGACCGGCAAACATGTGGCGGATGTGGCCTATTTCATCAGCGAGGACGCGCCCAAAATGGCCGGCCCGCAACAGCCACCTCTACCGGCGGGATTCGACTATGACTTCATCAACGCCGACGTGATCGAGCATCGGCTGGCGGTGAAGAATGGCCAGTTGGTGCTCCCGGACGGCATGAGCTACCGGCTGCTGGCGTTGCCGGAATCGGCGACGATGCGACCCGGGCTGCTGAAAAAAATCCGCGAACTGGTGAAGGCCGGGGCGACGATTGTGGGAGCGCCGCCGTCGCGTTCACCGAGCCTGGAGAATTATCCGAAGTGCGACGCCGAAGTGCAGACGCTCGCCCGCGAACTCTGGGGCAACGCCGACCCGAAGCAAGCGGGTGAACATTCGTTCGGCAAAGGCCGTGTTTTCTGGGGCAAGAGTTTGAACACCATTTTTGCCGAGCTGGGTTTGAAACCGGATTTTGAAAATTCCGCGAAGCTCGGTTTCACCCACCGGCACAACGACAATGCGGACATTTATTTTGTCGCGAATCCCACGGCGAAATCCCTTACGACGACCGTGGCTTTCCGCGTCGGTGACAAAGCACCTGAACTTTGGTCGCCCGATTCCGGCCGCATCGAGCGTCCAGCAGTTTACGACACAGCGGACGGCGTGGTCCGGCTGCCGTTGTCGTTCGGGCCAGCCGGGTCGGTGTTTTTGGTGTTTCGCGAAAAAGCCGCGCCCAAGTCTGAACGCATCGTGTCGGTCACGCGCAACGGCCAGGAAGTTCTCGGCACCACGGTGAAACCGGCGGCCAGCGATGCCGTCGTCAGCGATAGTCCGAATAATTTCACCTTCGCCGTCTGGGTGAAACCCACCGATGATACCACGCTGGTCCGCGAAGCAAATAGCGGCATCGTGGGCATGGCAGAGAAGCGCAACGATGTGTTCTTCCCGCCGCACGGCGATGGTTTTGGCGGGGCGGGACACGCCGGCTGCGGGCTGGCCGTCGGCCGTAATGGCGTGTGCGTGTTTGAACATAGCGGGAATTATTTTGCGCCCACGCTCGTTCAGGCCGCGACGCTCACGAACTGGACGCACGCGGCGGTGGTGTATCGCGACGGCCAGCCGAATCTGTATCTCAACGGCGTGCTGGCGCGGACGGGCTTGAAGAGCACGCACGTCGTCCATTCCGGCGCGACTCAGGGCGACTCAAAATATCGGGGCGAACTGGGCGACATCGCACAATTCTCCCGCTCGCTGAACGGCGATGAAATCGCCCAACTCGCGGCTACCATGCTGAAGCCAAGCGACGGCGCGGACACGTTTCCGCTCCAGTTGACGCGCAACTCTGAAGGCCGGATCACCGAGCAAGGCGGTCAGGCCGGCGATTACGAACTGAATTTCGCCGACGGCCAAACGCGCCCGTTGAAAATTGCGGACACCGCCGCGCCGATGGTAATCAGCGGGCCGTGGGAAGTGAGCTTTCCACCCGGTTGGGGCGCGCCGGAAAAAATCGCGTTCGATCAGCTCGCCGACTGGACGAAACGCCCCGAAAACGGCATCAAGTATTTTTCCGGCAAGGCCACCTATCGCCGGACGTTTGACATTTCCGACTCCGCACTCCGCACTCCGCATTCCGCATTGATCCTGGATCTGGGCAAAGTCAACGACATCGCCGTCGTGCGGGTGAACGGCCGGGAACTCGGCACGCTCTGGCAGCCGCCGTATCGCGTGGACATCGCCGCCGCAGTGAAGGCCGGCCCGAACACGCTCGAAGTGGACGTCGTCAATACCTGGAACAACCGGCTCGCAGGCGACGCGGCGTTGCCAGTTGAGGGGCGGCACACGTCCATCACCGCGCCGACCATAAATAAAAATTCACCCCTCCTGCCGGCGGGATTAATCGGTCCGGTGCGGCACTGGGATACCACCGAGGTAGAAGTAAAATGAAATGATCACGCAGACCGTGTTTTCGTGAACTGCAAAAGTTTTCTGCGGGGATAAATGTTTTTATTAATGAAAAATTATGAAATCAATTCTTCTGATTTTGGTGGCGGCCTCAGTCATCCTCCTGGGGTCGCGACAAACAACCCGCGCGGCGGTCGCAAAATTCGCGTGGCAAACCAATACCACCTCTGTCGCGCTAGTTAGCGGCGGGAAAACGGTCTGGCAGTTCAACTATGGCACCACCGGCTCCAAGCCGTTCTTTCATCCGCTTGCGTTGCCGGGCGGTTCGCCGCTGACCTGGCAAAGTCCGCCGGACCACGTCTGGCATTACGGCCTGTGGTTCTCCTGGAAATATCTTAACGGCAAGAATTACTGGGAAGAGGACCGGAAGCTGCGTCAGAGTGAAGGCACGACTTCGTGGCGCGTGGTGAAGATCGAGACGCGCGCTGATTTTTCCGCGCAGATCCAACTCGCGCTGGACTATCGTCCCCGCGGAGCCGCCAAGTCGCTTTTGACGGAGCAACGCACGATTGCCATCTCAGTTCCTGACGCCGACGGTTCTTACTCGATGGACTGGAGCCTCACGTTCAAGGCCGGCGAGGAGAAAGTGAAGTTCGACCGCACACCGCTCGCGGGCGAGCCGGGTGGCCAAACCTACGGGGGTTACGCTGGGCTGTCGCTGAGGTTCGCGAAGGAGCTGGCAGACACGAAAGTTGCGGCCACCTCGGACGTCGGCGAACCAAAGGAAAATCGGTTCCGCTTTGCGGCTTCGGCGGCTGATTATAGCGGGCGCATTGATGGCGTTGAGGCAGGCGTGGCATTTCTGGATCACCCGTCGAATCTACGATATCCCACGCGCTGGTATTCCATCGTTAATCCTGCGTCGTCGTTCTACTTCCTGAACAGCGCGTGGGTTCAGCTCCAGCCTTTTGAACTGGCAGCCAACCAGTCGTTCACGTTACGTTACCGTGTATGGGTGCATCCCGAACGCTGGGATGCCGCGCGGCTGGAGACGGAGCAAAAGAAGTTCACGAAGGCGAGCGGTGCGCGCGCAGATTCCCAGCGGCGGGTGCTGGTGTTTACGAAGAATGGCAAAGGTTTTGTTCACGACAATATTGCCTCGAGCATTATCGCGCTCCGCAAGCTGTGTGCGGAAAACAATATTGCGATGGATGACACCACCAATTCGGCCGCATTCACGGATGAGAATCTCAAGAAATACAAGGCCCTAATTTTTTCCAACACCAACAACGAGCTGTTCGACAACGAGGAACAGAAAGCTGCGCTCCAGCGCTACATCCGCGCCGGCGGCGGGTTTGTGGGAATCCATTCGGCGTGCGGTTCGGAACGGCAATGGCCGTGGTTCTGGTCCATGCTCGGCGGCAAGTTTGTTCGCCATCCGAAATTGCAGCCGTTCACCATCAAGGTGTGCGACACGCAGCATCCTTCCACCGCGCATCTCGGGGAGACCTGGCAGTGGGCGGACGAATTTTATCTCATGGATCATCTGAATCCCGACCTGCACGTCTTGCTCTCGGGCGATCGCATGAAGCTGGATGACGCCGCCAAGGCGCAGCCTTCCGGCGAACAAATTGGCGGCGAATGTCCGCTGGCCTGGTGCCACAATTTTGACGGCGGTCGCGAGTGGTATACCGCGCTGGGCCACAAAAAGGAATATTACTCCGATCCCAAATTCATCCAACACATCCTCGGCGGCATTCTTTGGGCCATGAACGAAACCAATCCTCAACTCCAAAAATAACTTTATGAAACCAACTAAATCCTCGTTTCAAATTTCCCGTCGTCACTTCCTGAAAGCCTCCGCGTTCGGCGCGGCGGGCGCGGCGGCGGGTCCGCTCATTGTTCCGTCAACTTTGTTTGGCCAGAGCGCGCCCAGCAAAAAAATCCAGATCGCGCAGATCGGCTGCGGTCGCATTGCTCGCGACATGGACATGCCGGGCCTTCTCAAGCATGACGTCGCCCGAATTGTTGCCGTTTGCGATTTGGACTCGAAGCGCGTGGCGGATGGCAAGAAGTTGGTCGAGAGCTACTACGCCAAAAAATCCGGCAGCGCATCAGCCGTCACGGTGAAGACCTTCACCGATTACCGCGAGCTGTTGCAGATGCCGGGCATTGATGCCGTGGCGATCAGCACGCCGGATCATTGGCACGCGGAGTTGGTGATCGCCGCCGCCTTGGCCGGCAAAGATATCTATGTTCAGAAGCCGCTGTCCATGACGCTGGCCGAGGGCCGCGCCGTCAGCGACATCATCAGCGCGAAGGGCTGCATTTTTCAAATCGGCAGCCAGCAGCGGTCCAACACGCAATTTCGCACCGGCTGCGAACTGGTTCGCAACGGTCGCATCGGCAAGCTGCACACGGTCAAGATTGGTTTGCCCAGCGATCCTTCCGGCGCAGTAGAACCGGACATGCCCGTGCCGCCGAATCTGAATTACGAAATGTGGCTCGGCCCGACGCCGCAGGCGCCCTACACCGAGAAGCGCGTGCATCCGCAGAACGATTATTCGCGGCCGGGCTGGCTGCGGATTGATTCCTATTGCCTTGGCATGATCACCGGCTGGGGCTCGCATCACGTGGACATCGCGCATTGGGGCATGGACACGGAACACACGGGGCCGCTGGAAATCGAGGGCAAGGCGACGTTCCCCAAATCCGGTCTGTGGAACGTCCATGGCGACTATCACATCGAGGCCAAATATGCGAACGGCGTGAACCTGATCATTGATCACACCTTCACCAACGGCGTGGAATTTCATGGTTCGGACGGCTGGATCTTCGTGAGCCGTGGCGGCGGTCAGGCCACCGCGAGCGATCCCGCCAGCAAGACCGGCAAGGCGCTCGCCGCCAGCGATGAGAAAATTCTAAAATCGGTGATTGGCCCGAATGAAATTCATCTCTACAAGAGTAACGATCATCATGGCAACTGGCTCGAAAGCATCCAGAGCCGCAAGCCCGCGGTCACCACGGCTGAAGTCGCGCATCGTTCCACCAGCACCTGCATTCTTTCGTGGATCTCGATGAAGCTGGACCGTAAACTTCGCTGGGATCCGGTGAAGGAAGAATTCATCGGCGACGCCGAGGCCAATGCCATGCGCAGCCGGCTGGAACGAAAGCCTTACGGCATCGGCAAGTTTGCCAAACAAATTTGAACCAATATGAAGAAAAGTGTTTTCTTTCCCGTCGCCGGTTTCGCCATGTCCACGCTCGCGGCTGATCCAACCGTTCGCCTCATCACGCTGGACCCCGGGCATTTCCACGCCGCGCTGGTTCAGAAGGAAATGTATTCGCAAGTGAGTCCGGTGGTTCACGTCTATGCGCCCGCTGGTCCCGACCTGACGGCTCATCTCCAGCGGATTGACGGCTTCAACACGCGCACCGACAGCCCGACGCATTGGGAAGAAAAAGTTTTTTCCGGCCCGGATTTTCTCGACCGCATGTGCCAGGAAAAAGCGGGCAATGTCGTCGTCATCTCCGGCAACAACCGCCAGAAAACGGAATACATCGAAAAGGCGGTCGCCGCGGGCTTGAACGTGCTCGCCGACAAACCGATGGCCATCACGCCGGAGGGCTTCAAGCAATTGCAAAAAACTTTCCAACTCGCCGAGCGCAAGAAAGTTCTGCTCTACGACATTATGACGGAGCGCTACGAAATCACCATCGCGTTGCAGCGTGAACTGGCGCGGATGCCGGAAGTGTTCGGCACTTTTGTGCCCGGCACGCCGGAAAATCCTGCCGTGGTCATGGAGAGCGTTCACCATTTCTTCAAACAGGTCGCGGGCAAACCGCTCATCCGCCCCGCGTGGTTCTTCGACGCGACGCAGCAAGGCGAAGCCGTTCCCGATGTCGGCACGCACCTCGTTGACCTGGTTCAGTGGCAATGTTTCCCGGATCAAAAAATCGACTGGCGCCAGGACATCAAAGTTACTTCTGCCAAGAGCTGGCCGACCAAACTCACGCTGGCGCAATTCAAACAAGCGACCGGCCTCGAAGAATATCCGGACTTCCTGAAGAAGGATGTCGGGCCGGACAATATTCTGAACGTCCCGCAAAACGGCGAAGTGGACTACACGATCCGCGGCATCAACGCCAAGGTGATCGCCCGTTGGAATTTTGAAGCACCGGCCGGCACCAAGGATTCCCATAACGCGCTGTTCCGTGGCACGCGCGCGAATCTCGCGATCAAGCAAGGGCCGGAGCAGAACTACAACCCGACGCTTTGCATCGAGAATGTTGTCGGCACACCTACGGATGAATTTGAAAAAGTCGTTCGCGACGCCGTCGCCAAACTCGCCGTCACCTGGCCGGGTATCGAGGTAAAGTCAGCCGGCAGCCATTGGGAAATCGTCGTGCCTGAAAAATATAACGTTGGCCACGAAGCGCATTTTGCGCAGGTCACCCAAAAATATTTGCGCTATCTCGCCGACGGGAATATGCCGGCGTGGGAAACTGCCGGCATGCTGGCAAAGTATTACACAACTACCGAGGCCTGTCGGTTGGCCGCCCAACACAGACAATAGGGGTTTCACTTTCTGCATTTTTGGCTCTGGTTGCTGCTTCGAGCTTTGGAGGTAGTCATTGGATGCCGGCCAGCGCCATGCGGACTTCGTCCACGGAGGCGAGGCCTTGTCTTTTTCACCCAGACCGGGGCTGGAGTGGAAAGCCAGTGATCCAAGGGTAGGGCGAGGCTGCGGAGTGCTTACTCGACGCCCCCCTGCGTGGTCAATTCTGGAACAACCGAGCCATGTTCTGGGACGTTTGGAACCCGGTAGGAAAAGCAAGCCACGGACAGCCGCGTGGTTATGAATTATGAGTCGTGGTCTGCGCATTGGCAGAGCTGAGACTTGGATTTCCACCTCGGCACCGTGCAGACACCTGCCTCGCGCGCTTCCCCGACCGGTTGGCCCGCAAGCTGCTATGCCCCATGCCGAACTTATGGTTAAAACGACACTTCTTATACCGGCCTTGAATGAGATCGAGGGGATGCGGCTCATCATGCCGCAGGTGAAACGCGAGTGGGTTGATCAGATCATCGTCTTGGACGGCGGCTCGGACGATGGGACGGCAGAATATGCCCGGGAACAGGGCTACGAAGTGCATGTTCAGAAGAAGAAAGGCATTCGCCAAGGATACCACGAGGTGCTGCCGCTGATCCGCGGTGACATTGTCATCACCTTCAGCCCTGACGGAAATTGCCTGCCGGAGCTGATTCCAGCGCTGCGGAAAAAAATGGAGGAAGGATATGACATGGTGGTTGTTTCTCGCTACTTGGCGCCCGCCAAAAGCTATGATGATGATTTGATTACCGCTTTCGGCAACTGGCTGTTTACGGCCACGATCAACGTCCTCCACGGTGGTCATTACACCGACGCGATGGGTATGTATCGCGCGTATCGCACCCGGCTAATCCAGGATCTCGAACTGGACGAGGAGCGATGGCATCGCACCCCGGAGAAGTTTTTGTTTACGCGCATTAGTTGGGAGCCCATGCTCTCGGCACGGGCAGCGCGCGGGATGCTGAAGGTTGCCGAGATTGCGGGTGACGAACCTGCTCGACATGGCGGCAAACGCAAGCTGCAAATCATCCGATGGGGGCTGGCTTATTATTTCCAGTTCTTCCGGGACTGGTTGTTGTGGCCCGGCGAACGGTATAACGGAATTGCCCGAAATGCAGCGGCCAACAACTTTGCCCGCTGACGAATCCCGGGTCATTCCGGCTCAAAAACCCGCTTGGCGCCTCGCTCCGGCGGCGCTGCTGTTCCTGCTTGTGGCAGCCGGTCCGGTGATCCACACGCTGGTGATGGTTTTGCAGCACCGTTTGCCGGTCGGGCACGACGGTTTCCAGTACTTCACCACGCAGTGGTATTTCCTCAACAACGCGGTCCAAAGCGGAGAAGTAGCGCAATGGATCCCCTATATGACCGAAGGCACCGTGGCGACCTTCTGGTACGGGGTTCAAGCGTCGTTCTGCCAAAACGTCCTGATGTTCTGCGGCAAGTTGTTGAGCCACTTCGACCTTCTCCACCTGCTGTACTGGGGCGTGTGCGTGGATGAGTTGATTCTGGGCGCCGGGAGCTGGCTGCTTTGCCGCCGATTTTTTCGGTCTCGCCTCACCGCGGTTTTTGTCTGCACGTGCGTGGTCGGCTCAAGTCTCTGGCTGGATCAGGTCTATTGGAATTTCCGGCTGTACTTTGCGGTGCCCCTGATTCTACATTTCGGGCATCAGTTTCTCGAGACAGCCAAGTGGCGGTTTAGTTTTCTATGCCTGAACCTCATGGCGGCGCAGACCCTGGGAAACCTTCCCTATTTCATTCCGGTGACTTCGTTTGTCGTCTGTGCCTATTTCGCTTTCTATGCCGCCTGCAATTGGCCGGAGGTTTGGCCCCGATTGCGTGGGCTGCGTTGGCGCTGGACCAGCCTGGTGTGGATTGGGCTGGCCTTGTTGTCATTCCTGGCCGCCTACAAGTACCTGACCATCGGAACCGATCAGCTTGTGAATTATAACAAGGGGCGGAACGCAGAACAAATGACCGAATTGAGGGTGTTCATGACTTGGGCCGGTGAACTGGGCTGGCGGCATTGGAGCGAAATGGTGCTGGGGTTAAACTCTTGGCTCGATTTCTCCCTCTATGCTGGCATGCTCACGGTGCCGCTCGGCGTTCTTGGGGTTCTGGTTATCAAGCGGCAGCGCCTGCATCTTTTGCTCCTGGCGATTATTATTGCTCTCTTTGCCCAGGCCACAAGTGTTTCGGTGGCCCTGTTCTATTGCTGGCCAATGATGCAATATTTTCGGCATCTCTCCTTAGTGTCGCCGCTAGTGCGGGTATTGCTGTGTTTCGTGGCCGGTGCTGGTTTCGAATGGCTGTTCCTGCAGGAATCCAAGCGGGGGCGCCGAGTTGCGGCGCATATCCTATTGGGGGCGGCGATGCTCGTGGTCGCGACCTGCCTGGTCAGGCTCGCCGACCCTCCACGCGCCCGCCGTTGCATCACGTGGCTCGTCGTGAACTGGTACGCGGCACCGCCCCGTCAAGTGACCGAGGTGGCACAGGTGATTTCGCGGTTGCATTACTCCGCCGCGATGGCCCTGCTGGCCGGGGCGCTGCTGGTGTTGTCTGGGCTAAGTCCTCCGCGCGCCAGAGCGAGAGCGATATCAGCTTGGCTGGCGATCTGCCTGGCGGTGGTAGATATTTACCACTACAAACTGGTGCATCTCTCCGCACGCTCAGACGTGATGAGTCCACAGGCTCGCGGACTCACCAAGCCCAGCCCGATGCCATTCCGTGCCATCCGACAGGCCGAAATCACCGCTGATAACTCCCGCATGCAGCAACTCCTTTCGTTCAGCCACCTCGAAGGCGCGCAGTATTACACTTTGAACAACTTTGTTTTCATCGATGAGGTGGCGCATGTGAGAACTCGGGCTGATTTTTGGCTCCGACCGTTCGACCACTTCCTTCGGGTTTATTTCCGACAACCACTCACCGGCCTCACCGAACGGCCTGGCGGATTCTACGCTACAAACTTCCCTTTCCAAGGTGGGCAGCCGTCCCAAGTCTCCGGTCTGCGGTTTCCCTTCGATGCCGAACCAGCAGCCAAGTTTGCCGGGCTGAGCCGGCCGAAGATCCAGTTTTTCTCCGAGGCGTATGAAGTCGGCTCCGAAAAGGAACTGGCGCGCATAATGGCCCCCGGCAAATTCAAGGGCGACCTCCTCTTCTTGCTAGCAAGCCAGGACCCTGGCGCCACCAGCGAGGCGACCCGATGGATCGGCCAGCGCTCGCTGGACGCCAACGAGAGGCTGGAGCTTGCGCCTCAGATTGTGCGTTTCGATGCCAATAACTTGGTGCTTCGCGTGACCAATACTTATCCTCACCGGGTGTGGATGTTTTACTCCGACGTCTGGCATCCCGATTGGCACGCCTCAGTAAATGGCACTCCCACGCTCGTACACCGGGCTTCGATGGCATACAAAGCCGTCCTCCTCCAGACGGGCCAGAACACAGTTCACTTCCGATTTGGATCCAGGCTGATGTCGTTGCTTCTCACACTGTTCTTCCTTCAGTCGCTCTTCTGGCTGGTCGTGGTTGCTTGGCTCGTCTTTCAGATCCTCTGCGGGAATGAGCCGGTGAATCGATCTGAGTTCGTGGAAAGCGGAGCGAGAGGCCTGTTCGATTCGCCATGAAAGGCTGCCAAGTAAACGAAATGGTAAATAACAGGCTTGGGCATTCAGCGTGGTGTAGCTCCGCTCTCCGTAAGAAAGCCAACAGAAAAAATATTTTTGCGGAATTTTGGCGGTTTCGGCTACTTTAACTCAATGAAATACAGGAAAAGACTATTGCTGGCTTGGTGCGTTCTAATTTCGTTTTCGCTCGGGGCAGCCGAGGGGGAAAAACACTTGCTCTACGTGGCCGAGCCGGGCATCCAAAATCTGCTCGAATATGGCGGCCACGGCGTGATCGTGTTCGACATGGACCACGGCTTCAAATTCGTGAAGCGCATTCCACTGCAAGGGGTGGACGAACAAGGCAGGCCGCGCAACGTGAAGGGCATCAGTGCGAATGCTCAGACCAAGCGGCTCTACGTTTCCACAACGCACACCCTGCAATGCCTGGATCTCGTCACCGAGAAAATCCTGTGGGAAAAAACCTATGAAGGCGGCTGCGACCGTATGAGCATGACGCCGGACGGCAAGGAAATCTACCAGCCGGCGTGGGAGAAAGACCATTGGAACGTGCTCGATGCCATGTCGGGCGACGTGATCAAACGGATTGAGACGCCGAAAACGGGCGCGCACAACACGGTGATGTCCCCGACGGGCGATCTCGTTTTTTTGTGCGGTCTGAGTTCCCCAATCATGAATGTGGTGGACACGAAGACACGGGAGATCATCAAAAAGATCGGTCCTTTTGGCGGCGAAATCCGGCCTTTCACGCTCAATCATGACGGTTCGATTGCTTACGTCAATGTCAACCGGCTGCTCGGTTTCGAGGTCGCCGACGTCAAGGCCGGAAGGAAGGCGTACCGCGTGGAGGTCTCGGGATTTGACACCGGAAAGGTGAAACGCCACGGTTGTCCGAGCCACGGCATCGGTCTGACACCGGACGAAAAGGAACTCTGGCTTTGCGACGGGCACAATCAAATGCTGCACGTTTTTGACGCGACAGTGGTGCCGCCAAGACAAAAGGACTCGATCAAACTGCGCGACGATCCCGGCTGGATCACTTTCAGCATTGACGGAAAATACGCCTGGCCGTCAAGCGGGGAAGTTATCGAGGTCGCGACTCACAAAATACTTGCCACCCTCGAAGACGAGGTGGGCCGCCACGTCTCCAGCGAGAAGCTGCTGGAAATTGATTTTGTGGGCGGCCAGCCGCTCCGCGCCGGCGACCAGTTTGGCCGCGGGTTGGTTCAATAATTGCGGCAGGGTGCTTCCAGAGTTGCGACCAGCCGAGGGCTTGCGGTTGGAATCGGTAATCCCTGGATTTCTTTTAGCGTGATTTCTTGGTAGCAGCCTGCATGACAGCATCGGAATATTTTCGGTGGGCAAGAACGGGGAGTTGCAGTTCATCTGCGAGGAATGGTCGCATGGAAACTATCCACGAAGCTTCAATTTTGATCCCACCGGGCAATGCCTCTATTCCTGCAACCCGCGAGGTGACAACGTCGCGGTGTTCCGCGTGGATCGAAATACCGTCCGGTTGAATTTCACCGGCCATTACACGCCGGTGGGCAACCCGTCGTGAATCGTCTTCCTCGATTTGGCGAAGGCCGGACAAAGTCCGCTAAGCCCGTAATCCGTTCACCAAACCCGAGCAGGAAACCTGTTCCAAAACCGCTCAACCAACAATGACACCCGCAACGAATCATCTGGAAACCCTCGCCTCCTTCGTTGTATAATTTGAGGCGTAACACATTTGAGTTATGGCGCAGAACCGAACTTGCTGCTTCCATTGCCAAAACTATCTCATGAAACAAATTGTTAATTACGTCCTTCTTGCCAGCGCGACGATGCTCGCGTTGGCGATGACCCAAGCACCAGCCGCCGAGACGGTCGTTTATGAAGGCAAAACCGGTCCTGGCGTCGGAAAGCACATCGTCTTTCTGGCGGGCGACGAAGAATATCGCTCCGAGGAAAGCCTCCCGCAGTTGGCCAAGATTCTCGCCGTCCGCCACGGCTTCAAATGCACCGTGCTGTTCTCGCTCGATGCGAAGGACGGCACGATCAATCCGAACGCCGGGGGCAATCTCATCGGCGCGGAAGCCCTCGATCAGGCGGACGCCATCGTCATGATGCTGCGTTTCCGCCACTGGCCCGACGCGACGATGAAACATTTTGTGGACGCCTATCTGGCCGGCAAGCCGATCATCGGATTGCGCACCAGCACGCACGCCTTCGCGTACGGGAACCCCACCAACTCCGCGTATGCCCGTTACTCGCACAACAGCAAGCAATGGCCGGGTGGGTTCGGCCGGCAGGTGCTGGGCGAAACGTGGGTCAGCCACCTGGGGGAAAACCACAAGGAAGCCACGCGCGGTGTGATTGAACCCTCGCTCAGGAATGATCCGTTGTTGCGCGGCGTGGAAAACATTTTTGCGGACACCGGCTGCTACCATGTGGACCCCCAACCGGATTCCACCATTCTCGTGCGTGCCGACATCCTTGAGGGGACTTCTCCGTACGCTCCGCTTCACCCGACGAAGAATAATCCGCACCAGCCGCTCGCGTGGTATCGCATCCACAAAAACGACGCCGGCCACACCAACAAGGTGTTCTGCACCACCATGGGAAGCGCCACGGATTTGCGCGACGAATATCTGCGCCGCCTGCTCGTGAACAGCGTCTATTGGGGGCTGGGAATGGAAGTGCCAGCGAAGGCTGACGTGCAACTGGTTGGTGACTTTCAACCTTCCAATTATAGCTTCAACGGGTTCCGCAAAGGCGTGAAGCCTGATGACCTCGCACTGCCCGCCACCGGAAAATAACGCTCGAAATTCCGCCTCGCACCCTGACTATTAAAACCGTTTGTTGCCGATGGCTCCCCGGCGGGGACAGCCACCGGTAGTTCGACTCAATTGGACTACATGACAGGAATCCTGAAAGTGCCCAACCTGACCGGCATTTCAGACCACCTTTGATATAAATGTAATTATGTCGCCACAGAGATTTGCCGCCACCATCTTCACCGCCTGCCTGCTTGGCCTGGCCGCTTCGACCAATGCCGCCAGCGTGCCGCCTCCCCAGCCGTTCGGCCCGGTGCCCACCGCCCGCCAGCTTCGCACGCAGGAACTGGAGTTCTATGGCTTTCTCCACTTCACGGTCAACACCTTTACCGACCGGGAATGGGGGCTCGGCAGCGAGGCGGAAAGCGTTTTCAACCCCACCGATTTTGACGCAAATCAGATTGTTTCCGCGGCCAAGACCGCCGGGATGAAGGGGCTGATTCTCACGGCGAAACATCACGACGGATTCTGCCTCTGGCCCAGTCAATACACCGGGCATTGCGTCAAGAACAGTCCGTGGAAAAATGGCCGGGGCGACGTGGTGGGAGAAATCTCCCGCGCCTGCCGCCAGCAGGGATTGAAGTTCGGCGTTTATCTGTCGCCGTGGGACCGCAACAGCAAGGACTACGGCCGCCCGGAATATGTGCCTTATTACCGCAACCAACTGCGGGAACTCCTGACGAAATACGGGGAAATCTTCGAGGTCTGGTTCGACGGCGCGAATGGCGGCAGCGGATATTACGGCGGGGCCAACGAAAAGCGGGAGATTGACGGCAAGACTTTTTACGACTGGGCGCACACGCACCAACTTGTGCGCGACCTGCAGCCGATGGCCTGCATGTTCAGCGACGCGGGACCGGACCTACGCTGGGTGGGCAACGAACGCGGCATGGCGGGTGATCCGTGCTGGGCGACGATCAACAACGAAGGGCGTTATGCCGGCGGCAGCGCGAAAGGTCTGAACTCCGGGGAGCGGCCCGGCACGGATTGGATTCCGGCGGAATGCGACGTTTCCATCCGACCGGGATGGTTCTATCACACCAAGGAAGACGACCAGGTGAAGACGCCGGAGAAACTGGTGGAAATTTATTACCAGTCCGTCGGTCGGGGCGCGACGTTGAACCTGAATCTCCCGCCCGACCGGCGCGGGCGGATTAATGAACACGATGTTGCCTCGCTTCGGGAGTTCCGCCTTATTCTTGACGCCACTTTCAAGAAGGATCTGGCCAAGGGAGCCAGGCTCACGGCCAGCAACACGCGTGGTAATGCCAAAGAATTTTCCCCAAAAAACCTGCTCGATCACCAGCGCGACACTTATTGGGCCACCGACGACAATGTCACCACTCCGGAACTGGTGCTCGATCTCGGCAGGGCAAAGACTTTCAATGTCGTCAGCCTCCGCGAATATTTGCCGCTCGGACAACGTATCGAGGCATTTGCACTCGACCAGTGGAAGGATGGACAATGGGTTGAGTTCGCGAAGGGAACCAGCATTGGCAATCAGCGTCTCGTTCGCGGCGATTACGTCAAGACGGACAAGGTCCGCCTGCGCATCACCCAGGCGCCCGTGTGTCCGGCGTTGGCGGAGCTGGGATTGTACGCCGAGCCAGCCGGTTTCCGCGCCCAAATTCGTGCAAATGAACAGCCAGCAGCCAAGTGAGTGGGGAATGTTTGATGGTGACTTGCAGCATGCAGTTTCTCCTGCAAACAACCAAAACTAAGAGATACTAAAATCATTGTCATGAACAAGGGCCTGTTCTCCAAGTTGCTTTCCGGCCTGATCGGAGCGGCAATTCTTTGGCTGTCGTCGATAACTTCGCCGGCGGCGACCAAACAGCCGAACATACTTTTCATTTACTCGGACGATCACGCCTATCAGGCCATCAGCGCGTACGGAGATCCGCGCAAGCTAAACGTGACGCCCAACATTGACCGGCTCGCGAGGGAGGGCATGATCTTTTATCGCTCTCTCGTTCCCAATTCAATCTGCGGCCCGGCTCGGGCCTGCGTTCTGACAGGCAAATACAGCCACATCAACGGCTTTTACGACAACGAGCGCTGTCGCTTCGATGGATCGCAACAAACCATGCCCAAGCTGCTCCAGGCCGCCGGCTACCAGACCGCCATGATCGGCAAATGGCATCTTGTAAGTGACCCGACTGGCTTTGACTATTGGGATATTCTTCCGGGCCAGGGCATTTACTACAACCCGCAGATGATCCGGATGGGCACTAAGTTGAAACGCGAAGGTTATGTCACGGACATCATTACCGACTTATCACTTGACTGGCTTAAGAAGCGGGACAAATCAAAACCGTTTCTCCTCTTGTGCCAGCACAAAGCGCCGCACCGTGAATGGTCGCCCAACCTGAAATACCTCGGCTGGAACGGCGACCGTAAGTTTGTGGAACCTGAAACCCTGTTCGATGATTACTCCGGTCGTGGTAAGGCGGAGCATTTGCAGGACATGACCATCGCCAATACGTTTACGAAACTTGACGTGAAACTGCAAACTCCGCCGGGAATGAACGAGGCTCAGTTGAAAATCTGGAACGCCTATTACGGCCAGCGCAACGAGGAATATCTCAAAGCCAACCTGCAAGGTCAGGCACTCACTCACTGGCGTTATCAGCGGTACATGCACGACTACCTCGGCACCATCGCCTCCGTGGACGAGAGCGTCGGGCGTTTGCTTAAGTATCTTGATGACGAGGGGCTGGCCCAGAACACAATTGTGATATATTCGTCAGACCAAGGCTTCTATCTGGGCGAGCATGGTTGGTTCGACAAGCGCTGGATTTTTGAGGAATCGGTCCGCACTCCGCTGCTCATACGGTGGCCGGGCATGATCAAGCCTGGCAGCGCGAACAGCAACCTCGTCGCCAATATTGATTTTGCCAGCACCTTTCTCGAAGCCGCTCATCAACCGATCCCCGGCGACATTCAAGGCCGGAGCCTGGTGCCGATTCTGCAAGGCCGCACACCTGCGGACTGGCGCAAGAGCTTTTACTATCATTACTACGAATATCCGGGCGTGCATAAAGTGCGCCGTCACTATGGTGTGGTGACGGATCGCTACAAACTCGTCCACTTTTACTATTCGGATGTTGATTATTGGGAGCTGTTTGATCTGCAAAAGGATCCGCACGAACTGCTCAGTGTCTATGACCGCCCCGAATACGCTGCCGTGCAGAAGGATTTGCACGCCGAGTTGAAACGCCTGCGTGCTGAACTCAAAGTGACGGAGAACGACCCGCCTGAATCATTGCCACCGGAGGAGAGAGCAAAGGTTCCTGACAATGACTGATGCCTCAAGTGGCCGAGCATGAAAACAAATCTTCACGCATTTTAGCGGTTGAAGCTAAAATGTGCGAGCAGGTTGGATGCCTGCTGTTTTTAGTGCCGGTCTTTCATATCCGCCCGAGCCGCCACGTTCCGCTTCCCGCTCATAAAAGATTGCTTTCGAAGTTCAAGGATTGATCAGCCGGAAAAACAGGTTCCCCGTCGCCGGTGAAACCGTCACCTGGTTGGTGCCGCTGACCACGCTGACGGGAATGGTGTTGGACACCCAATTGGCGGTGGTGAGGTCGGAATTGTGCTGGAGCCGATAAACGGTGGTCGTCACTGGCCAGAACAGCGTGATGCCATTGGTGGCAGGCTGAATACGCAAGGTGGGCGGCGCGGAAAGCAGCGTTGGATACACCGTGCCGCTGGCCGAGGTGTAACTTGCACCCGGCGTCAGCACATCTACATAAGTCTGTGACGCGATGCTGGTGGTGACCGAGCCGACAAAATAAGCGCCATCCTGGTTGTTCGCATAACCAAAGGCGTAGATGGACGGAACGATGATTAGATTGGCGTATCCGACCGCGACATTGGCCACGAGTGAAATAGTATTGGTTTGATTGACGCCGCCAATCGGGCCGCTCACGGAACCGTAGGCGGCGGGACCAGAAAAAGCCAGGCCGACCCAGCCGCTGGAGCGAGTGAAGTCCCATCCGCCGCCCGCCCCCGGTGTAATGGAGCCGTTATAGACACAGGCCATTTGGACTTGCACCGGGGTTCCGGGCGGCAACGTTGCTGAAGTGATCGTCAAGGTATCCTGAAACTCAACGTCCACTCCTCCGCCGACGCCAGCATCAAACACTGCACCGTGGCCATTGCCATCCGGTAATGGGTTGTTCACGGAGCAACCGGCATTCAACTGCAACCAACCATAGCTGCTGCTGGGATAAGCGTAGGCAGCGGCCTGCGCGCCGGGAAATGAGATGAGCGTCGTCAACAAATTAGTGCCCTGCACCTGGCCACTTAAAAAATTGCCGTCGGACCTGTCAGCAGTGACACGCAACTGATACTGCAGCCAATTTGGCTGCGCCAACGCAGCTGATGGGACCAGCAGCGCGGCGGCAACCGTCGTTCGAAGGATGGCGAACCGGTTTCTCAATTTGAAAAACGAAATGATTTGCATCGCCTATTTCGGATTTTGCTTGCGATAACTGATCACAGGAAGACAATGCCCGATGTAAAAATGGAGTCAATCAGGGTTTCTACGGAGAACAAGCGGCCTCGACCTCAGCGAGCGCTTTCGTGGAAGCGCCCCAGCAATCCCTTGCCGCTGCTTACGAGTCCACCGCCGCCGTTTTAAGCGAGTTTTTGATTTATCCGTCGCGCCATGATCTCACGGTCTGTCGCCGAAAACTAGATGTGGACCTTCAGCCGCATACGGTCTTGTGGCCCTATGCTGCATCAATCTCGCGTCCGAACTTAGTCTTCATTCTCGCCGAGGGCCTTGGTTACAGGGTATTGGTGCGGACAATCCGGAAACTTTTTACGAAAAGTCGAATATTGACCAAGTGAATCAGCTTCGCGCCCGGTTGGTTGAGTGGCGCGCAAATGTCAGAGCGATCCAGTTCAGTATAAACCCAAATTCCGCAACCGCAGCCCCGGCTGGGATAATGATAAATTCAAGGTAATAACCACCACCTACTTAGGAAGCTTTTTTTCCATTACTCAGGGGACTATTTTCCGGGAATTTTGTTCAAGGTGTAATAAGCCGCGTCGTGCAGCAGTTGTTCGCCCGAAGCCGATTTCAGGCCTGGCAAGTGAAGTTCATGAATGTGCCCTTCGACCAGACCATCAATGGCAAGATGCACGCTGGTCCTGTCTGGCGAGACGCTGACTGCCGTGATCACCGGCTTGGTCCGATCCACCTCTGGACTGCCATAGCTGGCCTGGTAGATGTAGATGTAGGTTTCAATCAAGTAGGATTCCAATTTGCGGGCGCTGTCGGCGTCGATCGGTTGAGTGAAGGTTAAGTCAAAGCCGTCGGGCTTTGCCCTCATTTCAGAAATCTCGAAAGGCACCTTGCCAGTCCAGTTGAGTCGTTGCAACGCAAACATTTTGCCGCCACGGGAACCCCAGCCACGCTCCGTGCCGAAGACAAAGAGCGAACCATCGCGGGCAAATTCCAAACCCAGGTTCCCCGAATCAAATCCCTGACGGAAGGGAAAACAGGCGCCTTGATATTTGCCATCCACCACCTCCAGAAAAACCCGCATCACCGTGGAATGAGTCTGGTCGCCGACAAAAAGTTGTTCCTTGAACGGACCGAATTTGCCCTGATTAAGATCGCAGGCAATGCCACTGGCAGACTGTCCCATCTTCTCGTACGGAAAATAGACCGCTGGCAGAAGCAACTCCGGAATTCTTTTTGACTCTTCGTACATCCGGCTGTGGTCCTTTGGCATGGCGGGTTTTTGCAAACCAGCAGCAGCAATGTCGGCTTTCGTCGCCGGCTCATCGAACCACCGGAGTCCATCCGGGTGCCCGGCAAAAGTGCCCGGTTTAAGCCATTGCAACTTGCACGCACCGTTCCACGGCCCTTGGTTATCCGTGTAGAAACAGTCACCCGCGGCATTAAAGCCTATGCCACCGGCGGAGCGGACACCGCTTACCGTGGGAATCATTTTACCTTCAGGAGTTACCCGAACGCACCAGCCGCGATAAGGACATTGACTTGAGAAAGAACCGGTCAGGGTCAGGGTAACCCACATGTTGCCTTCACGATCAAACTTGGAACCGAAAGCATATTCGTGATAGTCGCCGCTGATCTGCCAGCCGTCGCAAAAGGTCTCAACGATGTCAGCCCGTCCGTCGCCATTCGTGTCTTTGAGGCGGGTGACCTCTCCGCGTTGCGTGGCATAAATCCAGCCATCACGCCATGCCAATCCCAGCACCTCGTGCAAACCGCTTTCAAAGAGCGTCCATTTCGGCTGGGGCGAATCCGTCAGCACGCCCTTGCCGATCCAAATATCTCCGGTGCGGGTGGAACACGCGAGGGAGTCCGGCCCGACAAATTGGAGTTCCCCCGCTTCAAATTGCACGCCCTCGGGAGGCGGAATGGTCACCATCCGATAGTATTCGCTTTCCCGCTGGGCAAGTGAGGGTGCCGCCTTTTGTTGCTCATCAGCCGTTGAAACGAAAGGCTGGGCGAAGGCCAACAGCGCCGAAGTTATACAGATTGCGTAAGATTGTTTTACCATGAGATTTCCTCCGTTATTTCAGCATTGCCTGCTTGAAAGGCGACGGGCACGAGCAGTTCGAACTTCCCCTCGCTTTTTCGCACTGTGAATTGGGCCATTGGAGCATCGTCGCTAGGCTTTGCAATTTGCTGAACCGCCGGGAATGCGAGGCGAACCGTGCCATCAACCAAATAAGAGCGGTTGCCCAAGTCCTCCAATTTTTCGGCGACTGCGGCCCGAAACCACAGATTAGCTACCGGTTTGTTGCTACGAAGAGCAAGCTTGCGGCGGAAACCAGTCTCGGCACTTCCGGCTACCTTTTCGGGAAGGAAAACGTCAGAGACTTCGGTCTCGGCCATTTGATAGTGAAACTGGGGACGCCGCAGCGCGTCGTAAGCATACCCGCGGAATTGATAACTAGCCTCCTTGCCAAATGCCTTCGGCCAGGGACTGTTCGGGTCGCTGATCACGGCAAAAGGTGCGCCGGAGGGGAATTTGACGACGCTGTAGCCCATGGGCGGCTCGAACCCCTCGCCGCGCCCGGTCCAATGGCGGGAGGCATCCATGAACGCGCCCTGCCAGAGGAGTGCGACGGACATTTGGTTCGCATCGTAGGCCAGATTTACCTTTTCCGGATACCCGACGCCGATGGCCCGGGGGCCGGCTCCTTGAATGAAGTTTCGGTACATCCGTGGTTCAGTTTTTGCCAATAATTCCATTTTCCCGTGAATCAGTCCGGGCGGAAGATTGGCCGCGGCCTTGCCGCCCGCCAGATAGGACCAGATCGCCGCGATTTGTTTTTCAGTGTCTCCGTTGAGAATGGATTTGTTGGCCGCCACGCCATTCGGCCAAAACGAGGGCATGCGCGTTCCCGGTCTGAGCAGCGCTGGATTCAACAAATAACGGCGGAACCAGTCCGAATTCAAACGTTCCGGCGCGGTCAGTAGATCTATCGCCGGCACCCCCAGCGAGGGATGGCCCGCAAACGTGTGGCAAATGATGCAACTCAAACCTTCAGTGCCAACCAGTCGCAATCCATTTACGTAAGCCGCATCCACAGATAGCTCAGGGCCGCTCCTTTGGGAGGCATCTGCTTGCTGGAATGCATTAATCAAAAGTCGGACATTCGCCTCGCCAAATTGCGGCATCCGCGTGGCCATGTAAGGGCGGACGCTCGCGCCATTGAACAAAACTTTTTCCATCCACTGCGGCCGCAACTTCATCCCCACACCATTAAGATGCGGCGGCAGTGCGCCTTCTTCGCCCAGATCCACCGTGCCGTTTACTGTGAAATAAGTTCGCCGCAAGCCAGTCGGGGCACCGACGCCTTCACGACTATGGCAGGCATAACAGTTGAGGGTGGCCATCGTGCGGTTAACCTGATCAGGCGCGGACAGTGGTTGTTCCAGTGCTGGCAAGTGTGTCAATAAAGAGGCGAGTTCAAGACGCTGCGCCGTCGAGAAAACGAAGGCTGGGACTCCGGCAGGCGGGTTGGCAGCGAGACAGCCTTTGTTGCTTTCGGCCAATTTTTCCAGCGGCGCGGCCTTGCGTCCGGGCTGATTCAATTCGTGGCACGAGGCACAATTGTAAGTTTCAAATAACTGCTGGCCTTTCGCGACCTTGGCGGAATCCAAGGCAAACGGTTGTTCGCCCACCAGGTGCATGAACTTGCCATTGTCGGCAAGGGACAAGGCAGTGGCAGGAATTTCTTGCTTGGTTAAGCCAGGCCCGGCCCAGGACACTTTCAATTCCGGGTGTCCTTCATGATGCAGGTAATTTACGACAAAAGTGTGATCACCTGAGGTGAGTTTGATGCTCCCGTCCTTTTCGATTGGACGGTGAATGCCGTCGTTGTCCACCACTTTCTGGCCGTCAATAAAAAGCTGTGAGCCATCTGCGGACGTGGTCCAGAATGTGTAATCCCCGGGTTGAGTGATCGTCAGCAGCGCGCGAAAACGCAGACCACTGGAATTTTTGTGCGGGACTGACGCGAGGCTCGGGTTGGTGGTGTAACCCGCCGAAAAAGGCGCAAGCTTGGAGAAGTCCGGAATACTGTCTCCGAGGTTTTCATAATATTCGTAGTTGAGTCCGGGAATTTTTTCGGGTGGCGTAAATGCGGGCTGGTCGCGCAACAGATACATTGAAATCGCCCAAGCTTCCTTTTCGCTAAGTCGTTGCGCAGGCATGCGTCCGGAAGGGCGCGTTTTCAAAGGATCACGCAGAAAGGCGGCGAGGGCTTCGACGTTAAACTTCTTTGAGAGATTGCCCAAAGGAACCGAGTTCGTTGCCAATTCCTTAAATTCGGTTTTGATCGGAACGTCTGCCGCAGAATCAGCGGGTAATTCTTGAGGCGCATGACAGGCCACACAACCGACCTTGTGAAAAAGTTCCTTGCCAGCCGTGACGACCGAAGCATCAAATCGAGCTGGTTCCGCTGGCTTATCAGGTTGCAGCGAGATCAAGTAATGAGTCAGCGCTTCTGCGGCTTCGGTTTTCTCCTGCAGGGACAGGCTGTGAAGCATGTCGGGCATACGAGCACCCGGTTGTTCTGTTTGTGGATTGATTAGAAAATCGCGCGTCCAGGTTGGCGACAAGCGCGATCCATTCAGACCGAGCAGCGGTGACTTGCGGGAAGCGAGGCGCTGTTCAATAACTGGGCTGGCCGCATGACAGGCGATACAATTCATTTCGGAGAAAGCCGTTTCTCCCGGTTCGATTCCAGCATTTGCTTCCGGGCAAATGGTGTGAGCCAGAATTAAAAAGGCCAGTGCCGGAAAAGCGGATGATTTGAACGGGAAGCAGGCGGTCAAATTTGACAGCCCCAGATGGAACAGCGCACTTATGACGTTACCAGCTAATTTTTTTTTGCACATTCTAATCGGTGAGTTGTTGCGAGTTTTAGTGATATCCCAAGCTAAAAAGGGTTCGTTATGGCGTCACAATTTGACCATGCCGCAGTTTCATTCAAAACCCGATGCCTTCTGCTTTCCGGCAATTTCTTGAGGGTAGGCGTCCAGCAACAATTGCCGGTTTAATTGAACCAACATCGTGACCCCGTGCTTTAAATTGGAGCCTGATGAACTGCTCAGGTCGCTGGTTGCCAATCTTGGGGCGGAAGCGTTTTCTGTCAATAGATTTGTCGTGTCTTTTGACAGAACCACGCCGGAAAAGCGTTTGGCTTCGTAAATGGACCCGGTCGAGATGATGTGATTCAGTTCATCCACCAAGGCCGACTGGAGTTGCGGGTTGGGGCCCGACGAGTATCCCGCCAAGGCTTTCAACGTCGTCGGGGACAGCCGGCTCTGGAGATACCGTGAGACTTCGTCCTGACCGGCTGGCTGTCTTAATCTGGACGCGAATAAGCCCAGGTTTCTGATGTCGGAGAAGGAAAACATCGCCACTCCCGTTTTCGTCCCCGCCGATTTGTCCAACTTGAAGAGCGGTGACTCCAGGATGAAAGCCTCGTGGATTGACCAGAAATTCTCGACCGCAGTGCCTGTTTGCGTCACGCGGACAAATTTGGTGGTAGTCGGGGCAAAGTTGATTTCCGTAAATCTGCTTGCGCCTCTTCCCTCGACAACTGCCTGCCCCCAGTGCAGACCGTCGTTGGATAACTCAACTTTATATCCGCGCGGATAATCGCGAAAATCGTTCCCTGCGTCCAACTGCAAGCAACAGATGCTTTTTGGCTCGGGCAGTTCAATCTGAAACCACATGCCCGGCACTTGTGGCTTGCCTGTGTCATAGCGGGTTTGCAGCCTTCCATCCACGGCGAACGGGGCGGCTTGCGGATGGTCGCTGGCATTGACTTTCCAAACCTGACGATTGGTCAGCGGTTGGGGCAGCACCGCATACAATTCGTCTTGGGTCCACGGTTGCCCCTGATCCTGCAACCGGGCGCGAACCTCGGCGACATCCTGGGTGGAAATCAAGGCGGCACGATTGCCGAAGGCCGCCCGCACATAGGAGGTCACGGCCGCAATCCATTCGTCATTGTTGCTTTCCATCGGGACCATGGTCGCGGTGTAGGCTTTGCCATTGACCGGGCCGCTAAGTCCCTTGAGGACGACGCTTATAATTCCATTACGGTGTCCGGCAACGGTCTTTGATCCTTTCAAGGGCGGCGCGATGGTGGTCCCGTGCTGTGCGCCCTGCAATGGAGTACCAAGACCATCGGAACCGTGACAGGCAAAACAAAGTTCCCCGTAAATTTCCTTGCCGCGTTGCAGGAACTTAACCTCAGACGCTGCGAAGCCATTAAACGCTGGATCGGGCCGGTTTAATATCGCGCCAATTTCCTGAACGCCACGCGAGGGATTATGGCTGACAGTGCTTTCTATGAATGCGGTAGCTCCCGGCCACTTTAGCAGGTTGGCGGTCATCATGACTTGGATCACCACGTCTGGCGATTTATCTTTGGAAAGTGCCAGTATGTCCGCCATGAGCGCGGAGTTTCCCTTTTTGAAAAGCGTTTCGCTGGCCCGGATCGCCGCGATGCGAACCTGCGGATGTTGATCCGTGAACTTCTCGCGCAGCAGCGACGGATCAAGCAAGTCCAGGCCTTCCAAGGTCCAAAGCGCGTGAATTCGGGCGAGGTGATTTAGGTGGTTGCGAGTCATCTCGATGAGCGCCGGCGCAACGGTTTTGTCTCCACGCAACACCAGCAGCTTTTGGGCGGTATCACGCCACCAACCATTGGGACGTTCGAGATGTTTGACGAGTTGGGCTGATGTCTCGTCCTTCATGTGTGGTTGCGGACCTGGTTTGAAATCATCGTGAATAAGCCGCCAGATTCGGCCCCGACCGAAGTTAGCTTCCATGTGATACTTCTGCACCACTGGTCGCAGATAGGACTTGGGATCCACCCAGGCGCTTTCCTGAATGATGCCGCGATACATATCTACGATGTAGAGTGTTCCATCCGGCGCCGTCATCATGTTCACCGGCCGGAAGTTCAAGTCCGTGGAACGAATGAACTCGGACTTCTCGTAAGCATTGCGTAAGTAAGTAACTCCATCCTTCACCTCGATTTTGGCCCGGCGGATCAGGCGTCCCACCGGCTCGGCAAAAAGCAGGTCGCCGCGCAAGTCCGTCGGCAACCGGTCGCCACGATAGATTTCATCACCGCAGGTCGCCGTGAAATGATTCAGCGTATTGTCTTCCTTGCGCACCCGGCTCAAGCCGCCTTGAAAGTCAGCCACGCCGATGAGCGGCCAGACTTCCTCAAAACCGGGAGCCATCTGCCCCTTGACGCCGAACGCGCCGTAAACAATCGGTTGCTGGAAATTGAGCGGGCCAATTTCGCCGCCAGCGTTTACGAACCACATCTTACCGTAGTCGTCCTGATTGATTCCCCATTGGCCGCCGTTCGGGCCGGTTGGTTCCTGGATGACGTTGGTTCCCTGCAAACGCAGCCGATAGGCATTTACGGCCATGTAGAGCCAGTTATCGCGTCCCCAGACCAGTCCGCTTTGTTGATGCTCCAGGTTACCCCCGCGCGGACCGCCGGAAAAAAACAGTTCCTTCTTATCGGCCACGCCGTCTCCCTTGGTGTCGCGATAAAGCCAGATGTCATTCGAATCCGTTTCATTGACCAGCAGGCCATCCGCCATCGGCAAGATCATGCGCGGCAAGAGCAGGTGATCGGCGAAAACCGTGTGTTTGTCAAAAACCCCGTCGCCTTTGCTCGACCAATGCAGCGAGATCTGACCGGCCCGTTCGTGTTCGCCCTTGCCGTCAATGTTCTGCATGTAGGTACGCATCTCGGCCACATACATCCGTCCGTTGCCGTCGAACATTCCTACGACCGGCTCCTTGATGATCGGATCGCTGACGACCAGTTCCAGATGGTATCCGGCTGGCATCGAGAAAGTCTTGGCTTCCTCTTCGGGAGAAAGATAAGGCGCGTGAAACGATATGCCGGCTGCTGCAGGCACATCGGCGGCGGTCAACTGACGGCCCAAACCGGGAATGACGAATAAAATCAATAATAATCCGAACTGCTTTTTCGGCATAACTAAAATCTTAACTTTGTCTGACTGTCCACGGCCAAAACTTAAAGAAATTGCGCGCCGGGCAATCGCTCGAGGCTGTACTGGCCGGTTTCTTTTATGATCGCCCGCCCATGCTGCCAAACTTCTGAGGTTCGTCATGTAGGCCAAATGTGTCCGACGAATTTTTTACGCCGCTCCAACCCATCATTGCGGGTTAAATTGAATCCAATCCAGACTCATCCAGTTGGTTGGTCCGGAACCGGCGAAGACGGCAACCACATCACAACGCGGCGTGACGGATTTCAGCGGGGAGGTGATTTCAGCCCATTTGTTCCACGCGCCGGTTGGGTTCACCTCAAAGCATGTAAGCAAATCGCCGGCGGCAGAATCCCGATGCAGTTCGATCGCGCCGCTGTTGGTCACCGAGGCTACGCGACAAGTGACGCTGGCCGTATCGCCAAGATTCAACGAGGCGTAGCGCGCCGTCGCAGTGGCGGCGGTGGCCCTGAGGAATTTTTTTCCGCTGGCGTGACCTGCATTCTGAACCTCCGCACCAGTGAGGTGCCCGCCGTCCTCGGCTTCCACCCTGCGGCTGCGCAACGTGAGAGTCGCCTTGCCTACCAGCGATCCTGCCGGTGGCTGGGCGTTGTCCGTATAGTTGGCCTCCAGATAACCGCGCTGGTTTTGCGGATCTTCGGGCACGGAGATTTTTCCAGTCAATCCACGGGTCAAGTCCACGCCGGTCTTGCCGGGTTCGAGGCTGTAAATCCAGCGCACCATCATCTGCACCTGGTCGGTGGTGAGCTGTTCGTGTGTGAGCATTGGCGTAGGGCTCCAAACGCCGCTGGATCCTTTGATGACGCGCTGCACACTCGCGTCGAGCGCGCCGGCTTGACCTCGATATTTATTGGCGATATCCAGCAACGCCGGGCCGACAATTTTCTGGCTCACCGAGTGGCAGTTGAAGCAGTCGTTCTGCCGCATCATTGCGAGGCCGGGTTCGACCAACTCCTCGTCGTCTGCGCCCTTACTCCAGCGCGCGCTGACGAAAGTGCGCGAGTCCATCAGCTCTCCGTAATTCTTTGAACTGCCGTCTTCCTCGTCCTCGACGAGTAGCTCGTAGGGCACCGGCTTTCCTGGAGTAAAAAAATCACCGTCCTGCGGTGAAAGAAAACGCACGTGTGGCGGAGCGTTGCCAACGAGTAATGGCTGCGAGGTTTTGGAAATGCCGCCGTGCCCGTCATTGACGACCAGTTGAATAACATAGTTGCCGGGTTGATCAACGGTGACTTTGGGATTGGCTTCGGTGGAAAGAAGTTTGTCCCCCGGATGCAAGCGCCATTCAAAGCTCAAGTTGTCGCCGTCGTAATCCATGGTGCCGACGCTCGAGAGCGAGACGGTGAGCGGCTGGCGGCCGGCATTCGGAGTCACGCCTGCCACCGCGACCGGAGCAAGGTTTCCGCGCTGGTAGGAAATCTTCAACAGCTTGGAGTCCGGATTCGCGCCCCAGGTTTCACCGTAGTCAATCATGTATAGACAGCCGTCCGGCCCGAACTGGCTGTCCTCCGGCCGGCGGATGACGAGCGTCCCGGTTTTTTGGGCCTCCACGATTTGTTTCTTGTCCTTGACCACCGCCACGGCCGCGGTGAACGGTTCGATGCGGACAACGTTGGCGTTCTTGTCCAGTCGCGCCCACTTCATAAAAGGACGCGCCCAGTCGTAGAACAGCAGACAGTTGTCAAACTGCTCGGGGAAGCCGCCGGTCTTGGCAAACTCGGACCTATAGTGAAACACCGGTCCGGCACAGGCGCAGCGGCCGCCCTCGCCCAGTTCCGGAAACTTGTCCGACCTGGCGTACGGCCAGTAGATCATGGCCGGTTGCGCGGGCGGCAGCACGCGGGTGCCGGTGTTGTTCGGACTGTCGTTGACGGGGCGTTTTGGATCGAACATCGGCCCGAGTTGCTTCGTTGCGTAGTTGTATTTGGCGTAGGGAAAATTATCGCCGACGAAATAAGGCCAGCCAAAATTTCCCGGCCGGCGCGCCTGGTTGATTTCGTCATAGCCGCGCGAGCCGCGAGGACCGTCGTTGCCCGCGTCCGGTCCCACCTCGCCCCAATAAACGAAACCGGTTTTCTGATCCACCGTCATGCGCCAGGGATTGCGGCAGCCCATGACAAAAATCTCGGGCCGCCCTTTCGAGCCGTCGCGCGGAAATAAATTTCCCTTGGGAATACTGTAGCCGCCATTTGCGGTGGGACGGATGCGGAGAATTTTCCCGCGCAAATCCTGCGTGTTGGAGGCGCCCTTTTGCGAGTCCCAAGGGTCGCGGTCAGGGCGTTCATCCATCGGCCCCATGTTGGCGGATTCCCCGGCGGGATAGGTGTTGTCACCGGTGGAGATGTAGAGATTTCCGTCTGGACCAAATTGCACCGAGCCGGCATGATGACAGCATTCGCGACGTTGCTCGCCAAATTCGAGCATGACTTTTTCACTGGCCATATCCAGCTCGTCGCCCTTCATCGTGAACCGGCTCAGTCGCTGGCCACTGTAGTTGGTCGGCGAGTAATAGAGGTAAATCCAGTTGTTCCTCGCAAACTGCGGGTCCAAGGCGAAGCCGAGAAAACCGTTTTCCTGTTCGGCAAAGGTCGGCACGCTGCCTGCCTCGACCACCGTTTGAGTATCCGGCTTCCAAATCTTGAGCGCTCCCTTCAGTTCGTTGAAGAAGATGCGGCCATCCGGCGCGAGTTTGAGTTCGAGGGGTTGCGGCATGCCGGTGGCCAAAATCTCCACCTGGAAACGCCGATCCAAAACTGGTTCTTCAGCCAGTAGGCGGGTTTCGGATTGCCGGCCCAACGCAAGCAGGGCGAAAACGCAATAGGCTTTTGCCAGCATGAGATTTTTTTCCATCGCCAAGTGCAATTCTCCCGAAGCCGGCTATGCAAAAATCTCGAATCCCTTGCGGCGAGGCCGGCTCAGGAGCGCGTTGGCCTGGCTGTCGCCGATGAAGACTTCATTTTTTGGATCCCAACGCAGCTTGCGCTTGAGCAACATCGCGAGGTTGGAGAGGTGACAGGAAGTCAGATGACGATGATGGCTGAAAACGTCCGATACCGGTTCTCTGCGCTCTTTAACGCAGGCGAAAAAGTTTTCCATGTGGCCGCGCTGGGGCATGCCCTTGTAAAGCTTGGTGCGCTCGCCCTTGAGCCACTGCTGATCCTCGTCAGTCAATTCGTCAATGATCTGACCGGACAGTTTACCGCGGTTCACAAAAACTTGACCCAACTCGCCCTTGAACCAGATCCCGTTGTCCGGACCATCTCGCACGGTGATCAGAGCATCGTTGGCGAACGCCAGCCTGACGCTGAAGGTGGTGGCAGTATTGTAACTGTTAACCAGTTTTTGCCGGCCGGAAAAAAACGCTGCCGGATCAAAGTCATTGGGAATGTTGGGGAAGTTGCCCGCGCCCTCGATTTCGATCGGTCCGGAGTTTTCGAAACCCAATCCCCATTGGGCAATGTCCACATGATGCGCGCCCCAGTCCGTCATTTTGCCGCCGGAGTATTCGAGCCACCAGCGGAATTCCCCGTGGCAGCGTTCCGTGACGTAATCTACTTTCGGCGCCTGCCCGAGCCAGAAATCCCAGTCCAAAGTGCTTGGCGTCGCGCTGGACTTGAACGGGCCGCCCGTCGGTCCGGCCCCGATTGAGCAGGTGGCCGTAAGATTTTTCCCGAGTCTTCCTCCCCGGACCAGCGCAACCGCGGACAAAAACTTATTGTCGCTCCTTTGCTGGGTGCCGACCTGAAAGATGCGTCCGGTTTTCTTGACAACCTCGCAGATCAATTTGCCTTCATCAATCGTGAGCGTCAGCGGTTTTTCACAATAGACATCCCGGCCGCTTTTCATCGCCGCGATGGCGATGGCCGCGTGCCAATGATCCGGGGTGCCGATGACCACGGCATCAACATCCTTTCGTTCAAGCAGCTTGCGGTAATCGGAATAAATGGCGCAGCGGCCTTCATACTTGGCGGCGAATGCTTCCGCGTGCGTCCGGTCCACGTCACAACACGCGACCATGTTTCCCAAGCTACCGGCGGCGTGGCCGACGTTGGTGCCGCGGGCGCCCACACCGATGCAGGCAACGTTTAACCGATCGTTCTTGGCTTCCGCGCCGCGGGCGGAGGCACTGGTCCAGACAATCGGGCCCGTCGCAATGGCGCCGGTGAACATCGTGGCAGCTTTTAAAAACTCGCGGCGAGTTTGGGAGGTCTGGCGGTGAATCATTTTTAAATAAAATTAAGCCGGAGTCTTTCTCCGCCGTAACCATCAAGGATGTTTTATCATTGAGGCGCAGCGATTTCGCGTCATGTAGGCCAAATGAGTGAATCGCCGCTCACCGCGTTGACTTTGTTTCGACTTAAGATTTAATGACTGGCATGAAGTTCCCCGCAATGGCCGGCGCTGTGCATCGTTGGAAATGTCTCCAAACTTTGGTCCTGTTGATGGCAGCCTGCGCATTCAACACGGCGTTCGGGCAGGCGAAGCCACCGGGTGTTTCACCCAAACCGAATTTCATCATCATTCTGGCCGACGATCTGGGTTACGGGGACATCGGGCCGTTCGGTTCAAAGGTCAATCGCACCCCGAACCTGGATCGCATGGCGCGGGAAGGGATGAAGCTCACGAGTTTTTATGCGGCTCCGGTCTGCACGCCCTCACGCGCACAAATCTTGACCGGTTGCTATGCCAAGCGCGTGTCGTTGCCGGGCGTGCTCAGCCCGCTGAGCAAAACGGGAATCAGCGCGAAGGAACAAACCATTGCCGAGTTGCTCAAAGAACAGGGCTACGCCACGCTGGCGATCGGCAAATGGCATGTTGGCGATGATGTGGTCTTCCTGCCCACCCGCCACGGGTTCGATCACTACTTCGGTCTGCCCTATTCAAACGACATGGGGCCGGAGGACGGACAACTTGGAACCAGTTTTCGCCCGCCCCTGCCGCTGGTGCGGGACGAGCAAGTCATCGAGGAAGTTGCCCCCAAAGATCAGGATTATCTTACCGAGCGTTACACGGACGAGGCCGTGAAATTTATCCGCGCGCAGAAAGATCACCCCTTCTTCCTCTACCTGCCGCACACGGCGGTGCACACGCCAATTCATCCGGGACACAATTTTCGCGGCCGGTCGTCGAGTCCCTTTAGCGATTGGGTGGAGGAACTCGACTGGAGCGTGGGCAAGGTTTTGGACACGGTGAACGAACTGGGCCTGGCGAAAAACACGCTGGTAATTTTCTCCAGCGACAACGGTCCGTGGCTGCCCAAAGGCACGAACGCCGGCACCGCGTTCCCCTTGCGCGGCGGCAAAGGGAGCACTTGGGAAGGTGGCGTGCGCGAACCCACGATTGCGTGGTGGCCTGGCAAAATTCCGAGCTACACCACGAGCGATGCCGTGCTGGCAAATTTCGATTTTCTACCCACCTTCGTCGAACTCGCCGGCGGCAGGGTCCCGGACGATCGAAAGATTGACGGTAAAAATATTTCGCAACTCCTGTTTGCCCGAACCAAAACTTCGCCGCATGCGGCGCATTTTTATTTCAGTGGCAACCGGCTGCAGGCGGTTCGTTCCGGTCCATGGAAATTGAAATTTGCCGGACTTGGCGATGGCAAGCCGAACAGCAATTTGAACGACTCCCGCAACCCTGCGCCCGAGCTGTTCAATCTGGACGACGAAATCAGTGAGCAAACGGATGTGGCCGCCAAACATCCCGACGTGGTACAACTGCTCCAGAAACTCATCGCCCAAATGGATGGCGACCTCGGCGTCACGAATTCGGGTTCCGGCGTCCGTCCGCCGGGATTCGTGGACCACCCCAAGGGGCTTTGGCTGCCGGGACACGAGCCCAAAAGCATCCCTGCGGAGTAGTGATCCCAGTTAGAGCACCAAACACGAGCAAGGTCCCGGCCTGACCATTGTCAATTGCACCGGATGCTGTCGCCGGGCCGAAAGATGATTTATCAAAATATCGTTGCGCTTGGTAAAAGTACAAACAGCCTATTGCCCAGAACCCGGATTTTCAGAAGCTTCTGCCACAAATTATTTTGCACGCAACACACAAAACCATGACCGCCCGGCATTTCGAAAAAAATCACTTAGTCCAATTAGCCTGCGCCGTGCTTTGCTCCGTCGCAATCCTGTCCGGTTGTGCGACCCGCCATGTGGAATCGGCCTTCACCCCATTGTTTGATGGACAGTCCTTGAATGGGTGGAAGCTGATGGGCAAGCATGGCGACGGCTACGGGGTTACCAACGGGGTCATTTACTGCGCGCACGGCGGCGGGGGGAATCTCTTCACGGAAAAGGAATACGCGGATTTTGTGCTGCGCTTCGAGTTCAAACTCGAATACGGATCGAACAATGGCATCGGCATCCGCGCACCGTATGAGGGCGATGCCGCCTACAACGGGATGGAGATCCAGATTCTGGAGGAAGCGGGCGCGCTTGCCGAGAAATACGGCAAGCTGCGCCCGGCGCAATTTCACGGTTCGGTCTACGATGTCATTCCCGCCAAGCTCGGAGCGCTGAAGCCGGCCGGCCAATGGAACTGGGAGGAAATCACCGCCGATGGCCGCCACGTCAAAGTCATCGTCAACGGCATCACGATCTTGGACGCGAATTTGAACGATGTTACCGAAGCCGGAACGATTCGCCGGCATCCCGGCCTGTTTCGCGACCGCGGCCACATCGGTTTTCTCGGCCATGATGATTACGTGGAGTTCCGCAACATCCGTGTTAAGGAACTGCCGCACCAGGAAAAAGAAAATGTGCCGCCAGCCGGCTTCGTCGCGCTGTTCAACGGCAAGAACCTCGCGGGCTGGAGAGGATTGCTCAAGCATCCCAATGACAATCCCTTCAAACGCGCCGCGTTGGCTCCCGACACTCGCAAAGCCGCTCAGGAGGAGGCCGACGAGGACATGCGCGCACACTGGAAAGTGGGCAATGGCGAAATTGTTTTCGACGGCAAGGGCCGCAGCCTTTGCACTTTGAAGAACTACGCGAACTTTGAAATGCTGGTGGATTGGAAACTCCCGGCGCACGGCGACAGCGGAGTTTATTTGCGCGGCTCACCGCAGGTGCAGATTTGGGATCCTTACACGAAACCCACCCTGCATGGCAGTGAGGTCGGCTCGGGCGGGCTTTACAACAATCAGAAAAATCCCCACGACCCGCTCAAGGTCGCCGACAAGCCAATTGGCGAATGGAATCGTTTCCGCATCATCATGGTCGGGGAGCGCGTTCATGTTTTTCTGAACGGCGAACTCGTCACCCGCGACACGGTCTTGGAGAATTATTGGAATCGCAAAGAGCCAATTTTCCCCAGCGAACAGATTGAACTCCAAAACCACGGCGACCTGCTCTGGTTCAAGAACATCTACATCCGCGAACTGCCCACCAACTAACACCATGCAAAACTTTTCACGCCGCGAATTCCTCCGCCGTGCCGCGCTGGCGACGGCCGGTGCCGCCTTTGCCGCTCCATTCATCGCCCGCAGTAGCTGGGCCGCCACGCCCTCTGAAATCGTTTACCACGCTTCCATTGGCGCCAGCGGACAAGCCGGGGCTGATTTGGGTCAACTCGCGCGTCATCCATGCGTCAAGTTGGTCGCTGCGGCGGACGTGGATCGCGCGCGCGCCGAGCACCTTAAGAAGGAGTTTCCCGACATTCGAATTTATCAAGACTGGCGCGTGCTGCTGGAAAAGGAAAAGAAACTGACGTCGATTAACGTCTCAACGCCTGACCATATGCACGCGGCGATCGCCATGTCCGCGATGGAATTGGGCAAACATGTCTATGTCCAAAAGCCACTGGCTCACGACATTCACGAGGTCCGACAGCTCACGCATTATGCGCATGGGAAAAAGCTCGTGACGCAGATGGGCATCCAAATCCATTCCAGCTCGGACTACCGACGGGCGGTGCATTTGGTGCGCGATGGTGCCATCGGAAAGATCAAAGAAGTTCATTCTTGGTGCGGAAAGAAATGGGGCGACATGGGACCCTTGCCCGACCGACGCGACACACCGCCCGCCGGCTTCGACTGGGATTTGTGGCTCGGCACCGCCGCGGAGCACCCCTTCATCGGAGATGGTTACTATCATCCAGGCAACTGGCGCAAGCGGCTCGACTTCGGCACCGGCACATTTGGCGACATGGGCTGTCACATCTTCGATCCGGTGTTCAGCGCGTTGGAACTGACCGCGCCGCTTTCCGTCCGCTCGGAAGGGCCGCCCCCAAACCAGTGGAACTGGGCCATGGACGCAGTGGTCCGCTACGTCTTTCCCGGCACCAAACACACCGATGCCAAGACCATCAAGGTGACCTGGTACGACGGCGATGCCAGTCCGCCGGCGGAAGTTCTGGCCTTGATCGGCGATGAAAAGAAACCCAGCTGCGGTTCCATCTTTATCGGCACCAAAGGGGTGATGCTTCTGCCACACATTGCGCGTCCGAAATTGTATCCCGAAGCCCAGTTCGAGGATTTTCCCATGCCCAAGGTGGAGGATGGAAATCACTACCATGAGTTCATTGATGCGATTCTGGGCCGTAAGAAAACCAGCACGGCGTTTGATTACTCCGGTCCGCTCACCGAAGCGGTGTTGCTCGGCAGCGTGGCTGTGCGGTTCCCGCAAGCGACTTTGGACTGGAATGCCAGAAAACTCCAGTTCAAGAATGAATCGCAAGCCAACTCCAATTTGCGCCGCACTTATCGCCGCGGCTGGGAAGTCAAAGGATTATCCTAACACCGGGGTCTCAATGATGCTTCACCTTTGTTCAGGCAGTGTATTAAAACCCTACAATACAAAATGCAAAAAAGAACGATCGCGATACACAATCTTATAATCCTGCTTCTTATCGGGAGCGCGCTGGCATTGCGCTCGATGGCGGAGACGGTAATTGCGCAGGATGCCGCGGCGGCACGGGCCTCGTTTTATGAGATGCACTTGGGGCTTTTTGCCCATTACATGTTTCCCGGTAAAGAATATCAATGGGGCGCCACCGTGTGGGCCGATGGTTCGGCGGTAAAAAGCCTCGATGAACTGGCGGACAATTTTGATGCGGAGGATTTTGCCGACATGGCCAAGCTGATGCATGCACAGTACATTATTTTCACCACCTCGCACGCGAACATGAATGTGCTGTTTCCGAGCGAAGTGATAGGGCGCCATCTCCCGGGACATTCTTCGAAACGCGACGTGCTGCGCGATGTGATCAAGGCAATGAAGGCGAAGAATATCAGGGTCATGTTTTACGTCCACCCGAGCGACGGCCACGATTTTACCAAGGAAGACCAGGATCGGGTTGGCTGGAATGACGGCCCTCCCTACAAGCGCTACAATGATTTCATCAACGAATATTTTGCCGAACTGGTGGAGCGTTATGGCAAAGATGTTTCGGGTTATTTCATGGACGGGGGCGTTCCCAAGAAAATTGTTGATGGTCCGCGTTTGCGAGAAACGATCCTGAGCCGCCAGCCTGGAGCCTGGCTGATTCAAAACGGGGGGCTGAATCAGGCAGTCAATGATTACGGTGCCTACGAAACGCTGGATCCACCTTACCCTGGGGCGAACTGGGCGGTGAACAAGCCCATCACGGGCGAATGGTGGGCCTTAACAAACTCCGTCATTCTTTGTCCGGAGCTTGCCTACCGCTACACGATCCTCCAAGCGTCGCTTAAGGATCGGCAAGGCGGCGGCGTTGGTTGGTCCTTTGGTCCTCATCCGGGAGGCAAGTGGGAGTTAGGCGTGCATTCGTTTTGTGAACGAATCGGCGCGCTGGTTGCCAAAGCCGGACCGTCACTCTTCGGCTCACGACCGAGCAAGGCATACGTCACCCTCAACCGGCAGCCTTTGATTGGCTTGGATCATGTGGCGACTGAGTCCCTTGATGGCAAGAAGACTTATCTCCATCAATTCCTGCCGCCCAAGTGCAACGAATTGACACTGCCCGCACCGGAGGACGGTCGCAAGTTTACTTCGGCCCACTTGCTCACCAACCATCACAAGGTCGGCCTGCAACAGACGGAGAATTCGCTCAAATTGACGCTTAGACGGCATGATCGTTGGGATGACGTGGATACGATCATTGTGCTCGAATAACCATTTTTGTTTCTTTGACGCAGCACCCGGCATTTGGCGGGCTCCACGAGGAACCATGCGCGGAAACGCGGGAGCCGCGCGTATCGTCCCTACTGCAAGGATTTCGATCGCCGCCCGCGGCATTCGGTCCGGTGCCGTTTTACTGGTGGTCGGGTGAACCGTTGAACCGCGAAAGAATCGTCTGGCAACTGGACCGTCTCCAAGAAAAGGGGGTTCATCAGGTTGTGATCAGCTATCCTCACGGACCGGACGGCAATACCGATCGCGGCAACCCACCGCTTTTTTCCCCGGAATGGTGGGAACTTTTCCGCTGGTTCCTTGCCCAATGCCGCGAGCGGAACATGACGGTGGGCTTCCAAGATTATACCTTGGTTGGACCTATGCTCCTGGAGATTGGCAAATCCAAACCGGGAATGCGCGGCGGCCAGATGAGTTGTGTTTCAACTATCACCGCCGGGACGGCAACAGTGCGGTTAAAAATTGAAGCCAACTCTCTACCCATCGGTGCTTGGGCCTATCCCCTAAGAAATGGAATCCATCAATCCGAGGAAGCCGTTGATCTAACCACCCGCATTGACCAAGGAGTTCTCCAGTGGAGTGCGCCCGAAGGAAATTGGCTGGTCGCACTGGTTTTTGTCCGCCTCACTTCATTTGATCCGATGCATCCCGAGTCCGGTCGGCTCGCCATTGAGCGGCTTTACGCGCCGTTTGAACGCGAATGTCCAGACGAAGTCGGTCGCACGCTCAAGGTCTTCTTTCAGGACGAACTCGACTTCGGTTCGCGCATGCCGATCTGGTCGAATCACCTGCGATCCGCTTTCCAATCGAGTCAGGGTTACGATCTGTGGCCGCTGCTGCCCGCCTTGTGGCTTGACCTTGGTCCCGAGACCGTCAAGGTGCGCTTGGATTACGCTGACGTGGTGGCCAGCGAAATGGAGCGCCGCTATTTCCAGCCCGTCTTTCAGTGGCACGAGC
>Ga0209698_10000208_pt1 | contig 63652 bp, 54 predicted proteins | sample LitLauG_LLR_2012_FD_187203 | JGI IMG/M metagenome (GOLD analysis project Ga0209698, IMG submission 187203) | Freshwater sediment microbial communities from Pennsylvania, USA - Little Laurel Run_MetaG_LLR_2012 (SPAdes) (version 2) | ecosystem: Environmental > Aquatic > Freshwater > Creek >... | reverse complement strand
AGCCTCGGTTTTCCCTCGCATCGAAGAAAACGTCGCGTCAGCGCAGCGTGTATTGACCACCGGTTACAGCAGCGCCACCAGCGCGTACACCACCGGGATCGCCAGCAGGCTGGAATCGATGCGGTCGAGCCAGCCTCCGTGGCCGGGCAGCGAACTGCCGCTATCCTTCACGCCGACGCTGCGCTTGTAAGCCGATTCCACCAGATCGCCGATCTGGCCCGCGATGTTGCCCGCAATGCCCGCGATCAGCACGGTTGTGAGCGATGCGGCGGCGATCAGGAAGTGGACGTAGATCGCGCCGACGAGCACTCCGCCGATGACGGACGCAATCGCGCCCTCCCACGTCTTCGCCGGACTGATCTTCGGCGCGAGCTTCCGCTTGCCAAAAGTCTTCCCGACATAAAGCGCCGCCGTGTCACCAGCCCAACACAGGATGAACGCGAACATCAGCCAGTGCGGACTGATGGCGCGCAGTTTGTAAGCGCAGAACCACGCGCCTCCGATGTAGAGAGCGCCTCCTATGGCGCCCACCATGGCGTTCTTTGAAATCTGCACCGCTTCGCGCAGGGCCAGCAATCCCACCACGACAAGCGCCGCGACGAATGCCCACACCGGCGCGCCGATCACTAGCCACAGCACCGACGGAATCAGAACCAGCGAGGTCAGAATGCGCGTCATCGCGTCGGAGTCGCCTCAAGCAGAGCGGGATCGGTCTCCAAAGGCGCGGCATCGCCCAGGCCGCCGAAGCGGCGGTCGCGTTTCTGATAATCCAGAATGGCGCGCAGCAGGTCGGCGCGGCTGAAATCAGGCCACAGCGTTTCGGTGACGAATAGTTCGGCGTAGGCGATCTGCCACAGCAGAAAATTGCTGATGCGCATCTCGCCGGAGGTGCGGATCAACAGATCGGGATCGGGTGTACCGGCGGTATAAAGCCGCGCTGCGATGGCGTCTTCATCGATGGTGACCGAGCCGCGGCGCGCATCTTCCACCAGCGCCTTTACCGCGTCCACCAGTTCAGCGCGGCCTCCGTAGTTGATGGCCAGGTTCAACTGCAAGCCTCGATTCGAGGCCGTCGCGCGCTCGGTTTCGTCGAGCTCCGCGCGCACAAAATCAGGCAGCGCATCAATGCGTCCGATTGCGCGGAAGCGGATGTCGTTCGACGCCATATCGGGCAGTTCGGCACGCAGATATAGGCGCAGCAAGCGCCACAGCGTTTCGACCTCGGCGCGCGGGCGCTTCCAGTTTTCGACCGAGAACGCGTACAGCGTCAGCGCCTTCAGCCCCATGCGCGCGCAGGTTTCCACCGTGATGCGCACCGGGTCGATCCCCGCCTTGTGCCCGGCCACGCGGGGCAGATTGCGCTTCTTCGCCCAGCGCCCGTTGCCGTCCATAATGATGGCGATATGCGCGGGAAGGCGAGCAGCATCGATCGCCGAGGCCAATTGATAATCGGGCTCATCCGGCCGCATCGCGTCAAACAGGGCTTTCATGGCCAACTCAATATGGTATCAGTCTTACTTGGAGGGATGATGCTGGCTTTGATTTTGCTCTCCGTCGCTGCGCTGGCGCAGACGCCTCAGTTTGAGGTTGTCTCGATTCACCCGTCGCCTCCGCCGGACCCGCACGGCTTTCGCGTCGGGTGCAATGGCGGTCCAGTGGGATATGGCGACCCGTCGCTATTTCGCTGCCAGAATATTGGCCCATCCAGCCTGGTCTCCATGGCGTTTGCCTTGAAGTCGTACCAGTTTCAGACGCCAGAGTGGATGAAAGATGTGCGCATCGACATTTCCGCGAAGATTCCCGAAGGGACGGCGAAGGATCAGTTCCCGCTGATGATGAAGAGCCTTCTGGTCGAACGCTTCAAGCTTGCCGTGCATTGGGAAAAGAAGGAGATGACCGGCTACGATCTGCTGCTGGCCAAGGGCGGGCCGAAGTTCAAGGAATCCAAGGGCGAGCCTGAAGGCGACGACCCTGCCTGGGACCAAAAGCTCGACGAGGAAGGCTACCCGGTTCTTCCGGGCAACAAATCCAGAATGGCCGGGTCCTACGACCACTCCACCCAGCGCTGGGCAAATGAGCCGGTAGATAGCATTGCGCATATGCTGGAGGGTCGCCTGGGCGGACCAGTGGACAACGCCACGGGCCTCACCGGAAAGTACAACATGTTGCTGCACTGGGTCGCCGACAGGCCGTCCGCGGAGGACCTCCACGGTCCGCCGCTATTGCAAGCGCTGCAGGATCAGCTCGGGCTGCGGGTGCAGAAAAAGAAAGTGATGGTCGACGTGCTGGTGGTCGACCACATGGAAAAAACGCCCACGGAGAATTGACCCGCGCCAGCTATGCCTTCTCCACCACCTTCAGCAGCGCCGTCAGCGACGTTCGCGACGCATACGCTTTCCCCTGCGCCGGACGCCAGTGCGTCTCCAGCGTCCACGTCCCCTTAAATCCATCTTTCAGTAACGCGCGAATCTGACCCAGATTATCAGCCTCGCCTTCACCCACCGCGCACCATTCCACCTTGCCCGCCGCATTGTGGCGAAAGTCGCGCAGATGCACGTGGACGATCCGCGACGGGTCCAGCAACTTATAGCCCTCCGGAAACGGATGCTCGCCCTTTTCCGCCGCGTTGTTCGGGTCCCAGTTCAGATTCAGCGAAGGCTCCTTCACCGCCGCCAGCAATCGAGCCGCGTCCGCGCCGGTCCAGACGTAGCTTCCGCCGACGTTCTCCACCGCCAGTTGAAACCCGCGCTTGGCCGCCCTGCGCGCCGATTCGCCAACTAAATCGTAGATACGCGGATACACCGCGGGGTCAGGCGTCTCGCTGGATTTGTAGGTGAACGCGAACGTGCGCAGTTTCTTCACGCCGAGAATATCGGCGCGATCCATAGCGGCGTCCAGCAGTTTCCACTGCGCGTCAAGCGCTTCCGCGGAGGGCAACGGAACCTTGAAGAACGAAGTGGAAAGAATCGACGCGCGGATGCCATACTCGTCCAACAACCCGCGCATCTGCTTCACTTTTTCCAGCGGCTGTTTCTCCGCGTACGATCCCCATACGGAGCGTAACTCCGCCCACTTCAGTCCAAATTCACTCAGGAACTTCAGCGCCGTGGCGAGGTCCTCGTCAATCTCATCGGTGGTGACACCCAAAGGGAAGCCGGCTAAAGGAACCGCGCGCATAAGCGGAGCCAGCGCGGCGGCGAACAGGAATTGGCGGCGGCGAATCATACGTGTAGTATACTCGCAGACTGTGCCGTCCCTCCGCGTCGGACTGGGCGCTTTGTGTTTAGCCGCGTCGGCTATCGTTCACGCTCAAGACATTTCGCCAGCCGTTGAAGCCCTCGCCACCGCCGGCGCGTCCGACCCGCCTCATCTGGACAGTAAGCTGCGGATGCAGGAGTATCTCAAGTCGCTGATTCGCCCCTCCGCCGTGCTGTCCAACATCCTGGTCGCGGGCTTGCAAGAAGGCCACAATTTTCCCGATGAATGGGGGCGCACGGGCAAAGGTTTCGAAAAGCGCCTCGGCTCGCAGTTCGCACAGTATTTCCTGGACAACACGATCGAAGTGGGTGTTTCCGGCATGCTGCATGAGGACAACCGCTACACGCGCCTCGGCTCCGGCGGATTCGCCCGCCGCTTCGGCAACGTACTGAAATCAACCGTAGTGGTTTCCAGCACCAACGGAGGCCACACGTTCGCTCTCGGCCAGGTCGCTGGAGCGTACGGCTCCTGGACGATCGCGTCTCAGGCGTGGGAACCGCCGTCGGAACAAAAGGGCAGCCACATCCTCTTATGGGGCAGTGTGAATCTGGCAGCTAAGGGCGGACGCAACTTGATCAAGGAGTTCGGGCCCGACTTGAAACACAAGCACGCGGTTCCGGCGCATCCTTAATCCACTTTTCATAATAAAGTACTTGACAGAAACGCGCCCCGGCGCTAAGATCCTCTCATGGCATCGGTCCATCCCATTCGCAAAGGCGGTTCGGAACCCATTCCGATTCAGGCCCATGCGATGGACAATCTGCGTTTCATCCGCGAAACGATGGAGCGTGCGGGCTCCTTCACCGCTGTGCCCGGATGGGGAGGCGTGGCGATGGGGCTTACGGCGCTGGCCTCGGCATTTCTCGCCTCGCGCACGCACGATCCGCGGTCGTGGCTGGAAACCTGGCTGATTGAAGGGACGCTGGCCATCGCGCTGGGCATTCTCGCCATGTGGCGTAAAGCAATCGCCGCAGGGCTGCCGTTATGGTCCGCGCCAGCGCGAAAATTTGTATTCAGCTTCGTACCTCCACTGATCGCGGGCGCGGCGCTCACCGTGGTTTTATGGCGCGCGCAACTCACCGGATCCATCCCCGGCGTGTGGCTGATGCTGTACGGTTCAGGGGTCATCACTGGTGGAGCATTTTCGGTGCGCGTCGTCCCCGTGATGGGAGCGTGCTTTCTGGCCGAAGGTGCGCTGGCGATGTTCACTCCCGCTGGGTTGGGAGATCTCTGGCTCGGCCTCGGCTTCGGAGGCCTGCATATTCTGTTCGGATTTCTGATTGCGAGACGTTATGGCGGCTAAAAGCAACCTGGCAAAGAATATCGATCATCCCGCTCTCGGCATCGTAGAGACTCCGGGGGCGCTGCCCGATCTGGACCGCCTGATTCACGAGCGTATTCGTCTGGGCATCGTCAGCGCGCTGGCGGCGAATCCGGCGCTGACGTTCAACGACCTGAAGCGTCTGCTCAAAACCACCGATGGTAACTTGAGCGTGCATGCGCGCAAGCTGGAAGACGCCAAGTACATCACGTGCGCCAAGTCGTTTGAAGGACGTATGCCGAAGACCGAATACTCGCTGACCACGGCCGGGCGCAAGGCGCTGAACAAATATCTGGATCACATGGAAGCGCTGATTGGAGCCATGCGTCCCCATGAATGATTCTTTAATGACTGAGCGTTTACACGTCGCCATCATCATGGATGGAAACGGCCGCTGGGCCAACGCGCGCGGGCTGCCTCGCGTCGCCGGCCATCGCCGTGGAGCGGACGCGGTTCGCCGCACCATCGAATCCGCACCGGGCCTGGGCGTCACGGTTTTGACGCTATACGCATTCTCCGCCGACAACTGGCGCAGGCCGGAGCGAGAAGTCGCCGCGCTGATGAAGCTGTTGGGCCGCTACCTCGTCCGCGAAACCAGCCGCTGCGTCGAAAATGGCGTCAGACTCCAGGCCATCGGTCGCCGCGACCGCCTGCCTGCCGCGCTCGTCTCCTTATTAGAGGACGCCGAGCGGCGCACCGCGCTTGGAAAAAAGCTCCACCTGCGCCTGGCGATTGACTATTCGTCGCGCCAGGCGATTATCGATGCGGTACGCCGTAATCCGGAGAAGCCGGATATGGGTCCGGACGTCGATCTGCTGATCCGCACCAGCGGCGAGCAGCGGTTAAGCGACTTCCTCCTTTGGGAATGCGCCTACGCGGAGATGATCTTCACCCGCCGCATGTGGCCCGATTTTTCGGAAGAAGATTTGGCCTCGGCGCTGGAAGAATACCGCAGCCGCGACCGCCGCTTCGGCGCGGTAGCGTCGGAAAAAACCCGCCGCACGGCCTGAGGCTACTTCGTCTGCAGCGTCTTTATATAATCCGTTAAATTCACCACCCTCATGCGGACGATCGAGTCGGTGCTTCCGCTCAGGGACTTAAACAGATTGCCCCACACCGGCATGTCGAGGGAGCCGTGCGAGACCAGCAGCGGATCGCCTTCAATGGCATGCCCCACCTTCGCATCAGGGAAATTCCCTTTATTATTCATGGCGAGCTTGGTTAAATCCGTCACCGTTTTCTTCATTGCTGGCGCGGCGGGGCCGTTGCCTCGTCCATCCTGGCCGTGACAAACGGCGCAATATTCGTTATACATGGCCTTGCCGTCTACGGGCGACGTTTGCGTCACCGGGACCTTCTTAATGGTCTGCGCGGCAAGAAGGGCGCTAAGCGCCAGGGTCGAGAGCGCGATGCGCTTCAACATGGAACCTCCAAGCAGGCTTACTTGGCCTGCCGCCAAGGTGTTATGCACTCATAAGCCCAAAACATACGTGCTGAAAAATCGAGGCTTACGCGTCGCGCCTGGATATTTTGCGCCCTGTCACGCAACAAATGGGTGTAAAATAAACGCCTCATGCGCAAATGCCCTGTTTTGCTTTGCCTCGCTTTCTTGACCACGCTCGTCGCTCAGCCCGCTTTTGAGGCCGGAGCCGCCCGCCGCATCATCACGCCCGATCCTCTGCTGCCGGTCAGCGGAGGCATGGGCACACCTTCGCCCTCGAAATCCAAGCGGGGCGAGCTGATGGCCCGCGCTATGGTGGTGCGCTCCGGCACCGAATCGGTGGCCATCGTCAGCCTGGATTTGCTGGGATTTCCGTCGGTGCTGGGCGACCGCGTGCGCGCGCTGGTGCCACGCATTGCGCCCGAAAACATCCTGATCGGCTCGACGCACTCGCATAGCGCACCGGATTGCTACGCCTATCCCGACGGCAAGGGCGGCCACACAGGGTCGCTTGAATACATGCAGTTCGTGGTGACACGAGCCGCCGCCGCGGTCAACGACGCGCTGGATCATATGAAGCCCGCCGAACTGCGGGTGGCGTCGGGTGAGGCGAAGGGCAAGATCGCCTACAACTATTACGCGCCCGACCTCTATGACCGACGCGTCGGCGTGCTGCAGGTGCGCGGGACCGATGGCTCCGCGATCGCCACGCTGGTCAACTACGCGATCCATCCCGAGGTCCTCGGCAGCGGCCTGGGCATTGTGAGTCCGGATCTGGTGGGTCCCCTGGAGGACGCGGTGGAAAAATCGGCCGGAGGCATGGCGCTGTTTATGAATGGCGCGCAAGGCGGCATGGTCACCGCCGACAATCGCAACCTGGATCAGCCACGCGACCCTTTGCGCGGCTACTGGAACGATTCGCGCACCTGGGAAGAGTGCCTGCGCATCGGCGGACTGCTGGCGTCGGAATCGCTGCGCGTGCTGGAGCCCGCGACCTGGCAGAAGAATCCTGTGCTGAAGGTCTATTCAGATATGGTGCGGTTCCCTGTGGAATCCGACGATATGTGGGCAGTGGTGGAATACTCGCCGCTCAAATATCCGCACGGCGACCGGACGGTGACGGCGCGTATGAACCTGGTGATGCTGGGTAACGCGCAAATTCTGACGATTCCAGGTGAGGCTTTGCCGAATATCGGGATGTATTTAAAGCGCAAAATGCAGGGCGAACACAAGTTCATTTTCGGCCTCACCAACGACGCGTTCGGGTATATCCTCACCAAGGTGGATTTTCACAGCTTCGCGCGCTATGACTACGTGACGCGCACGTCACTGGGTGAGATGACGGGTGAGATCGTGATGGAGCACGCGCTCGCGCTAATTGAAAAAAGCAAGCATTAGCGCTGGCAGGCGGTTCCGCCTGCCAATCGTCTAAAGATACATGGGATTGATCGCCGCCTGCACCCGGCGGTCCGCGCGCGAAACCTTGCTTTCGTCCACCTCATTTCCCCAGCAGCTCCAACCCAGGCGGCTGTGGCGGGCGAACATTTCCAGGTACGGACCGTAGCTGCACGCTTCGATGATCGGGTAGAGTTGATCGGGCTTGCGCGAATGCTCGCGCTTGCGGGTGGGCAGAAAATTCACCTGCCTGCGCCCCGGAGCCGCGGTCCGCAAATGGCCGCGCACGCCGAACAGCACCAACTCCGTCACGTTGCGGAAATAAAAGCCGACGCCGCGCCCGTCCGGTCCTCCATCCTTGCGGACTTTGTGCCAGACGATGTTGGTCTTATACGTGAATCCCCAGGCCGCCATGGTTTCCAGGCCTTCCATGATCAGCGCATTCGGCACCCATAAATAAAGATGCGATTCGGGCGCCGCGACTTGCGCGACGGGCAGCGCCTTAATTTCGTCCATGGTCAGCGTACCGTAGCGGCCGAGCCGCCGATGCTCCGGCGCCACTTTGCCCGTGCGGTTGGAAAACTGCCACGGGGGGTCGGCCAGGATCGTCCGGTATTTCGCCGCGCCTAATTCGAGCAGATCGTCTGAATACGTCACGCCGCCTCTCAGCGATATGATAGCGCCATGAAGATCTATGTTGCTCTTTTATCACTGGCCTGCGCGTGTGGCGCGGCCGATCTTACCGGGAAATGGGTGGCGACGGAAACCATCAACGGCCGTCAGCGCGAAACGGTCGTCGCCTTGATTGAGGAAAACGGGTCCATTAAAGGGTATGTCGCGACCGGGAATAACAGGCCTTTGGTGGAGGGCCGCGTCAACGGCGTCACCATCGCCTTCACAATGATGCGGGAGACCAATGGCGTTGTCACGCCCGTTCAGTGCACGGGAGAATTGAAAGGCGACATTCTCACCGTCACGTTCCCTGGCACGAACAACCGGCCGCCCACCACCGTTAGCGCGCACCGAGTTTCCACAGAGCGCCCGACGATGCCCGAGCCGAAGATTTCCCTCTCCAACGATTTTCCGCCGGTGAAGTATAACGGCCTGGCGAAGACTCCTCCGATGGGCTGGAACAGTTGGAACAAGTTTGCCGGCAAAGTCGACGACAAAGCCGTGCGCGGCGTGGCCGACGCCATTGCGTCGAACGGCATGAAGGACGCGGGCTACGTGTACATCAACATCGACGACACGTGGGAAGGCAAACGCGATGCCAGCGGCGTGCTGCAATCGAACGAAAAATTCCCGGACATGAAGGCGCTGGCCGATTACGTCCATTCGAAGGGCCTGAAAATCGGCATTTATTCGTCCCCGGGGCCAAAGACGTGCGCCGGATTCGAGGGCAGTTTCGGCCACGAGGAGCAGGACGCGAAGACCTGGGCCGCATGGGGCTTCGATTACCTGAAATACGACTGGTGCAGCGCGAGCCAGGTGTACGACGTGAAGTCGCTGCCGGCCGTCTACGCAAAAATGGGCGAGGCGCTGCTTAAATCAGGACGCCCGATCGTCTACAGCCTCTGTCAGTATGGCTGGCAGGACGTCGGAGAATGGGCCGCGAAGGCAGGCGGCAATTTGTGGCGCACCACGGGCGACATCAGCGACAAGTGGGAGTCCATGCGGCACATCGGTTTCGATCTTCAGCAAGGCCGCGCGGGCTACGCGAAGCCGGGCCATTGGAACGACCCGGACATGCTGGAGATCGGCAATGGAGGTATGACGGACGACGAGTATCGCACCCATATGAGCCTGTGGTGCCTGCTGAGCGCGCCGCTGCTGGCCGGCAACGATCTGCGCGACATGCGCAAGGAAATCTTGGAGATTCTCACGAATCGGGAAGTGATCGCCGTGGATCAGGACGCCAAGGGCGTGCAGGCGGTGCGCGTCGCGAAAGACGGCGACCGCGAAGTGTGGGCCAAGCCTTTGCACGACGGATCGCACGCGGTGGGATTGTTCAATCTGGGCAGCGAGCCCGCGACCATCGCCGCGAAGTTCGACGATTTGAAGCTCTCAGGCTCGCACGCGGTGCGAGATCTGTGGGCGCACGCGGACAAAGGAAAGGTGAAGGATAAGTTCGAGGCCACGGTGCCCGCGCACGGTGTGGTGATGGTGAAGATTGCGAATTAGTGCATGGTGGCTGGCCCTGTTGGCCGTAGTGGCGATCGCGCGCCTGTGGCTGATGCCCTTGGGCTCCAGCTTCTGGGTGGACGAAATGGCCACGGTGTTCGTGGTGGAGCACGGCGCGAACGATCCTTCATTGGCCGTCGCGCCGCAGGTGCCGCAGTCGATTTACTATAGCGTCGCGCGCGCCACGAATCCGGGCCGGTCCGAAGTGGCGTACCGGCTGCCATCGATTTTCTTCATGGGCGCGGCACTGTGCTTTGTTGCACTGCTGGCCGCGCGGCTGATCCATCCGGACGCGAAGTGGTTCGTCTTTTTCGCGGCGCTGTCGCTGAAGAACATAAACTATGAAGCAGCGAACGCGCGTCCCTATGCCATGGGAATTTGCGCCGCCGCGGCGGGATTGTATTTTCTCGTCCGATGGTTGGCCGGGCGCCAGTGGTTCGACGCCACGCTGTTCATTGCCTTCGCGGCTCTGCTGTGGCGCGTGCACCTGATCTTCTGGCCGTTCTATCTCGTCTTCGCGCTCACTGCGCTGGTGCGACGCGACGGTGTAGAGTGGTGGAAGATCGCGGCCGTGTTCGCGGTCCTGGGCGTGCTGCTGATTCCTGTGGCCGTTAACGCGCTGCGTTTGAACGCGCAAGCGAAAGAACATGTCGTCACCGCGCAGCCGGGAATGTCGGATTTGATCCGCGTGCTGCGGTTCACGCTGGTGCTGGCATCGGCGGCGGGCGCGTGGATTTTATCGAGATTCGCGAAGCCGCGCGCCGTCGCACGGTCGTCCGCGGTACCGATTCTGGCATGGATGCTGGCGCAGCCCGTGGCTCTATTCGCGTATTCGCACCTCACCGGAAACAGCGTCTTCGTGCCGCGCTATCTCACCTTGTCGACGCCGGGAACCGCGCTGGCGGCAGCTTTGGCCGTATCGCTATTCCTTCCCCAGCGATTTTGGAAGGCCGCTGCGCTCGTAATGGGCGTGTGCGCCGTGTTTGCCGCGAGCGATGCGAAAAAGCTGTGGCCGGATCATCACAACTCCGATTGGCGCGCTGCGGCGGAGGCGATTAGCCGGCTGGCACTGCCGGTTTCGGTGCCCATTATCTGTCCGAGTCCGTTCATCGAAGCGCATCCGCCCGAGTGGAGGCCCGATTATCCGCTGCCCGGTTTCCTCTACGCGCATCTGCCGGTGTATCCAGTGCGCGGCAACGTGGTGCTGTTTCCCTTCGCCGATTCACGGGAGGCTGAAGCGTACGCCACAGCGCTGGTGGATGGCGCGATCCCAGCGTCCGGGCGCGTGGTGATTTACGGAGGTAACGGCGGCGCGCGGTTCTGGGTGGAGTGGTTCGCCAAACGTCCGGAACTGGCCGGATGGACCCATCGCGAGTTGGGTAATTTTCTGGACGTACACGCCGTGCTGTTCGAACGCCCGCGTTAGGCCGTTTCTTGTTTCTCTGTGGAACCAACCCGCCATTGAGCCGCCATGCGTGAGCATGCGGGCCGGGACCCAATCGTCGGGCTGCCCGCGCTGACGCATGACGGCTCGAAACGCATGGAAACTCGACGAAACTAAGAAAACGGTCTAAGGCTCCGGCGGAGGCTTCAGAGCGTTGGTATCGAACAGCCGCGGCGCTTCGCCCGGAGGCGCGACCAGCAGCACCAGCGCGACATGGTAGCGCGGACCCTGATAATAGGACACGCGAACGTCGTGCGCGCCATGCCTTAGCGTCACCGATCCGGCGACCTCCTGCGGCGGATGCGGGCCGTCGTTATCGATCACCTCCGCGCCGTCGATGTAGAGTTTCGACCCGTCGTCGGACAGCAGCGAAAATCGCCAGACACCTCCCTGCTCTACCCAAAACCGTCCGGTGTAGTCGATGGCGAACCATTCGGTGCGCCTTGTGACGCCGGGAAAGCCTTGCTTGAAATCCTGCGGAGGCACGTTGAGGCTGGTGGTGTAGATGGTGCCCACCGGCTTCATTTTGTCAAAATCCGGCAGGCGCGAGGTCCCGTGGCGCAGGTTGTAGATTTTGCCTTCGAGTCCGGCGGGGATAACGACGGTAGTGCCGAAGGTCACCTGAGGCTCTTGGATCAGCAACAGGGCCAGCCAGATGGGCATGGTCTTACTGTATCTATTCCCCGACCACTTCCAAAAACGCCTGCGCCGCGTGGCTCAGGGCGCGCCGAGCGGGATAGACCAGCCGGATTTTGCGGTCCACGATCATCTCTTTGACGCGCACTTCGCACAGGATCCCTTGCGCCAATTCCTCGATCACGCACATACGCGGCAGGAACGCCACACCTTCGTTGCGCTGCACCATTTTCCGGATCGCCTCCACCGTGGGCATCTCCACGTCCATATTCAGCGGCACTTTGTAGCGCTGAAATTCGCGGATCACCACGCCGCGGTACGGCGAAATGACGTTGTGCGCGATGAACGTTTCCATGCCCAGTTCGGTGATGGAAACTTCGCCGCGCGTGGCAAAACGGTGCTGCGGCGACGTAATGAACGCCAAATGGTCGGTGAAGATGACCTTCGAAACCAGGCGCTCGTCTTCAGGGTCGAACGTGAGGATGCCCAATTCCAAATCGCCGTCCAGCAGGTCCGACGGAATTTTGCTGGAAAGACTACGACGGATCTGCACCTTGATCTTCGGGTAGCGGCGGCGGTAGCGTTCGATGTGGTCGAGCAGGTAGAGCGTGGAGGATTCGTTCGCGCCGATGGTCAGCCGTCCGGCGGACTTGTCCCGCAATTCGGCTAAGGCGTTTTCCATGTCGCCCTGCAGGTTTTCGAAGCGGCGTGCGTAGTCCACCACGATCTTGCCCGCGTCCGTCAACAGCAGGTCCTTGGCTGAGCGGTCGATCAATTTTTCGCCCAGTTCGGTTTCCAGACGCTGGATCGAAAGCGAGATGGCGGGTTGAGTACGCAGCAGCTTTTCGGCCGCGCGCGAGAAGCTTTTCTCGGCAGCCACCGTCAGAAACACGCGCAACGGGTGCATCTCCATAAAAAACAATTATACAATGATTCGAACTAATCGCAACCGGAAGAACTATAAATTTGCTAAATCTCACGGCCGGGGCCATAATCGAGGTTATCTATGGCTGATCGCGTCTATATCTTCGATACGACTCTTCGCGACGGGGAACAGTCGCCCGGATGCAGCATGACCGTGCCAGAGAAGCTCCGGATGGCTGCGAAACTTGTGGAGTTGGGCGTCGATATCCTCGAAGCCGGCTTCCCGATTGCCTCGGAGGGAGATTCTGACGCGGTGGACGCCATCAGCCGCGAATTTCCTTGGGCGAACGTGGCCGCGCTGGCGCGATCGAACAAGCCTGACATTGAGGCGGCGATTCACGCGCTGCGCAACGCCAAACGTCCGCGCATCCACACGTTTTTAGCAACCAGCGACATTCATTTGAAGTACAAGCTGAAGAAATCCCGCCAGCAGGTGTTGGACGAAGCCTGCGCCGCGGTGACGCTGGCTCGCCAGCACTGCGACGATGTGGAATTCTCAGCCGAAGACGCCACGCGCACCGATTGGGATTATCTGGAGCAGGTGTGCAAAGCGGTGGTCGCGGCGGGCGCGCGCACGGTGAATCTGCCGGATACCGTGGGTTATTCCGTGCCCGACGAATACGCCGCGCTGATCGGGCGGATGGTGAAGGCGCTGGGCGATACGGCCATTGTGAGCGTCCATTGCCACGACGATCTGGGACTGGCTGTGGCAAATTCGCTCGCTGCGCTGCCTGCGGGCGCGCGTCAGATTGAATGCACCGTCAACGGCATCGGGGAGCGCGCGGGCAACGCGTCCCTGGAAGAGCTGGTGATGGCGATGAAGACGCGCCCGGATCGCCTGCCGTTTGAGACGCGCATCGTGACGGAGCAGCTTTATCCGGCCAGCCAGATGCTGACGTCGCTGATCACGTTCGGGCCGCAGCCGAATAAGGCCATCGTCGGCGAGAACGCATTCGCGCACGAAGCGGGTATTCATCAGGACGGTTATCTGAAGGAGCGCACGACGTACGAAATCATGTTGCCGCAAAGCGTCGGCGTGCCGGAAACTAAGCTGGTGCTGGGCAAGCACAGCGGACGTCACGCGCTGGCGCAGCGCTGCGAGGTGCTGCTGGGCGCTCCGCTGACCAAGGAACAGCTCAACACGGTTTACGAACGCTTCACGGCGGCGGCGGACAATAAGAAAGGCCTGCGCAACGAAGAGATCGCGGCGCTAGCCCGTTCGGTTGTCGAAGAGACCAAGGCCACGGGCGTAGCCGCGGATTAGAGATTGCGAAAACTGGGGACAGACCTCTCTGTCCTGTTTATTTCGCAGCGCCGCACTTAGAATAAAGGCAGTGGACAGAGCGGTCTGTCCGGGTTTTCGCACACGACATTTTCATGAACTTAAAAATTCTTCTTCTCCCCGGCGACGGGATCGGCGCTGAAGTCACGGCTGCCGCTGTCGACGTTCTCCAAGCAGTCGCGAACAAGTTCGGGCATACGCTGGAGCTTTCTGAAGGCCTCATCGGCGGCGTGGCGATTCACAAAACAGGAACGCCTCTGCCCCAGGACACCGTCGACAAGGCTCTGGCCGCCGACGCCACGCTGATGGGCGCGGTGGGTCTGCCGGAGTTCGATAATGCCGATCCGTCAAAGCGTCCGGAAAAAGGCCTGCTGGGCATCCGGAAGGCTCTCGGTGTGTTCGCGAATCTGCGTCCGGTGCGGACGTGGCCGGCGCTGGTGGACTCGTCGCCTTTGAAGAATCACCTGGTCGAAGGCACGGACATGATCATCGTCCGCGAGCTCACGGGAGGCCTCTATTACGGCGAACCGCGCGGCGTGTATGAAGACTACGCCGTCAACACCATGCGCTACACGAAGCCGGAGATTCAGCGCGTGGCCCGCAAGGCGTTCCAACTCGCCCGCGCGCGGCGCAAGAAGCTGACCAGCGTCGATAAGTCGAACGTGATCGAAAATTCGCAGCTCTGGCGCAGGGTTGTCGTCGAGATCGCGAAGGAATTTCCGGATGTGGAGCTGGACCATCTCCTGGTGGACAATTGCGCCATGCAGTTGGTGCTCGCGCCGAAGCGCTTCGACGTGATCCTCACCGAAAATATGTTCGGCGATATTTTGAGCGACGAAGGCGCGGTGCTGGCCGGCTCGATCGGCATGCTGCCCTCGGCGTCCCTTGGCGAATCGAAGGGCCTTTACGAGCCGGTGCATGGTTCCGCGCCCGATATCGCGGGCCAAAACAAAGCCAATCCGTTCGGCGCGATCGGCAGCGCCGCGGCGATGCTCGAATACACGTTTGGATTAATGAAGGAGGCGGCAGCAGTGAACGCCGCCATTGGCAAAGTGCTGGATTCCGGGCGCGTCACAGCGGATTTAAAACTGCAGGGTGCGCCCGCGTCTACGTCCGAAGTCGGCCAATCAGTAAGCAAAGCGGTGAGCGAAGCCATATGAGTACGCCGCGCACGATCATCGAGAAGATCTGGGACAGCCACGTGGTGGCGAAGCAGCCTGGCGCGCCCGATTTGCTGTACATCGACCTGCACCTGGTCCACGAGGTCACGTCGCCGCAGGCTTTCGACGGCCTACGCGCGCGCGGGATCAAGGTCCGCCGCCCCGATCTGACCATCGCGACTACGGATCATTCGACGCCCACCACTCCGCGCGGGCTGCCAATTGTCGATCAGATCGCCGCGACGCAGGTGGCGCAACTGGAGGCCAACTGCCGCGACTTCGGCATCCGCTGCTACGGCCTGTCGAGCGAAAAGCAGGGCATCGTCCACGTGATGGGTCCCGAACAAGGCCTCACGCAGCCGGGTATGACTGTCGTATGCGGCGATTCGCACACTGCCACACATGGAGCTTTCGGCGCGCTGGCCTTCGGCATCGGAACCAGCCAGGTGGAGCACGTGCTCGCTACGCAGTGCCTGCTGCAGAGCGCCTCGAAAACGTTCGCGGTCCGCGTTGATGGATCGCTGAAACCGGGCGTCACCGCGAAGGACATCATCTTAAACCTGCTTTCGCGCATCGGCATCGGCGGCGCCACCGGATGCGTCATTGAATACTCGGGCTCGGCCATTCGCGCGCTGTCGATGGAAGAGCGCATGACCGTCTGTAACATGTCGATTGAAGGCGGCGCGCGCGCAGGCCTGATTGCTCCAGACGACGCGACGTATCAATATGTATCGGGCCGTCCGTTTGCGCCGAAGGGCGCGGATTTTGACGCCGCCGTCGCACGCTGGAAGACGCTACCCACCGACGATGGCGCGCTGTTCGACCGCGAAATTTCGATCGACGCCAACGCGCTGGAGCCGATGATCACCTTCGGCACCAATCCGGGGATGGGCATTTCGATCTCCGACGCCGTGCCTGATCCGGGCGGCATCGCCGACCCCTTGGAACGCGAAACGCTCAAAAAAGCCCTGCATTATATGGACCTCCCTTCGGGCAAGTCTCTGCTGGGCCATGCGGTCAACGTGGTGTTCATCGGAAGCTGCACCAATTCGCGCATCTCTGACCTGCGAGCCGCGGCGGCCGTTTTCAAGGGCCGCAAGGTGAATCCGAACGTCCGCGTACTGGTGGTGCCGGGTTCGCAGCAGGTGAAGGCGCAGGCGCAGGCTGAGGGACTCGACAAAATTTTTCGCGAGGCTGGAGCCGATTGGCGCGAGGCCGGCTGCTCCATGTGCATCGCCATGAACGGCGATCAGTTGCAGCCGGGCGAATACAGCGTGTCGACGAGCAACCGCAACTTCGAGGGCAGGCAAGGCAAGGGCGGGCGCACATTCCTGGCCAGCCCCCTGACCGCGGCAGCCAGCGCCGTCACCGGCGTGATCACCGACGTGAGGACATTACTCTAATGCGTATTCAAAGCAAGACCGTCGTGTTTCCGGTGGATAATATCGACACCGATCAGATCATCCCGGCGCGATTTCTAAAGACCATTTCGAAAGCCGGCCTAGGCGATCAGCTATTTTACGACTGGCGCTACGATGCGAATGGCGCGCCGAAGCCCGAGTTCATCCTCAACACGACTGCGGCGAAGGGCGCGGCGATTCTCGTCGCCGGCGATAACTTCGGCTGCGGCAGTTCCCGCGAGCACGCGCCGTGGGCGCTGACGCAGTTCGGCTTCAAAGCCGTGGTCAGCACCTCGTTTGCCGACATTTTCAAAGGAAATGCGCTGAAAAACGGACTGATTCCGGTGGCTGTCCCGCCGGCAATTCATGCTGCACTGATCGCTTCGCCGGGCGCGCAGGTTACCGTGGACCTGGCATCGCAGAGGATCACCTTGGCAGACGGCACCTCCGCCGAGTTTCCCATCGACCCGTTCATGAAGCATTGCCTGCTCGAAGGCGTGGACGAGTTGGGCTACATCCTGAAGCAGGACGCAGCCATCGCAGCGTATGAATCAAGGCGCGTTGGGTCGATTAACACGCTGGCTTAGTCTCGAACTTCCGATCGGGCAACCAGTAAGCTGTCCTGGTCATTTCGCTATCAGGCCGCGGATCGCCCGACCCCGCAGTTACGTGACGGAGTTATAAACCCTGGCATGAGCCAGGGGAACCAGCGGCCTGTTTCGGCGATGTCGTAACCGTTGCGCAGATCGCGATCACCCTTACGCACTTACGGACAACGCGCCAAAATTACTCATCGGCAATCCTCAACATAGAGGTTCGACGGCCGCTTCCTTCGCTGCCTGCGACGGACACTAGGCAATGGAACTGGAACGTCGCCGAACGCAAGTAAGGCCTTGATGCGTGCGCAGATTTACGAAACGAACCCAACGCGAACCCGACAATAGAGAGGATCTGCGAACTCGCGTGGGAAACGATATCGCCGAAACAAGCCACTGGATCGGGCCTGTTTCCTTAGGCTTGCCGTTTGCAAACGCCGTGCACGAAAGTTGGCGCCCCTACACTGCGGCCAGGAGATTAACCATGGCTGCAACCACTGCCGGAACCAAAACCGTGACGCAAACGCTGGCCCCTCATTTGACGGCCGCGATCCTGACGGGCCTTCTTGCCACGCCGCTTGAGAGCCTGACCGTCGCGCAGTTCAAACTGATTTACGACGCGTTAAAGCGCATTTCGGGCGGACGCGAAAACACCCGCACCATCGGATCACTTCTCGTCTAGCGCGGCGGAAGTGGACGTGGCGGCCGGGGCAGGCTTGCCCAGCACGTATTTCGCGTACCAGTTCAGGTAGCGCTCATAGCGGTCCTTCACGTAGCTGGGCCGAGAGATGCCGTGAAACTCGTTGGGGTAAATCACGAGCTGCGTCTCCACGCCCAGGCTGCGCAGGGCCTGATACATCTGTTGGCCTCCCTGCACGGGCACATTGAAGTCGCGCTCGCCGCCCAGGAACAAGGTCGGCGTCTTGACGCGGTCGGCGTGCAGGAAGGGGTAGGAAATCTTCACGTACGTTTCCCAACCCTTGGCGGTCCACGGCGGACCGATCTCGTAATCGTATTGCAGAATGTACTGGTCGGTGCCGTAAAACGAAACGGTGAAGGCCGTGCCCGCTCCGCTGGTTGCCGCCTTGAAACGCTTATCGCTGGCGATGATGTAGTCGGTCAAAATTCCGCCGTAGCTCCATCCGCCGACGCCCAGTTTGTCGGGATCGGCCACGCCCATCTTGATGACGTGATCGACTCCGGCCAGTAAATCCTCTACTTCGTAGTGGCCCCAGTCAGCCCAGATCGAGTAGGAATATTTCTGCCCGCGTCCCGCGCTGCCACGATAATTCACCGCGAGCACAGCGTAGCCATTCGCTGCGAAGATCTGCCGTTCGACGCTGAATTGGTGTGCGTCCTGGCCATTCGGGCCCCCATGAATGCGCAGCAGCAGAGGCACCTTCGTGCCCTTTACGTAACCCACCGGATACGTCAGCAAGCCGTGGACATCGGTGCCATCCTTGCTCTTGAAATTCACTTCTTCCGTAGCCGGGATGTCGAGTTCCGCGAACAGCGGGTCGTTCTGATGCGTCAGCTGCTTCAGGGCGCCGCCGGTCGCCGTATAAATTTCGCCGTGCGTGGAATCGCCGCCCGAGATCACCGCCGCGCATCCTGCCGCCATCGACGGACTGGAAATCACCACTGGCGAGGCCATCAGGCGCTCGGCCGATCCGCCGCTGACCGGCACGCGAGATGGATACACGTTGCGATCGTCGGTGACCAGAACCATGATCGATTTGCCATCGGCGCTCCAGTGGGGCGACGACACTCCGCGGTCCAGGGCCTTCGCGGCAGGCACCAGCGCGGGCGCGGAACTGCCGTCGCTGGCGACCACGGCGAGACGCTCCATGCCGTAGGCGTTGTACTTTTTCTCGTCGCTGACCAGGAATGCGATGAGCTTTCCATCGGGCGACCACTCGACGCGTCCACGTCCGGCGCGCGTATCGGGCTTGGTCAGCCCCACTTCGGTGGAGCCGGGCTTGGCGTCGGCGACCCAAATCTGCGTATCGGGATTGCGGTCCGGATCGGCGTCATGATTGCTGGTGAACGCGATGCGCTTACCGTCGGGCGACCACACCGGACCCGCTTCATCCGCCGTCTTCTGCGTCGTCAACCGGTCCAGCTTCTTCGTCGCGAGATCGAAAATATAAACAAAGCTATGGCGTCCGCTGAGCAAATAGCCCTGCACGTCCTGCTTGTATTTGTAGCGATCGATCACGATAGGCTTCGGAGCCTTAGGCTTGGCGGGCGCATCGCCCGCGTCGGCGTCCGGATCGGGATCGCCGACGACCATGGCGATTTTGGACGCGTCGGGCGACCATTCATAGCCTTGCAGGCGTCCCTTGATTTCGGTGAGTTGCATCGCCTCGCCTCCGGCGCGCGGCAGCAGCCAGAGCTGATTGCCTTTGGCCTTCCCGGGCCTGGACGACGTGAACGAGAGATACTTTCCGTCGGGACTCCAGCGCGGCGACGATTCGCTTTCGTTGCTGGACGTCACCTGCCGGTCGTTCGCGCCGTCGTAGCCGATCATCCAAACGTGCGTCGTTGATTTATCTTCCTTGGCGTCGATGGTGGAGACCGTATACGCCACAAACCGGCCGTCGGGCGAGCATTGCGGATCGCGCACCTCTTTGAAACGCGCCAGATCGTCCAGCTTCAAAGGACGTTTCGCCTGCGAGAAAACCAGCGCGGCGGAGAGAAGGAAAAGGAGGGTTCGTCGTGCAGACATGAGGACCAGTGTACACCGTGTTAGCATTGCCTTCATGCTTCGAAACTTCCTTCTTTTCGTTGCCGCCGCGGGCTTAGGCGCAGGGCAAGCCGGATCTCAAACCTTGGACGGATTCGACGCCTTCGCTAACCTCGCGCTGGGCGACTGGAAATGCGAGGGTTTCGCCATCGCCGTGGTGAAGGACGGCAAGGTAATCCTCCAAAAAGGCTACGGCGTGCGGGACGCGAAGAAGAACCTGCCGGTCACGACCAAGACGCTGTTCGCCATCGGCAGTTCGACCAAATCGTTCACCGTGACGTCGATGGGCGTGTTGGTGGATCGCGGCAAGCTGGATTGGGATAAGCCCGTGCGCGAATATCTTCCCGATTTCCGCCTGTGGGACCAGTTCGCGACGGAGCGCATGACGCCGCGCGATCTTGTAACGCACCGCTCCGGGCTGCCCCGCCACGATCTGATGTGGTACAACTCGCCGTTTTCGCGCGAGGAATTATTTTCGCGTCTCCGCTACCTGGAGCCGAATAAGGATTTTCGCACCACGTTCCAATATCAGAACCTGATGTTCATGACGGCGGGCTATCTGGCCGGGCACATCAACGGCACAAGCTGGGAGCAACTGGTGCACGACACGATCTTTGAGCCGCTGGGCATGACCAGCTCGAATTTTTCCGTGAAGGATAGTCAGAAAGCCTCCGACTATTCCCTGCCCTACGACGTCGTGAACGAGGCGCCCCGCGAGATGCCGTTCCGCAACATTGACGCCATCGGGCCCGCGGGGTCGATCAACTCCAACGTCGAGGACATGATCAAGTACGTGCAAATGCACCTGGCGCAGGGCAAGGGCGTGGTGTCGGCGACAAACGAAACGCAGATGATGATTCCGCAGATGGCTATCGCAACGCCATCCCCGGACAAAGAACTCGGCGACCTGGCGTACGGCATGGGATTTTTCGTGACCTCTTACCGGGGCCACAAATTCGTGCATCACGGGGGCAATATCGACGGCTTTAGCGCCTTGGTGGCGTTCCTGCCGCAAGACAACATCGGCCTGGTGATCCTTACGAATCAGAACGGCAGCCCTCTGCCCGCGGTTGCGGCGTATCGCGTGTGGGATATGCTGCTGGGCCTGGATCCCATCGACTGGACGGCACGGATTAAGCAGCAACGCGCGCTGACCAAGGCGTCGGAAGAGGCCGCAAAGCAAAAAGGCTACACCACGCAGCGCACCGGCACGCATCCCTCGCACGATCTGGCCGAGTATGCCGGCGAGTATGAGCATCCGGGCTACGGCATTGTGAAGATCGCCGTCGCAGGAGGGGCGTTGAAGATGGATTATCACGGCCTGGGTGGCACGCTGGCGCATTTCCATTACGACGTGTTCAGCGTGCCGAAGGACGAAACGAATCCTTTTTCCGAACAGAAAGTAGAGTTTCATACGAACCTGGCCGGGGACATCGATGCACTGGCGATCCCTTTCGAGTCGACGCTGAAGAACATCGAATTCACCAGGCTCGGCGACCGCAGCATGACGGAGAAGACCTTCCTGCAGCCGCTAACCGGGCAATACCTGCGCGGTCCTTTAACAGCCACCATCGCGCTGAGCGGCGAACACGCTCTGACGTTAAGCCTGCCGGGGCAGCCTGTCTACAATCTGGTTCCCGTGCGCGGGACGAAGTTCAACATCAAGGAACTGAACGGGTATAGCGTGGAGTTCAAGGGCGACGAACTGGTGTTCTATCAGCCGAGCGGGACGTTTTCCGCGCAGAGGAAAAAATAAATATGAAAGCCGCAGTGGTGCATGAATTGGGCGGAGTCGTCGCCCTGGAAGAGGTCGCGATGCCAGTGCCCGGCGCGGGCGAGGTGCTGGTGAAGGTGCACGCCTGCGGCGTCTGCCATTCCGATCTGCATTTGGCCGCGGGCGATTGGGACATGCTGCGCGGGATCACGAAAGTGCCCTTGATAGGAGGGCATGAAATTGCGGGCGTGGTCGCGCAACTGGGCGAGGGAGTGACAGGACTGGCGATCGGCGACCGCGTCGGCGTGCCGTGGCTCCACTGGACGTGTGGCCAGTGCGAATACTGCCGCGCGGGCAAGGAGACCCTGTGCGGCAAGCAGAAGATCACAGGCTGCACGGTGGACGGAGGCTTCGCCGAATACGTGAAGGCTCCGGCATCGCACGCGGCCAAACTGCCCGATAACTTAAAATTCGAGGAAGCGGCGCCGCTGTTGTGCGCCGGGCTCACCGTGTACAAGGCGCTGAAGAACGCGGACCTCGTGGCGGGGCAGAATGTCGTCGTGTTCGGCGTCGGAGGCTTGGGGCATCTTGCGGTGCAGATCGCCAAAGCGCTGGGCGCTCGCGTGTGCGCGGTGGATGTTACCGACGAGAAACTGGCGCTGGCAAAGTCGCTAGGCGCGGAGGCCGCGATCAACGCCACCACCGAACAGGTTCCCAAGCAGGTTCGCGCATTCGGCGGAGCACACGTGGCACTGGTGACATCGGCCAGCGCGGCGGCTTACGAGACGGCTCTGCGGTGTTTGAAAAAGGGCGGGACACTGGCCGTCGTCGGCATGCCGAATGAGCCTTTCAAAGTGTCCGCCGTGGCGATGGTATCGCTGGAGGCTCGCATCATGGCGTCGGCGGTCGGCACGCGCGAAGATATGCGGGAACTTTTCGATCTGGTGTCAAAGCATCCGATCCGCTGCCACATTGAGACCCGACCGTTGGACACACTGCCGGAAGTGTTCGAACAAATGAAGCTCGGCACGCTGCTGGGACGCGTCGTGCTCACCTTATAGCAGCATATACGTGACGATCGCGATGGCGGCCAGCAAGCCTCCTTCGTCGAAAATATCCACGCGCGAAACGCAGAGCGTCTTGCCTGCCCGCACCAGATACGCGCGAGCCACGGCCTTTTCGCCGAAGATCGGACGCAGATAATTCACCTTCAGCTCGGTCGTGGTGCACATCGTCGGCTTGCCGAAATGCTGGTCGATAGCGTGCCACGCGGCTTCATCGGCCAGCGTCGCCGTGATGCCTCCGTGCAGGACGCCTTGGGAGTTGATGAACTCGGGCGTTAGCGGCAAATGAATGGTGACGCCGTCAGCGTGGCGCTCGGCGACATGGAGCTTCAAGTGATGTTCGAAAGGCATCCGGTGATTGCTTCACTTTACAATAAGAATGTGAACTTTCGTCCGGTTGCTGAACAGCTCGCGTACTTGAAAAAAGGGTTTTCGGAGATCATCCGTGAAGAGGACCTCAAAGAACGCCTGGAAAAGTCGTTTAAAACAGGAAAGCCGCTGCGCATAAAGGCGGGCTTCGACCCCACCGCGCCCGATCTGCACCTGGGCCACACCGTGCTGTTGCGCAAAATGAAGCACTTTCAGGATATGGGCCACATCGCGATTTTCCTGATCGGCGACATGACCGGCCTGATCGGCGATCCGACGGGGCGCAACCTGACGCGTCCTCCGATGACGCGGGAAGAACTGAACCGCAACGCGGAGACATACAAAGCGCAGGTGTTCAAGGTGCTTGATCCCGAGAAGACCGAGCTGCGTTTCAATAGCGAATGGCTGGAGCCGTTGAAGTATGAAGACATCGTGCGGCTGACAGCGAAATACACGGTGGCGCGCATCCTAGAGCGCGACGATTTCGCCAAGCGCCTGAAAGAAAACACGCCCATCAGCATGCATGAACTGCTGTATCCCCTGGCGCAGGGCTACGATTCGGTGATGCTGGGATGCGACGCGGAACTGGGCGGCACCGATCAGAAATTCAATCTTCTCGTCGGGCGCGAGCTGCAGAAAGATGTCGGCCAGCCGCCTCAGATCGTGGCCACGGTGCCTTTGCTTGAAGGAACCGACGGCGTCGAAAAAATGTCGAAGTCGAAGGGCAACTACATCGGCATCACGGAAGCTCCGAAGGTGATGTTCCGCAAAGTCATGGGCATCAGCGACGATCTGATGTGGCGCTATTGGGAACTGCTCACCGACGCGTCGCTGGCCGAGATCGCGGCGATGAAGCCGCGCGTCCCGATGGAAGTGAAAATGGAACTGGCCGGGCGCATCGTGGCGGATTTTCACTCCGCTGCCGATGCAAAGCAGGCCGCCGACGACTTCACGCGCGAAGTGCGTCAGGGCGGCGAACCGTCCGACATTGAAACGGTGGAGTTTGGCGCGGCGGGCGAGATTCGCGTCCCGCAGATGCTGGCCGCGGTCGGCCTGGCACCCACGCGCACCGAAGCCGAGCGCCTGGTAAAAGCCGGCGCGGTGGAGATCAACGGCGCGCGCCACCCTGATCTCAAATGGCATGCTCCTGCCGGTACGCACACCATCCGTGCCGGAAAAAAGTGGAAGAAAATCACTGTCCCAGCTTGAAGATCACGTCGATGGGCGCGATCACTTCCACCGCTTGGCCGTTTAACACCGTCGGCCGGTATAGCCACTGGCGCACGGCGTCGATCGCCGTGGGCGCGAGCAGAGGATGGCCGCTGACCAGCTGTAATTGCTGGATCGTGCCATCCTTCGCAATCACTCCCATCAATCGCACGGTGCCTGAAATGCGGGCCTGGCGCGCGAGCGCAGGATAAGGCGGGATGATCTTTCTGATTAACTTGGCTTCCTGCACATCGCCTCCGATCATGATTGGCTTTGCCGGAGGCTTCGGCGCATCAACGGCGACAGGCGGCTTCGGCGGAATGATGATCTCGTGGAACATCTGCGTCGCAAGCGTGGATGTGCCGATGCCTCCAGGCACGCCAACATCGCGATTCGTCGCGAATTCAGGGGGCGCCTCTACCGTGGATATTTGCGGGATTTCCGAGAGCGCGACGATCTTCCTCGGCGCGACAAAGGGCTTCAGCGTCAGCGCGGTGGTGTGTGTCGTGGATGCCGTTGCCTGCCTCTGCTCCACGGGCGGAGGCGGTGGAGCGGGCGGCGGAAATGCGAGCGAAATGAAGCGCGGCGCCAGCGGCAAACGGTCGCTATAAATAAGCGGCAACGCGATCATCACGGCCACGGCCGCGGTCTGCATGGTGATGGAGAGCGCCAGAGCCCCAGTTTTCTTTGCTCCAGAAGGGTCGATGAGTAGCGATTGCTCGAACATGCCCATGTAGACAACACGGGCGCGAAAAAGTTCCCACGAGATTTTCGGGTATTACGCGACGATCTTGCCGTCTCTCATCCGCACCATGCGATGGCCATAGGACGCCGCTTCAGGATCGTGGGTGATCATCAGAATGGTTTGGCCGAGGCGCGCGTTGAGGTCGCGCAGGATGCCCAGCACCGCCGCCGAGTTTTCGCTATCGAGGTTGCCTGTCGGCTCGTCCGCCAGCAGAATCGCCGGATGATTCACGATGGCGCGAGCGATGGCGACGCGCTGCTGCTCGCCTCCGGAAAGCGCGCGAGGCTTGTGGTCCAGACGGTCGCGGATGCCGAGCAGGCCCAAAATCTCCTCGAACTGCGGATCGAGCGGCCCAGTCTTGCCCGCGATGTCGCGCGCGATTTCGATGTTGCCTCCGGCGGTGAGCGTCGGAAGTAGATTGTATTTCTGGAACACGAAGCCAACGGTGCGCTTGCGCAGATCGGTGCGCTCGCCGTCGGACATTTTCAGCAGGTCGCGTCCGTCGATGTGCACGGTGCCGGACGACGGCGGCGTGAGGCCGCCGAGAATATTAAACAGCGTCGATTTGCCCGAGCCGCTAGGCCCGACCACCGACAAGAACTCGCCCTTGCTGACAATCAAATCCACGCCGCGCAGCGCGTGCACATCCACTTCGCCCTGGCGATACGTCTTGGTCAGGCCTCTGATTTCGATCATGACGCCGGTCGCCGCGCTAGTCATACGACAGTGCCTCGATGGCGTCCTGTTTGGCCGCCTTGAAACCCGGACCCAGCGCTCCGATCAACGATCCGACGATGGCCAGCGCCGCGGTGGTGGGCCACCAGCTTTTAACTATCACCATGGGGAACGTGGGCGCGAAGGCGCCCAGCAGCGCTTGCGCCCCGAACGTCATCAGGATGCCGGCGATGGAACCGAGGATCGCCAGCAGCACCGTCTCGCGCAGCAGCATGCCCATAATATAGCCCGGTGAAGCGCCCAGTGCCTTCAAAATTCCGATCTCGCGCGTGCGCTCCAGTACGGCGGTATACATCGATAAAAACACCACCAGAAAGCCAACCACCACGGCAATGCCGATCACCACTTTGGTAAAGCTCTGCACCAGCGGCACGTTGTTCGCGGTCAGCAGCGAGGTCATTTCGTCCATCGAATAGACGTTGTAATCGTCCAGCTTGGTCTTGAGCGAATCGATCACGGATTGGATGTTCTTCGGATCGTCCACCTTCACCCAGGCGATGGTGATCTTGTCGCTCTGCGAATATTCTTCCTGCAGGGGCTCGATCTGCGCAAACATGCGTGAGAGCTTGCCCGATTCGACGATGCCCGTGACCTTCCACTTCTGGCCGAAATTCACGTACGAGCCAGGATGCAGATGGTCCGTGCGCGCCTGCACCTCATCGACGATGATTTCGTGCGGTCCCTTGAACGGGCCTCCCTCGAGGTAGTGGAATCCTCCACTGATGGCGTTGAATTCGTCCAGATGGATGCCAGCGATGGAGGTGAACAGCGCGCCGACGGGCTGGACCAGCGTGCCCGTGACGGCGGTGACGTGCGGCTCTTTGCGCAACAGCTCGATTACTTTTTCCGGCATGTTGGAGCCGCCCATATTGAACAGCGAGCTCTTCGGCGGACGCACCATGATATCCGCGCCGGTGCCGCGCGACCGCGCCGACATATCGTCGGTGACGCCCTTGCTCACGCCGACCAGCGACAGGATCATGGTGACCCCTACGCCGATCAGAATTGCACTGAGTGCGGTGCGCACCGGCCGGTGCTTCAGATTCTCAAAAACCAGTCGATTGACCAATTTCTTAGTGTACCAGCCACGCGGAACCGGCGACGGCCAGTGCAGCCAGCGCCGCCGTCTCCGCGCGCAGAATCAGCGGTCCCATGGAAACGGCCGTCCAGCCCGCGGCGACGAACTGTTCGCGCTCCACCGTTGTCCATCCGCCTTCTGGGCCGACGAGCAGCGCGACCGAGTCTTCGACGCGGCGGTCGGCTGGCAGCGCCGCATGCAGAAACGGACCCGTTGGCTCCTCGTCCAATGCGAAACGATGCGTCGCCGGGCGGGCCAGCACGGCGTCTAAGGGCTCTGGCTCGGCGACCTCGGGCAGGTACGCGCGACGCGATTGCTGGCTCGATTCCATCGCAATCTTGCGCCAGCGTTCGATGCGCTTCAACGCCGCGCGTTCCAGTCCGCGTTCGCTGCGGATGGTTTCGACGGGCACGATTTCCGAAACGCCAAGCTCTGTCGCCTTCTCGATCATCCACTCGAAATGGTCGAACTTGATCAGCGCCGCGCACAGGATCAGGTGCACGGTGGGCTCAGGGTCGGGCAGCTTTTCGAGCGTGCGAAACTTCACATGCTCCTTGTGCGCGGTGTCCACTTCGGCCAGATAAACATGGCGATTATCGGAGATTTCGTAGCGCTGCCCCGCCTCCACGCGGAGCACACGGGTGAGATGGCGCGCGTCGTCGCCCGAAATTTCCGCATGCCCGCTGCGCACTTCGTCAACAAAGAACCTTCGCCGCATACTATGCTGTTGTTTTCATGATTGCTCATCTGCGCGGCCTCGTGCTCGAAAAAAATCCGAATGCGGTAACGGTGGATGTCCACGGCGTCGGCTATGAAGTCATCATCCCCGTGTCTGTTTACTCGTCACTGCCGACGGTGGGACAGGAAGTCGCGCTACACATCCATACACATGTGCGGGAAGACGCGCTGGCGCTGTTCGGCTTCGTTTCCGGCGCGGATAAAGCGCTGTTCGAAAAGTTGATCACCGTGAGCGGCATCGGTCCGAAGCTGGCCGTGACGGCGATGAGCGGGCTGGCTGGCGCGGAACTGATCGCCGCGATCCGCACGGGCGCCATCGATCAGTTGGTGAAAATCCCAGGCGTCGGCAAGAAGACGGCGGAGCGCATGGTGCTGGAACTACGCGACAAGCTCGACACAATCGGCATGCCCGCGCGCGCGACAGGTCCAGTGTCGCTGACGAACTTCAGCGCGACGGAACAGGATGCCATCTCAGCGCTGATGAACTTCGGGTCCACACGCGCAGCGGCGGAGGCGGCAGTAGAAAAAGCTCGCGGCGGGGATGAGAGTTTCGATGCGCTTTTCAGAAGGGCGCTGAAGCTGGTGCGTTAGGTTCCGATGACATTGGCAGGCGCAGCGTAGCGCCTCAACAAAGGTTCGGTGGCGGACTCCTGTGGAGGTATTTTATGGCGTGTGGGGCGGGCTATTGAGCCGGCAGCCTGCTTCCAGCAGGCTATTTTGCGCAACAGGAGCGAGCCGCTCCGGAGAGCGGCTGCCGGCTCAATAGCCCGCCCACGTTTTCTGGAGTTGTGCAACTTCATCGTTCATCCGACAGGTGTTGAGAGGAGCCTACACGGCTTGCAGGAGTAGGCACGCCACGTCAACGCGGCAATGCGAACGCCACGTACGCGCCCTGGATCGGCTTTTGCGTGGACGGCAGCAATCCCTCTTGCGCCGCCGCGCAGAATACGATGTATTCGCGCCCGCCGACCTGATACACGGCGGGCATTCCTTCGAGTGCGGCGTCCACTTCGGATTCCCACAGTTGCTTGCCTGTTTCGACGTCGAACGCGCGGACCTTTTTGTCGCGCGTGCCCGTGAACAGCAGGCCTCCGGCTGTGATCACCGGGCCGACCTTGGGATACTGCGTGCCCGTGCCTTTCAAATTTCTCTCCGGCACGTCGCCCAGCGCGATCTTCCATTTGATGACGCCTTCATTCAGGTCGTACGCCGTCAGCGAGGTCCACGGCGGAGCGATGGGCGAAAGGCCGTCGCTCGCGATCATAAAGCCGAAGCCGCTTAAATACTGGTCTTCCGCATTCTTGTTCGCCTCCAGTTTCAGCATCGACGGCATGTCCTTCGACACCACCACCAGCAGGCCCTTCGTTGGATCGACGGCCGCGCCTCCCCAATTCGCGCCGCCGTTGTTGCCCGGCATCTGCACCGTATCGCGCTTGCCCGGAGGCGTGAACAGGCCCTCATTGCGCGCGCTCAGCATCTGATCGCGAAATTTCGCTCTGTCTTCCGGCGATAAATAGGGGCTCAAATCGTCGACCGTAAACTTCTGCCGCGCAAATGGCGGAGGCTTGGTTGGAAACGGCTGCGTGGGCCAGGTCTGCTCACCCGGCATGTCGGATTTGGGAACGGGACGCTCCTCAATCGGCCACACCGGCTTGCCCGTCACGCGATCGAACACCCACACGAAGCCCTGTTTACTCACCTGCGCCACCGCGTCGATGGTTTTTCCGCCGACGTGCAGCGTCAGCAGCTTGGGCGCGGTGGGATCGTCGTAATCCCAAATATCGTGATGTACCATCTGGAAATGCCACAGCCGTTTTCCGGTGCGCGCGTCGAGCGCGAGCAGACAATCGGCGAACAGATTCGCTCCGGCGCGGTCCACGCCGTAGAAATTGTATTTCGCACTGGCCGTCGGCGCGTACAAAATCCCGCGCGCATCGTCGAGCGTCAGTTCGCTCCACGCATTCGCGCCGCCGACCTTTTTCCAGGCCTCAGGCGGCCACGTTTCATAGCCAACCTCGCCCGGATGCGGAATCGTGTGGAACGTCCAAACCACCTTCCCCGTGCGGACGTCGAACGCGCGCATATCGCCCGGCGCGGAGCCATAGCCTTGATTCGTCGCCGATCCCAGGATCAGCAGATCCTCGAACACGCGGCCCGGTGTCGTCGATTGAACCAGCGTCAGGGTCTTTGGATCGCGGCCCAGGCCCTCTTTCAAATCCACCGCACCGTTCACGCCGAACGACTCAATGGTCTTACCCGTGCGCGCGTCGATGGCCCTCAGAAAGTGATTGCTGGAGAACAGCAGCCGCCGCTCGGAGCCGTCCTTACTCTGCCAATAATTGATGCCGCGGCTGGTGATGATCTTCGTGTCCGCGGGCGACGCGTGGGTCCAAAGCTCGCGCCCCGTGGCCGCATCCAGCGCGACGATGGAGTTATTTTTCGCCAGAACATACATCGTGGCGTCCACGATCAACGGATTAAAAAAGTACTTGTTATGATCGCCGGTGGAAAAGGTCCAGGCACGCTCTAACTTTGCGACGTTCCCGCGATTGATCTGTCCGAGAGCGGAATACTGTGCGGAATCGGGACCGCCGCTGTAATCTGACCAGGTGTTGTGGGTCTGCGCGAACAGGGACACACCGAGAAGAGAGATAAGGATTCTCATGAACCCTCCATCATATAGAAGAAAGGCGAGAAAATACCGCAAACTTTTCCCCGCGGCGGCCGTATGATACAGCATGAGGCTAAGCTACGTTCTCCGGCGCCTGCTACGCACGCCGATGTTCACGCTGATCGCTGTTCTGACGTTGGCCGTCGGCATCGGCGCGAATACAGCGATTTTCAGCGTCATCGACACCATTTTGCTGAAGCCTCTGCCGTATCCCAAGTCCGCCGAACTGATCCTGTTGGACCATCGCGCGCCCGGGGTCAAGCTGGAACAAGTCGGAATGGCTCCGTTTCTGTATTACATCTATCGCGAACAGGGCCGCAGCTTCCGGGACGTAGGGATGTGGACAACGGATACGGTCGGCATCACGGGTCTGGCGGAACCAGAGAACGTTACGGCGCTGTACGTCACGGATGGAGTCCTGCCTCTGCTCGAAGTGAAACCGGCGCTGGGGCGGGTTTTCTCGGGCGCCGACGATGCCGCCGACAGCCCACGCACGATGTTGCTCTCCCATGCCTATTGGAAAACGCGCCTGGGTGGCGACCCGTCGGCGATCGGCCGCCGCATTGTGGTTGACGGGGACGCCGTCGAGGTGATTGGTGTGCTTCCGGAGAAGTTCAAGCTGCTCGACATCCGCGCCGAGGTAGCGATGCCGATGCGGTCGGATCGAAACAAGGTGGTGCTGGGACGGTTCAGCTATCAGGCGCTGGCACGCCTCAAACCAGGCGTCACGCAACAGCAAGCCAGCGCGGACATGATGCGCCTGATCCCGGTGGCGCTGGACGCATTTCCTCCGTTTCCCGGTTTCAACAGGAGCATGTTCGTGGAAGCGAAGCTCGCGCCGCAGGTGATGCCTTTGAAAGACCGCATGGTGGGCGACCTTTCGGGCGTGCTGTGGGTGCTGATGGGCACCATCGGCATCGTGCTGCTGATCGCCTGCGCCAATGTCGCCAACCTGCTGCTGGTGCGCGCCGACGGCCGCCGCCAGGAACTCGCCATCCGCGCGGCGCTGGGCGCAAGCTGGGTGCGCATCGCGAAAGAACTGATGACGGAGAGCATGATGCTTGGCCTGATGGGCGGCGCGGCCGGACTGGCGTTCGCCTATGGAGCGCTGCGGCTTCTTGTCGCGCTCGCACCTGGAAATCTGCCGCGTATCGACGAAATCTCAATCGACGGCCCGGCGCTGCTGTTCACGCTCGCCGTGTCGTTGTTCGCGGGCCTGTTGTTCGGCGCGATCCCCGTGGCCAAGTACGCCGGTCCGCAACTGGGCACGGCGCTGCGCGGCGGAGGACGCACGCTGAGCCAGAGCAAGGAGCGGCATCGCGCGCGCAACACGCTGGTCGTCGTGCAGGTGGCGCTGGCGATGGTGCTGCTGATCGGCTCCGGCCTGATGATCCGCACCTTCCTCACGATGCGCCACGTCGACCCGGGCTTCGGCAATCCGCAGCAGGTGGAGGTTCTGCATATCGCCATTCCTTACTCCCAGGAAAAGGACCCGGTGAAAGTGGCGCGCATGGAACAGCAGATCAGCGAGCGAATCTCCGCAGTGCCGGGCGTCACCGCGGTCGCGATGACCAGCATCGTGCCCATGACCGACAGCGGTTGGACCGACGGCCTCTATGCTCAGGACATCCCCTACGGGGAGGCGGGGCTTCCGCCTCTGCGCAAATACAAGATGATTTCGCCCGGTTGGTCGAAAGCCATGCAGACGCCGATCGTCGCTGGGCGCGAGTTCACCTGGACCGACGCACTGGAGAAGCGTCCCGTCGCCATGGTGTCCGAAAACCTCGCCCGCGAGCTATGGAAGAACCCTTCCGCGGCCATCGGAAAGCGCGTGCGCGAAAATCTGAAAGGCGAGTGGCGCGAAGTCGTCGGCGTGGTGGGCGACGTGCGGGACAATGGAGTGAACGAAAAAGCTCCCACGATCGTCATGTGGCCCACGCTGATGGGCCGCTTCGGCAACGATGAAACGTTCGTTTCGCGCGGCATGGCGTATCTGGTGCGCAGCAGCCGCACCGGCTCCACTGGATTCCTGAATGAAATCACCCGCGCCGTGTGGAGCGTGAACGCGAACCTGCCTGTCGCGAACGTGCATTCTCTCCAGGAGATCTACGAAAAATCGCTGGCGCGGACGTCCTTCACGCTGGTGATGCTGGCCATCGCCGGAGCCATGGCTCTGCTGCTGGGCGTGGTGGGGATCTACGGCGTCATTTCTTATTCGGTGGCGCAGAGGACGCGCGAAATCGGCATCCGCATGGCGCTGGGCGCGCAGCAAGACGAACTGACGAGCATGTTCGTCAGCCAGGGCCTAAAACTGGCGGCCATCGGCGTCCTATGCGGCTTGGCTGCGGCCGTAGGACTGACGCGCGTGATGAAATCGCTGCTGTTCGAAGTGCAGCCAGTGGACCCGTTGACCTACGCGGCCGTGGCCATCGGGCTTACGCTCGCCGCGGCGGTCGCCAGCTATCTGCCGGCCATGCGCGCGGCGTCGGTCGATCCGACAGACGCTCTCCGCGCGGAGTAGGACGCGTCCCAACACGCCTATTGACACCCGATGGCTTTCGTACTAATGTTTTAGTATGAAATCGCCAAAGCCCACTCTCACGGGCCAGGAACTGGAAATCATGAAGGTGGTCTGGCAACTGGAGACGGCCACTGTCCGCCAGGTTTACGAAAAGCTTCTGGAGCAGCGCCGCATCGCCTACACCACGGTGATGACCATGATGAACATCCTGGAGCAAAAGGGCTATCTCAAGAAAAAACAGGACGACCGCGCCTTCGTCTACCGCCCCAGCCAGCCCAAGCAGCAGGTGATCCGGTCCATGGTGCGGGAGTTTGTGAATCGCGTGTTCAACGGCTCAGCCGAGCCTCTGCTGGTGCACCTGGTCGAGGATCAGCACCTCAGCGCGCAGGATTTGGAAGACCTGCACAAGACCATTCAGCGAGGTGCCAAATGACCGCTGCTCTGTTGCTCGATAATCTGCTCGCCTGGTCGCTGCAAGTCTCGGCGCTGGCCGCCGCAGCGTTTTTCGTCGGGTTCGCGATCACGCAGCCGCGGGCGCGTCTGCTGTTCTGGCAAGGGATTTTGGCGGCCGCGTTGCTGCTGCCCGCAGTTCAGCCTTGGCGGCAACCTGCCGCGCAGACGGGCGGAGTCACGGCAGGCACCTCCACAACGGCCGTGGTGGTCGCACGCGGCGATAGCTCCGGTTTTCATTGGAAGCGCGAATATATTCTGGGTGTTCTCGCCGCCGGAGCCGCATTACGTCTGCTCTGGATCGCCGCCGGCCTGTCGCGCCTGCGCCGCCATAGGCTCGAAGCGCAGATGCTCACTGCGCCGCCGGTGCCTTTCTCCAATCCGCGCGTGCGCTGGTATGTATCGAGCACCGTCGGCGGGCCTGTGACGTTCGGCGCGCGCAATCCTTCCATTTTGCTTCCCGCGCGTGTGTTCGACCTCGCACCGGAGTTGCGCGAAGCCATCGCCCATCATGAACTTGAGCACGTCCGCCGCGCCGACTGGCTGTTCGTGCTGGGCGAAGAAGCGATTCGGGCGCTGCTATGGTTCCATCCGGCGATCTGGTTCGTGCTCAGCCGCATTCAACTGGCTCGCGAACAGGTGGTGGACGCGGAGGTGGTCGGGCTGACGCACGACCGCGAACAATATTTGCACGCGCTGGTCGCCGTGGCCGCGCAAAGATTGCTGCCGGACGTCGCTCCGGCGCCCTTATTTTTGAAAAAACGCCAGCTCGCTCAGCGAGTGGCCGCCGTATTAAAGGAGACCCGCATGTCCAAACCCCGCATGATTCTGACGTTCACCGCCGCCGGATCGGCCACGTTCCTGGCAGCCTTCGCCGCCGTCTGGATGTTCCCGATGCAAGCCCCCGCACAGACCGCCGCAGGCAAAGCAAGCAACGCTGCCGTGGCGGACGGTCCTGGAGTGACGGTTGATCTGGGCGCGAAGATCCTGCACCGGACGCCGGTGTTCTACCCCGGGGGCGTCACCGCGACCGGCGACGTGGTGGTGGAAACGTCGGTGGACACCAAGGGCGAAGTGACGGACGCCCGCATCATCAGCGGTCCGCAAGAGTTGCGCAGCGCGGTACTGAAGAGCGTCCTGGGCTGGCATTTTTCCACCGATGGAGGCCTCGCGCCAACGGTACAAAGCACGATCCACTTTGCGAGCGCGCCGAAGCCTCCGCAGGTAACGGCGCAGGGTGGCTCGGCGAGCCTGATTCTCAAATACCTCGACACCAGCTCGCTCTCGCCGGACCTTGCCCAGAAGGTGCAGGCGGCAATTCCGCTCCAGCCCGGCTCGCCGTTAGGCAACGCGGAGTTGCAGCAGGTGAAAGCCGCGGTGAAGGAGATTGATACGCACCTGGCGGTCGCAATCCGGACGTTCCAGGGCGAGGCGACACTCTCCATCATGCTGCCGGGGACCTCAGCCAACATCGTATCCGGTGTCGCTGGCGGCGCCCCCTCTAGGATCATCCCGGACGGTGTGAGTGGGGGCGTCTCCGGGGGCATCACGGGAGGCGTTTCCAGAGGAGTTTCCGGTGGTGTTAGTAGCGGAGCGCCAGGCGCGCTGATCGCTGATGGCGCGGCGACGACGCCCGGCGCGATCCGTGTAGGCGGCAACGTGCAGGCGAACAACCTCATCAAGAAGGTCACGCCGCTGTACCCGCCTGAGGCCAAGGCCGCGCGGATTCAGGGCCTCGTCCGCTTCACCGCGACCATTGGCAAGGATGGAACCATCACGAATCTGGAGGTCGTGTCCGGGCACCCTCTGCTGGTCGAGTCCGCCCAGAGCGCCGTTTCGCAGTGGGTTTACAAGCCGACTTTGCTGAACGGCCAACCCGTAGAAGTGATCACCCAGATCGACGTGAATTTCACGCTGAGCGAGTAAGAACATTTTTGAGTAAAAATGTTTTCGATTTCATTTGACAAGCCACGGCTTCGGTCTTATGATCGGAACATCACTGAAAAAGGAGGTGGTCCAGTCGAATGATATCTGGTAGTAATCACTCAACTCTAACTACGCGAGAGGTGGCCGACTTTTAAGTCGACTGCTCTTACTGTTCAGGTTTCGTTCAGTGACGAGGCCGCTGCTCCTGTGGAACGGCCCCTCCCCGCGGAAACGAGCTTGACGAATCACGAGAAGCCCCGTACGGCGGACCTCTTTCCGCCGGCGGGGCTTTTTGCGTATAGCTTACGCGATGTGGTGGGGCAGGAGGTACCGCCTGCCAATTTGCCAACTATGCTAAACTGAAATTTCCTTACGGAACCCCGGTTGCATAAGGGCGACCGAGAAAGTTAAAGGACCTACCATGAAAGCCGGAATTCACCCCGCCTACGAAGAAATCAATGTGATCTGCGCCTGCGGACACAAGTTTAAGACCCGCTCGGCCCACAAGGGCGATATGCGCGTGGAAATCTGCTCCAGCTGCCATCCGTTCTTCACGGGCAAGCAGAAGCTGATCGACACCGAAGGCCGCGTCGACCGCTTCCAGAAGAAGTATCAGAAGGTGCGGGACGCGGCGGACGCCAAGAAAGTCGCCGACGACGCGAAGAAGAAGGCTCAACCGGTCGCGTAAGCTAAATTAAATCAGGGAATTAGAGGCCGGGGCCGGGTCCCCGGCCATTATTTTGCCTCTGGCGCTCGTCGCGTTCTTTGATGAGCTTTTCGTACTCCACCAACTGCTCCGGCGTGAGGATCGCGCGCACCGCATCCCGTTGATTCTTTTGAATTGCGTCCATCTCAGGACGTGACCGCTCTCGCACTTCGTGGAATTTGGCGCGAGTCTCGTCCATGATTGAGTTGACCTTGGACACCTGCTCAGTAGACAGTTTCAGACGGTTCTGCAACTCCCGCATGGCGTTCTTGCGAACGTCCTCAGGCCTCGGATTGACATTCTTGGTGGTGCTCACGGAATACAGGGAGTGGCCGAACCAGCCCAGCACCCCACCCGAAGCAAACACCAAACCTACATACAGCGCAATCGTCAGCCGGGAGAGCTTCACCTAGGTCCACCCGCCAGCATGTGAATGTAATCCGCCGAATGCTCCGCCGACAAAGCTTCCAAATAGCTGGAACTCGGCTTGGAGTCTTCCTGGAGTTTCGGGATCAGCACTGCGCCGATCAGCAAAGTCAGGGCCACCGTGGCCATGACGCAAACCTGGGCCCAGTGCTTGAATACCGAGACGGTCGCCGTTCGCCGCGCTTCAATGCGCCTCCAAAGCCCCGGCATGAAGTCCGCGCCCGGTTCCGGGTCGGGACATGCCGACCGGTACTCCGCAAACAATGCGTCGAGCTTTTCTTCCATGCGATCCATTCTAAACCTCCACCCTACTCTGAGTCATCGGCGCTCCCCTGATTCGCTTTAGGGGCCGCTTCCTTTGCCTCACTTACACCGAACGCCTTCAGCACCCTCTGCCTCGCCCGGAACAGCCGGACCTTGAGGGCATTCTCATTAACCCGGTAAATCTTCTCAAGTTCCTTGAGGGACAACCCTTCTACTTCTTTTAACGTCAGCAGAATCCGGTCTTCCTCGGAAACCTGCCCCAGAAGCGACTGCGCCAGCTCCCGGACTTTCGTTCGACGTTCCTCCTCGTCCCGGCGTTTCCCACCGGCGGAGGCATCCGCCATCATTACCTGCTGTTCGCTCAAATCCGACATCCGGCTTTCCTGCCGGCGCCGCATCCGACGTAAATAATCGTAAGCCGCGTTCACCGTCAAACGATACAGCCACGGCTCAAAAACCTCTGGCGTCCGCAACTGGTCCAGCGAATAATAAAGCCTCAGGAACACTTCCTGACCCACATCCTCGACATCCTCAGGCCTGCCGATGGTGCGGGAGATCGTCCCCAGAATCCTCTTCCGGTACGCTTGAACGATCTGATTAAAGGCGCTATCGTCGCCGCTTCGAGCCCGCTCTATGAGTTCGAATTCAACCAGCATGGCTACCGCCCGCCTCGCCGACTGGCTTTTTCGCGGTAGTCAAGTCCCTATATGTCCAATGAAAAAGGCGCACCGGCTCTCTGATAGGTTACCAACAAAGAGGCGCGATCGGATGCCCCTTTCGCGCCAGCAGGATCGGAAATCGGGTTCAGGCCGCCCCGGCAAACCTTCCGGCACGGGCTACCGGAGTGTGCCGGACTGGTTTGCGAGGACTCTTTGGGAGCTCGTACACCAAGTAGCGTTCCAAACTTAGAATGAGATCGTCTAAAGCGGCCTTCCTGAGCCGGAGGTACGCTAGCCTCGCCTGGATAGCACCGGGCGACTCGGGGGAGTAGCTAGTCATGTACTACACCTTTACAGTACTAGAACGTACTAAGGCAATACCCACTTTTGAGGGCATCCGTGCGATTTGTACGTTTCCCTCCTACAATTTACCGATCTTTTTCGACTGCGTGGTAAACTGAAAGTTCCCATGGATTTTCTTGCAGGGCTGAACCCTCGTCAGCGCGAGGCGGTGGAGCACGCCGAGGGTCCGCTCCTGGTGCTGGCCGGCGCGGGCAGCGGCAAAACGCGTGTCATCACGCATCGCATTGCGCATTTGATGGCGGCCCACCACGTGCCCGGCTGGGCGATTCTGGCCGTAACCTTCACGAACAAGGCCGCCGGCGAAATGCGCGACCGCGTGGGCAGCCTGGTCTCGGGAATCGGCTCCGAGGGCCTTCCCACAGTGGCTACGTTCCATTCCTTTTGTGTCCGCCTGCTGCGCAGGGAAGGCGCGGCGCTGGCCCAAATCCGCCCCGGGTTCACTACGCTGTTTACCATCTACGACGATGACGACCAGATCAGCATGCTTAAGGGCATCTACAAATCCCTGGGCCTGGACGACAAGTTCATGCAGCACCGCGCGGCGCTATCGCGAATCAGCAACGCGAAAAGCATCAAGCAGACTCCTGAGGAGATGGAGCGCGCCGCAATGGACCCGGTTTCGAAACGCCTCGCTGTGGTCTATGAGCGCTATCAGGCCAAACTGCGCGAATCGAATGCCTTGGATTTCGATGACCTGCTGCTGGAAGCCGTGCGGCTTCTTCAACACGATGCGCCGACCCGCGAGAAGCTGCAGCGCCGCTATGAGTTCATCATGGTGGATGAATATCAGGACACCAACCGCAGCCAGTATGAACTGATGCGTCTGCTGACGGGGGAGCGCGGCAACATCGCCGTGGTGGGCGACGAGGATCAATCAATCTACGGCTGGCGCGGCGCCAACATCCGCAACATTCTGGACTTCGAGCGCGACTTCCCCGGCGCGACGGTGATCCGCCTGGAGCAGAATTACCGCTCGACGAAGAACATTCTGGAAGCCGCCAGTGCAGTTGTCGCCAACAACACGGAGCGCATCGGGAAATGGCTGTGGACCGAAGCCGAAGCCGGCCCAAAGATCACTCTCTACGAATCGCCCGACGCCGAGAATGAAGCGCTATGGATCGCCGACAAAGTGGAATCGGCGCTCAGCCAGAATCCGCGCGACCGCGTGGCGATTCTCTACCGCACTAACTCGCAATCGCGCCAGATTGAAGAAGCGCTGCGGCGCTACGGCCGCAAGTACGTGGTGGTGGGAGGCTTCAGCTTCTATCAACGCGCCGAGGTAAAGGATATCCTGGCGTACCTGAAGATCCTGGTCAGTCCGCAGGATTCCATCAGCCTGCTGCGCGTCATCAACACTCCTGCGCGAGGTATCGGCCGCACGACGATGGAGCAGGTGGAATACTACGCGCTGCAGCGCAATTACGCGCTGTGGACGGCGATCGGGCAGATGCTGGAAGAGAAGGCCTTCCCCGGACGCGCCGAGGCCGCGCTTCAGGCGTTTCACCGCATGATCGCGGAGTTGGGCGCGCAAGTGGAGTCGCGTCCCATCGCCGACACGCTACGCGATCTGATGGAGCGCACTGGCTATCGCCGCATGCTCGAAGAAGAAGGCACCGAGGAGGCCAAGACGCGCCTCGCCAACCTGGACGAATTGCTGAACGCCGCCGTGGACGCGGGCGAGCGCGGCGAATCCATCCGCGATTTTCTGGATCATGCGGCGCTGGTGGCCGACGCCGATTCGGCCGACGAGCGCGCTCCGGTGTCGCTGCTGACCATGCACAACGCCAAGGGCCTGGAATTTCCCGTGGTGTTCATCGCGGGCCTGGAAGAGGGCCTGTTTCCTCATAGCCGCTCGCTTGATTCGGAAAGCGGCATGGAGGAAGAACGGCGGCTTTGTTACGTCGCGATGACGCGCGCCGAGAAAAAGCTGCATGTGAGTTGGGCGCGCTATCGCCGCCGATTTGGCGGAGGCCAGCCCGAAGCCTCCATCCGTTCGCGCTTCCTGAAAGAGATTCCCGCGCCGCTGATCGAAAGCGTCCGGGCGATTCAGGGCATGGACCTGCACGCCGAGCGCTACGAGGTCCGCGAAACCGCCCGCAGAAACCTTTATACTGGGAAGACTTACAACTCGGTGGAGAATATTAAGCAGTTCTTCAGCGAGAAGGGAATGCCGGTTCCACAGGGACTGGGCGCGGCGGCTCCAAAGCCAGCGCCAGTGGCCGCAAGGCCTGCGGCTCCCGCACCGGCTCCTTTGAAAAAGCCGGCGAAGAAGTTCGGGCCGGGTTCGATTATCGAGCATGCGAAATACGGGCGCGGCACAGTGCTGCGCGTGGAAGGATCGGGCGAGGACACGAAAGTGACCGTGAACTTCCCGTCCTACGGATTAAAGAAGTTGATCGCGAAATTTGCAGGAATCAGGGTTGATTAGAAACTGAATGAACACCAAGAACATTACCGATAAAGACGAACGCAAGAAGCTGAAGCGCACCGCGCGCAAAAAGGCCGCGCCGAAGGCCAAGCGTGCCAACGATGTGGACCGCGGGTCGCAGAAGCGCAAAGTGAAAAAGGTCGCCAAGGGCCAGCGTAAGCGTTAAGCTAGTACGCAATGCCGGCCCTGTTCCGCACCAAGAGCATCGACGAACTGATTGCGTCTTCCGAGGAACCGCTCAAGCGGCTCAGCAAGACGCTCGGACCGTGGAGCCTGGCGTTCCTAGGGGTCGGCATTGTCATCGGGTCCGGTATCTTCACCGTCACCGGGACCGCTGCTGCCGGAAAAACAGAGAAGGTCGAGTCGCTGTTGCACGCGACAGTGCTCGACCTGATTTCTTCCGGAGGCCATGCTGCATCCACGCTGGGCCGGCCGGGCGCGGGTCCTGCAATTACCATTTCGTTTCTGCTAGTGGCCGTGGCCTGCCTGTTCGCGGGACTGTGCTATGCCGAACTGGCCTCGATGATCCCCATCGCGGGCAGCGCGTATACCTACGCCTACGCGATTCTGGGTGAGATTATCGCCTGGATCATCGGCTGGGATTTGATCCTGGAATACGCCGTCGCCAACATGAGCGTCGCGGTGGGATTCTCCGCCTATATTCAGGATCTGTCGGATAATCTTCTCGGCTGGCACCTGCCGCCATCGATTGCCTTTCCTTTATTCCCGGCCACCGGTTCGCCAGGTGGAATCTTCAACATCCCCGCCTTGCTGATCACCATGGCCATCACCTGGGTGCTGGTACGCGGCGTACGCGAAAGCGCTAAGACCAACACCATTATGGTGTTTATCAAAATCGCCGCCATTGCGATTTTCTGCATAGGCGCGGCGCGCGCGGTCGACTATCATAATTATCATCCCTTCGCACCGCACGGATTCTCCGGCATCCTGACCGGCGCGAGCATCGTGTTCTTCACCTATATCGGCTTCGACGCTGTCTCCACCGCGGCGGAAGAATGCAAGAATCCTCAGCGCGACATTCCCTTCGGCATCATCGCGACGCTGATCATGTGTACGATTCTCTACGGCTCCGTTGCGCTGGTGCTAACGGGCATCGCCAACTGGCAGACCCTAGACCCGGATTCACCTGTCGCCGTGGCGCTGAAAAATCTCGGCTTCAATAAACTGCGGCTGATTGTGACAGCCGGTGCGCTGATGGGCATGATTTCGTCGCTGCTGGTGGGCCAATACGGCCAGGCGCGCATCTGGTTCGCGATGTCGCGCGATAAGCTGCTGCCGGGCCTGTTTTCACGCGTGCACTCGGTGTACAAGACGCCGCATTTTTCCACCTGGATCGCCGGATTCGCGGTCGGCCTGCCCGCAGGCCTGTGGGATATCGATACGTTCGCCGAACTCTCGAACATCGGCACTCTGTTCGCTTTCATCGTGGTGTCCGCCGGCGTGATCGTGCTGAGGAAAAAGCAGCCGGACCGTCCGCGCAGCTTCCGCGTGCCGCTGGTGCCGTTCGTGCCGATGCTTTCGATCGCCTGCTGCCTGATCCTGATGATGGGCCTGCCGCTGCTGACCTGGATCCGCTTCTTCGTGTGGCTCGCGATCGGCTTGGTGGTGTACTTCACCTATGGAAGGCATCGCACAGCGGAGGCGTAAATCGTCGCGCAGACAAGGGGGCCTTACGCCCCCTCGGCCTCCACTGAATTAATAAACGGGCGGCCAAACCACGATAGGTTCTCCCATATGATTCCCCTTTCTGGCCGAAGGGTAATGGCGGGATTGTTTTTCATTGCCCGGTTGAAAGCGCCAAAGTGGTCAGAACGCTTGAGATATTTTCATCAGCAGGAGGGTGGCGTGCGCACTCCTGCGAGCCGTGTCGAGACTTCGCGCTGTCAGGCGTCAGGTTCGTTTTGGGTTCGTTCCGCATTTTTGGTTGAAGCCAAAGGACCTCTTGGGTTCGTTCCGTAAATTGTGCAAGCGCATCGGAGTCTTTCTTTAATTCGGTGGCGGTCCCAGGTCCGTTCCTCAGTGTGGGTGACGGCGAACAGAGGAAGCAGCTGTGGAGCCTCTATGTTGAGGATTGCCGATGAGTTATTTTCAGCCCGTAAACGGGATCTCAGAACTGGAAATACACGAAGGGGATGGCTTTTTCCGTGAAGCCGATCAGTTCGATGGTGAGCAGCAGCAGGATGGTGAACGCCGCGTAGGCCCAGGACGGGCCTCGCGAGAGTCTTTCCGTCCACTCGAACTTCTCTTCGATGACGGCGACCACCAGCGACGCGCCGGTCATGTAGACCAGCCAGCGCGGAAGCAGCGCGTCCATCTGCTTGCCTGCGTGGAACATCTGCGCGATAACGTAGCGGCTGTCGGCGAACGTCGCGGCGCGGAAGAATACCCAGCCGACGCATACCAGCGCGAACGTGATGAGCGCGCGCAGCGGGTACAACCATATGGGAGGCCGCTTCTCGAACTCGCGGCGGCCCATCATGCGTTCGATGGCGAGGAGCGCTCCGTGATAGCCTCCCCAGACCACGAAGTTCCAGCTTGCGCCGTGCCACAGGCCGCCGAGCAGCATGGTAAGCATCAGGTTGCGATAGGTCATCCAGCGCCCGCCGCGGTTTCCGCCCAGGGGGATGTAGAGATAATCGCGCAGCCAGCGCGACAGCGAAATATGCCAGCGATGCCAAAAATCGGTGATGCTGAACGCCAGGTATGGACGCCTAAAGTTGACCGGAAAATGAAAGCCCAGCAGCAAAGCCATGCCAATAGCCATGTCCGTATAGCCCGAAAAGTCGAAGAAAATCTGCATGGCGAAGGCGAGCACGCCGCTCCAGGCCGCGAAGGCTCCGGGATGCGCCGCGAGGTTCTGGAAATACGTGTCGGCGATCTGCGCGAACTGGTCGGCAAAGGCCATTTTCTTGGTCAGGCCGAGGACGATCAGCAATACTCCCCGCAGAACTTCTTCCTGCACCGGATGCTTCCAGGCGTCCAGGTCGGCGAAAAATTCGCGCGCGCGGACGATGGGTCCGGCGACGAGTTGGGGGAAAAATGAGATGAAGAGCGCGTAATCCAGTGGATTGCGAATGGCTTTCTGCTGGCCCCGGTACACATCGACGACGTAAGAAATACTCTGGAAGGTATGAAAGCTGATACCCAGCGGCAGAATGATCGACAAGGCCCAACCGTGCGGAGGAACGCGCAGCAACTGCGCCAAATTATCGGCGAAAAAATTATAGTATTTGAAAAACCCGAGCATCCCCAGGTTCGCGGCGAGACTGATCAGCAGCCAAGGCTTCTTGCGTGCGGCGGCGGCGCTCTCAATGGCGATCGCCGCCGCGTAATCAACGATCGTCAGCCCCAGCAGCAGCACCACGAATTTGTAATTCCAACTGAGATAGAAAACGTAGCTGGCGACGAGCAGGATCAGCCGCCGCAGGAAGCGCGGCGACGTGTAAAACACCGCCAGAACGATGGCCAGGAACACGAAAAACTGCGTGGTGTTAAAGAGCATCCAGCTCCCGCGCGACCGCCCTGCCGATGATGCGCGAAAATTCGGCGCAGCCGGGTCCGTTCAGGTGCATCTGATCGATAAACAGTGAGGGCTTTTCGAGGGAATCGAACAAGTGCTCCGGCAGCAGCAGCACGCCAGGCTTTTGCGCCAGTTCGCGGACGGAGGAGTGTGGATTGAATGGTGGCGGATCGGGACGCACGAAGGGTCCCCGGGGCAGGTGCAGAAATACCAGCCGCGTTCTCGACCCGCGATAATGCTGATAAATTTTATTCAGCCAGTAATGCAGGTACTCGCTGTGCTGGCCCTTGTCGGGCGGATGCGGCGCTAGAAAGCGATAGGAATACAGGTTTTTTTGCGCCTCGGTGAATCCGGGCGGGACCGTGACCGTGCGGTTGACGAAATCGACCCGGACGCCTTCCATGCTCTGGTTCGGGCCGACGTAGTTGTAATACCAGAAGTAGGAATCCTTGCGCGCCAGTTGCGCCATTTCGATGCGGGCCATGGGATGCTGGAGGAACTCCTGAAAGTCGCGCTTATACACCAACCCCTTCAGCACGATGCCTCGCACGGCGGTCCATTCGAGCTTCGGATCGTGGCTGTAGGAGCGTGCGAATTCGGGGATGTCGGCGTAGCCGAGGCGTCCGATCAGATAATACAAATCGGCCGCGCGGACGGAAACGTCTTCCTCGATCTCCGAGTCGTCGTAGTCTTCCATGGCGACCACGACGGCGGAATATTGATCGGCACGCGGATCGGCTCCGCGCAGCATGTAATACCAGTCGCGAGGCGTCGCGCCGCCTAACGCGATCGACGCGTATTCGTAGCCGGTCTCCTTGAGGAGTTCGTTGGCGTAGCGCGGCAGAAATCCCATGCGCGAATCGCCGATGGTGAGCACCTGTTTGGGGACGTTGCGGACGCGCTTCCACTCATTGCGTACATAGGTCTCGACCGAGCCCGTCGAAGAGTCGTGACGCAGGATGGTGTAATACGCGTCGGTATGAAAAATGGCGTATTCGACCGCGAAGAATCCAGCGACCGTGAGAAAGAGCGTGTAAAAAGCGCGCAAACTGCTATTTTAAGCCTATTTGAGTTCGCCGCCCGCCGGACGCGTGCCGGATTTTTTCCATTGCAGCAATTCGGAGAAGCCCGCGGAGGTTTCCTCGGGCGAAATGGCGCAGTGGCCGTCGTGCTTAACGAACTGCTGCACGAACAGATTCTGCGTGCCAGCCAGCTCCACCAGCGTGGAGTAGGTGTTGGGGATCGAGACAGGCACCAGAGGATCGTAGGAGGTGTGGATGGCCAGCATGGGCTTTGCGATTTTGCCGGTGGGCGTATAATTTTCGCGAAGATAAGCCAGCGCGCGCGGATCGGCGGGATAGCGCGGGATCAGGCTGTTGACCACGTTATCGTCGATGGTGCCGTTGTAGATAATGTTGCGGTTGTCGAAGGGATTGCCTCCGGCGCGGATGTTCAGTTCCTTGATCAGATAAACCAGGAACGCCAGGGTTCCGGCCAGGTCCTGATTGCTTTTGAGGTTGTTCTGCTTGCGCAAGGACGCGGCTTTCTCAGGCGAGGTCTCGAGTGCGCTGAGAATCTTGCCGATCAGCGCCTTATCGCCGGTGGTGGTGACGAAGCCGTCCGGAATTCTCGTTGGGTCGGGGGGAAGGACGCCCGGGAAATAGTGATTGAAGAGCACCATGGCGTCGAACGCTCCGCGGGATTGGAAGCTTTCGGCGGCGGCCAGGGGTCCGCACATCGGCATGCCAGCGTCGTAGATGGTGGGATACCGCTCCATCAGCATCATGGTGAGGAATCCGCCCATGGAGTGGCCGGTGAGGAAGGTTTCCTTGGGCGCACCGTATTTGGCGATGAAGTAGCGGCGCAGGCTCTCTGTATCGACCGAGCCCTCCTGAATCGCCCAGCCTCCGGCGGCGTAGCCGGATTGCGCCACGGCATAGCCTTTGTTGGTGAACACGGCGATCAGCGGATTGGCGGCGTCCTCTTTGTATTTCACGGCGACGGGGCTGTACCCGTGGCAGTAGACGACCAGGCCTCCGTTCCAGTTTTCAGGGATGTCGATGCGGAAGGCGGCTCCGTTAATGGTTCCCACTTCCACTTTCGGAGCGGCGCCGGCGAGCGAAGCCAGTGCGGTAGACAAGATAAGAGCAGCGAGGATCTTCATCGCCGGAAGATAAGCGATTGGCGGGGGCTATGTCAAGCGAGGAGGGAAAAATGGCGGAGAGGGGGAGATTCGAACTCCCGGAACCCGTGAAGGTTCAACGGTTTTCGAGACCGCCGCAATCGACCACTCTGCCACCTCTCCGCGGCACTTTTTCAGTGTAGCATTACTGCGGCCGCGAATCGACGTACTGGCGCAGAACCCATGCCAGGGCGGCGAGGAATGCCAGCGTCAGCGTGCTCCAGGGCGCGAAAGGACACAGCGCGGCATATCCTAGGTCGCAAATTTTGTTCGAGGGAAAGGGCATCAATGTGACAGCGGCAAAAACAGCCATCGTGATGCATACGGCAAGGAAGGTAAAGCTCAGATTTTTTCGAGACATCGCGGGCGCACTTTGCTTCTCAGTGTAGCAAGGGCTCCGCTGGCTCGCGCACATTCGCGGATAACCAGCGGCCGACCGTCGCGCGCAGCGCATCAGCCTGAACGGGCTTAGACAGATAATCGTTCATGCCGGCCGCCAGGCACGCCTCACTATCGCCGCGCCGGGCGTTGGCGGTCAGCGCAACGATCGGCGTAAAGGCTCCCGTGGCCGCCTCGAGCGCGCGAATGGAGCGGGTGGCCGCGTAGCCATCCATCTCCGGCATCTGGCAATCCATCAAGACCAGGTCATAGCGGCGCTGGCGCACGGCTTCCAAAACCTCGCGGCCGTTGCCAACCGTATCCACGCGGCAGCCCATACGCTCCAGCAGCAGGCGGGCGACGCGCTGATTGGTGGCGTTGTCCTCAGCGACGAGAACGTGGCCGTGCAACTGTTCCGCAAGACTGTCGGCTTTCGGCGGGTCGTGCTCCGAGGCCACATGGCAGCGTCCCGGCTCCAGCTTCATGGTGAACCAAAACGTGCTGCCGCGACCGGGCTCACTCTCGACGCCCGCCTCGCCGCCCATCAATTGCGACAGGCGGCGGCAGATCGCAAGGCCGAGCCCTGTGCCTCCGAATCGCCTGGTGGTGGAGCTATCGGCTTGTGAAAACGCCGCGAACAGCCTCTGCTGCTGTTCCCTGCTCAGCCCGATGCCGGTATCCTGGACCGACCAGCGCAGATGGTTCCCGGTACTGGCGACGCTCACCCGCACGTCACCGGCTGGCGTGAACTTGATGGCGTTCGACAGATAATTCAGCAGCACCTGGCGCACCCGTCCAGGATCACCCCACACGCTGGCAGGCACGCCTGCGTCGATCGAGACGTGCACGCCCAGCCCCTTCTGATGCGCGGCCTCAGCCACCAGCAGGATCGTTTCCTCCACAGTAGAGCGGACGTCGAAATCCAGGCGCTCCAGTTCCATGCGTCCGGCTTCGATCTTGGAAAAATCGAGCACGCCGTTGATGACGCTCAACAGCGCGTCACCGCTCGACCGGATCGTCTCGATACATTCGCGCTGCTGGGCGGTGAGAGGGGTATCCAGCACCAGACTGGTCATCCCGATGACGCCGTTCAAAGGCGTGCGGATTTCATGGCTCATCATGGCCAGAAATTCGCTCTTGGCGCGCGCTCCCGCCTCTGCCGCTTCCTTGGCCGCGCGCAGCGCCTCCTCCTCCTCGCGGCGCTCGGTCACGTCCAGATAGGTGCCCACCAGCCGCCGCGGCTTGCCTCGTTCGTCGCGTTGCACGATACGGCCGCGGCACACGCTCCAGCGCCAGGTGCCATCCTTGCGCAGCATGCGGAACTCGGCTTCGAAGCGATCCGCGCGGCCTCCCAGGTGCGCGCCGAGTTGGTCGAACACAAAAGGCCGGTCCTCGGGATGGATCAAGCGGTGCCAGCCCTCGGAATTTTGCGCGACATCGCCCGGAGCGTAGCCCAGAATGGCATAGCACTCGCCGGAATAATAGACGTAGTCGGATTTTAAGTCCCAATCCCACAGACCCAGTTTCCCGGCCGACAGAGCCATTTCCAGTCGCTGACGGCTCTCGGCCAGCGCGCCCTCCGATTCCTTGCGCCCCGTGATGTCGGAATGCGAGCCAACCAGCCGCGTCGGATTCCCCTGTGCGTCCCACACCGCCTTGGCTCGCGCCAGAACCCAGCGCCAGGAACCGTTTTTGTGCCGCAGCCGGTACTCAATCTCATAGGAAGGGATACCGCGGCGCAGATAGTTGTCCAGCGCTTCCATCACGCGCGGCCGGTCCTCCGGATGCAGGCGCTCTTCCCACATCTTTTCGGTGTCGGGAACCTCGTCGGGCCCGAACCCGAGAATCGCCTTCCATCGTGGACTGTAGACCGAACGACCGGTGCGCGGATTCCAATCGAATAAGCCGTCGTTATTGGCGTCCACCGCAAGCTGCCAGCGCTCCTGCTCCGCCGTCAAGGCCGAACTGATTCGCGCCGCGGACTGGCGGACGCGCCAGATGCGGAACGTCAAGAAGGCGAACGCCACTACCGCAGCCAGCGCCACCCAACTTAAATCCAGGAGAAATTTGCGCGCCCGCTCCGCTTCGCGCAGTGCGTAGACGGCCTGTGAGGAGGAAAACGGGGCCCACCGGTCCATGCTTTCCCCCATGAACCCTTCGTCGGCCAGGACGCCGATTTCGGCACGCAGATCGTCGGCCGCGCGCGCGTAGGCCGGCTTGGCGACTATCGACAGATCCAGGGACAGGGGTTCGACAACCGCCACCCTGAACTTCGCGTGCTCACAGCCAGCGGGACGGTCCAGCAGAGCGTAATCCAAAAATCTGGCCTCCAGCACGGCGGCGTCGGCTTGGCCGAGACACATCATGGCAAGGGCTTCGGCCCGGTCAGGGCGATCCAGAAAGCGGGCGTGGGGGAACTGCGCATCAATCATTCTTGCCGTGACTCCATTCCCTTTCCTGGCGATCACGGCGAAGGGAGCGGCCGGCCCGTCCATTCGCGAGATTAACGCGTAGCGATTATGGAGCCACGGCTCTGTGAGGTGCAGCCACGTCCGGCGTTCGGCCGTGGGCGCGAGCCCGGGCCACAGGTCCACCAAGCCGGAGCGCAGAGCCTCCTCCGGGGAGAGATGCACGGATACGAACACCAGGGGGATGTTTTTGCGCCGCGCCGCTTCGCGCAGCATATCCACGGACAAGCCCACCGGACGCCCGTCCGGACCGGGCATCTGATAGGGCGGCGCATTATCGACGCCGACGCGGAGCGGATGCGCCGGATCGTAGGCCGGTTGGCGCGCGCGCACCATCCAGACGCCAACAGCCAGCAGCGCCACCAGCGCGCCTGAGAATACCCAAGACCTTGGTCGAACTTGAGACAAAAACATAAGACCGGCCGGAAGCCACCAAGACAATACGAAAACTCCCGTTCACCTCATCGGCGAAAAAGGAGAAACTCATTGTACAGCTTCTGGGACAAATATTGGACAGGCGGGTGAACGTCGAGGCAGGGCTCACAATGGATAGTGGATGCGCGCCGGAAAACAACCGGCGCGCAAGTCCAGGATTACTCTCTACTTCATCGACTTGACGTAGGCGGCGACGTTGTCGAGATCCGCCCCGGTCACGGTGGAAACGGCCTTCATCTTACCTTTGCCGTTGGTGACGATGCCTTTGATATCGGCCTCACTGGCTGAGGTCGCCTTAAGATTCTTCATCTCCACCTTCATCATCTTCGCCACACCGGCGTTGGGCGTGCCATCCGCGCCGTGGCAGGACTTGCACTTGGCGTCATACACAGCTTTCCCCGCCGCGGCATCCGCCGCAAAGGCCGAAGCGCCGAACAAAGCTGCCAGCGCCACCGTCGTTACGATTGTTTTCATGTGAAAGAAAAACTCCTTTCCCTCAAGTCTACACCGGAGGTCTTTCGACGCGCACGGGCGCGCCGGAGGTGAGGGAGTCGGGGGTATTGACGATCACCCAATCGTCCAATCCGATGCCGCTGGTGATTTCCAGCGACGAGCCGAAGTCGCGCCCCTCGGTGACGGAGACGAACTCGGCGCGATTGCCGTCGCGCACCACGGCCACCTGCAACCCTTGCGAACGGAAGATGAGCGACGTGACCGGAATCACGACCGCTGCCGTGGCGGAGGGCAGTTTCAAATGCACCTCGGCGAACGCGCCGGGCAGAAGCTGGCCGCCGGGATTATCCAGGTCCACCTCGGTCAGCAATGTGCGGCTGGCCGCGTTGATGGCTCCCGTGTTGCGCGCGATGGTGCCCCTGTAATGTTGCCCGGGCCGTTCCGTCAGCGTGATCTCGGCGCCAACGCCCGGCCGCGCTGCGGAAGAATACATCTGCGGGACGCTCACGAAAATGCGCAGCTTCGACGTTGAGGAGACGTGAAACAGTTCCAGCGCCGTGCCTCCGTTGCCGGCGTTCACCAACTGCCCGATATCGGTGTTGCGCGCGGTGACGACGCCATCGAACGGCGCGGTGACCTTTTCGAAAGCCACCAGCTGCTCCAGGTATTTGACGTTTGCCGTCTGCGACTGGACGGTAGCCTTCGCCGCTTCAAACGCGCCAATGGCGTTGTCCAAATCCTGTTTGGCGATGGCGTCCTTCATCAGCGTGAGGTCGCGATTCATGGTGACCTCCGCCAGTTTCAGATTGGCCTGCGCAGTGGCAAGCTGAGCGCGCGCCTGTGCCAGTTGCTGTTCCACCTCCGGCGCGTCGATTTCAGCAAGCACATCGCCCGCCTTCACATGGGCGCCGATATCGAACGTCCATTTTTTCAGATACCCGCTGATGCGGGCGTATACCGGCGCATCGACAAAGGCCTGAATATTTCCCGGCAGGGCGATTTCGTCCGTCATCTGGCCGCGCTTGGGATGGATGACCGCGACCGGCGTCACCGCCTGGTCCAGTGTCCGCTCCCGCACGACGTTGGCGGCCTGGGTGCGCGAATGAATACCGCGAATCACCAGCGTGCCCGCGATGAGAACGACGGCGGCGACAAACAACAAAACTTTAAGCGTCCGGATCATGATTTTTTCGCGCTGCGACGGTGCAGCAGGCTGAACACGGTGGGTACAAAGAATAGCGTAGCAGGCGTGGCGAACAGCAGGCCACCGATCACGGCGCGGCCCAGAGGCGCGTTCTGCTCGCCCCCCTCGCCTAGGCCCAGCGCCATGGGCACCATGCCGATGATCATCGCCATCGCCGTCATGATCACCGGGCGGAAGCGCGTGAAGCCCGCGTCCAGCGCCGCTTGCGTGGGCGATTCGCCATCCTCCAGGCGCTCCTTGGCGAAGCTGACCACCAGGATGCTATTGGACGTCGCCACGCCGATGCTCATAATCGCGCCCATCAGCGCCGGGACGCTGAGCGTGGTGTGCGAGGCAAAGAGAAACAGCACGATGCCGGCCAGCGCCGCGGGCAGCGCCGTAATGATGATGAACGGGTCCAGCCACGACTGGAAATTCACCACGATCAGCGCGTACACCAACACGATCGACAACGCCAGTCCGCCCAGCAATCCCAGGAACGATCCGCGCATCGTATCGTACTGGCCGCGGATCATCACGCGCATGCCTCGCGGCAGATACTTGCGATTCGCGTCCACGATCTTCACCACGTCAGCGCCCACCGCGCCCAGGTCGCGATCCTGCACCGAGCCGTAAATATCCACCACGCGCTGAATATCGTAATGCGACACCACCGCCATACCGGAGCCGCGGTGCATCGTCGCCACGTCGCCTAGAATTTCCGATTGTTTCGCCGCGCCCGCCGCCGAGGAAATGGGAATGTTCCGCAGATCGCTCAACGAAGTCAGCGCGAACTGCGGCGCCTGGGTCACCACAAAATAGGTCACGCCGTTGCGTGGATCGAGCCAGTAATTCGGCGCGGTCTGGCCGCTGCCGCTCATCGAAATCAGGGCGCTGTTGGCCACGTCGAGCTGCGTGTAGCCGCTTTCGACAGCCTTGGTACGATCCACGTCGATGTGAATCTTCGGCTGGTCGAAGGGCTGGTGCACATGCAGGTCCACCGCGCCCGCAACCTGCTTCAACTGGGGCAGAAGGCGAGACGCAAACTCGCGGCTAGCCTCGGAATTCTGGCTGAGAATCTGAATATCGAGCGGCGAGGGCAGCCCGAAGTTCAGAATCTGCGTCACGATATCGGCGGGCGTGAAGTAAAACAGGACGCCGGGAAATTCGCGCGGCAATCGATTGCGCAGTTCACGCACATAATCGGCGGTGGGATGGTGATCCTCGTTGAGCGTGACCAGGATGTCCGTATCCATGGTGCCGATCGGCGCGGAGGTCGAATAGGCCGTGTTCAGGGAGCTGTACGGCAGGCCGATGTTGTTAATCAGGCTCGCGATTTCGCCCTGCGGCACCACCTGGCGGATCGCCTGCTCCACCGCGATGGCCGTCCGCGCCGATTCCTCAATACGGGTGGCTGTCTTGACGCGCATGTGCAGATTGAAGCGTCCGGCGTCGGTGGCGGGGAAAAAATCCTGACCGAGCCAAGGGATCAAAAAGAATGCCGACAAACACGCGGCCAGAAACACGGGTAGAAAGATCGCGCGATGTAGAATGCACAGCTCCAGAAGGCCTCGGAACGCCTTCCGCGTCCGCTCCAGCAGCCGCTCAAACGCGAGTTGAATGCGGGCAAAAATATTCCACGCCGAAGGCTTTTCCGGCTCATGCTCATGCGGCTTGAAAAGGTACATGGCCATGGTTGGCACCAGCGTTCGCGACAGCAGATAGGACGCGAGCATGGCGAACACCACCGCCTCCGCCAGCGGAATAAACAAGTACCGCGCCACACCGGTGAGCAGGAACATCGGCAGGAACACGATGCAAATGCACAGCGTGGAAACCAACGCAGGCACGGCGATCTGGCGCGCGCCTTCGAGGATCGCCGGAACCACTTCGGGGATGTGGACGAGATTGCGATGGATATTTTCAATTTCCACCGTGGCGTCGTCGACGAGAATGCCGACGGCCAGCGCCAACCCGCCCAGCGTCATGATGTTGATGGTTTCGCCCAGCGCGCTCATCACGCAGATGGACACCAGAATCGACAACGGAATCGACACGGCAATGATAATCGTGCTGCGCCAGCTTCCTAAGAAGAGCAAAATCATGGCCGCTGTGAGGCACGCCGCGATGATCGCTTCACGGATCACGCCGCTGACCGCCGCGCGCACGAAAATCGATTGGTCGGCGATGGGCTCGATCTTCAGCTCCTCCGGTAATCCGGCGGCGACGCGCGGCAGCATGGCGCGCACATCCTTCACGATCTGCAGCGTGGAGCTTTGCCCGACCTTCAAAATGGTCATCAGCACGCCGCGCTGGCCGTCGCGCAGCACGATGTTGGTCTGCGGCGAAAATCCGTCCCGTACATGCGCCACATCGCGAACATAGATGGTGGTGTTATTCACCGCCTTGATCGGCATGTTGTTGATCTCGTCCACACGCGCCGGGCTGTTGTTCAGATCCACGTCGTATTCCAGTGGCCCGATCTTGGACGTGCCGCTTGGCAGCACCAGATTTTGCGTGTTGATCGCATTCACGACGTCGGCGGGCGAGAGCCCCTTCGCCTGAAGCAGCTCCGGGCGAATATCCACCATCACCTGGCGCTGCTTGCCCCCGTACGGATAAGGGCTGGCAGCGCCCTGCACCGTGGCCAACGCGGTGCGGATGTTGTTCACCGCGAAGTCGAACAGTTGCTGTTCAGAGAGCCCCTTGCCGCTAAGCGCGAGCTGCAGGATCGGCACGCTGGAGGCGTTGTACACAACAATGAACGGAGGCGTCGTGCCCGGAGGCATCTGCCGCACCGCGGAGACTCCCTGCGCGGTGATCTGCGCCACTGCCATCTCGATCCGCACATTGGGATGAAAGAAAATCTTGGTGATGGTCTTGCCGTTGAACGTCTGCGATTCGCTGTGTTCAACGTCGTTGACCGACGTGGTTAGGTTGCGCTCGAACACGGTGGCGATGCGCTGCTCCATGTCCTCGGCAGCGAGGCCCGTGTAATTCCACAGCGCGACCACCACCGGAATGTTCACGTTTGGAAAAACATCGACGGGCGTGCGCTGAATCACCAGAGGGCTGATCAGCAGGATCAGCAGCGTCATGACGACGAAGGTATAGGGGCGCTCCAGCGCGATTCGGACAATCCACATTTAAATGGTTATTGTAGACGGCAAAGGCATCGCGCGTCTCTTGGCCGTTAGACCATGGGGGCGGTATGCTTGTGATCAGAGTGCACTCCGATCCGCAGCGTGAACGCACGCGCAGGCTTGCCGCGTGGTTCCTGGGCCCCAAGGCCGAAAATGCCGAACTGGAGGAGAAAATGATCCTCCACATCCTGGAAGATTATTTTCACTGGCGCCGGAACTATTTTCCCTCCGACGAAATTCTGGTGACGCAGAGCCAGCGCCGCGAACAGATGGCCTGGAACGACGACCTGTTCCAGCAGATCTCGGAAATGCTGGCCGGATTCCGGCGTCATTTCCCGATCTACAGCCCTCGCTACAACGCGCACATGACGGCCGACCAGACCATCCCCAGCGTGCTCGGCTATTTCGCCGGCATGCTCTACAATCCCAATAACGTCACGCCGGAGGCCGCTCCGGTGACCGTCGAATGGGAACTGGAAGTGGGCGCGGATATTCTGCGTATGCTCGGCTATCAGGCTCCGCCCAAGGATCCGCCGGCGAGCGGCGTCAAAACGGAGTTTGGCTGGGCGCACGTGACCAGCGGCGGAACGGTGGCCAATCTCGAGGCGTTGTGGGCCGCGCGCAATGTCCGTTATTTTCCACTCGCCGTGCGGGACGTTTGCCTGCGCCACGGCATTTCGTTGACGCTGCGCAAACCAAATAGCGATCAACGCGAGCCGATCGCCGGCCTCTCGGCGCGCGACTGCCTGGGCGTCAAGCCCAATCAGGCGATCTATCTTTACGGACGCTTCGCCGACGCGGTGCGCCGTCATTTTCACCTGGACCGCAGCGAGGCAGGCAGGCGCGTCTGCGAGCTACTGGCCGAAAGCGAATTCAGCATCGCGCACCAGGGCACGCGGGCCTGCTACAAGGCATTTCCGCCGGCGATTTTCGTGGCCGGAACGCGCCACTACAGCTTCGGGAAAATCGCCGACCTACTGGGCGTGGGACGCGCCAACGTCATTTTGATCGATGTGGATCGTATGTTCCGCGTCGATATTGGCGACCTGCGCCGGAAGATCGCCAAGGCGCTCAGTGATGGTATGCTGCCCGTCGCGGCCATCGGGGTCGCCGGTACCACCGAAGAAGGTGCGGTCGATCCAATCCACAAAATGCTCGCCCTGCGCGAAGAACTCGAGCGAACCGAAGGCCAGAGCTTCTGGCTGCACGTCGACGCGGCGTGGGGCGGCTATCTGCGCTCGCTGTTTATCGGAGGCACCGAACCCCTGAGCGAATTTGTTTCGCGCGAGCTGCACATCCGCCGCGGCCTCTATGAAAAAACGCTGGCCTTGCGCTGGGGTTATGCCGAAGTAGCGCACGCGTTCGAAGCTTTTTCGCAGTCCGATTCCATCACGGTCGATCCACACAAACTCGGCTACATACCGTACCCGTGCGGCGTGACCGCGTTCCGCAACGACGCCGTGCGGCAGTTCCTCACCGAAGAAGCGCCCTATATTTCCGAGGCCAGTCCCGAAGACACAGGATCGCATCACCACCATCCGCCCGCGGCCGTTGGACCTTACATATTGGAAGGCTCAAAACCGGGTGCGGCGGTCGCGGCATGCTGGCTGTCGCATCGCATGATTCCTCCGAACCGCGAGGGCTACGGCGAGATTATCCGCGCATCGTTGCTCGCCGCGCGCGAACTTTATGAGCGGCTGGTGCACTTCGAGGTCGCCTGCCGCGCCAACGGCGAGGAGCCAGGCTTCCGCTTCATACCCATCACCGGCATGCCTCCGGACATGAACGTGGTGTGTTTCCTCGCGGTGAAGAAAGGCGATGCGTCGATCAAGAACGCCAACGAACTGAACCGCCGCGTATACGAACGCTTCACCATCGACCCGCACAAAGGCTACAGCTACTCGCAGGCGTTTTTCGTCTCACGCACGGAAATTTTCCCGCCCGCGTATCCGTCGAACGCAATGGCATCGTTGCTGGAACGCGCGGGGCTCGACGCGGCGGAGTACGAAAATGAGGGCCTGTTCTTGCTGCGCGCAACGGTGATGAGCCACTATCACGTGATGGCCGCCGAGACGGGCCGCAGCCAAGCCCTGCTGACCGATTTCGTCGAACTGCTCGCCAAAGAAACTAGCGCGCTGCTCTTGCACAAGATTCTTTTGTAGGGCGGGCAATTTTGCCCGCCCCACAACAAAAAGAAGTCGCTATCGAACTGACCCGCCGCGCCCGCCGCCTGCTGCCGCTGGCACCGGAGCAGGAGGCAGGAACTTCGGATCCAGAATCTTCGCGATCTGATCCTTCGCACCTTCCAGATGCGCCTTCGTATCGTGATCCGTCGCCTTTGCGATCGCCGCCGTCAGCGACCCGCTCAGCGCCCTCAGCTCCGCGCGATAGAAAGGCTTCTCATCCTCGCTCACCGGGGCCACGCGCGCGCCCGGGAACGCTGCTGCCGCCCCGCCGCGTCCACCAGCGCCGCCGCCCGAGCCGTTCAACTTGGTGTCGACGAGTTCTAGGTACGTGTTCTGAAGGTTGCGGCGATACGCGTCTATCTTCACGGTCGCGCCGTCCAGTTCCTTCCACACGCCTTTGCGCACGGTCGCGAGCAGTTCCGCCGCCGTATACGCAGCCGAGCCGTCCACCGTCTGCTGTTCGATCAAACGCGCAAAGCGCTGGTCGTTCAACAGATTATTGAGCACACTGCGTTGCGCGCTGGCGATGCGCTGCAAAACGCCTGTCGGCTCGATGCGGCGCAAAATGTCGGCGTCCACCATCCATAGCGGCGTGGTGAACGCATTCTCCACCAAGAACTTCACGGCCTCTTCCTGGCGAACCTTCGGCACCAGAGTGAAGATACGGCCTTCCTGCCCGACCACTTTCTCCTGGCTGTTGAACCCGCCGACGACCTGCGCCACGTGACTCATTTCTGTCTGCCACTGGCTGAGCATACGGCCGTACAGTTCACTCAAGTCCTCATACGTCTCGCCCTCTTTCCACGCAGTGGCGGACATCAGCATCTTCGCCACACGCTGAAGATTCTTCATGCCCATCGCGGTGGACTTGACCGCGTCCGCGTCGCCAACGGCTTCAGTTTCCTCGCCGGGATCGGAACCCATCGAGTTGGCCGTCGAGAAACGGAGCCACGGAGTCTGATCCTGTTCCCGAGCCCATTTGTCCAGCGTCGGCTTTTCTTCCTGCGGCGTGGCCGCGGCGATCGGCGCGTAACCCCACTTGGTTGCCCAAACATCGTACGGACCGATGCGCGGGATCAAATCCTCGACCGCGATCTTGTCCTCCGGCTGCGCGACGTAATTGAAGCGGGAATAATCCATGATCGAGGGCGTGTGGCCCATCTTATGGACAAACTCCTTGTCACGAATCTTGTCCGCGGGATACATGGAACTAGCCTTCATATTGTGCTGGAAGCCCAGCGTGTGGCCCACCTCATGCGCCACCACGTATTCCAGCAGCCGGCCCATCAGATCCTCGGGCAGCGGCAATTTCGATGCACGCGGGTCCAGCGGGCCTACCTGCACGAAATACCAGTCGCGCGCCAGATTCATCACGTTGTTGTAGAACTGAATGTCGGCGTTCAGAATTTCGCCCGTGCGCGGATCGGAAATGTGCGGGCCGCTCGCGTTCTCCACCGTCGAGGGCAGCCATCGGATCACTGAGTGGCGGATATCTTCGTGGCTCCAAGTCGGGTCCTGCTCCGGCGTCGGAGTTTCCTTGGCGATGATGGCGTTCTTGAATCCAGCGGCGAGAAACGCTTCATTCCAGTCCTCGACGCCCTTCTTCAGCCACGGAATCCACTTCTTGGGCGTCGCCGAATCCAGGTAATACACGATCGGCTTGACGGGTTCGGAAACCGCGGCGCTAGGGTCCTTTTTTTCCAGGCGCCAGCGAGCGACATATCGCACTGTCTTGGCGCGATACTCGTCCGCCGAATAATCCATTTGCGCCGTGGTGAAGTAGCCGACCCGCTCGTCGAACAAACGCGGCATCATGGGCTTTTCCGGCAAGCGGACCATGCTGTGATGCAGCACGATGGTCGCGCTGGTGCCACGCATGGTGCCTCCGCCGAGCCCGCCGCCGCGCCCTCCGGTGGGGGCCGCATTGGCGTTCGGCGTGCGCGTGTACGTGGCCGTCGCTTCCGCTTCGATATTATCGGGGAACGGCGAAATGTGGTCGACGAAGGAGCGCGTGGCGTCGAACGCCGTCGCACCCAGTTGCTGGCGCGCGCTCATCTCCGGAACGTCCGTATTGAAGAGGCGGGTGACCTCGATCACGGGATCGCCATCGTGATACGCCGCGACGTTGAACGCCATGATGATGGTTGCGTTGTTGGCCGCCTTCACCGCCTCGGCGATGGGCTCATTCGGATTGGCCGTGATGCTGTAATTGACATCGCGCAAATAGACGCGGTTGTTGCGCAGTTCCCACTGGACCACGCGATTGGTGACCTGGCCTCCGCCATAGCCCACGCCGACGGTAGTTTTGGCGATCTGCGTGTTCCACAACAGGTCCTTGCCCAGCTCCGCTTTGGGGATTTCGTAGAAGTAGCGCTCGCCGATCTGATGGACCGCGAACATGCCCTTCTTGGTCTTGGCTTCCTTGGTGATGACCTTCTCGTAGGGCTGCGGATTGGGCGTGCCCAGCGCGGCACCCGCGCCGCCGCGTCCTCCGGCTGCTCCGCCGCCTCCGCCCTGAGGGGGTTCGTCCTGGGCAAATGCAGCCGGAGCCATCAGCGAAATGGCCAGAAAACAAGCGGATAGAGTGCGCGTCATACGAGCAAATCCTTTCTAAAACTTTAACCAGACATCCTAACAGACAACTTTTGCCGTGTCTGTAATGAAATTAGCCAGAAAGAATACTGGCGTTGCCGGGCCCCTCTAGCGTTACAATCGTTGAACCGTGAATTTCCCGAAATCGCTTTTTCTTCTCTTCACCGCACTCCTCGCAAAAGCCGGCGACGTGGAATGGCCCGTCAACGGCGGACCGAACAACATCCGCTACTCACCCCTGACCCAGATCAACCGCGGCAACGTCGGGCGTTTGAAGGCCGTCTGGCAGTACGATTCTCATGACGAGTTCAAGGACTCCGAGATGCAGAGCAACCCAATTATCGTCGATGGAGTCCTCTACGCCACCACACCGAAGCTGCGGGTCATCGCGCTGGACGCAGTCACCGGGCGCGAGCTTTGGGCGTTCGACCCCTCTGGCGGAACGGCCGCACAGAGGCGCTACCGGCATCGCGGCGTGACCGTGACCGCGGACCGCGTGCTGTTCACCTATCGCAATTTCCTCTATGCGCTGGATCGCAAAACCGGCAAGCCGATTCCGAGCTTTGGCACGGAAGGGCGCATCGATTTGCGCGAGGGGCTGGACCGGCCAGTAGAAAAAATGAGCGTCAGCGCCAGCAGCCCTGGCGTGATTTTCGAGGATCTCTTTATCATTGGCAGCACCGTTCCGGAGACGCTGCCGGGATCGCCCGGCTTCATCCGCGCCTATGAAACAAAAACGGGCAAGCTGCGCTGGGTGTTCCGCACGATTCCCCGCCCCGGCGAGTTCGGCTACGAAACATGGTCCCCCGATTCGTACAAAATTTCCGGGGGCGCGAATGCCTGGGCGGGCGTGACCATCGATCCGAAGCTCGGTATTTTGTTTGCGGCCACCGGGTCCGCGTCGTTCGATTTTTACGGCGCGAACCGCATCGGCGACGATCTGTTCGCCAACTGCGTGCTGGCGCTGGACGCGCGCACCGGCAAACGCATCTGGCATTTTCAGGGCGTGAAGCACGACGTGTGGGATCTGGATTTTCCCGCCGCGCCCAGCCTGGTGACCGTCACGCGCGACGGCAAAAAAGTGGACGCAGTGGCACAGCTCACGAAAACGGGCTACGTCTACGTGCTCGACCGCAAGACGGGCGAGCCTCTGTTCCCGGTGCAGTATCGCAGCGCGCCCGCATCCGACGTCGATGGCGAAAAGCTGTCCGCTGTGCAGCCCTATCCGGTGAAGCCTCCTCCCTTCACGCGGCAGAACTTTACCGAGGACATCATTACCAACCGCACACCCGAAGCGCACGCGGCGGTGCTCGCGCAGTTCCGCTCGCTCGATTCCAAGGGCATGTACACGCCGCCCAGCCTGCGCGGGACCATCCTTTTTCCCGGCACCGATGGCGGAGGTGAGTGGGGCGGCGCGGCCTTCGATCCGGAAACGGGCCTGTTCTACGTCAATTCGAACGAGCAGCCTTGGATCATCCGCCTGGTGACGCACGACACGACCTCGCTCTACAAGAACAACTGCGGAGGCTGCCACGGCGACGATCTGAAAGGCGCTCCGCCGACGTTTCCTCCGCTCACCAACGTCGGCAAGACGCGTTCGCGCGAGGACCTGATTTCGATCATTCGGGAAGGCACCGGACGCATGCCGGGCTTCGACCATCTGGGCCGAGGGATCAACGAAATTGTCGATTTCTTGATCACGGGCAAGGACTCCGGCGCGGCGAACGTGGCCGACGAGAAAAAGGACCCAAGCTGGCTGAAGTATCGCAACGAAGGCTATATTCTGTTTCGCGATCCCGACGGCTATCCGCCGCTGACGCCTCCGTGGGGGACGCTCAACGCCATCGATTTGAACAAGGGCGAGATTCGCTGGCAGATTCCTCTGGGCGAATATCCGGAACTGGTTGCCAAGGGAATCAAGGACACGGGCAGCGATAATTACGGCGGACCCGTAGTGACGGCCAGCGGCTTGCTGTTCATCGGCGCGACGAACTTCGACAAGAAATTCCGCGCCTTCGACAAACTGACGGGCAAGCTGTTGTGGGAAACCGTGCTGCCCGCGGCGGGCAACGCGACGCCGTCGGTCTACGAAATCAACGGACGGCAATACGTCGCGATCGTGTGCGGAGGCGGCAAGAACGGCGCGCCCTCCGGCGGCAGCATCGTGGCGTTTGCTCTGCCCGAAAAATAAGGAGAAATCATGAAAAGAACAATGACTGCACTTCTATTTGCAGTTTGCTTGCGCGCGCAGGTGACCGCGCTGAGAGTGGGGCATCTGGTGAATCCAGAAGACGGCACCGTCGCCCAGAACCAGGTGATTCTGATCCAGAACGGCAAGTTCACGGCCATCGGCGCGAACGTCGCGATTCCAGCAGGCGCGGCGCAGGTGGACCTGTCGCAGTATTACGTCTCGCCCGGATTGGTCGACGCGCATAATCACCTGGCGCTGACCTACAAAGAGGAACCCGAACACAACAGTTACTATCTGACGTCCGTGATGGACTCAACCGCGATCCGCGCGATTCAGGCGGTGTCGAATGGCATGACGATGATGAACGCCGGATTTACCATGGTCCGCGACCTGGGAAATAACGCCAACTACGCCGACACCGCACATCGCGTGGCCATCGAGCAGGGCTGGGTCCCGGGGCCCACCATGATCAACTCCGGCATCATCATCGGAGGCTTCGGTGGACAGTTCTCGCCCGTTCCTGAACGCGAAGGCCTGATCGAGCCGGAATACTTGAACGCCGACACGCACGACGAAATCATCAAGGCCGTGCGCCGCAATATTTTATACGGTGCGAAGGTGATCAAAATTTGCGTCGATTGCAAACCCTACGGCTACACGGCCGACGAGATGCGGCTGTTTATTTCCGAGGCTGCGAAGGCCGGGTTGAAAGTGGCAGGCCACGTCCAGACGCATGACGGAGCGATGCGCGCCATCGACGCGGGCATCTGGTCCATCGAGCATTCCAACGCGCTCGATGACGAGGCGCACAAGGCCATGGCGAAAAAAGGCATGTGGCGCGTCGGCACGGAGACTCCGTTCACTACGTATCACACCAATACGCCCGGCGCGAAGGAGCGGTTCGACCGCCAGACCGAGGGCATGAAGAACGCCTACGCCAACCACGTCAAGATGGCGTTCTCCACTGACGCCGACTATTACATTCCCAGCATGGATCGCGGCCAGGTGGTGATCGATTTTCTGAAGAGCTGGCAGGCCGCGCAGATTCCCGCGCCCGAGATTCTGAAAATCATGACCATTAACGGCTACAAGGTCTGCGATCAATACGAAAAGCGCGGCCTCATCAAGGTAGGCATGCCCGCGGATTTGATCGCCGTACCCGGCAATCCTTTGGAAAACATCGATACCCTGCGCGACGTCCGCTGGGTGATGAAGGACGGAGTCTTTTTCAAGAAAGACGGTGTGATGACGCCGGGACCGTTCTTCCACAGCGGCCCGACGCCTCCCTCGGCATGGCGGATTCATTAACCGCTACGGCGCGCTGGGCGGCTTCACCCGACGCTTGGTGGCCTGCTCGAACGCGAACGCCATTTTCAGCAACGAAGGCTCGCTGCATGCCATCCCCGTGAAGCTCACACCATAGGGCGACGGCTTTGGATCGAAACCTGGAGGAAATGGCGCGCCCTGCGTGTTCGGCACCATGCCGAAGGGCACCATCACCGTGGGATACCCGGGCTTGGCGGCAATCGATGCTCCGCTCGGGCCGGGGAACAGAATCGCGTCGAGCTTCTGCGCCTTCATCACTTCGTCGATGCCGTGCGTTCCGGCCAGATCGATGTCCTTCGCGCGATCCAATTCATAACGGGCCCGGTCGCCCTGCACGTTCATTTCATCGGAAATGTCTAACAGCGACTGACCGAAGCGAATCGATCCGGAGTTGGTGTGCGTCAGGTTCCACTCGCGCAGTTCCGTCAGCGTCTTGACTGGCGCTGACGGCCCCAGCGTGTCCAGGAACGCGTTGAAATCGCGCTTCATGCCGTACTTCAGCACCACCGAGCAATTGGCATCCTTGCCGCGGCCGTTGTTAGCTCCGCTGCATTGGTTCCAGAGCAGGAAGTTCTTGTCCGGGTCCGTGGCAACGACGCTCGGGATGTCCGCAGGATCGATAATTTCCGCGCCCTGCTGCTTCAGGATCGCGATGGCTTCCGTCATCAACTGCTTCTGTTCGGGGTTCAGGCCGCCCCCACCGCCCCGTCCTCCACGACCGCCGCCCGGCGCAGGAGCGCCTTTGCGCTGCGGAGGCGTATGCGCGTCGTAAAAGTACGCGCGTGGAATGCCGATGCGCATACCCTTCAGCCCGTCGGCTTTCAAAAACTGAGTGTAGTCGCGACCCGAAGGAGGCGCGCATTTCGACGTCGCCGCATCGTGCGGATCGGGCGCTGGGCTCTCGAGCGCGCCCAGCATAATCGCCACGTCGGTGACGGTTTTCGCCATCGGACCCGCGGTGTCCTGATCCGCCGTAATCGGGATCACGCCATAGCGGCTGATGCGTCCAACCGTTGGTTTCACCGCGGCCAGCATGTTCTGGTTGCTGGGGCTCAAAATCGATCCCGACGTTTCCGAGCCCACGTTGCCGGCCCAGAAGTTCGCCGCCGTCCCGACGCCGGAGCTGGATCCTCCGGTGGTCAGTACGGGGCGTCCGTCGTCGTTGCCCTCGCGCGGATCGCGCCGCGGATCGTAGGGATTGTAGCCGAAGCCGCGCACGGCGTTGTAATTGGCGGGCATCGGCGTGGGCGCGCCCGCCACCCAGTTGGCCAGCTCGGAAAGCCCGGTCTTGGCGATGATCACGGCTCCCGCGTCGCGAAGATTCTTCGCCAGCGTGGCGTCGTAAGGCGGAAGGAAGCCGTCGAAAGCCAGCGCGCCCCCGGTGGTCACGATGTCGTGCGTCAGGATATTGTCTTTCAGCGCGATGGGGATGCCATGCAGAGGCCCTCGCACGTGGCCCTGCGCGCGTTCCCGGTCGCGCTCATCGGCCTCGGCCAGAACATGCGGATTCACCGTGATGATGCAGTGCAGCTTGTCTTCGTACATGCCGATGCGGGCGAGATAAGCCAACACTAGATCGTGCGAGGTGAGCTTGCCCTGTTCCATCGCCGCCCGCATCGCGGGGATGCCAGCCTCGACCACATCGAATTTCGTTTGTGCAAAAACCTGTGAAGCAGCTAAAAGAAAAACCGGAAGGAAGCGCATGGGAAACGATTATTACACAG